>Ga0302267_10005653_pt1 | contig 13045 bp, 9 predicted proteins | sample III_Bog_E1_3_FD_194555 | JGI IMG/M metagenome (GOLD analysis project Ga0302267, IMG submission 194555) | Peat permafrost microbial communities from Stordalen Mire near Abisko, Sweden - III_Bog_E1_3 | ecosystem: Environmental > Terrestrial > Soil > Wetlands > Peat | place: Sweden: Abisko... | reverse complement strand
TGGGCAGCCGTGCCCGCGCCCCGAAATGGATGCAGGACGCCGGTTTCGAATGGGCCTGGCGAATCTGGCTGGAGCCCCGCCGGCTGTTCTGGCGCTATCTGACCACCAATCCACGCGCCCTCTATCTGCTACTCAACAAGAGCCGGCCTACCGGCTCCAATCCAGCGTCACGAGACCGGAATTGAACAGCGGCACCGGAAAAATGCAGCTGGCGGCGCCGCCCTGCCCGACCGGGTCGCGGCAGAGGAGGCCGCGATGACCAGCGGAGAACCGAAACCGGGCGCCGGCAGCGGCGATCGTCCGGCCATTCTGGTCACCGGCGGCGCCGGCTATATCGGCTCGCATTGCTGCAGGGCGCTGGTGGCGGCCGGTTACCAACCGGTGGTCTACGACAACTTCTCGACCGGCCATCGCAGCTTCGTCGCCGGCCCGCTGGTGGTCGGCGACCTGCTGGACAAGGCTGCGCTGGCGCACGCCTTCGCGCAGCATCCGATCGTCGCGGTCATGCATTTCGCGGCCGCGAGCCTGGTCGGCGAGTCCGTGGCCGATCCGCGGAAGTATTACCTGAACAATGTCGTCGGCACGCTGTCGCTGCTGGACGCCATGCGTGACGCCGGCTGCGGTCGCCTGGTGTTTTCCTCGACCGGCGCGGTCTATGGCAATGCCGACAGCAGGGCATTGCCGGAGAGCTATGCCTGCGCACCGATCAACCCCTACGGCGCGTCGAAGTGGATGATCGAGCGCATGGTCGCCGATTATCGCAGTGCCTACCGGCTGCAGGCTTTCTGCCTGCGCTATTTCAATGCCAGCGGCGCCGACGCGGCGGGCGGGATCGGCGAACTGCGCGATCACGAAACCCATCTCATTCCCCGCGCCATGATGGCGCTGCAGGGGCATATCACCGACTTCGCGGTGTTCGGCGACGACTATGACACGCCCGACGGCACCGCGATCCGCGACTATATCCACGTCACCGACCTGGCGGCGGCGCACCTGCTGGCGCTGCAGCGGCTGATGCAGGGAGATCGCGGCGACACCTTCAATCTCGGTACCGGCGCCGGCTTTTCGGTCCGCGAAATCCTCAGCGCCATCGCAGCCGAGACCGGCCGCCAGGTGCCGCACGCCGTCAAGCCGCGCCGCGCCGGCGATCCGACCTATCTGGTCGCCGATCCCACCGCGGCGCGCGAAAAACTGAAATTCCAGCCCGCGCATTCGGATCTCGCCACCATCGTCCGGACCGCGTGGGCATGGCACCAGCAGGCCCACCCGCTGCTGGCTTCGCAGCGGCCCGGCGCGCTGCAGCGGCCATAGCGCCGGCCAGGCGGCTGGCGGCTGGCAGCGAGCGCTGGATCGGACGAGAAGCTCGAAGCCGCCGCGCGGCGTGCAGTTGCGCCGAACTCAAACCCCGCCCGCGGCACGCGCATGCGATCAGCTTGCACCGCGGCAACCAGACCGGCTAGCATGCCGGGATCAGACCGGCTTGCGACTGCGCTGACGGAGGAAACATGACAACCCCCAATCGGCCATGGCGATACGTCGTGGTCGCAATGTTGTTCGGTTCCATGTTGAGCATCAGTTCCGCGGCCGAACTCAATCCCGCCGCGGTGATCTACAAGCTTCCGGACCAGATTCCATGGAGTCCGGTCGACGCCCGCGGCGCGCAAAGCGCGGTCGTTGTCGGCGATCCGGCCAAACCCGGTTTCTATGTCGTCTACAACAAATGGACCAAGGGCAATCACTTTAGCCGTCCACATTTTCATCCCAACGACCGTTACATTGTCGTGCTGCAGGGCACCTGGTGGGTGGGCTCCGGCCCGAAATTCGACCCCGCCAACACCACCCCGATGCCCGCCGGCAGCTTCGTCACGCATTTCGGCAAGCAGGTACACTGGGACGGCGCCAAGGACGAGGACGCCGTGCTGCTGATCATGGGCGAAGGTCCGGCGACGGCAACCGAGGCGGAAGAAAAATAGCCCCGGACGACGAACTGGCTGCATGCCGGCTCCGCCGGGCGGCGGCGAAGGCGGGGCGGCGACGGCGTGAGCTCCAATCCATATTGGCTGCGATCGCGAAGCCGGCTAACGTCGGCGGACTGGAGGGATCGATGCATCAGGCCGCAAAGCTGCAATTCGAGCGCGTGGTGCGCGAATTCGTTCGATGGCGCGCGGTGCCGGAGCAGGAGCGGTCGCCGGCCCCGGCGTGGTGGTGGGGTCCGGCGTTCGAGGTGCGCGGCGAGCCGCAGCCGATGCCGGCGGCGTGGTGTTCGAGCCTCGAACTGCCGGACGGCGCAACCGTCGCCGCCGGCGCGGATATGTTGCTGAAATCGTTCGCCGGCCAGACCGCGCAGCCGTGGCCCGACGCCTTTCCGCGCAAGGCGGGATATTTGAATCCTCCCTGACGCCGTCGGGCAGCGCCTCACCTATACGGCGGCGGTTCTCGGCCTTGAACGCGGGGCGGACGGCTCAGCGATGGCCTCGGGCTGCAGCGGCGGCGAGATCGGCAGGGGCGCGGACTGCAGCAGGCCGGCCAGCCGCTCCGGCGCAAGCGGCTTGCTGAACAGAAAACCCTGCATTTCGTCGCAGGCGTGGTCACGCAGGAAAGCTTCCTGCTCGGCGTTTTCCACTCCTTCGGCAACAACCGTCATCCCCAGCGCCTTGCCCATGCTGATGATCGCCTGGGCAATGGCCTGGTCTTCGGAATCATCCGGCAGGTCGCGAACAAAGGAGCGGTCGATCTTGATGGTATCGATCGGAAACTGCTTCATCAGCGACATCGACGAGTAACCGGTTCCGAAATCGTCGATTGCAAGGCGAATCCCCCGGCTCTGGATGGCATCGAGCACCTTGACCGCGCGGGGAACGTTGCGCATCACCATGCTTTCGGTGACCTCGAGTTGCAGCAACACCGGCGGCATGCCGCTTGCCGCCAGCGCCTCGTCGATGTCCTGCAGCAGATTGGTATCGACGAACTGCCGCGGCGACAGATTGACCGCCATCGATACCGGGCGCAAGCCGCGGCGCTGCCAGGCCATGTTTTGCGCGCAGGCTTGTTTCAGTACCCAGCGGCCGATCGGTACGATCAGCCCGGTCTCCTCCGCAAGCGGAATGAACTGCGCGGGAGGCAGCATGCCGCGTTCCGGATGGGTCCAGCGCAACAGCGCCTCGACGCCGGTGATCTGCCGCGTCGCCAGGTCCACCTTCGGCTGATATTGCAGGTAAAACTCGTTGCGCTCCAGCGCGTGGCGCAGGTTGCTCTCAAGGATCAGGCGCTCGATCGACTGCATCTTCAATTCCCTGGCGAAGAAACGGAAGTCATTCTTGCCATCCTCCTTGGCCAGATACATCGCCATGTCGGCATTCTTGGTCAGGGTGTGGACGTCGGTGCCGTCCGCGGGGAACATGGCAATGCCGATGCTTGCCGTGGTGCGGCATTCGTGGCCGCTCAACTGCAGAGGCTGGCTGAGCGCCGCCAGCAGGCTTTGCGCGACGGCTTCGACGTCGCCGCGCTCGGCGGCATTGTCCAGAATCACGACGAATTCGTCGCCGCCCAGCCGCGCCACGACGTCGCTGGAACGCAGGGTCCGGCGCAGCCGTCCGGCGATTTCGACCAGCAGAAGATCCCCGGCCTCGTGACCGAGCGAATCGTTGATGATCTTGAAGCGATCGAGATCGATGAACAGCAGCGCGAATTGCCGCTGATAGCGGCCCGCGCCCTCGATCGAGAAACGCAACAATTCGTTGAACATCTCGCGATTGGGCAGATTGGTCAGACTGTCGTGCGATGCCAGATACTCGATCCGCTCGTCCGCTACGGTCTTCTCGTCGGCGCGGTCGAAATTATCGAGCGCAAAGGAAATGTTTTCCGCCAGCTTTGCCAGCAGCTCGACCAGATCTCCGGAAAAGACATCTTCCTCGCCGGCGAGGAACAACAATACGCCGGCGGCCTCGCCGCCGCTTTTCAGCAGCGGAAAGCCGGCGCCGGATCGTGTCCCGCCGCCGCTTGCAAGGGTGTGCCAATGGGCTGTGCGCTGGTTGTTCAGGAAGTCGTTCATGATGCAGGGCGCTTTGGTCCGGAACGCGGTGCCGGTCAATCCACGGCCTTCGGGATGGTCCGGGGAGACCGCGAACCGGGTGCTTCTGACCCGCTCGTGGTTTCGCCCTTTTGAGGCTGCGATGCGCAGGAATATCTCGCCGGGATCCGCGAGCACGATCGTGGTGGAGGTGAAAGTGCCGCCGAGAACCGCGGCCTCGCAGACCAGCTCGAACAGTTCCGCGCGCGACTTGGCCCGAATGATCGCTGCGTTGGTGGCGCTCAGGGCCGCGTACATCCGCGCCAGGTGATCCTTTTGTCGATCCGCCCTCGACTTTTCGTCGGCGAGCTCGAAATTTCCCATCGCAAACGAAATATTTTCGGCCAGACGCTGCAGCAGGTCCACGGAACCAGCCGTAAACGCATCCTGCTCGGAGGAGATGAAAAGCAGGATGCCGATCGCCTGGCCGCGGCTGAACAGCGGAAATGCCGCCACCGCCCTGCCGCCGTCGCCGCGGATTGAGCCGTGAAACATGGCGCCGCGCGCATCCGCCAGATAATCGTTGCTGATGCAGGGCTTTCGGGAGCGAAAGGCGATCCCGCTGATCCCGCGACCTTCGGGACGATCCTCGCGGACCGACAGCCTCACCTTCCTGGTGGCCGCCGCGGTTGGTCCCGCGGTGGCGACGATGTCGAGAAAGTCGCTGTCGGCCTGCACCAGGCCGATGGTCGTCGACGTGAATTTGCCGCCATTGGTTGCGGCCTCGCAGGCCAGTTCGAACAGTTCGGCGCGGGATCGGGCCCGCATGATCGCCTCGTTGGTGGCGCTGAGCGCCGCGAACATCCGGCTCAGGCGGTCCTTCTGTTCGTCGGCCTTGGCCTTGGCATCGACCAGATCGAAATTGCCCAGCGCGAATGCGACATTCTCCGCCAGGCGCTGCAGCAGTTCGACGAATTCCGGCGTGAACGTACCGCGCTCCGTGGAGTTGAAGATCAGCACTCCCGCCGCCCGATCGCCGATGAGCAGCGGCAGCGCGGCGGAAGATCGGATGCCACTGCGACGGCCGCCGTCATGCCAGGGTTTGGTGCGGCGATCGGCCAGAAAGTCGTTGCTGACGCAAGGCTGCCGCGTTCGGAATGCGGTGCCGGTCAACCCGCGTCCCTTGGCCAGCTGCGCCGTAATGGCGAATTCCCTGGTCAACATCTCGCCTGCATCCGCCCCCCGGGAGGCGGCGACGCGAAGAAATTCCGAATTGGGCTCGGCAAGCGCGACCGTGGCCGAGTTGAACTTTGCGCCGTGCACCGCCGCCTCGCAGACCAGGTCGAACAGTTCCGCCCGCGACTTGGCCCGCATGATCGCTTCGTTGGTCGCGCTGAGCGCCGCGTACATTCGCGCCAGCCGTTCGTTTTGTTGATCGGCTTCGGCCTTTTCGGCAACGCGTTCGAAATTGCCAAGCGCATAGGAAATGTTCGCCGACATGCGCTCGAGCAGCGCGACGACCTGGTCGTTCAGCGACCCGGCGTCGCGCCGGGTGACCAGCAGCACGCCGACGCCGCGACCATTGCAGGTCAGCGGCAATGCCGCCGCCGCGCCGATCCGTGCCTTGCATGCGCCCTCGCGCCAGGCCAGCGAGCGGGCGTCATTCAGGAAGTCGTTGCTGATGCTCGGACGTTGCTCGCGAAAGGCCTCTCCGCAGACCCCGGAACCTTCGGGCGCGTCCGCTGCGATCGAGATGCCGACGGCGCGCAGCCGTGCGGCGTCCTCGCCGAGGCCGACCGCAAACCGCAGCATGCCGGTCTCCGGCTCCAGCAGCAGGATCGCGGTTGCCAGGAAGTCGCCGTTGCAAAACGCGGCTTCGCAGACCCGTCGATACAACTCCTCGGGCGATCTCGCATAGAGGATCGCTTCGTTGGTTGCGCTCAGCGCCGCCAAGGTCGGTGCGATATTGGTCTCCACGATGCCGGCTCCTGGCTGCGCTTGCCTTGCCTCCTGTCAATGCGCGACGGGGCCTAAGTTGCCGTCACTAGGCAGGATTACTTGCGGATCAGAGTAAACGGGGACCGAAGGGCCACGCCCGAAAGGTCCGGGAAAGCATGTTTCCGCCGTCCGCCGGGGCTGGGGCCCGGCTCGGCCAGGGAAACCGCGGGCCGCATCGCGCCTGGTCCGGCCGCATTGGGTCGCACCCAGGCAATATTTCTGGCACCAGGTCATTGCCATCGGGCCGTTGCTTTGAGACCATGCGCGGACGACAGCAAGCAAGACCCGCCTCCGCGCGGGCGTGGAACGAGGAACTCCCATGCCGATCGTGCAGGCCGACCGTCTGACGCGCATTGGCGCGGCGCTGCTCAGGGCCGCCGGGGCGTCGGACGAGGAAGCGGAGGCCGTCGCAACCGGCTGCGTCCACGCCAACCTGGCGGGCCACGACTCGCACGGAATCATCGCGATCCCGACCTATATCGACCGCATCAGGGCCGGGCACATCGTTCCCGGCGCGCCATGGACGATCGTGCAGGAATCGCCGACCACGACGGTGATCGACGGCAACTGGGGTTTTGGATTTCACGTCAACGCCAGGGCGATGGCGCTGACCATCGAAAAAGCCAGGACCGCCAATGTCGCGGCCTGCACGGTGTTCCGGCAAAGCCATGTCGGGCGGCTGGCCGCCTATCCGATGATGGCGATGCGCGCAGGCATGATCGGGCTCGCCACCGCCGACTCCGGCCGTTCGCCGAAACATGTCGCGCCGTTCGGCGGCCGCGAGGCGCGGCTCGGCACCAATCCGATCTCGATCGCGGTGCCGTCCGATCTCGAAGCGCCGTTTTATCTGGACATGGCGACCTCGGCGGTCGCGGCCGGCAAGATCCAGCTCGCGGTGGCGCGCGGCGAGGAGATCCCGACGGGGTGGATCATCGACGCCGAGGGGCGGCCCACCACCGACCCCGCGCAGTATCGCAAGGGCGGCGCACTGCTGCCGCTCGGCGGCACCGAAGGCTACAAGGGCAGCGGCCTGGCGGCGATGGTCGAGGTGCTGTGCGGGCTGCTTACCGGGCTCGGCTTCGGGGTCGAGCCGAGCGGCCGGCACAATGACGGATGCTTCATGGCGGTGTTCAACGTCGCGGCGTTCCGTCCGCTCCAGGACTTCAAGCGCGAGGTCGCCGAATTCGCCCGATATCTCAAGGCAACCCCGCCGTCGCAAGGTTCAACCGGCGTGTTCTATCCGGGCGAGGTCGAATACCTCCGCGAGCAGCAGCGCAAGGTCGCGGGCATCGACGTCGAGGACGCAACCTGGGACAGGTTGCGGGCGCTGGCCGGCGAATACAAATTGGCGGACGAACTCGGTTTATGAAGCCGGGATTGATGCCGGATCCGGCGCGGATGGGAGGCCCTGCATGACGCGGCAAATGGTGATGGTCGGCTTTCTGCAGGCGCAGAACTGCACCAATCTTCCGAGTTCATGGCGACATCCGCAATCGCGCGACGACTCGATGTCCGCGGATTACTATCAGGAGATAGCCAGGATTCTCGAAGCCGGCAAATTCCACATGGCGTTCTTCGACGACCGGCTGGCGATGCCGGACCGCTACGGCAACGATCACCGTCACACGGTCGAATACGGCATCCGCTGCGTCAAGATGGATCCGGTCGTGGTGCTGACCACGATGGGAATGGTGACCGAGAAGCTCGGGCTCGCATCGACCTGCTCGACCACCTATTTCGAACCCTTCGATGTCGCGCGCCGCTTTGCCACGCTCGATTTGATGACCGGCGGCCGCGCCGCCTGGAACGTCGTGACATCAGTCAATGACGGCGAGGCCCACAATATGGGGCGCGACCAGCATCTCGAGCATGACCTGCGTTACGACCGCGCCGATGAGTTCATGGAGGTGGTGCTCGGCCACTGGGATTCCTGGGAAGACGGTTCGCTGCTGATCGACAAGAAGTCGGGCCGCTTCGCCGATCCGGACAAGGTCAAGCGTCTCGATCATCGCGGGCAGTTCTTCAAGTCGCGCGGACCGTTCACGGTGCCGCGCTCGCAACAGGGGCATCCCGTCGTGATCCAGGCCGGCGCCAGCGGCCGCGGCCAGCGCTTTGCGGGACGATGGGGCGAAGTGATTTTCACGGCGGCGCGCAATCTGGCCGGCGCCAGGCAAGGCTATGACGCGATCCGCAACGAGGCCGCCAAGGCCGGCCGCGATCCCGATCAGATGTTCCTCTGCAACCTGGTGACCCCGGTAGCCGGCGCGACCCAATCCGAAGCCGAAGACAAGATGGCGCTGATCGAAAAGCTGCCGCTGGAAATCGATGCGCTGTCGCTGCTGGCCGAAGGGCTGAACTACGATTTTGCCGCAAAGGGCATCGATGAGCCGCTGACCACGGAAGAGCTGCAGGGCATGCAGGGCATGACCGGCATCCGCGACGGAGTGCTGCGGAGTTCCGGCAAGGCCAATCCCAGCACGCGCGATTTCATCACCTTTTCGGGCCGCGGCCAGACCCAGGACGCCATCGTTGGCGGGCCGAAGCAGATCGCCGACCGGCTGGAAGAGATGTTTTCCGGTCGCGGTTGCGACGGTTTTGTGGTCGCAGCGACGTATGTGCCGGGATCTTATGCCGATTTTGTCCGCCATGTGGTTCCGGAATTGCAGCGGCGCGGACTGTTTCACAAGGACTACGCCGGCAACACCTTGCGCGAGAATCTCGGGCTGCCGCGTCCGCCGGCCGGGGCCTGGAAAATCCAGCCGCAGGTTGCGGCGGAATGAAACAATTAACAGGATATCGCGCATGCGCTGGCTGAAATTTACCGCAAACGGAGACACCTCCTGGGGCATCATCGAGGGCGAGCGCGTGATCGCGGTGAGCGGCGACCCCTTCGGTGAATGGCGGCGCACCGAGCGCTCGCATTCGCTCAAGGACGTCAAGATCGAATTGCCGGTGATGCCGCGCACTTTCTATTGCGTCGGCCTGAACTACCTCAAGCACCTCAAGGAGGCCGCCGACAAGCGCGGCGAGGTGCCCAACGTTCCCGACCGGCCCGAGATCGGCTATCGCGCGCAGAACGCGCTGGTCGCGCACGACGAGGATGTCGTGATTCCGGCCACCGCCACCGAAAAGATCCACTACGAGGGCGAGTTGGCGATGTCCTGCGTGTTCGGCTACACCATCGGCAACGATGTGAGCGAGCGCTCTTGGCAGAAGGCCGATCGCGGGCTGTGGCGGGCCAAGAATGCCGACACCTTCAAGCCGATGGGACCCTGGATCGAGACCGATGTCGACCTCGACAACATGCAGACGATCGTGAAAGTGAACGGCATCGAGAGCAACCGCTTTCGTACCAACGACATGATCTTCGGAATCAAGCCGTTCATCGTGGAGCTGACGAAGTATTTCACGCTGTGGCCGGGCGACGTGATCTGGATGGGAACCGACGGCGCCTCGCCGGACCTCAAGGCGGGGGACGTCGTCGAGATCGAGATCACCGGCATCGGCACCCTGCGCAACAGGTTCGTCGCGGAGACGGCGCCGGAAGGCAGCCGGGCATGAGCCGCCACAGCACCGCGCATCACTTCCTGGAGGGCCTGGTCGATCTCGGCGTCGACTACATCTTCGCCAATCTGGGCACCGACCACGTGTCGCTGATCGAGGAGATGGCGCGCTGGGACCGGGAAGGCCGCAAGCATCCCGAGATGATCCTGTGCCCGCACGAGGTCGTCGCCGTGCACATGGCGGGCGGTTATGCGCTGGCGACCGGGCGCGGCCAGGCGGTTTTCGTGCATGTCGATGCCGGCACCGCCAATGCCTGCATGGCGATCCAGAACCTGTTCCGCTACCGGCTGCCGGTGATGCTGTTTGCCGGGCGGGCGCCCTACACACTGCACGGCGAACTGCCCGCTTCGCGCGACACCTATGTACATTTCGTGCAGGACCCGTTCGACATCGCCAGCATCGTCCGGCCCTACGTCAAATGGGAATATTCGCTGCCGTCGGGCATCGTGGTGAAAGAGGCGCTGGCCCGCGCCAGCGCCTTTGCGCACAGCGATCCGCCCGGCCCGGTCTACATGATGCTGCCGCGCGAGACGCTGGCCGAGCAATGGGACGACGCGGCGATGCCGTGCTATCCGCCGGCGCGATATGGCGGCGTACAGGCCGGCGGCATCGAGCCGGCGCGGATCGACCTGATCGCCGAACAATTGATGGCGGCGCAACAGCCGATCGCGCTGACGGCCTATCTCGGCCGCAAGCCGCAGGCGGTCGCGGTGCTGGAGCGGCTGGCGCAGAGCTGCGGCATTCGCGTCGCCGAGTTCAATTCGATCGACCTCAATATCTCGCAGGCCTCGCCGTGCTTTGCCGGCTTCGACCCGCTGCCCCTGCTGCAGACCGCGGACCTCGGCCTGCTGCTCGATTCCGACGTGCCGTTCATTCCGCAATATGCCCGGCGTGCCGGCGACATCAAATGGATCCAGATCGACATCGATCCCTTGAAATCCGATTTCCCGATGTGGGGATTTGCCACCGATATGCGGATCCAGGGCGATTGCGCCATCGTCCTGCAGCAGCTGCTCGACGCCGTGGAAGCGCGCGCCGACGGCGCCTGGCGCCGCCGCGTGGCGGAGCGCATCGCGGGCTGGGGCGATGCCCGCGAACAGGCTGCAACGCGCCGGGCCGCCGGGGCCGCCGCCCAGGGCGGTCCGGGCGCGCTCAACCCGGCCTTCGTGTTTGCGACCCTGGATGGCAAGCTGGCGCCGCACGACGTCGTCGTCAACGAGGCGATCCGCAACGCGCCGATCCTGCAGCAGCACATCACCCGGACCAAGCCGCAGAGCTATGTCGGGCTGGCCGGCGGCGGGCTTGGCTTCAGCGGCGGCATGGCGCTCGGATTGAAACTGGCGCAACCGGACCGCCGCATCGTGCAGGTGATCGGCGACGGCGGCTTTCACTTTTCATCGCCCGACAGCGTCTATGCGGTGGCCCAGCAATACCAGATCCCGATCCTGACGGTGGTGCTGGACAATGGCGGCTGGCAGGCGGTGAAATCGGCGGTGCAGCGCGTCTACCCCAACGGCGTTGCCGCCGAGACCGACCAATTCCAGTCGCGGCTGCGACCGGGCCGCCAGGGCACGCAACGGGAGTTTTCCGCCGTGGCGCGGGCCTTCGGCGCGCACGGCGAATGCGTCAGCGAACCCGGCGATCTCGCCGCTGCGATCGATCGCTGCCTGGCCGCGCTCGACGACGGCAAGGCCGCGGTGCTGCATGTCCTGGTCACCCCGCTGTGAGCGGAAACAGCTGCGCCGACAACCGCAGGGCCACTTCATGAAATGGCAGCGCAGACGCTTTCCGATCGGCAGGTGCCTTGGACTTCTCGGCCTTGCCGCGACCGCCCTCACCGCGGCTTCCGCGCAGCTGGATCCGTCGAACTACCCGATACGGCCGATTCACATCATCGTCGGATTTACGCCCGGCGGCGGCAATGACATCATCGCGCGGATCGTCGGGCAGAAACTGTCGGAGAGCCTCGGCCAGCCGGTCATCGTCGAAAACAGGCCGGGCGGAGGCGCCATCGTCGCCACCGAATATGTCGCCAAATCGACGCCGGACGGCTACACCCTGCTGGTCGGCGCCAGCGGCGCCATGGCGATCAATCCGGCGGTCTATGGCAGCCTGCCTTACGATCCGCTGCGCGATTTCACTCCGGTCTCCGAACTCGCATCGTTTCCGCTGATCCTGATCGTCAACGCGGCTTCGCCGATCAGGTCGGTTGCCGAACTCGTCGCCTATGCCAAGGCAAACCCGGACAAGGCCAATTACTCCAGTTCGTCGGCCGCGTTCCAGCTGGTGACCGAACTGTTCAAGCAGAAGACCGGCGCGCCGCTGCAGCAGATTCCCTACAAGGGCGCCAACGATTCGGTGATGGCGGTGATTTCCGGCGAGGTGACCGCCACCATAGCCGATGCCGGCCCGGTTTCGGGCCAGGTGCAGGGCGGTCGGGTGCGGGCGCTTGCGGTCGCCGCGCCGAAGCGGACCGACGATCTCCCGGACGTTCCGACCATGAAGGAAGCCGGCGCCGACGTCGATGCGGTGCTGTGGAGCGGCATCTTCGCGCCGGCCAGGACGCCGCCTGCGATCGTCAGCAAGCTCGAGGGCGAACTGATGCGGATCGCGCGGCTGCCCGATGTGATGGCGCGCCTGCGACCGTTCGGCATCGAACCGGTCGGCAACTCGTCGCAGGACTTTGCGCGGATTCTGGCAGCCGATATTGCGCGGTGGACCGCGGTCGCCAGGGCCGGCAATATCAGGATGGAGCAATAGCACCGCTTGCCGGCCGGACTGGATCCAGGCCGGCACCGGCGCGCCCACGACCGTATTGAGAATCAGCGCGCCGAGACCGACACGAAACCCGTAGCTGACGCCGCCGGGATCGATGGTCGCCAGCGGCTTCAGCCCGTTGCTCCATGCCGGACCGGCAGGAAGACGGCGAAGGCGAGCGCCCCCACCTTGACCACCGCCGCCTCGCCTGCGCGGAGATCTGCGGGTCGATGCAGGACATCCGGACATTGCCGGTGAAGAGGTTGGCGGCTATGCGGGAGCCGCCGGTTATTTCACGACCTCGGCACCAACCTTGCAAACCGCGGCGTCCTGGTCGCCGGTGCCGCCGCTGCAACCCACCGCGCCAATGATCTTGCCGTTTTCGATCAGGGGAAATCCGCCGGGACTGGCGACCAGGCCGGGATCGAGCGTGCCGGTATAGGCATGACCGGTTTCATAGGCATTGTAGAACACCCGGGATTCGCGCCGAAAGCGCGCCGCGGTCCGGGCTTTGCCCTGCGAAATCGGCCCCGACGCAATCTGAGCGCCTTCCATCCGCGAGAAATGCACCAGCTCCCCGTTGGTGTCGACCACGGCGATGTTCATCTTCCAGTTTCGCCGCTTGGCCTCGGCCTCGGCTGCCGCCATCACCTGCTTGGCGCGTTCCAATCCGATCGATACGCCGTAGGGAATGTCGAACGGCATCGCATCGGGGGT
>Ga0302267_10005648_pt1 | contig 13052 bp, 8 predicted proteins | sample III_Bog_E1_3_FD_194555 | JGI IMG/M metagenome (GOLD analysis project Ga0302267, IMG submission 194555) | Peat permafrost microbial communities from Stordalen Mire near Abisko, Sweden - III_Bog_E1_3 | ecosystem: Environmental > Terrestrial > Soil > Wetlands > Peat | place: Sweden: Abisko... | reverse complement strand
GCAGGCCGCTGAGCACGATCGAGAAGTAGATTAGGTGCCGGTGGAAATCGTCGTAGTCCTTGCGCGCGTACTCGGTGTCCTTCGGCAGCATGCGATGCTCCGCGTCGCTGACCGGGGCCGGGCTGCCGTAAAAATGGCCGCCGTCGATGCTGGCCAGCTTCACCTCGTCCGGCAGTTCCATGACCACGCCGGGTTCCTTGGGCAGGATGATGGGCTGCGTGACCAGGAAGAGCACGAACATCACCGCGGCGAAGGCGAAAACCGTCCCGTCGCGCCACGTGGGGATGACCGGCGCCGCGGCGGCTTCCGGCGTGGCCGGGGCTTTCTTCGGAACGCCACCGCCGTAACGAATCAGCAGCGAGCCGAAAAGACATTCGAGGCCCAGCCCGACGACGAAGACGGCGAAGCCGCAGCCTTCGTGATAGCTCGAAGGCTGGTCATTGGTGCCGAGCGCGAAGGCCGATCCCCAGAGGAGGCAGCCGATCACCAGCATGACGATGCGGAAAATGTTGCCGGTGATGGCGAAGATGAACGTGCTGGGAAATACGACCCATTGCTGCCACGCGCGCGGCAGGAAAAAGTAGCAGTAGAACGAGGAGAACATCAGGAACGGCAGCAGCGAATGCAGTCCGCTGCACGGGTCGGCGACGTCGATCTGGAATTTCGCGCCCGAGGCCAGCGCGGCCGTCGGCGCGGAAACGAGGGCGGTGCCGCTTTGCAGGTTGGCGATGCCAATGACACTGAGCACATGATGCGCGGCGGTGCTGACGGTCATCCGCAGCGGGAAGGCCACGGCCGTGTCGATGAATGGCAGCGGCCAAGCGAAAATCATGATTGCCCAGGCGAAAAGCAGCTTGCGGAACATCGTGCCGCCCCAGAACCACGTGATGACTCCGTAGAGCAAAAGTTGAATGCCGATGAAGCCCAGGTACTGCTTGCCCGCGCGGGCGCCGAGCCAGAAGACGAACAGGCCGACGACCATTGCGAGTAGGCCGTGGTATGAGCCCGCGCGGACGGAGCGGGCCAGCTCGGCGCGCTTTTCCCAGAGCACGTAACCGACCATCAACGGCACGAGCAGGCAGTAGGTGTGGTCCTGGTCGGTGTCGAGGCCGGTGCTGGTCCAGATCGCCCAGAGCGCAAGGCCGAGCGGCGCGTTGACCGAGGAATCGCCCGAGTTAAACGGGAAAAGGAAAAGCAGGACGCCGAAGAGCGCGCCGATGGCGGCCAGCGGCAGCCACCAGCGATGCAGGTTGGTTCCTTCGGCGTTTAACACCGGAAAAAATTAGGGCATGGCCCTGCATCTTCAAGAGTTTTATAGTGAATAATCAGTATCTAGACCGCAATGTGACAGTTCTGTGACAATAGCGTGGAGTTTCTATGAACTCCGCGCCGATTTATATATAAATATAGAATTCCCATTTAATCATTCGCCGAAAAATTCTAGGGAAATGCCCAGCCGGCACAAGCCCCGCGCGTGCCCATTCGCCTAAATCACCAGCCGATTCAATTTCACCTATTTTTATACGCTGCCGAAGGGATTTAGCGCCCGCGCTTCCGCCCCGCCGCGATCGCCTCGCGCCACGCCGACGGGAACGGCGACAGGTCACCAGGCAGTTGGTCGAACGAGACCAGGACCCAGCCGTTCGGTCCCAGCACGTCAACGCCCTTGTCGTCCAGCGTGGCCCGCGCGTTGTCGTAGCGTTTGCCGCGCTGCGTGGTGAAGCTCACGACGTGGATCCCCGAGGTGTCGCCGACGTTAGTCAGGATCCACTTCCGGATGAGCGGCCGCCAGTTTTCCGGGAAGGGCGAGAGGTCGTCCGGCAAATCGATGAACCGCACGGTGGTCCAGCCGTCGGGCGAGAGGATCATCACGCCATCGCCGCCCAGCTCCGCATGCGCGTTGACGTAAGCCCGGCCCTCCTGCGTGGTGAAGCTGACCGTGACCGCCTTCTTCGCGGCCTCGGAGTCCGACTCGAGCTGCTCTGTGATCTTCGTGCGCCACGTTGCGGGGAACGGCGAGAGGTCAGCCGGCAAGTCCGCGAACTGCACGATGACCGGCCCGCTCTCGGTCATCACTGCGACGCCGTCATCGGCGAGCCACGCCCGCGCGTCGCCGTACGTCTTGCCCTTCTGCGTGGTGAAGCTCACTGTGCTCGTGATCGTCGCCTGCGCGGCGGCGGCGCGCTTGTCCGTGATTTGCTGCCGCGCCGCGTCGGGGAGCGAGCTTAGGTCGTCGGGCAGTTCGCTATACGGAATCGACGTCCAGCCATCCGGGGTGAGGATGGTCAGCCCCGTGTCCTGCGCCGACCAGCGCACCTGCCGGTAGGTCTTGCCCGCGCGCGTGGTGAAGGTCAGCGGCGTCTCGGTCGCGGACTCGACCGACGCATGCCGGCGCAGGTCGATCTTTTCGCGCAGGTCCTCGGGGAAGGGCGAGAGGTCGTCGGGCAACTGGTCGAGCGGGAGCGTGATCCAGCCTTTCTCTGTCGAAGTGCGCAGGCCGTCTTCCTCGAGGAACACGCGTGCCTGGTCGAATTTACGCCCGTCGCGCGTGGCGAAGGTTGCGGTCATCGTGCTGAACGGTCGCGCGTGGGAGTAGCCCTCGGCGTAGAGCGCGCAAATGGTGGCGCTGAATTTACCCGTGGCCTGCGCGACGTAATGACCGGCGGCCGAATTCTGCCCATGCGTGCCCAGCCACAACGCCCGGCCATAATAATAGGACGGCTTCGCGCCGGTGGTGTCGATCAACTGGAGGTCGCGCGCGGCGATGGCCTCGTGCGCACCGAAAAGATCGCAGATGAAAACCTTGTACCTCGCGAGATCGCCGAGCCGCGGATCGTCCTTGAGTGCGGCGAACTTCGGCCGGGCGTCGTCGTACAATTTCTGCAGGAATTTGATCTGCGCGAGCTTGTACTGGTAGGCAGGGTCGGGACTGATTTCGTTGAGCCGCGTGTAATCGCGCTCGGCGAGGTCCCAGAACTTTTGCTCGACGTAAATCGAGGCGCGCAAGTCGAGCGCCGCCGTGTTGTTCGGGTCGAGCGCCAGCGCGGCGATCACCTCCGTGTGCGCGCGGTCGAGCTTGCCATCGGCGGCATCCGTCGTGGCCTTCTCCACCAGATCCGCGGCAGTCGGTGGCTTCGGCGCGTAATCATCCGCGCGGGCCACGGAAGTCAGCACCAACGTCCCACATATAAGAAGCAGAGGCGCCGTCATCACGATTTCCGAAGCAACGCGTTCCACGCCGCAACGACTTCCCCGCGCATGAGGCCGCTGGCCCGGGGCGGTCCCGGCGATTCGGCGTTGGGGTCCAGCGTCCGCCGTAACCACGCCGCGATCGGCTCGATCTCGTCGCTGGCGAAGACGCCGTGGCCGGCTTTCTTCAGCCGCGTGGCGGTGAAGCCGTCGGTGTCGCCGATCCACAAAATCGGCCGCCCGGAAAGCTCCGCGAGCATCAGCTTGCTCGGTAGCAGCAGCCCCTTCATCGCCGGTTTGCGCGTGACGACGAGCACGTCGGCCCCGAGCAGCGATTGCCCAAGCGTTTCATCCGGCGCCGGCGGCTGCCACCGCACCTGCCGCAGGCCCAGATCCCGCGCCGCGTCCCGGCTCGCGCCGAATTGCGCGCCCCGGCCCTGCAGTACCATCTCCGCCCCGGCGCCGCCTGCCTCGAGCCGCTTCTGCACCTGCAGCAAAACGTCGATCTCATGCGCGCGACCGAGGTTGCCCGAATAAAGCCACCGCTTCGGTTCGCCGGGCGCGCGTTCCGGCTCGATCCACGTAACCTCCGGCGGGAACGGCTCCAAGATCGCGGACTCCACACCGTACTCGCGCCGCAGATGCTCGCGCATATCCTCATCCAGCACGACGACTCGCTCTGCGTTCCGGTACGCATGCCGCATTCGGCCAGTCAGGAACCGCGTCAGCGCACCCTCCCGCAATTCGCCCAGCCGAATGCCCGCCTCCGGATAAAGATCCATCGCCCAGTGAAAATGCTTCGCGCCCAGCAAGCGCGAGATCAACGCCCCCGTCACGACCAGGCAAGCCGGCGAGGTAAGCGTCAGCACCGCATCGATCTGCCGTAGGCCCACGCTGCGGCTGGTCAGCAGCACATGAGCATTGATTTCGTGTAGAATCCGCTGCAAACCCCGCCGCGATTTACCGTAAGCAGAATCAACATCCAAAAGCGTGACGACATGCCCAAGTTGTTGCAGTCCTTCAGCTAGCTCGCCAAGAATGCGCCCCGTCGGAGCCCCGGAACCGGGCCCGTACTGATTAAGAAGCAAGAGTCGCATACAAGGAGCAGCATTATAGAAGAGGCAGAAATACTCAGGAGCGAAAAAGCGAGTTGTTACACGATTGTGACATTTACCCCATACCAGCAGCGCCTCGCTTCGTATATAAAGGCTATCCCTCGGGAACCGGTGGTAAGCCGCCGAACCATGCCATAACGGCAGATGGCTTTCACGTTAAGAGTGTGCAAAAGCCGGGGAAGCGGCTTGCACGGATTCCCGTCCGACAGCACATGAGCGTAACCAAACGAATTGCCTTTGGCGCGGCGGCGGGCGGCTTCAGCCGCGCGACGACCATTGTCCTCGCGCTGGTGTTCATGCCGGTGCTCTTCCATCACTTGGGCAAGGAAGAACTCGGCGTCTGGCTGCTACTCGCGCAAAGCTCCGCGCTGCTCTTCATCCTCGATTTCGGTCTCAGCTTCGTGCTGACGCGCCGCATCGCCCTGGCCAAGGGCAAAAGCGGCAGCGACCCCAACGCCCCGCTCACCGACGAGACGCGCCGCGAGATCGCCGACCTCGTCGAGATCGGTCGCCGTCTCTTCCTCGGCCTCGCCGTCCTCACCTTCCTCATCTCCTCGCTCTCCGGGTTTTTCTACCTCAGCCATCTTCATTTCGCCACGGTGAGCCTGACGGTAGTCTGGACTTCGTGGACCGTGCTCTGCCTCAGCCAGGCGCTCGGCGTCTGGGGCCAGACGTGGAACTGCCTGCTCGACGGCGTCGGCTACGTTGGCTGGGACGCCCTACTCAGCTCGACCATGCTGACCCTGATCCTCCTCGCGCAGATCGCGGCGCTCTTCCTCGGCGGCGGCCTGATCACGCTCGCGAGCATCGCCGCGGCCGGCTGGTTCCTCCAGCGCTGCGTCCTGCGGCGCTTCGCCCGCGCGCGGTGGCCGGAGCTCTTCGAGCTGCGCGGCCGCTTCGACCGCGCCACGGCGCTCGACATGGTTTCGCCGTCGCTGCGCGCCTGGGCTACCACCCTTGGCAGCCTCCTCATCCTCAACACCGACCAATTCTTCATCGCCAGCTTCGGCGACATGACGAACTTGCCCGCCTACCGCGCGGCCTACCTCGTCCTTTTTAACCTCTACGTCCTCTCCGTCACCATCTCCGGCGCATCGGCCGTCTTTGTCAGCCATCTCTGGCAGTCGGGCGAACTCGCCGAGATCCGCCGCATCATCGTGCGCAACATGCGCCTTGGCCTCGGTCTCATGGCCGCCGGCGGCGGGTGCATCCTGCTGCTCGGGCCGCGCCTCTTCGACGTCTGGCTCGGCCCTGGCAACTTCATCGGTTACCCGAACCTTCTCATCTTCTTCGTGCTTCTCTTCCTCGAGGTTCAAAGCTACGGCGTCACCCTCTGCTCGCGCGCGACCGAGGACGAGGCCTTCGCCTTCTGGTCTCTCGGGGGCGCCATACTCAAACTTGGGCTCGCCGCGATCCTCGGCGCGCGATTCGGCCTTATCGGCATCGCCGGTTCCACGCTTCTCGCCCAACTCGCCACCAACCACTGGTACATGGTCTACCGCGGCCTGCGCCGCCTGCGCGTCGGCTTGCGCAGCTACTGCGCCGAGGTCCTGCTTCCCGTCGCCTTGCTCTTCGCCCTCGTGGTTCTCGCCGTCTGGGTACCCCTCTCGGTCAATTTCTTCACCGCCGAATGGCAGGCCGTCATCGGCTGCAGTTTCCTCGCCGGCCTCGTCCTCGCCGGTTTCTGCTGGTGCTTCGTGCTCGAACCCAATCATCGCGGCCGCATCGTCGCCCGCATGCACCTCGCTCGTTCCTGATTTTTTTAAGGCCCCACCGGAGACCGCATGAAACCTGAGCACATCCCGCTAAGCTCCGTGTGGCCCGGCACGAGCAACGGAATCGACTGGATGTGGCTTTGGTGGGGAGGGACGGTTGCCCTCTGCCTCTGGAAACTGATCGAGGCGGTGGTCTTCCGTCCCGCCCGCATGCTCGAATGGCCGTTTTTGGCCTGCGCCATGTGGTTCTATTTCTTCGGCGTCATGGCTTACAAGGCCAAGATGACGCTCTCCGCCTACCTCGGCAATGGCATCTCGGAGATCGGCCAGATGATGGACTTTCTGTGCCTTGTCGGTCTGCTGGCCGGCTGGAGCGCCGGCCGGCGCATCCCCCTGCGCTCTTCCCCCCCGACGCAAGACTATCCCCTTTTGTTATGCTGGCTGGTCGGCATTTCCCTTGTCGCCATTGGCGGGATTGGCGGTCATTCCATGATGCGCGCCAGCGATGAGGGCGAGATCAATTTCCAAACCTCCAGTGCCTACGTGTATCTCCTTTATCAGGTGGGCTACCCCGGTTTCGCCATCGCGCTTTGGGCCGCGTTGAAATCCAAGCCGCCGCTCAAGTATGTCCTCCTGGGGGTGACGCTCGCGGCAGAGGTGGTCTTCCTGTTGCCGTTTCTCGCCGATGCCCGGCGCGGGCCGCTCTATCCCGCCGTCATTATTCTCCTGCTCGTGCCACCGCTTACCCAGCGGCGGGCTCCCAACCGCGTCTTGTACTGCGGCGGATTGCTCGCCGTCGGCATCGTCATGTTGGTCTTCGTCCAGGTTCGCCTGACCACCTATGGTGGCGGCACATGGAGTGAGGCTTTTCAAAAACTCAATGTCAACGACGCCGTGGTCGCTCGCGGTGAGGATCCTTACGACAACGAATACGTCAACAATTGCCAGGTCATCGGCACCATTTACCAAAACGGCAAATACGAGTACGGCACCGGTCACATGGAACTTTTCGTCCACTGGGTGCCTCGCGCCCTGTGGCCGGGCAAGCCGGAACTGGGTGCCGGGTATTATACGAACCGCGAGCTTTTCGACGATATCGAGAGCGCGACCGGCGACCGCCTGCTGGGCTTTGGGGCGTCGATCGCCGGCGTGGCGGATTCCTTCCTTCAGTATGGCTTTCTCTGCCCTTTCTTCTGGTTCGCGCTCGGTGGCATCTCCGCGGTGGTTTACACCAAGGTCCTTCGCTCCAACAGCCCATGGTGGATGTTCTGCTACGTGGGCCTTCTTTGCTCGACGCATTGGCTGATCAGCCAGAGTTTCTCCGCCGCCTTCGTGCCAGGAATGTACTTCCAAGTGATCCCTCTCTGCGTGCTGGCGATGGTTTGGCTGTACCGGCGGCTAACCGCCGTTCCGGGCAAGACCGGCCCGCGTAGGCCGCTTCCCGTGGCGGTGAAGCCGCATGCCCTATCCTCATGAACCGGCGTCCGATCTATTCACCATGAAACTTTGCTGGTTCGTTCCAGATGATCGCGGCGGTGGCGTCATTAATGTGGCGCTCTCCTGTGTTCGTCAGGCCCGGGCGGCCGGACACGACGCGGTGTTGCTCCTGATGCTCGAGCCCACGGGCAGTTTGGAGGGCATTCCCGGCATTCGCACGGCCTCCCTTGGGTTGAAAAAACCTGCGACACAAACTCCTCCCGCCCTCATGCAATGGCTCGCCGAAAATCCGCAGGATGTCCTCTTGCTTAACGGCGGTGAGGAGGCGGACACCATCATACCCTACTTGCCCGCGGATGTTCGCTGCATCTACACGGTGCACGACACCGCGCCGCGGTACTGGCAGACCGCCGTCGCGGCTGAAGCGGACATCGACGGAATCTTCCCCGTTTCCCATGTCGTGGCCGGGAAATTCAGCCGCGTGCTGAAAAATCCGGACAAGCTTCAGGTCATTTATAACGGTTCCAGCTTTCCCGCCCCGCCGGATCTCGGCGAATCACGGCCGGATGACCTTGTTTTTTTCGGCGGGGGCGATGCGAGCAAGGGAGCTTCCGATCTCCTGCGCCTGTGGCCAGTCCTGATAAAATTGGGGTTCACCGGACGGCTGCATTGGCTGGGTTTCATGGAGCCGGCCTTCGAGCGGAATGTTTCCCAACTGCCGCAGGAGGAGCGTATCCTGCGCCCGGGCCGCGTCCGGCGCGAAGAGGGCTTTGCCATCGCCGCCAGGTCGAAAGTCGTGCTCATGCTGAGCCGGGCCGAGGCCTTCGGCATGGTCACGATCGAAGGCATGAGCATGGGCTGCGTGCCCGTGGCGTGGGATATCGAGACCGGGACCAAGGAAATTGTCACGGACGAGACGGGTTTTTTCGCGCCCTTGGGCAACTTCACCGAGCTTGCCCGGAAGGTGCTCCAGGCTTGCGCGGAGCACACGCGGATCGCACCCCGGGCCTCAATCCGGGCGCGGGAGGTCTTCAGCGAGGAAATGATGTGGCGGGGCTACGCCGGATTTTTCGAGCGGGTTATGCAAAACCCGCCCCGGGTCCGCTCCCTGGCGGGGCGCGTGCCTCCCGATTTCGTTCCCATTCGGCGCCGCTTTCAATTGCTGCCTGCCTCCGTGCGAAAGACGGTACGCGATTTCATCGGGCGATGGCCGTGGCTGGGTTATGTCGTGCGCGACCTGCGGGGATTTTAAATGGAGCCCACCGCGAACATCTCAGCTGCAGGGTGCGAAGACCAATCGGGTCTGCAGATTACGATCACGATCACCACGAAGAATCGCGTAGGTGAATTGCGGCGGACCTGCGACGTCCTGCGCCAACTGTCTCCCCAACCGCTGGAAATCATCATCACCGCGGATGGCTGCACGGACGGCACGGTCGAGTTCGTCCAGGCTAAATGGCCGCAGGCGCGGCTGATCGTCAACGCGGAGGGCCGTGGATCGGTCGCGTCACGCGATCGGATGATCCGCGAAGCCCGTGGCGAGATCGTCCTCAACCTCGACGACGACAGCTACCCGGAGCAGCACGATTGCCTCGCACGCATCGCGCCGCTTTTCGCGGAGCGTCCGAGTATGGCCGTGCTCCATTTTCCGCAGCATTCCGACGAATATCCACTCTCGCTCAGCCGATCCGACTTCGGCCCGGCTCGTCTGACGCGCTCGTTCTCCTGTGCCGGCGCGGCCCTGAGGCGCTCGACTTACCTCGATCTTCACGGCTTCGAGACCGTCTTCTTCCACGCCTATGAGGAGCCCGACTACGCGCTCCAGTGCGTCGCCGCCGGCTGGGACATCGTCTTCGACCCGGCGGTCACCGTGCGCCATCACTATTCCGGCACGGCGCGCAATGAGATGCGCACGCACCACCGCCACGCGCGCAACGAATTCTGGAGCACGCTCCTGCGCGTGCCGTTTCCCTACGTCGTACCCGTCGCGGCATGGCGCGCGTTCTCGCAATTTGTCTACGCCTGCTCGCGCGGACCGGGCTGGATGGTGCGCGAGCCGGGCTGGTGGATGCAGGCGCTGCGGGGCATTCCACGCTGCCTGCGAGCCCGCAAACCTGTTCGCTGGGCCGACTACCTACGCTGGCTGCAACTCGCCGACGTTGGCAGCTCGCAAGTCGCCGCTAGCACGCGCGTCGAAACTGCAGCGGTGAGGACGGCGGTATGAGCGTGGTCGTCGCGCAACTCGGCGCGCGCATGCACTACGCCGTGCCGCGGCTGCTCGAGCGCGCCGGCCTGCTTGAGCGCCTCTACACCGACATCTGCGCGGCGAAAGGTTGGCCGCGCTTGTTGCGCCTGATTCCGCCCGCGCTGCGTCCCGGCAGCGTGCAACGGCTGCTCGGCCGCGACCCAAAGGACATTCCTGCGCGGCGAATCACTGCCTTCACCACTTTCGGATTCGACTATGCCCGCCGCAACTCACGCGCACGCACCACCGACGAGCGCAACGCCGCGTTCCTCTGGTCCGGGCAGGAATTTGGCCGCTTGGTGATTGAGCAGGGCTTCGGCGCGGCGAAGGCCGTCTACGTTTTCAACTCCGCGGGGCTGGAAATTTTGCACGCCGCGCGGCAGCACGGCCTCAAGGGCATCGTCGAGCAAACCATCGCGCCGCGATCGATCGAGTGGGCGCTGCTCAAAGACGAAGCGCGGCGCTTTCCCGGCTGGGAAACGCCCGCCGCGAAAGACTCCATGATGGAGGACTACTGCGCTCGCGAATCTGCCGAGTGGGCGGCGGCCGATCTCGTCGTCTGCGGCTCCGAGTTCGTGCGCGAAGGAATCATCAGTTGCGGCGGCGATCCGACCAAGTGCGTCGTCGTGCCCTATGGCCTCGAGCGCCGCGTCGAAGCCGCGCCGAAAGCGCCGCGCCGCGACGGCCCGCTGCGCGTGCTCACCGTCGGCGCGGTCGGTTTGCGCAAGGGTGCACCGTATGTCCTCGAGGCAGCGCGGCAGCTCGGCGCGCGGGCAGAATTTCGCATGGTCGGCGCGGTGCAGGTGCTGCCCGAGGCGGAGCGGCAGTTGCGCGAGCACGTGCAACTCACCGGCGTGGTGCCGCGAACGGAAGTCGCGGCGCAGTACGCGTGGGCCGACGTTTTCCTGCTCCCGTCGCTCTGCGAAGGCTCCGCGACCTCAACCTACGAGGCCCTCTTCCAAGGCCTGCCCGTCATCTGCACGCCGCAAACCGGTAGCGTGGTGCGCGACGGCGCCGACGGCTTCATCGTGCCTCCGCGTGACGGCGCGGCCATCGCGGAAAAACTCGCGCTCCTCGCCGAGAAGACGGAGCTACTCGCGGAGATGTCCGAAAACGCGCGCTGGCGCAGCTCGGCGTTCATGCTGGAGAAATATGGCGAGCGCCTCATCGCGGCCTTTCGCGGCCCCGGCATCCTCTGAGCATGAATCCCGTCGCGATCATCTTCGATAATTTCGGGCCGTACCATCTCGCCCGGCTGCGCGCCGCCGCAAGCACGTGCGACCTCCTCGCCATCGAAGTCGCCGGGCAAAGCTCGACCTACGCGTGGGATGCCTCGCGCAACGCGGAGCCGTTCCGGCGCGAGACGCTCATCGAAGCTGGCACGAGCGCCAACCTCCCGCGCGGCGAAATCGGACGCCGCCTCGGTCCCACGCTCGAACGCTTCAACCCCGCCGTCGTCGTCGTGCCCGGATGGGCCAGCCCGGTGGCGTGGGCGGCAATGCAATGGTGCACGCAGCGCCGCGTCGCGATGGTCTGCATGTCGGAGAGCACGTCTAACGACGAAACGCCCGCCGCGTGGAAGCGCCTGCTCAAGAGTCGGCTCGTGCGCCTCTTCTCCGCCGCGCTCGTCGGCGGCCAACGCCACGTTGAAAACCTTACGCAGCTCGGTTTCCCCTCAGATCGCATCGCATTCGGCTACGACGCGGTCGACAACGATTACTTCGCGAGGAACGCCGACGCGGCCCGCACGGAGGAAATGCGGCGCAAGCTCAAGTTGCCAGGGGAATTCTTCCTCGCCAGCGCGCGCTTTGTGGAAAAGAAAAATCTCGAGCGGCTCCTGGAAGCCTTCGCGCGGTATCGTAACAGCGGCGGCACATGGTCGCTCGTGCTCCTCGGCGACGGCCCGCTGCGGCCCGCGCTGGAAAAATTGAGCGACGAGCTCGGCCTGGGCGACCACGTCCTCATGCCCGGCTTCCGGCAGTACGGCGAGCTGCCCGCGTACTACGCGCTCGCCGGCGCATTTATCCACGCCAGCACGGTCGAGCCGTGGGGACTCGTCGTGAACGAAGCCGCCGCGAGCGGCCTGCCGCTCATCGTCTCGAATCGCTGCGGATGCGCGCCGGAACTCGTGCGCGACGGCGTCAACGGTTTCACCTTCGATCCGACCGACGTCCAAGCACTCGCGACGTACATGGAATCCGTCGCCGCGGCTGATTTTCCTCGCGCCGCTTTCGCCGCTGCCAGCCACGAGACCGTTGCGCCGTGGGGCCCGGCTCGATTTGCGCAAGGCCTGTCGCAGGCGATCGACACAGCGCTCACGCACCCGCCCGCGCCCGCGGGCATGATCGACCGCAACCTCCTCAGCTTCCTCGCGCGGCGATGAAAACGCTCTGCGTCATGGATTGGGTTTCGCGCACCAACGGCGGAATATTCGAGGCCGAGCGTCGCCTGCAGCAGCTCTTGCGTACAAAGATGGGTATCAGCATCGAGGTCGTTGGCCTGCGCGATGCGAAGACGGATGCCGATCTTCCCGCATGGTTGCCGCTCGTGCCCACCGCCTGCGCGGTGAGGGGACCCGCCGCCGTTGGCTATGCGCCGGAATTTTCGCGCGCCTTGACCAACAGTCATGCCGACCTCGCCTACGTCGCGGGCCTGTGGAAATATCCCATGATGGCCGCGCAGCGCTGGTCGCGGGCCGCGCGCAAGCCGCTCGTCATCGCGCCGCACGGAATGCTCGAGCCGTGGGCCGTGCGCCACTCAGGCCTGAAGAAGAAATTCGCCAGCTGGTTTTTCCAAAACGCGCAGCTTCGCGATGCCGCGTGTCTGCGCGCACTTTGTCTCCCGGAGGTCGACTCGTTCCGCGCTTATGGCCTGAAGAACCCGATCGCCGTCGTGCCTAATGGCGTCGATCTCCCCTCGCTCGCGGAAGTGCCGATGCGCCACGCGCGATTTCCGGAAGGTCGCAAAGTCCTGCTCTACCTCGGCCGCATCCACGACAAAAAAGGCCTCGCGCAACTGCTTGCTGGCTGGGCGCAGGCAAGGGACGCCGCGGGCGACTGGATCCTCGCCATCGCCGGCTGGGACCAAGGGGGCCATGAAGCCGAGCTGAAGTTGCGCGCGCGCGAACTAGGCATCGCCGAGGTGCTCTTTCTCGGCCCGCAGTTCGGCGCGGACAAGGACGCCTGCTACGCCTCGTGCGACGCGTTCGTTCTCCCGTCGTTCAGCGAGGGGCTCCCGATGGTCGTGCTCGAGGCCTGGGCGCGGGCCAAGCCGGTGCTCATGACGTCCGCCTGCAATTTGCCCGAGGGCTTCGCCGCCGGTGCGGCCCTGCGGATCGAGCCCGATGCGGTC
>Ga0302267_10005645_pt1 | contig 13055 bp, 10 predicted proteins | sample III_Bog_E1_3_FD_194555 | JGI IMG/M metagenome (GOLD analysis project Ga0302267, IMG submission 194555) | Peat permafrost microbial communities from Stordalen Mire near Abisko, Sweden - III_Bog_E1_3 | ecosystem: Environmental > Terrestrial > Soil > Wetlands > Peat | place: Sweden: Abisko... | reverse complement strand
TCCACTGAGGATAAAAAAGAAGTCGACCGCGAGATAGGTTGAAGGATGGAAGCTCGTGAACTTGATGAATTGATTTCCGTGGAGCCCCACGACTGCCAAGGCAGCGATGCCCCGTAGTCCGTCCAAACCTGCGAAGTGCCCTTTTTTCCCCATGATTCGCTCCCTTTTTTACCCGAATATTTTCAGCGCGCTCTTGCCTACGCAAGATTGCTGCCGAAGAAAAGCAGATACTTTGCCAGACGCATTAATGTCACAAGCGCACGAAGTGGTGGCCCGCCATGAGCTGAAATGTCCTCGCTGATATCTTACCTATCCCTCGACATTTTTGGCTCGTTCGAGTCTAAATGGCGTGTGGAATTTCCTAACGCCCATCCCGTCATCCTCGGCTCGGTCATCACCCGCGCCGGCCTGCGCCTGCTCGCGAAGAAAACCGCGGCGGACGCCGTGGAAGTCCGCGCCGACGCGCTGCTCGCTGACGGCGCGACGCCGGATGAAATCGAAACCGCGCTGCGCAAACGGAAGCAGCCCGTGCTGCTCACCCTGCGCATCCCCGCCGAGGGCGGCCAGCGCCCGTGGAAGATCGCGGAACGCCGCGCGCTCTACCTGCGCCTCCTGCCGTTCGTCGAGGCCATCGACATCGAACTCGCGACGGCTCCCGCGCTGCAGCTCGTCATCGACGTGGCCCGGCACATGGGCAAAACCGTCGTCCTCTCCGCCCACGCCATCGCCAAGGCCGCGCCGGAAAAACAATTCGCCCGCTGGACCGCCCAATTCGAGCCTCGTCCGCGCACCATCCTCAAGATCGCCGCGCGCATCCAGTCGTGGCACGACTTGCAGCACCTCGCCGCGCTGCTCGTCAATCACCGTGACTGGCCCATCGCCGTCATGGGCCTCGGCCCCTACGCCGCGCAATCGCGCAGCGTCCTCACCGCGCTCGGCTCGCGCCTCGTCTACGGCTATCTCGACCAGCCCGCCGCCCCCGGCCAACCCTCCGCCGCCGCCGTGCGCCAGATGGTGAAGAGCGTGCGCAATTTGGGGTAGGACTGAAGTTTCGCACGGAGGACTGCAGAGAGGGAGGCAGAGGACGGAAGAGATTTGGAGGGACGGGCTCCTGCCCGTCCGTGCTACCGTTGCGCCGCGCTTTTCAGATTCTTGGCCAGCCCTCGCAGCGAGCGATTAACCATTTTGCTGGTCGAAAAAAGCTTCGCGACATCGGGCTCGAGTACGACGACATTCGAGCCTCGCGCATACCTACTGGCGTACTTGCCGCGAACTCCCTTGGAGAAATCATACTCAGCCTGCATCCCGGAATCGGATTTAGAAACTCGCTTCATACGTTTTTCTTTCCCGCCGGCTTGCGGGCCGGGCGCTGATTATTCTTATATTCTCGCCGCGTTCCGTGTGGATGACAACGAGGAATGGGACTTATGGGACCTATAGGACCAATGGGACGGGAACAAGGCTGCCTTTGTCCTATAAGTCCCATCGGTCCCATAAGTCCTATAGGTCCCATTATCCGTGTCCTCCGCCCCTCTGCCGTCCTCCGTGTGAAACTGGCAGATTAGCCTTCCCACCTTCACGGGACTTCCCTAATAATCGACCCCCTCTATGCCCGCTAAAATCTATTCCGACAAAGATGGTGATCTGAAGGTGTTCAAGAACAAGACCGCGGCCGTGATCGGCTTCGGCTCGCAGGGTCATGCCCACGCGCTCAATCTCAAGGAAAGCGGCGTCAAGGTTGTCATCGGTCTTTATCCCGGCAGCAAGTCGATCGCGGCCGCGAAGAAGTTCGGTTTTGAAGTGCTCACCACCGCCGAGGCGGTGAAGAAGGCCGACGTGATTTTCGTCGCCACGCCCGACATCGCCATCGCGTCGGTGTACGAGAAGGACATCAAGCCGAACCTGACCAAGGGCAAGACGCTGCTCTTCTCGCACGGCTTCGCCATTCATTTCAAGACGGTCAAGCCGCCGAAGAACATCGACGTCATCATGGTCGCGCCGAAGGGCCCGGGCCATCTCGTCCGCCGCCAGTTCCAGGAAGGCCGCGGCGTGCCGGCGCTCATCGCCATTTACCAGAACGCGAGCGGCCAGGCCAAGAAGGTCGCGCTGGCGTGGGCCAAGGGCATCGGCGGCACGCGCGCCGGCGTGATCGAGACCAGCTTCAAGGAAGAGACCGAGACCGATCTGTTCGGCGAGCAGGCCGTGCTGTGCGGCGGCGCGAGCGCGCTGGTGACGGCGGGCTACGACACGCTGGTGGCCGCGGGTTACCAGCCCGAGATGGCCTACTTCGAGTGCCTGCACGAGCTGAAGCTCATCGTTGACCTCATGTATGAGGCGGGCATTTCCGGCATGCGTTTCTCGATCTCCGACACCGCCAAGTACGGCGACGTGGTGACCGGGCCGCGCATCATCAACAAGGCCGTGCGCGCCGAGATGAAGAAGGTTCTCACCGAAATCCAGAACGGCAAATTCGCCCGCGGCTGGATCAAGGAAGCCACCACCGGCAAGAAGAAGAAATACACCAAGCTGCTCAAAGACGGCGCGAAGCATCCGATCGAAAAGACCGGCGCCCGCCTGCGCGGCCTGATGCCGTGGATCGGCAAGAAGAACGTCGGCGGCGCCCAGGCGTCGTACTAATCAGCCGATAAAAGCTCGAAAGAGGGAGATGAAAACGCCAAGTTTTCTCTCCCTCTTTTGTTTTTCCATGAGAGCCTTTCCGATGCCGCATCCCATCGGTCCCATCTGTCTCATAGGTCTCATCGGTCCCATTCTTCCTGCCGCCGCGCAAACCACCAACACGCCCACCGCAGACGCGCCGCACATCCACGAAGTCCAGCAACCGCTCCAACCCGCGGAAGCCGCCGCCGCGAAAAATATCAGCGACGCAAAAATCGCCGAGTACCAGAAGCGTTTCGAAGAGGGCTACGCGCTGCAGCAGGCGGGCAAACCGGACGAGGCGCTGAAAATTTACGACGGCATTCTCGCCGAGCAGCCGGACGCGAAGCGCTCGCTGCTCGAGGCCGGGCGCATCAGTTTCCAGACGGGCAACCTGCCCAAGGCCGAGGCGTACCTGGAGAAGCTGCACGAGATCGTGCCCGATTTTCCCGAGGCGATTGAGCTGCTCATCCAGATCAACCAGCAACTCGGGCGCGACGTGCGCGTGGAGTTGCTCGTGCGCGACTTCACCGACCTGCGTGCCAGCGGCAAGATTTCCGGGCTGAAGGATTCGCTCTGCTTCGTGCGCGAGCGCCTGCCGTTTCACGACGAGAACATCGTGGTCAGCCAGTTCTTCGACTACACGGCCGACCCGAACACGGTGTGGATGGGCGAGGTTTACGATTCCACCGGCAAACTCAAGCAGCGCCTGCTGCTCAACTACGACAACGACGCCACGCGCGCGCTGCGGGCCAAGGACGAGAAGTTCGCGCACACGCAGGTCTTCACCTGGATCGGCCACGACATCAAGGACGGGCAGGTGACGACGATCAACGCCTACCTGCAAATTTTCGCACTGCCCGACTACAACAAATTCCGCAGCGCAATGCTCGTGATTCTCGCGAATCCGCCCAAGCCGATCTACTCCGCCCCCGTGCCGACCGGCGCCGGGCAGTGACGATAGAAGAGCCTAAGAGGGAGAATGGAAATGTGCCTGTCCCGAAGGGCACGACCACGCTGGTGTCCAGCAGGACGCCCTTACCCGGATTGGCCATCGATTCGGTCCGCATCCGCCTTGACGGCGCGTTCAAAATCCTCGCCATCTTCGCCCGCCATGCAACCCGCGGTAGCCTCCAAGGCGGCGCGGCGGCGTTTCTGACTCTTGGGATTGAGGCCGTGGACGTACCGGGCCACCTCCACGAGTTTTGGCGTGGGCAGTTCGTGCAAGTCGCGGACGATGGAGTCGATCACGCTCATGTCCCCTCAACGTAGCCTTCCCGCGAGGCGGAAGCAAACCGTCCGGTAGGATACTGGAGGGACGAAACGCCAAGTGTCTACCCGCCGCAGCGCGGTGTCGGGGGCGATTGCCATTCGGGACAGGCAGTCTTCCGTCTCTTACGCCGCAAGGGAGAAGTTTTTAGGTGCGGCGGCGTAAGGCTTGATCGCGACAAGAAAATCGGATTGCCTCTCGGCCATTTGCAGGTCGTAGCGCGTTTGCAAATTGAGCCAGAACTGGGCCGAAACGCCGAAGTATTTGCCCAGCCGCAACGCGGTGTCGGGGGTGATCGCGCGCGTGCCGTGCACGATCTGGTTAATGCGCCGGGCGGGAATCCCGAGGTCCTTGGCCAGGCGGTATTGCGAGAGGCCGAACGGAATCAGAAATTCCTCGTTCAGCACTTCGCCGGGAGTGGTCAGGGGAAGAAGATTCTTTTTCATATTCAATGGTAATCGACAATCTCCACCTCGTGTGGTCCATCCGGCCTCCAGCAAAAGCAAACACGCCACTGGTCGTTGACCCGAATGCTATGTTGGCCCTTCCGGCTCCCCTTCAGGGCCTCCAGACGATTGCCCGGTGGCACCCGTAGTTCTTCCAGCTTTGTCGCCGCATCGAGTAGCTTGAGTTTTCGCTGCATGACACGCAATAAGTTGCCGGTAAGGCGCCGTGGCCTCTGGCCCTCGAACACTTTAGCAGTCTCGGCGCACCGAAAACTTTGGATCACGAACAATAGTAACGCGGTGCGTTATTATGGCAAGATTATTGGAGGGGGGCTCACGCCATTGCTCCCGAGGCGAAATAAGCTACGGTCCCGGCGTTGGCTTGGCCAACTGAGGCAGCTTCGGGAGCTGCGGCTGCGCGGTCCGGCTGGGCGCCGGCGGCGGCGGTGGCTGCTGCGGGACCGACGTGGGCACCAGCGTGCTGGGCACGCCGAAGCGGGCAGCGTCGTTGGGGAAGAGGTCGCGCAGGTTGTCGAGCTCGGCCTGGGCGTGGGCGCTCTGGTCGTGCGTGCTGTAGAAGTCGGCCAGCTTCAGCCCGAGCCGGATGCGGTCGATGGGCTGGATCTCCGCGTCGGCCGCGCGGCGGTACTCGCGCTCGGCGAAGGCATCGGCCTTGGGGTCCTTCAGCTCGAGCAGCAGGTCGCCAAGCCCCTCGTGCGCGACCGGTCCCGCGCCCGGCAGGTTGACGTCGTCCACGAGCCGAGGCGGATCGCCGGGAATGACGCCCTGCTCGAAGCCGCGCCGCACTTTCTGGAGCTGGAGCCAGTCGTCGTGGTCCGTGCGGTGGTCCGGCGGGTCCTGCGCCAGCGCCTCGTCGATCGTCGGCAGGAACGGCCGGTAGAGCGGATCGCCGACGATGGTGACCATCCACGACAGGCCGCGGATCGAGGCGTACGCCGCCTCGGCGAAGTAGTCGCCCGCGATGAGGCGGCGCGTGAAGATATCCTCGTGCGGCGTGAGCGCGAGGTAGGGCTCGTAGACGGTGCCCATCGTCGCGGCGGCGCCGTGGGCGATGAGCGGGCCGACCCAGTTGGCCGTTTCGCTGCGCACCGTGTTCGCGCTGAAGGAGTGGAGGTGGTAGGCGATAGCGCCGCGCACGAAGCGGCCCGGTGGCGTGACCCACGGTCCGGCGGCATCCTGCCGGTACCAGCCGAGGTAAATCGCCACCTGGTTGCATGGATCGGTCGGCGGTAGGATGTCAGGCTTGTCGTCGAACTTCACCGTCCAGCCGTCCTTGACCAGCGCCTCGTGGGCGCCGCGCAGCCACTCGTCGCCGGAGGTGTAGCCGTCCTTGGGGTCGAACATTCCGCGGGTGTCGACGACGGCGAGGCCGGCCAGCCGGTGCTGCTCGGCGTAGATCGAGTCGTCGATCATGCGGTGCACGTCGGCCACGGTCGGGCCGTCGAGCCGCGTGACGAGGATCATGTTGCGCGCGAGGTCGGGCCCGATGATCTTGATGCCGCCGGGTTGGTGCTCGTAGAAAATGTTGGGGACGAATCCGCCCAGCGGCAGGCCGAAGACGGGCAGCAGCGCGAGCTCGGTGTCGACGGACGCGGCGTTGGTTTGCAACTCGGGCTTGGTCTCCATGCCGAAGTAGTCGTCGGGATCCTGCGCGATCTTCAGCGGCACGCCGCGCATGAGGACGATGGCCCAGATGTCGTTGCGCGTGGCCATGAGCAGATTGAGCACGCGGTCGCCCACCGGCACTTCGCGCGGCGCGCGGACGATCCAATTTTTCAGGCTCAGGTAGGTGAGGATGGGCGAGCGGATCGTCTCCTCGTAGTCCTTGCGGGTGATTTCCTCGGTGATCGGGCAGGCGATGCCGAGCACGCGCTCGGCGGGGATGTTGCGGCGGCTGGCGTAGTACTCCGCGAGGGCCTTGCTGTCGGCATCGGCGGTGTTGTAGACGACGAGCAGGTGCGAGGCGAGGTCGTTGCCCCAGTTGTTCGAGCTGGAGCTCTCATATTCGCTGCTGATGCTGCCGGAGTTGGGCGCGATGACGTCGGGCGCGTTGGTGGAACCGTTGTCCTGAAGCGAAAGCGTGGGCCGCTCGCCGGGCGTGGGCGCCGTTTCGGGACGATTCTCGAGGAACGGCTGCGGCGCGATGTTGGTCAGGATGATCGGGTGGAACGTCCACGTCTGCGGCGTCGTCGCGGCTGGCGCGTTAGTGGAAGCGTCATCGGCGCGGGCGAAAAGCAGCGTGGCCAATAGCGCGGCGGTCACGCACAGGACCGGCCGCGTGAACGATACGAACTGCCGATGGAGAGTTGCCCGGATCAACCTTCGCATTTTAACCCGCGGGCCGAGTTTGACCAACCGATTCTCCATTGCGATGCGGCAAGTTTTACGCGAGATCGAACTCGAGCTTCATGCCGTCGTACGCGACGTCGATGCCGGCGGGAAGTTGCCGCTGCCGCTCGACGTGAAAGCGCTCGTGCGTCAGGTGCGTGATAAACGCGCGCTTCGCGCCCACGGCTTGAGCCACCTCGATCGCGCCGCCGATGGTGAGATGCGTGGGATGCGGCGCATCGCGCAGGCCGTCGATGATCAGCACCTCCACGCCCGCGATGAGTTCGCGGATGGCCGCAGGCACCTCGGCGCAATCGCTGAGGTAGGCCAGCAGCTTGCGTCCGTGATGCGCGAAGAGGAACCCGGAGGTCGAGACCGCGCCATGCGGCACGGGCAGCGGCGTGAGATCGAGGCCGCCGAGCTGGAACGGACCTTCGACCACATGAGGGATGACATGCACGTAGCCCGGGACGAGTTTCTTCGGGTTGAACGCATAGTGAAAGATGCGCTCGATCTGCTCCAGCGTCGGTGTGGAACCGTAAAGCGGCAGCGGGCCGCCCTTCATGTCGCAGAAGCGGCGCAGGTCGTCGAAGCCCATGATGTGGTCGGCGTGCGGGTGCGTCATGATCACGGCGTCGAGATGGTCGAGGCCTTCGCGCAGCGCCTGCTGGCGCATGTCGGGCGTGGTGTCGACGAGCAACTTGGCCGTGGGCGCCTCAACGTAGATCGACGAGCGCGTGCGCTTGTCGCGCGGATCGGTCGAGCGGCAGACCGGGCACTTGCAGCCGATCATCGGAACGCCCTGCGACGTGCCCGAGCCGAGCACGGTGACGATCATTTTGGAAGCATGAGCCGGCATGGTGGCGAGGATGGCGCGGTGCTGTTGAATTTTCACGTCAAAATCGTGAATTCTCTTGTCTGGCCTCTCTGGCAGAATTACCATCCGGGCCGTATGAGATTACTGGCCGCCCTCGGCCTGCTTCTTTTTGTTGCCACCGCCACGCCGGCCGTGGCTCAACTCCACATCGACGCCAAGATGGGCCGCGAAGGCGCCGATTACCTCATCTACGAGCGCACCGACATGTACGTCACGCTGACGAACACCAGTGACACGGACATCGTGCTCGATAACGAAGGCAGTCACCCGTGGCTGTCGTTCATGATTTGCCGGCACAACACGATGCCGGTCCGCCCCGAGCGGCAGGCCCTCTTCAAGCCGCTGACGTTGAAGCAGGGCGAGACGAAAACGCTGCGCATCAACCTGACGCCTCTCTTTTCGTTTCGCGACGAGGGCGGCTACACCGCGCAGGCGGTGGTCACGCTGCCGGGCGCGGGCGACCTCACCTCGCGCGAAGTGCCCTTCACCGTGCTCCGCGGCAAGACAATCTGGACCCAGCAGCGGCCGGTGGAAGGTGCGGATCGCATTTACTCGCTGCTGCGCTTCTCGCCCACGCCGAACACGACGGAGCTTTATCTCCGCGTCGAGGAACCTACTGACAACGTGGTCCTTGCCAACGTCGGCATCGGTCCCGTCGAGGCCTACATCGATCCGCAGGTCTTCTTCGATCCGCAGGGCAATCTCCACGTGATGCACCTCATCTCGATGAGCACCTACCTCTACACGCGGGCCGATGCGAACGGGAAGATTATGCATCAGGGCGTGTTCAAGACGTTCCAGTCTGTTCCGCCGCGCCTGCGCCAGATGGAAGACGGCAACGTTTACGTCGCCGGAGGGCTCGAAGAGACGCCCGAGATGGCGCACGAGTCACTCCTCGCCGGGCAGACGGCCCCGGCCGGTGCCCAAACGAGCGCATCGCAGCCGGCTCCCTCGTCGATTTCCTCCGCCCCGCCTGAGGCGAACACGCCGATCTCGCTGCCGGGACAGACGGCGGTCGTGCCGACGCCTGGAGTAAGCGTCCAGCCGGACGCGCATCAGTAAGGGTGGCAGCCCGTCGCACAGAGTGCGACGGCCACCATCACCGGACGAACGGCTTCAACTCGAACACCAGCCGGTATTTGCCCGGCTTGATGCGATACTGCTCCAGCGTATCCGGTCCGCAGCTTAGCGTGCCGAGACCGCGCTGGTGGTAATCGAGGCTGAGGATCGTCTCCGCACGCGGCTTGAGGTCGTACGTGTGCTTCGCGGCGTAGAGATCATGCGCAGTGAAGTGACTGGCCGTGAACTCGAGCAGGCCGTGCGCCGTGACGCGCAAGCCCGCCTTGCCGTCATCGAGCGAAAGCCAGCGCACGTCGGTGTGATTGCCGTGCTCCTGCGGCAGGATGTAGGGGACATATTGCTGCGTCACCGTGCTGGCGAACTGATCGACGATGGAAGAGCGCTTGCGGTCCCAATAATTCTCCAGCGGGCCGCGGCCGAACCATTCCAGGTTCTCAAAGCCGGGCTTTAAACTGAGCACAACGCCAAGGCGCGGCAGGTCAGGCACAGCCTTGTCGACCACGAAGGTATTCTCAAAGAGGACGCTGCCGTCGGGCCGCACGGTGGCGCGCGTCTGGTGGCGCACCGCCTTGCGCGAGGCCTTGCATGCGCCAACGTGCTCGGTAAGGAGCGTGATGCTGCCATCGCGGTTCGGCGTCGCGCGGGTCGAGGCGGCCTTGAGCGTGAGCTTGTCGAGCTCCTGCGCGCGCCACTTGCCCAGCACGCGCCAGGCGTCACTCCAGCCCTTGATGCCATCGTTGTCCGTCACGCCGCGCCAGACTTGCAACTGCGGCCCGGCGTCGAGGAACTCGTGACCTTTCCATTGCAACGACTCGATGAAGCCGCTCGTCTTCGAAACACGCACTTGCAGCGCATCGTTCGCGATGGCGAAGCCTTGCGCGCTCGGTTTAACCGTGAGCGGCTGCGCCGTACTCTTCAGCGCGGACACCTTGGCCGCGCGGCGCACCTTCAGCGGCAGCGCGATCTGGTCCCAGCCCACGCTATGGCCCGCCTCACACCACGCGGTCTTTTGCGCGGCGAAAAAGTGGACGTTGAGAAACGCTTCCTCGCCCGGCGCGAGCTCGACGGCGGGAAGTTTCAGCCGGATCTTCTCGCTCTTCTGCGGCGCGGCCTTGAGCGCGGGCAGCTTGCCCTTCGCCACGCTCTTGCCGCTGACCTTAAGTTCCCATTCACCGCGAATCCACGCTGGAGACGCGAAGTCCTGCTTGTTCTTCACCTCGAGTACGCCCGACCGGAAACCGATCGCCTTCACCGGCTGAGCGAGATGCTTGAACTCAAAGATCCCGGGGTGCGGCGTGCGGTCGGGCCAGACGAGGCCGTCGCAGACGAAGTTAAGATCGTTGGGCTTGTCGCCGAAGTCGCCACCATAGGCCCAGTAATCGTGGCCGTCGGCCGTCTTTTGCTTGAGGCCATGGTCGATCCATTCCCAGATGAAACCGCCCTGCAATCCGGGATATTTCTCGAAGGCGTCCCAGTAGTCGGCCAGCGAGCCGTTGCTGTTGCCCATGGCGTGCGAGTACTCGCACATGATGAGCGGACGGCGGCGGTCGGGGTGCGACTTGTCCGTGGCCCACTGGACGATGGTCTCGATGGCCGGGTACATAGGGCAGACGATATCCGTCACGCCGTAGCCCATGTCGTAGAGCTTCTCAAAGGGCTGCTTCGTCGTGTACTGCTGCCAGACGCCAGGTTCGAAGTGCAGCGGGCGGCTCGGATCGTACTTGCGAATCCAGCCGGCCATGGCCTCGTGGTTCGGGCCGGCGAAACTCTCGTTGCCCAGCGACCAGAGGATGATGCTGGGGTGATTCTTGTCGCGCTCGACCATGCGCACGGCGCGTTCCAGCATCGCGGCGGAGTAGCGGCGGTCGAGCGGGACCTGGTGGTAGAAGGCGTGCGTCTCGAGGTTCGCTTCATCGATGACATAGAGGCCGATCTCGTCGCAGACATCGAGCCAGTAGGAATCGTTCGGATAGTGCGACGTGCGGACGGCGTTGAAGTTGAACTGCTTCATCGTCACGGCGTCGAGCAGCATGGTCTCGCGGTCGAGTGCCTTACCCTTGGTCTCGTGATGATCGTGGCGATTGACGCCCTTGATCAGCACGCGCTTGCCGTTGATGAGCAGCATGCGGTCGCGCACCTCGATGGTGCGGAAACCAACGCGCGTCGAGGTCGACTCAACGATGTTGCCCTTGGGATCCTTGAGCGTGACGACGAGACGATAAAGATTCGGCTGCTCCGCCGACCACGCCTGCGGCTTGCGGATGGGCACATTGAACTCAGTCTGGACGCGCGGCCATTGACCACTCGGCACGACGGGAACCTCCGCTGAAAGTGGTTTGGAGGAAACAGCCTTTCCGGCGGGATCGAAAAGCCGGGCTTCGATCTTCCAGCCTGCTTCCGGCAGCGCGGGAAACGCCGCCCGCGCCGTGAGCTTGAGCCGGCCGTCGCGATAGTTGTTCTCGAGGCTGCCGACGGCGAAGATGTCGGCGAGAAAGACCGGCGCGGTCGAGTAAAGGTAAACCTCGCGATGCAGGCCGCCCATCCACCACTGGTCCTGGTCCTCGAGGAAGGTCGCATCGGACCACTTAATGACTGCGGCGCAGACAACGTTGCTGCGCCCAAATTCCACGAACGGCGTAATGTCGAATTCCGACGGCAGGCGCGAGTCCTTGCTCAGACCGACGGCGTGGCCGTTGACGTAGACATAAAGCACGCTCTCCGCGCCGCCAAAATGCAGCACGACGCGGCGTCCGGACCAGCTCTGGGGCAGGTCGAGCGTGGTGCGGTAGCAGCCGGTGGGATTTTTCTCCGGCACCTGCGGCGGTTCCTCGGGGAACGGCATCTGCACGTTGGTGTAGTGCGGCTTGTCGAACGTGTTTTGCACCGTCCAGTTGCTCGGGACTGGGATTTTCCGCCAGCCGGCACCGGCGCTCGGCGTGAAAGCGGGCTGGATGAAATCGGACGTGGCTTGCTCCGGCATCTCGAAGAGCTGAAAATCCCACTCGCCGTTGAGCGGGAGGTACCACGGCGAATCTTCGCGCACGCCGGCCTGCGCGAGCTTTTCGCTGGGAAAGGGATAGGCAGTGGCGCGGGAGGGAAGGCGGTTGACCTGGATGAGTTCCGGCGCGATCCACGATTTCGCGCCACCGATCTTAAAGAGTTCGAGCATAGTTCACGGCGGAAAGCCGGAGAGTTGCTCCTAGCGTATCGTCTGCTTGAAAGCAACAGTTTGCTGGCTTGCCGTTCCCGCGCCGCGAGCGCTAACTTTCCCGCTGTGGGAATGATTTCGCGCTTTCGCCAGGTTTTACGCTCGGACCTCGAATCCGCCGAGGTCGAGCGCCAGTTCGGCAAGGGTTGGATCAGCGGCGTGGCTGCGTTGGTGCTGTCGATCTCCGGCTTGCTGTTCGTTATTTGCCTGCGCTTCCCGAACTGGTTCACCGTGCCGCAGGTGCGCGCGCTTTACGGCAATCCTTTCTTCCACCTTGGCCTGCAAATCTGGCTCGTGGCTGCGTTCCTTCTCGCCATCGTCAGTCTCATCCTGCGCCAGAACAAGGTGCTTGGCTTCACCTCGCTCTTCCTGATTGTGTTGGCGACCACCCTCGGCACCGCACACACGGAGGCCGAGGGCACCAGTTCCAGCACGATCTATTTCGGCGTCGACTGGTTCGTTCTCAACGTGATCTTCACCGGCATTCTTTTTGTGCCGATCGAAATGCTCTTCCCGCGCCGCCGCGGCCAGGAGTTGTTCCGGTACGATTGGCGCGAGGACCTCTTCTACTATTTCGTCAGCAGCATGATGGTGCAGATACTGACGTTCGTTTCTCTGCTGCCTGCACTGCAACTTACGGCTCACACGCATTGGACCGCCCTGCGCGCCGTCATGTCCTCGCAACCGCTCTGGCTGCAATTCATCGAGATCATGTTCCTGACCGATCTCGTCCAGTACTGGGTGCATCGCGCCTTTCATCGCATCCCGTTCCTGTGGAATTTCCACGCCGTGCATCACTCCGCGCAGGTGATGGATTGGATGGCCGGCGCACGCATGCACTTCCTCGAGATCATGGTCCTGCGCGGCATGACCGTGATCCCCATGTACATCCTCGGCTTCAGCCAGACCGCGTTGCAGTTCTACATTCTCTACGTCTATCTTCACTCGACCTTCATCCACGCCAACTTCGGCTGGACCTTCGCGCGCATAGGAAAATACATCGTCACGCCGCGTTTTCATCATTGGCATCACGGCCTTGAGCCGGAGGCCATCGACGTGAACTTCGCGCTGCATTTCCCGCTGCTCGACCGGCTCTTCGGCACCTACCATCTTCCCGGCGATGCATGGCCCAAGGCGTATGGCGTCGGCGGGCATCCCGTGCCGCACGGC
>Ga0302267_10005636_pt1 | contig 13085 bp, 8 predicted proteins | sample III_Bog_E1_3_FD_194555 | JGI IMG/M metagenome (GOLD analysis project Ga0302267, IMG submission 194555) | Peat permafrost microbial communities from Stordalen Mire near Abisko, Sweden - III_Bog_E1_3 | ecosystem: Environmental > Terrestrial > Soil > Wetlands > Peat | place: Sweden: Abisko... | reverse complement strand
GGCGTATCGGCGAGTCTCGAAACGAGCGCACAGGCCACGGGCGACACCACGGCTACGAAAACCGACCTTGGCATCGAGATCAACGGCAACGTCAGCGCTTCAGTTCCTCCTACAGCAAACACGTCCGCTGGATTTACCGAAATTGGCGGCACGGTGGCGGACGGCGCCGATGCCGGTGCCCCAACCGGCACAGCGGCGGCCGACTCGGGCACGGGCACCGCAATGATCAGTTATCTCGCCAGCAGTTCGGGCTCCGCTGATCTCACTACCTACAACCTGTCCAGTCAAGCCAGCGCGCAGAGCGCGTTGACCACGCTGAACACAGCCATCACTGACGTGGCCGCGCAAGACGGCTACATTGGCGCCCAGATCAACACGCTAAACGCGGTCAGCTCCGTGTTGAGCACGCAGTCTGAGAACGTGCAGTCGGCGCAAAATGCAGTACAGGCCACCGACTACGCTTCGGCATCCTCCAACATGTCAAAGTACGAAATCCTGAGCCAGACCGGCATCTCGGCTCTGGCACAGGCCAACAGCATGCAGCAGGAAGTGACCAAGCTGTTGCAATAAAACGGCGGGCCCGGGCACGCGGCCGGGCCCAAACCAAACCGCGGCCCCGGAGTGGATTGCGTAGCGCCGGGGCAAAAAGCAAACGCCAGTTGGCGCATACCGGAACAGGGCGTCCGCAAAGGACGCCCTGTTCTGCGTTTGAACCCCTCGGCAGACCGTCATGAGCCATTTCCAATCCGCTGATTAGGCGTGTGGCTTGAGGGCTGCTTTAAGCATCGTGGGAGGCTGCAATGGGCACAGTAGGGCTGAGCTTTGGCTCGCCAACCAGCGGCACTGGGTTTGACGTGAGCAGTACCGTCTCCCAGATCGTGGCGAATCTGCAGAATGTTGAAACGCCATGGAAGAGCCAGTTGACCTCGCTTGAGAGCCAGGACACTGTGATCTCCAGCCTCGGTTCGCTGATGTCGAATCTGTCGAACGATGTAAGCTCGCTCACCGACTTCGAGGGAATCCTGGCGCAGAAGACGGGCTCGAGTTCGAACACCAATGTACTGGAACTAACGGCGGCCACCTCGTCGGCCACAGCAGGCACGCATACGGTAACAGTGAACAGCCTGGCCCAGACCTCGAGCGGATATCTCGCCGATGTGTCGAATTCCTCGGCGGCAATCTCAGGGCAGGTTACCCTGCAGGCGGGCAACGGCTCCGCAATCACTTTCGTCATTGGGGCTGGCTCGTCGACGGGCACGACCATTTACACGGGCAACGGGAACGATACCCTCGGCGATCTCGCCTCTGCGATCAACTCGTCCGGGGTGGGCATCACGGCCAACGTGGAGGGCGACTCGGCGGGCTCCTGGTTAAGCCTGACGTCGGGAACTTCCGGGGCGGGCGGGAACATTTCGGTGAGTAATAACGCGATCGCCGGCGCCGGCAAAATCCTGGGCTACTCCGGCACGGCGGGCACCGACGGCAGCAGCCCGACGGCGTCAACCGGAGCGCTGACCGGCGTGGGGAGCAGCGACACTCTCAAAGGCTCAGTCTCAATCCAGGTGGGCAGCGGCGCGGCGGTGACCATCAATATGAGCGACGTAAGTACAGCCGAGGGCGGTACCACGGTCGCGGATGTTGAGAGCTACATTAACGGCGACGCTGCATTGATTGGCGTGACAGCCGGGACGACTACGAACAGCGACGGTACGGTGAGTTTGACGCTGACCTCGAATACTGCTGGAAGCGCAAACACGCTGACCGTGAATTCGAGCATCTCCGATTCGAGCTCCACCACGCTGGGCTATACGTCCGCGGTGACGGGTGCGGACGCAAACCTGACAATCGACGGCAAATCGGGGATTCACAGCACATCCAACACCGTCACCAACCTAATTACCGGCCTCACGTTTCAACTACTCTCCCCATCGTCCCAGGCGATCCAGGTGGTTATAGGCAACGACAACACCGACGTGGAGAGCACGGTGAACCAGTTTGTGAACGATTACAATTCGCTGGTCAGCGCCATCAACACGCAGGAAGGGAACACCAGTTCGGGCACTCCGGAGCCGCTCTTCGGTTCCCCTACCCTTTCGCTGCTGCAGCAGCAGATACTGGGCAGTATCAATACTCCGAACCCCAACGGCTATCTCGACGCAATTAAGAACTCAGGCGATACGATCTCCGGTTCCATCAGTTTCTCACTGGCCGGCGGCCTGCAATTGGGTTACTCGGGCGTAACCGGCGCCGACGCCGACGCGACGACGGGCGCCGTAGCCACGACCTCGACCGGAACTCTGCCGCCGATCATGAAGCCAGGCAGCGATTCACTTTCCGGCACCATCAGCGTTCAGGTAGGCACGGGCGCCGCGCAAACTATCGATATGAGCGATGTAAATACCGCTGAAGGCGGCACAACGCTGAGCGATCTTGCGACCTACCTGAACGACACTTCCAATTCGTTTCCGTTTTCCGCCGCGGTTGTGACCAACAGCGACGGATCGTCAAGCCTTTCGCTCACATCCGGAACCAAGGGAAGCGCGGGAACGTTGACCGTGACCTCAAGTATTGTTGACACCACCGCGCAGACCATCGACGTTCCCTCGTCGAACAGCACTCTGGCCGGCCTGGCCGCGGCAATCAATGCATCTCATGTCGGAGTCAGGGCCAACGTGGTTACCAATAGCAGCGGCTCGCAGCTTGAGTTCGTGTCAAACATTGCCGGGCCGTCCGGCTCCCTCACGGTGACCCCGTCAATCACCGACACAACCAGCAGCACCGCTATCAGCTACAACAACGGCAATACCGACATCAACAGCCTGACCGGCCTGGGCATTGGCGTGAATAACGACGGTACGCTCACCTTTAGCGCCAGTTCGCTCGATACGGTGCTGAATACCGATTACGCGAGTGTGGTCGGATTCTTCCAGAATTCGAACAGTTGGGGACAGACCGTTTCCAACCTGCTGGACAACGCAGGCTCGAGTTCGTCCACCGGCATCCTCAAGCTAGCCTCGAATTCGAATAGCAGCATCGAATCAAACCTCAACGCCGAGGTTTCGAGGGAAGAGATCACAATCTCCACCGAGCAGAAGAGCCTGACCGCGGAACTGAACAGCGCCAACGAGATTATGCAAGAACTGCCGACCCAGCTTGACGGAATGAACGAGCTCTATTCGGCCATCACCGGATACAACAAGAACAGCTAAGGAGCCTTGAAAAATGGGCAGTTATCGTGAACACGCATTGGACGGAGCCTCGGCTGTTGACCTGGTGATTGCACTTTACGACGGTATTGTGCGTTTCCTGCATGAAGCGATGCGCGCGGTTGACCGCGGCGACACCGACGGGCGCAGGATTGCCGTCAAGCGCGCGCTCGACATCATTATTCATCTGCAGGCGCGCTTGCGCATGGACGTTGGCGGAGCGCCTGCAAAGTCGCTCAGCGAATTTTACGCCGCAATCTTTGCGCAGATTCTGCAGGGTTCGCAGTCGGCGTCGAATGCACGCTTCTCGCACGCGATCGATTGCGTGAAGAATGTGCGCGAGGCGTGGCGGCAGGTAGCGCGCGACTCTGGCGCCAACATGGGTGCGATGCGGATGATTGAGAGTGCATCTCCCGGAACTATTGAAGGAGATAACGCCAGCCCGGCGCCCGCCAAGCCTATGAACTGGACTGTGTGAAATTGCCAGTTCGCCCTCTCGCTGACTTGCTGACTTGCTATTACCCAGCCACCGTAAGCTCTTCTTCAAGCTGCTGCTTCTGGTAGAGGCTGGCGTAGTAGCCGTCGCGCGCCAGAAGCTCTTCGTGCGTGCCCAGCTCGACGATCCGCCCGCGACTAAGCACCGCGATCTGGTCGGCGTTGCGCACTGTTGAAACGCGGTGCGAAATCAGAATCGTGGTCGACGTAGCCGTGTAATTGCGCAAGCCGCCAAGAATGCGTTCTTCGGTATAGGTATCAACGCTGGCCAGCGCATCGTCGAGAATCAGAATCGCCGGACGGCGCAGCAGCGCACGGGCGATTGCAGCACGCTGCTTTTGCCCGCCTGAGAGTGTGACACCGCGCTCGCCAACCATAGTTTCGAATCCCTGCGGAAAATCCTCGAACTCCAGCCGGATGTGCGCCGCTTCGGCAGCGCGCAGCAAATCGTCTGCCGTAGCCTGCGGCGCGCCAAATGCCAGGTTTTCTCGGATAGTCTCGCTGAACAGAAACGTCTCCTGGGGAACCATTCCAATGTTCTGTCGCAACACGGAGAGCGGGTAATCGGTCACCGGCCGGCCGTCAACAAAGAGCGTACCTTCGGGCGCGTCGTAGAGCCGCGCAATCAGGTTCACGAGCGTGGTTTTGCCCGAGCCGGTCGGGCCCACAATTGCCAGACTCGAGCCAGTTGGAATCTTGAGCGAAATGTTGCGCAAAACCGGGCTCGCGTTGAGCGAGTCACCGTAGCTGAAGTTCAAATTGCGAAACTCTATCTCTCCGTTGAGCCTGTGTTCTTCTCCAAAAAGTGACGGCACCGAGCGACTGTCGTCGATCGCCGGTTGAGCTTTCATCAACTCGTCGATTCGCGTAACCGAAGCGGTGCCGCGCTGGAAGATGTTTACCACCCAACCCACCGCGATGATGGGCCAAATAAGCTGCAGCATGTATGTGTTGAAGCCGATAAAATCGCCCACCGAGATGCGACGCTGAATCACCAGGTGGCCGCCGGCCAGCAGCGTAATCACCATCGAAATGCCGAGGATGAACTCGAGCGTGGGCCACAGCATGCCCATGAGCTGCACCAGCCGCAGCGCACGCGCAATGTATTCGCGATTGAGCCGCTCGAAGCGCCCGATTTCAGACTTTTCGCGCACGAAAGCGCGAATCAGCCGCACCCCGGAGTAGTTCTCCTGCGCCTGCGCCGAGATGTCGGAAAAGCTGGCCTGGATGCGTTCGAAACGGGTGTGGATGAGGCTGCCGAAATACTGCACCAGAATGCTGGCGATGGGCATGGGAGCCAGCGCCACCAGCGTGAGCCAGGGACTGTAGTGCAGCAGGTAGACCAGCGCAAACAGGCTCAGGAAGATGGTGTTGGCGCTGTACATCAGGCCCGGGCCCAGCAGCATGCGCACCGCGTTCAGGTCGTTGGTCATGCGGGCCATCAGGTCGCCGGTGCGATAGCGTTGGTAGAACCCCGAATCCTGCGCTTCGAGCTTGGCAAACAGCTCGTTGCGAATGTCGTACTCGATATCGCGCGAAATGCCGATCAGAATCCAGCGCTGCGCGTAGAGAAAGATTCCCTTGGTCAGCGCGATGAGAACAATGATTCCCGCGAAATAGAGGATCTGCCGGTGCGTTGTGCCGTTGCTGATAGTGTCGATCGCGGTGCCCAGCACGCGCGGAAACTGCACCCAGATAATATTGGTCGCCACGCAGGCCAGCGTGCCCCACAGGTATCCCCAGCGGTAGCGGCGCATGTACTTGAACAGCGGGGCGAGGTCGCGAAGCATATGTCTATTGTATCGATGCAGCCAAATCGGCAAAGACGCGCAATTCGTTTGCGGCCGGCTCTGCGGCGGCGCGCTGCCCTACGTCGGCGTTCGCAGCAGCAAATACCCGCCCACCAGCCCAAACAAAATGTCAGACGACCAGGCGGCCATTGCCGCGGGCAGGTAGTTCACGTAGCCCATTGAAGCGAAGAGCCCGTCAACCACATAGAACGCCAGCGCAACCGAAATTGCTATAGCGATTCCGCTGAGCGAACCGCGCCGCCCCATGGAAAGGGCAAACGGAATGGCCAGAATCGCCATGACCACCGCAACCAGCGGGTAGGCCAGCTTATGCCACAGCGCAACCCGCAAGCGCATGGTGTCAAAACCACTTTGCTGCAGGTCGCGCACGTAGCGGTCGAGCTGCACAAAATTCATCTCCGGCGCCAGCAGATCTTCTTTCTCGAAATAGTCCGGCGGCTCATGCACTTCGGCAAATGTCGTGTTCTGAAAGGTGCGGTAATCCTTCACGTTTGCGCCCTCAATATCGCGCACCCAGCCGCTCTCAAACTTCCATGAATTTGAATCCGGATTCCAAACAGCTCGGCCGGCAAAGATGCGCCGCGTAAGCGCGAAGTTCGATGGGTTGAACTCGAAGACCGATAGATTGGCAAACTCGTTGCGGACCGGATCGAAAAACTGGTAGTAGAAAATACGCGCCGGTTCGCCCGGCTTCGGCTGGCCGAATATCCACGTCTGTTCGGGGTGCAGGTAGGTTTGCGGGGGGCGGCCTTTGATAATGTTGCGCAGCGCCTCTTGCCTGCGGTTGGCCTGCGGCAGGTAGTACTGGTCGAAAAGAAAGAGGCTGATGGAGAGGATGAAGGCGATAGAGACGATGGGAATCACCAGCCGGTAGAGGCTGATGCCGGTGGCCTTCATGGCCACAATTTCGCTGTTGCGATTGAGGACGCCGAAAACCACAAGCGCCGCAATCAGCACCGCAAGCGGCGCAATCTGATAGATCATGCTGGGCGTGAGATTCACCAGGTAATCCCCGACCGTGACCAGCGAAATATGATTGCGGATAATGTCGCCAACCAGTTCGAAAAATGTGAAGATGATCAGCAGCAGGACGAAAGATGCAAGAACCAGCAGAAACATGTTGACGAATTCACGGACCACGTATTCGTCGAGAATACGGGGGAACGCGTGGCGGCTCCGGGAGTGAGCGACTGTTGCTCGCGACTGAAAACGACCGAGCAAACCGCCAAACACCAAACCGTTTGTGGAGCCGTCAGACTTTGATTGCGACTTGTATGTGAACCGCGGCAGGTGTGCCGTAATTCCCGAGATGGTAGCCAGCAAGCGTCCGCCCGTGGCCATCTGCCACAGCAGAAATGAGCCGGCCACCCCAAACAGGATGTTGGCCGACCACACTGCGGCAAAGACGGGTAGTTTACCCTGGCGCCCCAGCGCGATGCCGGTGGAAGAGAGAAAGTAATAAACAAACACCAGCAGGATGGTGAAGACCCATCCGGAACTGCGTCCGCCGCGGCGCGATGCCGCGCCCAGCGGCACGCCCACAAGCATCAGCACAATGCACGCCACCGGCACAGCGAAACGATTATGCAGTTCGATCAGGTAGCGCATGGAATCAGGGCCCTTGCTGTCGCGGATTCGCTCAAGAAGCCTTTTGAAAGGCATGGCGTAAATCGCCGTATCCATGCGGCCCAGGTGCACGTCGCTGGTCTGGCTTAGCGCCAGGGGCATGTCGGTGGTCGTAAAGGTTGAAATGTTCGACGCGCCCGGTTGATCGGCCACAGTCTCGTCATGCAGGCCGTTGCGCAGGCGCATCATCAGTACCTGGCTACCATCGTTCACAACCGTAGCCGATGCGGCGGTGGTAACTACCGGGCTGGCCGCATCGCTCACGTCAGCCATAAAGACCTGGTCCCAATTCGACGGGCCCGCGCCGGAGTGCACATTTTGCACGTAAAGCACAAAGTTCTTGAAGTCTTCGTAGAAGACTCGCGGCTGAATCTCATACGAGGCCTGCGAAGTTTCGAGCGACTGCTCCATCCTTAGGATTGCCTGGTTTGCGCGCGGCGCAAGATAAAGCGTATTGGCAAAACCCAGCAGGGTTCCTGAAACCGCCACGATGGCTGACACGCGCACAAAGTAGCCAATGCCCAGGCCGGAGGCACGCATGGCGATGATTTCGCTGTCTGAGGCCATGCGGCTCAAACCCAGCAGCACACCGACAAGCACCGACATTGGAATTGTGTACTTCAGCAGATTCGGCAGCGTGAAAAGGAATATCTCGAACACATCGGAAAGCGTTGAGCTGTTGCGTACCACCACCTCAAGAATGCGAGGCAGGTTGGGCATGAACAGGATAAACGTGAAGAGCGCGCACCCGATGAAGGTGTGAGAGAGAATTTCGCCGAGGATGTAGCGGGTGAGGATGCGCATTGACGCCTGAGAATAGTTTAGCGTGTCAATCGCATCTTTCCTTCGGCGAAAAGACGACCGGTGCCAGCCCACCGCCTAGCGACGCCCTCACCTTCAATGCGCCGAGCCGGCGTACAACCATAACCGCTCAACAGCAAGCAGGACAAGGATCAAGGCCAGGAACGCCAAGTCAGCAATGGAGAGCGAGGCCCCTCGCCCTGCCCTGAATGTGTCGGTCATCCAATATGGCAAGAGCGGGACAAGATAGCTGGCAGCTCGCAGCACTCCCAGCAGGAAAGCGAGGCATGCAAAATGAACGGCCGCGATTCGACTAGCTGGACGTGGAGGACGCCTCGAGAAGTCAAGAAATCCTCTTCCGGCGAGACGTCTGCTGAAGATGCACGCACTATAGACAGCTGCACCAATTGCGAATCCCCACCAGCTGAAATATCTAAGTCCTTCCGCCGGGTCGATATTCCTTGGAATTGGCGAAGCAATCAAAACAGTTGCGGTACCGAGCATACGCACGTCCCTCGATTCGCCGTTGAAACTTGAAAGACTTAGCTTTTGCAGAATTGTAGCTCGAAAGCGGTCGTGAGCCCTGAATTCAGTTCGCCGGCCGCCAGCCGCGCAGGCGCAAGCTGTTCCCCAGAACGCAAATTGAGCTGAGCGCCATGGCCGCCGACGCCAGCCACGGCGTAAGCAGAATGTGAAATGCCGGGTAAAGCAGCCCAGCCGCAACAGGGATGCCAATCACGTTGTAGCCGGCCGCCCAGAAGAGATTCTGGCGCATGATGCGCACGGTTGCGCGCGCCAGGTCGATGGATGCGGAAATAAGCGATGGCTCGGCGCGCAGCAGCAACACGTCGCCGGCCTCCTGCGCAAGATCGGCTCCAGAGCCCATGGCGATGCCTGCGTCGGCTTGGGCCAGTGCGGCTGCGTCGTTAATGCCGTCGCCCACCATGGCCACCCGCAGTCCTGACTTCTGTAAGTCGCGAATGCGCGCCAGTTTGCCTGCCGGGTCAACCCCGGCCTCCACTTCGGTGATGCCCGCGGCTCGCGCAATTGGCGCAGCAGCCGCGGCCGAGTCGCCGGTAAGCATCAGCACGCGATGACCTGAGCGGCGGATTGCCGCCACGGCTTCGGCCGCATCCGGCCGCAATGCGTCTCGCGCGTCGAAGTAAGCCACCGGCTTCGAGTCAATCGCCATCCACAGCCGTGTGATGCCTGGCTCCGGCGCTTGAAATCCAGCCGGAAGCGCAACAACAAACTCCGCAAACAGCACTTCGTTGCCCAGCAAGACTTCGTGGCCGTTTACGTGCGCTGAGAGCCCCCGGCCAGGCAGCACCTGAACTTCTTGCGCTGCCTCCCACGTCAGCTCGCGCCCCCGCGCGGCATCCACAATTGCATTCGCCAACGGGTGATTCGACCGCTCCTCAGCAGCAGCAGCCATGCGCAGCAACTCGTTCTCTCGTTCCCTTGTTCCCTCTTTCCCTTGTTGGTCTGCGGTCTCAGTCCCTACGTCCCTAGTCCCTAGTCCCTGTATCTTTTCAAGCACCGGCCTTCCAACCGTAATTGTCCCCGTCTTATCGAGAACGATCACGTCAAGATGAGCCAGCCGCTCCAGCGCTTCCCCGCCCTTGAACAACACGCCAAGCTGCGCCCCGCGGCCCACGGCCACTGTAAGCGCAGCCGGCACGGCCAGTCCCATTGCGCACGGGCATGCGATCACCAGCACCGCAACCGTGCTTGCGAGCGCCATCGAAACCGATCTCGTAGCCACCAGCCACGCAATGCATGTAATCAGCGCCAGCACCAGCACCACTGGAACAAAGACGGCGCTGGCGCGGTCGGCCAGCCGCTCCATGGGCGCGCGCGAGCCCTGCGCCTGGCTCACCATGCGCGTAATTTGCGCCAGAACCGTAGCCTCACCCAGCGACTCGGCGCGACAAACCACCGCGCCATCGTAGTTCAGTGATCCGGCCAGCACGCGCGCGCCCACCACGCGTTCAGTCGGCGTGGATTCACCGGTCAGCATCGACTCGTCAACCGTGGTGCGGCCCTCAATGATCTTGCCGTCTACCGGAAAGCGCTCGCCGGGCAGAACAGCAATCCTGTCGCCGGGGCGAATCTCTTCAAGCGGCGTCTCGGTCTCAACGCCATCCACAATTCGTCGCGCCATTGCCGGTCGCAAACGCGACAGAGAATTCAATGCGCTCAGAGCGCGCTGCTTCGCCCGCTCTTCCAGCGTCTTACCTAACAGAAGGAATCCGAGAATTAACAGCACCGCGTCAAAGTAAACCGCGTGGCCTGGCGCAGGCGCAATAGTTGCATAAGCTGAGTAGACAAACGCCACCGACGTGCCCAGCGCAACCAGCGTGTTCATGTTGGTCGAACCGTGGCGCAAAGCGCGAATCGCGCTCCCGTAAATGGTGCGACCGGCCCAGGCCAGAACAACCCCCGTGAGAATGAGCAACGGCCAGCGCAGATCATCCGCTGGCATGGCGTAAAGCCACGGCATCAGCTTCATGAGCGCATGGTCAATCGGGCCCATGCTGTCGCCGAGCGGCATGGCAAACAGCATTGCGGCGACGCCGGCAGCGATGGTCACACATGCCTTCCGCGCCGAGTTTTTCTCTTCGATTTGATCGTGGGCGGTTGCGCCGGCGCGCGGCAACACCGCGTCGTACCCGGCACCGCGTATGGCTGCAACCAGCTGCTCAGGTCCGGCAACCGCGGGATCGAAAACCACATTCGCCCGGTGCGCCATCAGGTCAACACGCGCCGATTCCACTCCGGCCGTCGACCGCAACGCTTCTTCTACGTGATGCTGGCACGATGCACAAGTCATGCCCAGCACCGGCAAATCGAGCGTTTTTGTTGTCTGTGCAGCCAATCTGGCCTCTTAACTCACTTGTGCGGACTCGGCGTGCGCTTTGTAGCCGGCTTTCGCCAGCGCACCAATTGCCTGGTCAATTGCGGTAGCTTCGTCGTTCGCAGCGAACCGCGCCGCTCCCACGCGCACTTCCTTCACTTCAATTCCCGGAGTCGAGGCAAGAGCCTGGCTCACCCGGCGAACACAAGATCCGCAATGCATTCCATCAATTTGCAACGTAACTTCTGCCATAGCCCGGAGCCCCCTGACTCAAACGCCATTCTTTATCGATGATAGCGGCCGCGCCTGCGATTCAATTGCGATCCTCGCTTGCGGTACGCCCCGTGTAGCGAACTATCGTAGTCTCATGCAGCGAGAATTTCCTCAAGCACCCCTGATAGGCGTTGGCGCGGTGATCGTGCAAGACGGTCGTGTGCTACTGGTCCAGCGCGGCCGCGATCCCATGAAGGGCCAGTGGACCCTGCCCGGAGGCGTGCTTGAAGTTGGCGAATCACTCGTCGAAGGCGTGGCCCGCGAGGTGCGCGAAGAAACCGGCCTTGAGATCGAAGTTCTCGAACTCGTCGAGTTACTCGACCGTATTCATCGCGAAGACGGCCGAGTGCGCTTTCATTATGTGATTGCCGATTATCTTTGCCGCGTCACGGGCGGCGAACTGCATGCGGCCTCTGACGCGGATGCGGTGCGCTGGATTGAACGCGCTGAGTGGAACAGCCATAGCGCACTCAAAATCGATCCCATCACTACGCGCGTGATTGAAGAGGGTTGGCAGATGGCGAGAACCCGCTGAGTGTTTGGCCACTTGAGTTCGCGGAAGTGTCCGTGCCCCATCCTTGCGATTTGTTTCTGTCGCAAGGGTGGGAGACCACAAAATCGCCGGTTAATCACCTGACGTGGAGCACAAAGAGGAAAGACAATGAAACTCGCAAGACGAATAATCTGGGTTGCATTCGTGTTGGCCGCCATTGCCGTCATTGGCTTTCTTCTGCGCCCGGTGAGCTACTTCAACGGATCAATGTACCTTCGCGAGGCGCTCACCGGAGTTCACAGCCGGCAAGTCTCAGTGGACAACATTCGCGTGCATTACCTGGTGACGGGGCCTGAAGATGGTAAACCCGTCGTCCTGGTGCATGGCCTGGGCGGCAGCGCCGAAGACTGGCGCAACCTGGCGCCCCCGCTGGCGCATGCCGGCTATCGCGTCTACATGCCTGATCTTCCCGGCTTCGGCCGCAGCGAGCGGCCCGCGAGCTTCTCCTACTCAGTCCGCGACCAGGCAGATATCGTCATCGGCTTTATGGATGCCATGCAACTTGACCGCGTTGACCTTGGCGGTTGGTCCATGGGCGGATGGATTGTGCAGATTGTCTCTGCCGAAATCCCCGCGCGCGTTCAGCGTCTAATGCTCTTCGATTCCGCCGGGCTCCACATCGACCCGAACTGGGACACGCGGCTTTTCACGCCGGGAAACGCAGCGGACATCGACAAGCTCGATGCGCTGCTCATGCCCATTCCGCCCAAGGTGCCGGGTTTTGTGTCGCGCGACATTCTGCGCGTCTCACAGCGGCAAGCCTGGGTAATTCAGCGGGCAATCGCTTCGATGCTCACCGGTCAGGACACCACCGACTCTTTGCTGCCGACGCTTCAAATGCCGGTGCTCATCGTGTGGGGCGACCTGGACCACATCACTCCGCTGCCGCAGGGTCAGGCAATGGCAAAGCTTATTCCTCACGCCGAACTCGCCGTTTTTCCCGGCTGCGGACACCTTGCACCCGTGCAGTGCACCAACCAGATCGCGCCAAAAGTCCTCGATTTCGTAAACCGATAGACGCCGCCGGTAGGTCGTGGCTTTGCGGTCTGAGGATATGCTCGTCGGCAGACGGTCTTGTAACAGGGCACGAGTTTACTCGTGCCGAAAAAGCGCCAAATGAGTCCGGGCTTCGGCCCCTGAGAACAGTCCGGGGCGGCGGCGCAACGCTGATGCGATGGCTCCTCGCTTAATCCTCAAAAAACATCTCGCTCCCGCTCTTGACATCACGTGTACTATGCGTAATAGTACACATGTGATCCCATTCAAGGTTCAGTTTCGGCCCGGCGCTTCGCTCTTTGAGCAGGTGGTGTACGCGGCAAAACGAGCCATGGTGGCCGGGCAACTGCGCCCTGGCGACACCTTTCCGTCGGTGCGGGCCATCAGCAAAGAGCTCAAGATCAATCCCAATACGGCGGCGAAGATTGTGACTCATCTCATTGGCGAAGGGCTGCTTGAAGCCCGTC
>Ga0302267_10005626_pt1 | contig 13105 bp, 10 predicted proteins | sample III_Bog_E1_3_FD_194555 | JGI IMG/M metagenome (GOLD analysis project Ga0302267, IMG submission 194555) | Peat permafrost microbial communities from Stordalen Mire near Abisko, Sweden - III_Bog_E1_3 | ecosystem: Environmental > Terrestrial > Soil > Wetlands > Peat | place: Sweden: Abisko... | reverse complement strand
CATCAAGGCTGCCCTCAGACGCCGGGCGGGCGCATCCGCGCCCTTGGCTTCGCGCGCATGGGCGCGCGGGGCCGCCGTCGCGGCCCGATACCGGCGATGTGTCAGTATCAGGGCTCGCCGGTATTACACGCTGATTGGTACCACCCGCGATGCTGCCAATGTCTCGTCGTTGGCGGCGTTGGGCGGGGCTTCGGGGACGCTGACCTTCGCGTCGGCTGTAGCCGTCTCTGACGCTGCCCTGGGGGCCGGTGTGGTTTCGGCGACAGCGCCGAGCATCCTCCGCCCCAACGGCCGGGCCGCGACCTCGCAACTGGTGGACGGTGACCGGCTGAGTCTTCAACTGGTACTGGCGGCCGTCGCCCGGTTGCGCGACGACGCCGTTCCCGATTTCGACGGCGACTACCATTGTTACCTGGACAACGCCACCCTGTTGGACCTGTTCCAGGATCCGGACTTCAAGCACCTTTATTCCGGCAGTGCGGGGTCGGATGCCTTCCGAACCGGACAGGTGATCAAACTGTTGGGTGTGGCCTTCGTGACCACGACCGAGGCTCCCCAGCAGACTTTGGCGCTGACCGGCAAACGCATCCGGCGCGCGATTGTCTGCGGTCGAGGCGCGTTGATCGAGGGCGATTTCGAGGGCTTGGGTCGGTCCGATCTCGAGCCCGACACCCGGTCTCACCAGTTCATCGACGGCATCTGCCTACTGCTTCGCAAGCCGTTGGATCGGTTCCAGGAAATCATCGCTCAAACCTGGAAATGGCGCGGCGGCTTTTGCGTTCCCACCGACATCACCGCCAATCCCGCCGTCATCCCCACCGCCAGCCGATCCTACTGGAAACGCGCGGTGGTCATCGAGTGCCTGTGACCGGCGACTCGCGCACCGCGTCGGCGATCTAACTGCCGACGTTCAAGCCCTTACTACCATCACACCTTTTTGAACCGAACTCCTGCGGCTTCTGATCCGCAGCGGAGGAAGAACAGCCATGTCTACATCTTTGTCAGGTAGTGCCAATTTACGCTACAATCCCGATGAACCGCGCGACCAGCACGGTCGCTGGACCGCCGGCGGCTCGTCCTGGCGCAACAACCCGCTGCGCAACCCCAGCGCCGCCGGCCGCGCCCATACCCTGTTGGGTCATGCCCTCGCCAGCGCCTGTCACCAGGGTCTCATCCGCGAATTCAAGCTGCCGACCCAGGGTGAGGCGAAACGCTTCAGCAAGGCGCTCGCCGCCTGGAACGCCGCATCCAACCTCAACGACGAGCGGTTCTGCGACCGCTTCACCCATGGCCTGGTCGACGACCTCGCCACGGTGCGCCGCCTGCGCCAAGCCGCCGCCGGTTCGGTCACGGCCCAGACCTTCGGCCAGATGGTCGATGCCAGTCGCCCCCTGACCGCCGCCATCAAGGACATCGGCGCTCACCGCTGGACTCGGGTGCGGGAAGAGTTGGAGCAGCGGGCGGAAAAAGCCGGAAATTTAGCCCTGGGTTGGCAACAGGCGCAAGAATTCTTCCTTGAAGAACCACCAGCCATGCTTGACGAGCCTCCACTTCGCCCGCCGTCGCCCAAGATACCGAGGGCACAACAAAACTATCCGCCTTTAGATCGTCCCTCCCTGCCCGATCCCCCCATCGATCCTACCAAGCCGCCCGGTCCCGATTGGATATGGCAGGGTCGACCGGGCAGTAAGCCCGGTGGTCCTCAAGGGAGCTGGTGGAACCCCAAAACTGGTGAGAGTCTTCACCCGGATTTTGACCATCCAGGAGATGCCATAAAGCCGCATTGGGATTGGATGCCACCACCGAGGTCACCAAATGCCGATAAGGGATACCGATGGTATCGTGACGGTACGCTAGAGCCGAAAAAATCGATCGACATCGATCCGACTGCTCCTTACAACTCCGACATCGAGGCGTGACATGGAAAAGATCATTGAGTTAAACGTAGGCGAAGCTGGCCTTCGTTTTGTGGAAGAGACCCTAACCGGTTGGGGTGGGTTGGCGACCAGAGCTGCTCAACTGCCGATCCGGCAAGGACAGGTAGTTGCCCTGGTGCCCGAGGGAACCAGTCTAAAGCGTGCAACGAGTTTCCATGAAGGCGGTCTTGTCCGCATCTCCTCCACTGATGGAGTCCTGGTCCGAGACATCCTCTCTCGTCGCCACCAGGGATCATCCATGGTCGTTCAAGACACACTCAATCCGCCGACGAGTAAATATGTCGTCGACTACCGCGACGAAGACCTGAAGTTTTTTTATGACTCAGTCGTGTATTGGTTCATCAACGGTGAGGAGTTTGATGAACAGTCGCTTATGGGCACCATCCAGTTGGCGTATGGTTTCCATACTTTAGTATTCGTCCTGAGCTGCCCTGTCGATGAAAAGCGGTTCTTGAATCGGGAGGTCAGCGCGACAGTCATCTCGGACTTTGTAGACCATATCGAGGAGATCGCCATCAGCGCCTATGATCAGGAAAGTTTCGTGATCTGGCGACCAGGCCCATGATCTTGAGGATTACGCTGACCACCATTACAATGCTAACAGTGACTATGGCGGTCTCCAGGAACTTCTTCCGCTGTAAACAGGTTTAGTTCCTGTTGGCAAAATAATAGCCTCTCGACAAGAGGGGTGCCTTTTAGGCATCCCTCTCACGGAAAGTTTGTCGGAGGTTGGCATAAGACGGCTATATGCCCTATTGCGTTATCCGTGCACATTCTGCCTGACAGGCGTCGTCGTGATAGCGGACCTCAGCCCTCGCTGGATATGGGAAAAGTTAGGCAAAATTCGGGGAACTGGGTCAATATCAATGCCAATCCAGACAAAGCCACGAGGGCAGAAGAAGGTGCCTATGGCAATTTGATAGCTGGTCTTGGAGGCGCTTGGAACAGTAGGCCCAAGGATTACGCCCACCACCATTATAATGCCGATATCAACCATGCTGACGCAAGGAAAGTTCTCCTGAGAGAAAATTAACTAGAAGGTTGTCTTTCTATCGATAAAATGGTACGGTCCCCAGCGGAAGAGGTTCTTTTCCTGTATCTCTTCTGCTGGAAACTGTGCTGGAAGTTACCATAAAATGGCTATACGCTCTGTTGCTCTGGTCGCTGTCTGCCTGCATGACACGGTATGACGACCCGGATGACGTCCGCCTCGTAGGCTTAAAATTTGAGGGTGGGCCCTACAGCAGCAGCAAATTTGAGGAAATGGGAAAGGGAGAAATGATTGACGTTGAAGTCGTCACAGATATCAACTACTCAAATTTTGTCAAAGAGCATTTTGTAGACGTGATTTTTCATTTCTGTGACCAAATGGATATGGACGTCAGAGGACTTGGTGGACTTAGTTTATACCGTTACGACAAAAGATGGAGACGTGTTGATGATCATGAAAAAGATAAAGACAACTCAGCCGGTCCCTACCACTATCATACTGCGTTTAGCTCTTTTGCCCATGATGAAAAACCTATTTCTGATGAACCGATTATCATCAATTACGATATTCGGGAATCGCCTCGCGATATTTGCTTTCAGGTTACAACTAGAAGCGGGTACCCAATAATAGATCGTCGGTGGTCCAACGTCGTCCGCATTCCTAAAGAGATGTTGACCAAGTTCTTTGCCGAGCATCCGCGCCGGGCTCCGCCGCCGAATTGAGTGCCTTGTCGATGCCAACGCATGCGCCAGATTCAGGGGACATAGTCCCTAACTCTCGGGAGGGTCGGTACCGTCGTTCGAGCACGGCTTGGGGCCGGGTTTCTGTCGTGCCAACGGGCGGCCCGTTACGCCCCTGTCGCAGTCTACTCTTGGAACGAGAACATCAAGCAAGCCTGTCGCTTTTTCCAGCCAAGCCGTTTGGAAGTGTGCGGTGGTGATCGAGTGCCTGTAATAGGAAACTCGCACGCCTTGACGGTGGTCCAGCCGTCGGTGTTTCAACCTCCATCGACTATCACAACTTGAAACCACACTCCTGCGGCCAAACCGCAGCGGAGGAAGAACAGCCATGTCTACCGCTTTGTCAAGCAACATAAATTCACGCTACAATCCCGATGAACCAAGAGACGAGCGCGGGCGCTGAACCACCGGCGGCTCGTCCTAGCGCAACAACCCACTGCGCGACCCCAGCGCCGCCGGCCGCGCCCATACCCTGTTGGGTCATGCCCTCGCCAGCGCCTGTCACCAGGGTCTCATCCGCGAATTCAAGCTGCCGACCCAGGGTGAGGCGAAACGCTTCAGCAAGGCGCTCGCCGCCTGGAACGCCGCATCCAACCTCAACGACGAGCGGTTCTGCGACCGCTTCACCCATGGCCTGGTCGACGACCTCGCCACGGTGCGCCGCCTGCGCCAAGCCGCCGCCGGTTCGGTCACGGCCCAGACCTTCGGCCAGATGGTCGATGCCAGTCGCCCCCTGACCGCCGCCATCAAGGACATCGGCGCTCACCGCTGGACTCGGGTGCGGGAAGAGTTGGAGCAGCGGGCGGAAAAAGCCGGAAATTTAGCCCTGGGTTGGCAACAGGCGCAAGAATTCTTCCTTGAAGAACCACCAGCCATGCTTGACGAGCCTCCACTTCGCCCGCCGTCGCCCAAGATACCGAGGGCACAACAAAACTATCCGCCTTTAGATCGTCCCTCCCTGCCCGATCCCCCCATCGATCCTACCAAGCCGCCCGGTCCCGATTGGATATGGCAGGGTCGACCGGGCAGTAAGCCCGGTGGTCCTCAAGGGAGCTGGTGGAACCCCAAAACTGGTGAGAGTCTTCACCCGGATTTTGACCATCCAGGAGATGCCATAAAGCCGCATTGGGATTGGATGCCACCACCGAGGTCACCAAATGCCGATAAGGGATACCGATGGTATCGTGACGGTACGCTAGAGCCGAAAAAATCGATCGACATCGATCCGACTGCTCCTTACAACTCCGACATCGAGGCGTGACATGGAAAAGATCATTGAGTTAAACGTAGGCGAAGCTGGCCTTCGTTTTGTGGAAGAGACCCTAACCGGTTGGGGTGGGTTGGCGACCAGAGCTGCTCAACTGCCGATCCGGCAAGGACAGGTAGTTGCCCTGGTGCCCGAGGGAACCAGTCTAAAGCGTGCAACGAGTTTCCATGAAGGCGGTCTTGTCCGCATCTCCTCCACTGATGGAGTCCTGGTCCGAGACATCCTCTCTCGTCGCCACCAGGGATCATCCATGGTCGTTCAAGACACACTCAATCCGCCGACGAGTAAATATGTCGTCGACTACCGCGACGAAGACCTGAAGTTTTTTTATGACTCAGTCGTGTATTGGTTCATCAACGGTGAGGAGTTTGATGAACAGTCGCTTATGGGCACCATCCAGTTGGCGTATGGTTTCCATACTTTAGTATTCGTCCTGAGCTGCCCTGTCGATGAAAAGCGGTTCTTGAATCGGGAGGTCAGCGCGACAGTCATCTCGGACTTTGTAGACCATATCGAGGAGATCGCCATCAGCGCCTATGATCAGGAAAGTTTCGTGATCTGGCGACCAGGCCCATGATCTTGAGGATTACGCTGACCACCATTACAATGCTAACAGTGACTATGGCGGTCTCCAGGAACTTCTTCCGCTGTAAACAGGTTTAGTTCCTGTTGGCAAAATAATAGCCTCTCGACAAGAGGGGTGCCTTTTAGGCATCCCTCTCACGGAAAGTTTGTCGGAGGTTGGCATAAGACGGCTATATGCCCTATTGCGTTATCCGTGCACATTCTGCCTGACAGGCGTCGTCGTGATAGCGGACCTCAGCCCTCGCTGGATATGGGAAAAGTTAGGCAAAATTCGGGGAACTGGGTCAATATCAATGCCAATCCAGACAAAGCCACGAGGGCAGAAGAAGGTGCCTATGGCAATTTGATAGCTGGTCTTGGAGGCGCTTGGAACAGTAGGCCCAAGGATTACGCCCACCACCATTATAATGCCGATATCAACCATGCTGACGCAAGGAAAGTTCTCCTGAGAGAAAATTAACTAGAAGGTTGTCTTTCTATCGATAAAATGGTACGGTCCCCAGCGGAAGAGGTTCTTTTCCTGTATCTCTTCTGCTGGAAACTGTGCTGGAAGTTACCATAAAATGGCTATACGCTCTGTTGCTCTGGTCGCTGTCTGCCTGCATGACACGGTATGACGACCCGGATGACGTCCGCCTCGTAGGCTTAAAATTTGAGGGTGGGCCCTACAGCAGCAGCAAATTTGAGGAAATGGGAAAGGGAGAAATGATTGACGTTGAAGTCGTCACAGATATCAACTACTCAAATTTTGTCAAAGAGCATTTTGTAGACGTGATTTTTCATTTCTGTGACCAAATGGATATGGACGTCAGAGGACTTGGTGGACTTAGTTTATACCGTTACGACAAAAGATGGAGACGTGTTGATGATCATGAAAAAGATAAAGACAACTCAGCCGGTCCCTACCACTATCATACTGCGTTTAGCTCTTTTGCCCATGATGAAAAACCTATTTCTGATGAACCGATTATCATCAATTACGATATTCGGGAATCGCCTCGCGATATTTGCTTTCAGGTTACAACTAGAAGCGGGTACCCAATAATAGATCGTCGGTGGTCCAACGTCGTCCGCATTCCTAAAGAGATGTTGACCAAGTTCTTTGCCGAGCATCCGCGCCGGGCTCCGCCGCCGAATTGAGTGCCTTGTCGATGCCAACGCATGCGCCAGATTCAGGGGACATAGTCCCTAACTCTCGGGAGGGTCGGTACCGTCGTTCGAGCACGGCTTGGGGCCGGGTTTCTGTCGTGCCAACGGGCGGCCCGTTACGCCCCTGTCGCAGTCTACTCTTGGAACGAGAACATCAAGCAAGCCTGTCGCTTTTTCCAGCCAAGCCGTTTGGAAGTGTGCGGTGGTGATCGAGTGCCTGTAATAGGAAACTCGCACGCCTTGACGGTGGTCCAGCCGTCGGTGTTTCAACCTCCATCGACTATCACAACTTGAAACCACACTCCTGCGGCCAAACCGCAGCGGAGGAAGAACAGCCATGTCTACCGCTTTGTCAAGCAACATAAATTCACGCTACAATCCCGATGAACCAAGAGACGAGCGCGGGCGCTGAACCACCGGCGGCTCGTCCTGGCGCAACAACCCGCTGCGCGACCCCAGCGCCGCCGGCCGCGCCCATACCCTGTTGGGTCATGCCCTCGCCAGCGCTTGTCACCAAGGCCTCATCCGCGAATTCAAGCTGCCGACCCAGGGTGAGGCGAAACGCTTCAGCAAGGCGCTCGCCGCCTGGAACGCCGCATCCAACCTCAACGACGAGAGTTTCCGGGAATGCTTCACCCATGGCCTGGTCGACGACCTCGCCACCGTGCGTCGCCTGCGCCAAGCCGCCGCCGGTTCGGTCACGGCCCGGACCTTCGGCCAGATGGTCGATGTCAGTCGCCCCCTGACCGCCGCCATCAAGGACATCGGCGCTCACCGCTGGACCTATGTGCGGGAAGAGTTGGAGGATCGGGCAGAAAAATCTATGCCGGTGCAACTGGCCGCCGAAACTCTACCGCCTCATAAGAAGCCGGAGACCGGGCAGCCCAGCACGCCGAAGACAGAGCAGCCCCCCGTGCCCAAGGGATGTGAGGTCGGTACGCCTCCACAGGGAAAAGGGTCCACGGAAGAACAACGCAACCGCTTCTACGACTGCCTTTATGACAAGTTGGAGGCCATGGCCAAACGCCTTGGTATCAAGGTCGAATGGCTGTTAGGATTGGCTGCTCTTGAAAGCAGTTGGCTCGACGAACACAATTGGGCTCTCCGCAATCCCTTTGGGCTGACGGAAAGTGGACATAACAATCTGTGCTTCAACACGTTCCAGAGCGCTGCTGACTACTGGGAAAGACATTTCGGTCCGAAGGTGAAAGGGGCAAAATCGCTCGATGAGTTCCTTGACAAGCTCAAGGGTGATGGTAAATACAATGAGGTAAAATCTAATTGGAAACAGCTCGTGAAAGATACCATAAACTCTCAAGCGCACTTCATCGATGATTGGAGGCGCTCGAAGTCTGGGAATGGGAAATCAAGGTGACCTGGAAGGCTGCGATACTGGCTGGTTTGGTCATCCTAGGGGTTGCCAAACCGGCCTTTCCGGACTCACCGGACCTTGAGACGTTTCAAGGACCGGAAGGGGATTATCTTCGTATTCCACCGGGTTATCTATGGGACAATAGTCAATACAACTATACCCTTAAGATTCCTGCAGGCGTCGAAGGATGCACCGACGGCGGAATTATGAGTTCTCACGGGTTTGCCATCGGCCCTAGTGATATGTCTTGTCTAGATGTCTTCAAGCATCACGTTGCCAGCTTTTATGCGGGTTATAATCTTGCAAATGCTGAATCGGTAAAGAAACAGACCCTCATACGAAACATATGCAAAACACATCGTGTGAAGACAACAAATATCGTGGTCAATGGTCATCGTTTTTTCAAATGCTGGGATCAGGTGAATAATTCAGATGGTAAGAGCCGATATATTAACTATTTTACATTTTCCGAACCAAACCCATGCCTAGAATTCCATGTTTATATTGTTTGCCCAGTTTCAGGTGATTGTAACCAGTGGGTTCAAAAATGGGAGAAACTTATTTTCAACAATTTGCATATTCATTGGTCAAGGTAACAAAGCTTCCGGAGTGCAGAATTGGCTGGCACGGCGGATTCGCACAATTCAAAAATTCTGCACCAGACGGAGGATGCTGATTCGACAGGGCTTTTCAGGTGTAGAAAACAGGTGCGGAAATCGGCGTTACAGTAGGCCATCTTCCTGCCCATAAAGGAGAAAGATGGCTCTAAACTGTCATTGCGGATAGATACGACGCGCCTCGTTCGGCATCCCCGGAGATACGGCGATTCCAGCGCCATCGGTCGAATGATGCAACGTCACGGCTCTGTTCTCGAAAAACTCGATGCGGGCATTTTCGAGAGCGGTTTGGAGCGCCCACCCCACATCGGACACGGCTGACCTGATCGCCATATCACCGTTCAGCGTCTACCATCTGGATGTAATTCGCCAATTCCGTGATGCGTTGAATCCTGGTTACTGCAAATATTGGTTGGTAGAATGAAATACCTACTCAATCTTAACAATGGCAGGCATGTACAACTCTGGACTGATGAAGCGCCGCCCGCCGATTTCTCCGCATCGACAGTGGTGAAGCGGTTTGTGACGCCGACGAGAGTCGTCGCTGCTTCGCGTCGAATTGCCGCCGCTGAGGTCGTCGTTCCGTTGGGAGGAATGATCGCCTACGGTCTTCTTGGCGTCGAGTTGGTCAACTCCGATGTCGATGGACTCGAAGTGGTCGTTTCCGTCAACCCGGAAGGAGCCCCGTTCAAGTCGTCCCTCATGACGAAGGGAGAAAAAATGTCCGTTGGACTGATCGACGAATACGCGGAGGGCGTACTCAAAGGGGTCGAAAAAGCGAACGACATATGTGGTCTTCCATCAGGAGGTATCCTACGGTTTCGCTGGGCCGCTCATGGACTTTACGGCTCGTCACGGATGAGCTTCGAGAAACTAAGTAACCTTGTCGTGCAGCTTCTGACCTTAAAAAAGGACGCGACGGAGGAAGACATGACATATCTCTTGGATAGGATTTGGCGATTGTAAAATCGCTCCAGAACAGTGGGTTGGATGCTCAACATTCGACCCACTGCATAAAAGGTCAGATGTTATCCATATTTCTAAAGGAATCCTTATTAAGTTTTTATTCCTAACATCGACATCAAGTACATCTAGAAAATTGATCTCTATGACTATGCCCATAATGATCTTATGAGAAAATTATAATTGAATAAGAGCCCGCATTAATAAAATTGTAAAACTTAAGATTTACGCAAGCTTTTGGAGTTTAACAAGGTCGAGTGCGAGAGATTGCAGCGCGTTTTCTGTGCGGACGTCAGGTGCAGAACGCAGGCTGGGTTGATCTCGTCTCCCCCGCAAGCACGGCTAATACCGGCGAGCCCTGATACTGACACATCGCCGGTATCGGGCCGCGACGGCGGCCCCGCGTCCTCGTGGACGCGAAGCCAAGCGCGGGCGCTGAGGGCGCCGCAGACGTGTCAACGTCCAAGGCTTGGTATAATGGTGCTTTTCCCTTGTCCTCACCAGGGTTTCACCCTGGACCGACCAAAAACCGGGGGTCTTTGGAAACCGGGACAGGTCCAGGACCATGGCGGTCCTGGGCTCTCGTCATCTATCGCCGATATTACGCTTCCGGCGATGGATCCGGCGGCGATGATGGATCCAGCGGCGGAGCCGCCGTTTTGGCCTCTTCGCCTTTGCGTGTCAGGATGGCCGCGAAAAACCCGTCGGTGTCATGCCGGGCCGGTGACAGGCGCAGCCAGCGCCCTTCTAAAGGCGAGGGTCCGCCCAAAATTGCCGGCCAGACTTCGGCTTGGGGCAGGGGCGTGAACTCGGGGTGATTGGCCAGGAAAGCATCGATCTGGTCTTCGTTTTCTTCCAAAAGCAGTGAACAGGTGGCATAGATCAACCGTCCACCGGGCTTAACCAACCGCGAGGCACTGTCCAACAGTTCGGCCTGAAGCGGTATCAACTGCTCCAACCCTGGCCCCAGAGGCCGCCAGCGAGAATCCGGGTTTCGCCGCCAAGTGCCGGTGCCCGAACACGGGGCATCCACGAGAACCCGGTCAAAGCTGGCCTTATGGCGTTTGACCCAGGGATCGCGGGCGGAGCTGAGGGTTCGGGTTTCGATATTGTGCAGACCCGCCCGGCGGATTCGCTCGGCGGCGCGCTTGAGCCGGTTGCCGAGCACGTCACAGGCGATCACCCGGCCCCGATTGTTCATGGCTGCGGCCATGGCCAGAGTCTTGCCGCCGGCTCCGGCGCAGAAATCCACCACCTGCTGACCAGGGCGGGCGTCGGCCAACAGTGCGACCAATTGCGAGCCTTCGTCCTGGATTTCGATGGCTCCGGTTTGAAACAGTTGAAGCGCCGCAATGGCAGGGCGGCCCTCAACCCGGACGCCTAAAGGAGACAAGCGACAGGCACGCGCCTCGATCCCGGCGGCGGCAAGGCCGCTTAGAACCGCCTCACGGGTGGACCGCAACGGATTAACCCGCAAATCCAATGGAGCCGACCCGGTCATGACCTCCATTTCCGGGACGAACCGCCCTCCTAGGGCCCGGCGCAAACCGGCTTCGGCCCACTCTGGACATTCCACCCGAACCGCTTCGGGCATGCCCGGATGCTCCAAAGTGTGCTGATCGAGAGCCTCGGCCAGCCGGGTTTCGGCTGGACTGAAGGGAGGCGGAGAAAAACGCCCGCCGTCGAACAGGCGAGCCACCGAGGCCGCGCGCCGACCGCTCTCCGCAGCCTTTTCACCCAAAAGAGCCTGGGCGATCACACGGGCGCGGGCGTCGTTCGGGTCGGGATGATCCGCCCATTTCAACCACCAGCGAAGCCGCGCGTCACACCGAAGCACCGTAAACACGATCTCGGCTACAGCCCCCCGGTCTTTGGCGCCAACAAAGCGGCGGGCTCGGAAATAGGCGCTGGCCACGGCGTCGGCAGGCCGTGGGATCGTCGCGATATCGGCGAGCAGTTCGATCGCCATTTGCAGGCGCGCACCAGGAGTCATGAAAAATCCAAAGACAGGAGACGATGATTATCGATCCTAGCGGCTTTGGGGCGGCTTGTCACAGCCGGTCTGCCCTTTGGTGCCATCGAGCCTTAAGAGTGATACCAGCGCCGGTTCTCGAGCCGCGACGGCGTCTCTGCGTGCCCATGTGCACAAAACAGCCAAGGGCGCGGATGCACTCGCCCGGCGTCTGAGGGCAGCCTTGATGAGTCACCATCAAGGCCCGATGGTATCACACGGTGCCGGGAATCAGGGACGTTGGGAACGTGCCGCCATTTCCTGGTATAGCCCCGCCAATCGTTCAGGTACTACTGGCGAACGGCCAACGGGCGTCGGGCGCTGGTGGGCCGGCACGAAGGGGCGCTGCTCGGTCTCCCAGGATGTCCAGCGGGCCTCGGCCTGCATGGCGGCGATCGCGTCGGGATCCAAAGGAATCCGGAAGGCTGGCGCCACCGTTTGCCAAACGGCCTCTGGCAACTGCTGATAGTCGATGAAGGGAAACGGCCGGTCATCGTGAGCCAAAACCACCGAGGCAAAGCGGGTCAAGGCATGGGCCGCGAAGGCTTCGGGAGATACGAGGCTCATCGGGTCGCAGGCCCCCATCAAAAATTCCGCCTGCCGGGGGCGAAAGCGAAGCTGCATCCAGCCGGGTGGACGAGCCAGAATCGACGCCAGCACAGCGGCAGGGTCACGGTAAATCCAAACGCAAGGAACTCCAGGAAAGGCTTCGCGCAATAGGGACAGTTGAGTGACAGTCCAACTGGAGAATTTTATGACATAATGCCGCTCTGTGCCTAGACGAACGCGCCCCAAAGCCCGAATCAACAGTCTTAGGCATTGCACCTGAACCTCGCGATTGACGCGCTCGGGCTCAAGTTCCAGCAGTGCATTGATCGGGTCGGCTTCCGAGATCACCAGGGTATCGGCTTTGCTGGCCAGCAGCCGTGATGCCAGGGTTGATCCGCAGCGGGAGAAATGGAAAATAAACCCCGATGGCTCCAGACAGGCGCCAAGCCCATCAACCGTCAACAAGGCCGAAAGAGCGGTTCGAATGATGGGCCGGGCTGACTCTCCGGTGGTCCAGCGCGTTACGGTTTGAGAGAAAAAAGGCTCCCGAAAGGAGATGCCGCGCAGGTCGCACCAATCAACGGTCGGTTCCGGAGCTTCAACGGTCAGGCCGATCGGTGTCCATTGGCTTAATTCATCGGGGGTCATGGAGTGTTTTTCCAGGGAACATGGCCAGAGCATTGTCTGAAAAGGCCATCCTTTTGGCAACAGGCAGTTTCACGGTGCATCATACCATCGGGCCTTGATGGTGACTCATCAAGGTTGCCCTCAGACGCCGGGCGGGCGCATCCGCGCCCCCTAGAGTCCACACACTGGGGCTTCGCGTCCACGAGGACGCGGGGCCGCCGTCGCGGCCCGAGGACCGGCGATGTGTCATACTATCGAGCCTTGATGGTGACTCCTCAAGGCTGCCCGCAGACGCCG
>Ga0302267_10005620_pt1 | contig 13110 bp, 10 predicted proteins | sample III_Bog_E1_3_FD_194555 | JGI IMG/M metagenome (GOLD analysis project Ga0302267, IMG submission 194555) | Peat permafrost microbial communities from Stordalen Mire near Abisko, Sweden - III_Bog_E1_3 | ecosystem: Environmental > Terrestrial > Soil > Wetlands > Peat | place: Sweden: Abisko... | reverse complement strand
CGTGCCTTCGAGCGCGGCGGCGAGGCGGCGCGAGCAGTCGGCGCGGCGCTCGGCACCGAGCCCGCTCGCCACGGCCTCGCGGATCCGGTCGTGGTAGGGTTCGAGCTCGCCCTCTCCCGGCGGCCCGCCCGCGTCGCGGCTGCGCACGAAGCGAGCGTTGCGCAGGACGACGTACGCGGAGGGCCCGGCGTCGCCGAGCTCGGCGGCGCGCATGGCGGCGGCGCGATCGACGGGGCGGCCGGCGACCGAGAGCAGCTCGAGCAGCCGGCGCGGCCCCTCGGGGAGCGCGGCGACGCGGGCGCGGATCAGCGCCTCGACGCTGATCTCCGCGGCGGGGCCGGTGGAGGCGGCGCGCCGCACCGGGACGTCACAGAGCTCGCGGACCAGGAAGGGGCGCCCCCGGGCCTCGCGCGAGATGGCGGCCAGGAGGGCGTCGTCCCCGGCGCGCGCCTCGTCCAGGAGGGAGCGGGCCAGCGCACGCGTCTCGGGCTCGCCGAGGGCGCCGAGCGTGATCGATCCGATCTGCAGGGACGGCCCCCGGCGCGCCTCGAGCCCGCGGAGCAGGGTGCGCAGGCAGGCGCTCGTCTCCGCCTCCTCGCTGCGGTAGGCGGCGACGAGGAAGAGGCGCGGCGGCCAGGCCCCGCCGAGCAGGTCGAGGAGGAGCAGGGCGCTGTCCTCGTCCCCCCACTGGAGATCGTCGATGACCACCACCACCGGCCAGCGCTCCGCGAGGTTGACGAGGAGCTCGCGCAGAGCCCGCGAGCCGCGGCGGCGGCGCTCCTGGGGGTCCTCCGGAGCGAGGGGGAGGCCGGGGCTCGCCCCGATCGCCTCGACCTGCTGCAACACCGGGAAGAGCCACGCCAGGGCGGCGAAGTCCGCAGGGACGATGGCCTCCACCGCGCGGGGGTGGAGCTGCTGGAGGTAGCGGCTGAGGGGGTCGACGAGGCCGTCGAGGGCCTTGTACGGGACCGACTCCTGCTCGTAACAGCGCGCGCCGAGCACCAGGACCCGGGGGGCGCGGCGGCGCAGGTCCCGGCAGAGCTGATCGAGGAGCGCGCTCTTGCCGATGCCCGAGGGGCCGTCCACGAGCGCGACCGCGGCGCCGCGCTGGGCCTCCACCGCGCCGTAGAGCCCGGCGAGGGCGGCGCGCTCGGCGGCGCGGCCCACGAACGGGACCTCCCGCCGGACGGCCGAGGGCACCCCGCCGAGGCGAGCCAGCAGCGCGGCGCCGCCGGGGCGAGCCGCGGGGTCCCGGGAGAGCAGGCTCGCGCAGAGCTCGTCGAGATCGGGCGGCACGCCGAGGGTGAGCGCGCTCGGCGGCGGCGGGTCGCGGGCGATCTTCCGGCCGAGGACCTCGGCGAGCGACCCGGCGAAGGGGAGCACGCCCGTGAGCGCCTCGTAGAGGAGCACCCCCACGCCGTACCAGTCACTCGCGGCGCTGGCCGCCGCCCCTTCGATGAGCTCGGGGGCGAGGTACTCCGGCGTCCCGACCAGCGCCACGCGGCTGTGCGCCGCCGAGCTGCTGAGGCGCACGGCGAGGCCGAAGTCGACGAGCACCAGGCGCCCCTCGGCCGTCACCAGGACGTTGGACGGCTTGATGTCACGGTGGAGCTTGCCTGCGTCGTGGAGCGCGGCGAGCCCCTCGACGAGCTGCACCAGCACCGAGCGCACCCGCAGCTCGTCGAAGCCCGCCGGCTGCCGGGCGATGATCGGCGAGGAGGCGGCGCTCCGAGCTTCCCTTCGCGCGCGGGCCAGGGGCGCGGCGTCGAGGGTGGGAGCGTGGGCCGGCTCGTCGGTGCGGCGGACGAAGGCGAGCAGGCCGCCGCCCTGGACCAGCTCCATGGTGAAGAACCAGCGATCGTCCTCGCCGAGCAGCTCGTAGAGCTCGACCAGGTTGGGGTGGGCGAAGCCCGCGAGGGTGCGGAACTCTTGCTTGAAGCGGTAGAGATCGTCGGCGACGACCGCGCGCAGCAGCTTGAGGGCGACGCGGGCGTTGCGGGTGGAGTCGAACACCTCGAAGACGGCGCCGAAGCTGCCCGCGCCGAGCCGGCGCCGCACCTCGAAGCGGGTGTTGCCGTGAAACTCCCAGGCTTCGCCGTCGACCGCGGTGCGCTGGCTCAGCGAGGGATGGACGCGCCCGAGTCCGGCGGGCGGCTCGTCCGCGAGGGGCGCCCCATTGCCTCTCTCGCGCACGAGGCCATCGTGGCACTCCACCCGATCGCCGAATATCGGGGAATTCCCGAACTCGCACCCGCGCGCACCGGGGGGCGGACCGCGGAGGGGGCGGCGAGGGGTGGCTCGAGGCGATGGGTGACGCGCCGGCGGTGACGCGACGCCCTACTCCACGTCGAACGGCACCACCGTCACGCTCGCCAGCCGCGGGATCGCCTTGGCGATGACCTCGCCGATCTCCGCGTGAGTCCCCACCACGCCGATGACGAGGTCGTCCTCCGACAGCCGCAGCTTCACAGAGGCGTTGGCGGCCTCGCGGGTGACCGCCTGGACGTGGTCGACGTAGTGCTCGTGGTAGCCCTCCGGCAGGCTGTAGAGCTCGGCCTCGAGGCGCTGGTGGACGCGCTTGCGGGCGGTGTCGATGTCGAAGGCGTGGGAGCGCACCAGGTAGCGCTTGACGAACTCGAGCTCGGCGTCGGTGACGCCCTCGTCGCGGAAGGTGTGGAGGAGCTCGAGCTGGAGGGCCAGGCAGGGGGGCGCGTCGGCGGCGGCCGGGGCGGTCCACATGGTGAAGGAGTCGCGCTGGCGGTCGAAGCCGACGCGGGAGGAGGCGCCGTAGGACCAGCCGCGCTTGGCGCGCACCTCCTGCATCAGGCGGGAGGTGAAGGTGCCGCCGAAGGCGGTGTTGGCGACGAAGAGGGCGGTGTGGTCGCTGTCGTGCGCGTCGGTGCCGAGGCCGCCGATGACCATCTGGGTCTGGCTGCGGTCGGGCTTGTCGACGAAGACGAGGTGGCGGCCCGGCTTGGCGACCGGGGGCGGGACGGGGTCGGCGACGCGCTCGCCCTCGGGGAGCCCGGCGAGGAGGCGCTCGGCGACCTCGCGGCCCTCGGCGTCGGTGACGTCGCCGGAGACGATGACGATGGCGTTGGCGCGGCAGATGTGGCGCGCGTAGAAGGCGCGCACGTCGCCCTCGCCGATGGTGCGGAGGGTGGCGATGTGGCCGGAGACGCGCCGGCCATAGGGGTGCCCGGCGAAGAGGGTGCGGCGGAAGGCGCGGCTGGCGAGGGCGCGGTCGTTGTCGCGGGCCTCGATGATCTCGGCCTCGGACTCGCGGAGCAGGCGCGACAGCTCGCGCTCGTCGAAGGTGGGGCGCGCCAGGAGGTTGGCGACGAGATCGACCATCGCGTCGAGCGAGCGGCGGATGACCTCGAAGTGGACGGTGGTGGAGCTGACCGAGACGTCGGCGGCGAGCTCGGCGCCGAGGGCGTCGATGGCCTCCTCGATCTGCTGCGAGCTGTAGCCGTGCGCGCCGCGGCGGAGCATGCGGGCGAAGATGCGGGCCAGGCCCTCGCGGCCCTCGGGATCGTGGGCGGATCCGGAGCGGAAGGTGACCGCGACGCTGACGATGGGCAGCGCGTCGCTGGGCTCGATGTGGACGGCGGGGGCGGTTCCTGTCGCGGTGCTCATGCGGCCACCTCTTCCTCGGCGTCTTCTTCGTCGTCGTCTTCGGCCGTGCCGTCCGGGAAGACCTCGATGATGGTGCGGGAGCTGTCGATCAGGTAGCGGCGCGCCACGCGCAGGAGATCGCCGACCGAGACCCGCCGGTAGGCGTAGAGCTTGTCGAAGAGCGCCGCGGGGTCGCCGAGGACCGTCTCGTAGAAGCCGATCTGCTCGGCCTTGCCGCTCACCGTCTCCAGCCCCTGGAGGGTGCCCAGCTCCAGCCGGGCCTTGGCGCGGTCGAGCTCGCCCTGGGAGAGGGGGTCGCGCCGAACAGCCTCGAGGACGTGGTCGAGCGCGGCCAGCAGCTCGGCGCCGGTGTGCTCGCCGCGGGCCGAGAGGAAGACGTCGTAGAGGGCCGGGTCGCGGAACGATCCGACCCAGCCGCGCACCTCGGAGGCGATCTCCTGCTCCTGCACGAGGGCGCGGTGGACGCGCGAGGAGCGGCCGCCGAAGAGGATCTCGTTGAGCAGCACCAGCGGCGCGTGGTCGAAGTCCCCGAGGGCGGGGCCCTTGTAGCCGATGGCGATCTTCTGGGTGGGGGTGGGCTTCTCGACCCGGGAGCGGCGCTCCTCGGTCTGGGGGGGCTCGGGCTGGACGTCCTCGATGGGGATGGTCGAAGGGGGCAGGGTGCCGTAGTGCTCCTGGGCCAGGCGCAGCGCTTCGCCGGGCGAGACGTCGCCGACGATGACCAGCGAGGCGTTGTTGGGCGCGTAATAGGTCCGGTAGAAGGCCGTGCAGTCGTCGGTGGTGAAGCCCTGGATGTCGGCCATCCAGCCGATGGTGGGCCAGCCGTAGCCGTGCTTCTTGAAGGCCTCGCGGTAGAGCAGCTCGCTCACGGAGCCGTCGACGTCGTCGTCGACGCGCTGGCGGCGCTCGTTGGCGACGACCTCCTTCTCGCTGGACACCTGGGGGTCGCGCAGCACCAGGCGGGCGATGCGGCCGGCCTCCAGCTTCATGGCCAGGGGGAGGGCGTCCTTGGGACAGTTGGTGTGGTAGTAGGTCCAGTCGAGGAAGGTGGCGGCGTTGGTCTCGGCGCCCGCCTCCTCGAGCAGGCGGTCGAAGGCGCCGTGGGCGACGTCCTCGGTCTCGCCGAACATGAGGTGCTCGAAGAGGTGGGCCAGGCCCGTCTTGCCGGGGCGCTCGTGGCGGGAGCCGACGCCGAACCAGGTCTGGAGGCAGACCACCGGGGCGGTGTGATCCTCGAGCAGGAGGACCTTGAGGCCGTTGCCGAGCACGAAGCGCTCGACCCGCATCGACGGGCCGAAGGCGATGGCGGCGTCGTGGCGCACCTCCGCCAGGGCGGAGCGGCCCCGGTTGAGCTCGGTGAGAAGGTCGGCGTGGGCGCCCCGACGAGCGGGAGCGACAGCCGGAGGAGGGACGGCGGAGGGCGACATGGAGCGGACGCTCTACCACGGCTCGGGGGAGGGCTCACGCGCCGTCACCCTCTCCCTCAGGTCCCGGCGAAGCGATGGAGCGCCTTCCAGGGAAAGGGCGCCCAGAAAGGCGTGTCGAGAAAGAGCGCGCCCGGCTCGACGATGAACCAGGCGCTGCCGCGGCCCGGCCGCAGGACGTGGAAGCTCTGGGCGGGCATGTACCCCTGGCCGAGCAGGAGGGCCCGGCGCCCGTCGGGGGCGCGGGCGAGATCGAGCACCAGGACGGCGTGACCCGGCGCGCCCGCCTGGACGACGAAATCGCCGGGGTGGAGATCGGCGGCGGCAACGGGCTCGCTGTCGCGGGCGAGCGACCCGGTGTTGGCCCAGTTGAAGACCGCGTCGAGCCAGCGCCGGTAGCTCCCGTGCCCCGCGTCCGCCCGGGCCGACGGCGACCAGGTGAACCCCTGGCCCGCGGGCACCATGCGCTCCCCCTTCGCCCAGCGCTCGAACGGCATCGCCGCGCCGGAGGCCGCCCGGTAGCTCGCGTCGCGCCGGCCCTGCGCGAACAGCCACTCGGCGTGGAGACGGATGACCGAGTCGGCGCACTGCTGGAGATCGGCGGCGCCGACGTCGATCGCCGCGACCGCCGCCAGGCTCTCGTGGTCGGGGGGCAGGATCACGCCGCCCCGGAAGCTCCGCACCGGCGTGCCCGGGGGCGCGAGCGGCAGGACGCGGAGCCAGGCGCCGAAGCTCCCCGGGGCCAGCTCGACGCGGGTGAAGCCGGGCGGGGGAGAGAAGCGCTGGGCGAGGACGCCCTCGGGCACCGGAGCGCCCGGGTCGGCGAGCCAGGGGTAGCCGAGCGCGGGCTCCCCGACGACGGCCGCGGTCGGTGCGGGAGCCGACCGAAGGGGAGGGGGCTTGCCAGGCGCGGCCGTCGCGGCGGTGACCACGGTCGCAGACCCGGGTGCCGCTTCGGCAATGGCGATCGGCTCGGAGGGGCAGGCGCAGAGGGCGAGCGCCGGCAGGAGGGCGACGGAGCGGAGGAGGAAGCGCATGGTTGCGCCTCCTGGTCGCGCGACGGGTGACGTCTGTGACGGGCCGCGGAACGCCCCGGGGCGTTTCGCAGGATGCTCGCTAGGAGAGCCGGACCATCGGCGCGCCCTCGGTGACGGGCTGGCCTTCCTTGACGAGGATCTCCTCGACCGTGCCCTCGTCCTCGGACTCGACGGGCATCTCCATCTTCATGGACTCGAGGATGGCCACGACCGTCCCCTCGCTCACGGTGTCGCCGACCTTGACCTCGATCTTCCAGACCGTGCCCGTGATGTGGGCCTTGATGAGCTTCGCCATGGGCGGCGGACGCTAGCGGACCGCCCCGAGAAAAGGAACCCCAACATAAACCAGCGCCCCGACTGGCCGGGGCCTGGGTTGGATGCTCACGGCGTCCAGCGGATGATTTGGGGATTTGCTACGCCGGACGACCAGAGTAATCTGGGCGAGCGCATCGCGGTCATTGCTCGGCGCCGCCGTGTCACCCTGGGGAACGCCCGAGAGCGTTCCCCGACCACCCCTGGGGAACGCCCAGCAGCGTTCCCCGACGAAATCCCGGTACGGTTAGGCTAGGCGCCCGGCCACGCGAAGGAGCCCAGAGGTATGTCGGAACAGAAGGAAAGCTCGGTCCTGTTCTCCCTCAAGGAGCTGATGAACCTCGAGGAGGACCGGATCAAGACCGAGGAAGAGGCCAAGGCGGCCGCCAGCGCCGCCGCCGAGAAGGCCCGGATGGAAGCGGAGCGGGTCGCCCGCGAGGCCGAGGAGTCCCGCATCCGCTCCGAGCAGGAGCGCCGCCGCGTCGAGGAGCAGCGCTCCCGCGAAGAGGCGGCCCGGCTGGAGGCCATCCGTCACGCCGAGATCGAGAAGGCCCGCATCGACGCCGAGGGGCGCGCCCGCATGGAGGCGATGGCCGCCCAGCAGCAGCACGAGCGCTCCCTCGAGCAGATCAAGCAGGACGACTCGAAGAAGAAGCTGCGCAACATGCTCTTCGGCGGGGTGGCCTTCGTCCTCGTCGTCGGCGGCCTCGCCGGCTTCTTCGCCTACGACAGCTCGCAGAAGGCCGCCGCCCGCGCCGCCGCCCTCGAGGCCAACGCCCAGGCGCAGCAAGAGGAGAGCAAGAAGCTCAAGGCCTCCCTCGAGGAGCAGCAGAAGAAGACGGACAGCCTCATCACCCAGCTCTCCGGCGCCAAGGACGAGGCCACCAAGCTCGCCCTGCAGAAGCAGCTCGACGAGGAGCGCGCCAAGACGGAGTCGCTCAAGAAGACCAGCGGCGGCGGCGGCGGACCGCGTCCCGCGGGCGGCGGCGATGCCCCGGCCAAGAAGAAGTGCACCCCGGGCGACCCGCTCTGCACGGACATCTGATTTGATGGGGGTCCCCCCCAAACCCCGGGAGAGCCGTGACCTGCGTGGCGCCCCCACCGGGTGAGATGGGGGCGCCGCCCCAAACCCCGGGAGAGTTGCGAGGTGCTCGCCGCCAGGCTCCGAGAGACTCGGTGGAGCCTGGTGGTTCGGGTGCCCGTGACGGTCGGGGTCGGGTAGTATCGCGCGCATGAGCGGTCCCCAAGGGCGCACGGCACGCGAGCGCCTCGTTTTTCCTCTCGATTTCCCCACGCTGGCCGAAGCGCGGCGGGCGGGTGAGCTCCTCGCTCCCTCGGTCGGCGTGCTCAAGGTCGGCCTCGAGCTCTTCCTGCGGGAGGGGCCCGAGGCCGTGCGGCTCGGCCACGCTCTGGGACGCGAGGTCTTCCTCGATCTCAAGCTCCACGACATCCCCGAGACGGTCGAGCGGGCCGTCGCGAGCGCGGGCGCGCTCGGGGTGCGCTACCTGACGGTCCACGCGGCCGGCGGGGCGGCGATGCTGACGGGGGCGGTGGCAGCGGCGGCGCAGGCGCCGAGCCCCCTCACGCTGCTGGCGGTGACGATGCTGACCTCGCTCGACGCGGCCGACCTGGCGGCGCAGGGCATCGCGGGCACGGCCCGGGAGCACGTGCTCCGGCTGGCGCGGCTGGCCTGGGATGCAGGCGTACGTGGCTTCGTGGCCTCGGCCGCCGAGGCGCGGCCGCTGCGGGAGGCGCTGGGACGGGAGGCGCTGCTGGTGACGCCGGGGATCCGGCCGGCGGGCGCCGCGGCGGGGGATCAGAAGCGGGTGGCCACCCCTGCCCAGGCCATCGCCGACGGAGCCGACCTCCTCGTGGTGGGCCGCCCCATCCGCGACGCCGCGGACCCCCTGGGCGCGGCCAGCGCCGTCGTGGCGGAGATCCAGCGCGCGCTGGGGAGTCAGGGATGAGCCGCCTCGTCTTCGGTCTGCAGGCGGTCCGCGAGGCGGTTCGAGCCCACGGCGATCGCGTGGAGAGGGTCCTCGTCGAGCGTGGTGGGGGGCCCAAGCTCGACGCGCTCGCCCGCTTCGCGAGGGGCAAGGGCATCCCGGTCGAGGCCACCCCCCGGTCCGAGCTCGACCGGCGCTCCGTCGGAGGCCGCCACCAGGGGGCGCTGGCGCTGGCGCCCGACCTCGCCCTGGTCCAGGTCGCGGACCTGGTCATCGGGGCCACGAGCGTCTTCGTCGCCCTCGATGGCGTCATGGATCCGCAGAACTTCGGCGCCGTGATTCGCAGCGCCGTCGCGCTCGGGGCGAACGGCATCGTGTGGCCGGAGCACGCCTCCGCGCCGCTCACGCCGGCCACGTTCCGCGCGTCGGCGGGGGCGATCGAGCACGCGGTCCTCTGCCGGGTGCCCGCCCTCCCCGAGGCGCTCGAGGCGCTCGCTGCCCGCGGTGTCACTGCGGTCGCGCTCGATGCGCAGGGGCCGGTGGAGCTCGGGGACCTCGATCTGCGCGGGCCCGTGGCCATCGTCATCGGGGCGGAGGACAAGGGGACACGCCGCCCGGTGCGGCGGGTCTGTCGCTACACCGCGCGGCTCCCGATGGCCGGGCCGATCGCCTCCCTGAACGCTTCGGTCGCCGGCGCCATCGCCCTCTACGAGGTCCTGCGCCAGCGCCGGAGCGGCCAGCCTTCCGAACCCCAGCCGGCCGCCCCCGCCGGTGACGAGGACTGAGCTCCCCGAGCCACCGGTCTCCGGCCCCCAGGAAACTCGGCTGCCAGGCGCAGTCTGGGCCATCGTGGGCAGCGCGGTGCCGGTGCACCTGGCGCTCGCGTTGGCGACCGACCTCTCGCCGGACGAGGCCTATTACCTCTGCGCCGCCCGCCGAGCCGGCGGGATCGTCGACCATCCGCCGCTCACGCTCTGGCTCCTGGCGCTGAGCGATCGCTGGTCCTCGGCCCCGGTGGAGCTGCGGGTTCGCCTCTGGGCCGTGGCGTTCTCGTTCGGGACCGGCATCGCTTGCGCGGCGCTGGCCCGGGCGCGCGGGGCGGATCGGGTGGGGATCCTTCTGGCCGCCTGGGTCGCGACCTGGGCTCTCCTGCCCATGGCCGGCGGGTTCGTCACCACACCCGACGGTCCGCTTCTCCTGGCGATCGCGGTTGCCCTCCTCGTCGCACCGGGCCCCCTGGCCGGGCTTTCATTGCTCGTGGGGGCGCTCGCCAAGGTGGTCGCGCTGCCGATCGGGGCGCTGCTCGCAGCGGCGAGCGCCCGGGCGCCGCTCCGGGGGCGGATCGCTCTGGCGGCGGGGCCGCTCCTGGCGTTGCCATGGCTCCTCCCTAGCCTGAGGTTTCAGCTCCGGCACGCCTATGGCCAGCCTGCGCCAGGGGGGTGGTCGCTCGCCGGTGCTCTCGGCGCGGTCCTCGCCGCGATGAGCGCCCAGGCGCTGCTCTGGTCGCCTCTGGTCCTGGGACGCGGTGTCCGGGCGCTGAGGCTCCTCTCCCGGTCGGACCGGACGATCGTCGCCGGTCTCAGCGCGCTGGTGGTCGCCTCCGCCCTGATCCGCGCCGTGCCCCCCGAGCCGAACTGGTGGGCGCCGGCGGCGCTGATCGTGCTGGTCGCGTTCGCCCGGACAGCCGCCCAGGCTACTCGCGGCACCCGCCACGCGATCCTGGCGACCGTGCTGGTGCCGACCTTCATCTCGGCGACGCACGTCGCGCTGCCCTTTTTGCCCCTGCCCGAGCACGCTGATCCGACGGCGCGCCTGCATGGTTGGAGCCACGGCCACGAGCCCACCGAGGCCCCCGGGGTGGGTCCTTACGGGGTCGCCGCGGAGCGCTGCGTGTACCGCGGAGAGTGTAGAGAAATTCGTTTATATTTCGATGAGATGGATGCTCATGAAGGAAGTCGTCGATGAACGTTCTGACGCTCCTCCCCAGCCTCTCCACAGCCGCCTGAACGTGCAGCCAGCAAAGTGTCGAGGGCGTTCCACTCAATGGATCGCTGCCTGGGGCGCTTGGGGCGGACAGAAAGGCGAATCGTTTCAGTCGGATTGAGCGGAGGACCGGTGGGCTTGTCACCGGTTCGTCGGAAGACCTCAACCAACGGTTGAGGGCGCGCTCGGTTCTCGCCAAGTGCTCGGATTCAGGGGACGTTCTCGGCAGAAGGCGCAGGAGGGCGCCCTGTGGAGAAAAATTGGCGTCCGCGCGGTTACCCGCGAGGGGCACCGCGGCTCAGGATCAGGGCCCAGCGACGCTCGGCTTCCTCGATGTCGGCGAGGGTTGTCTCCTCGCCGAGCGACACCCTCACCGCCCGTGTCGCTCTCGCCGCGCCGACCATGGCCAGCAGGACCGGTGACGGCTCGGCCGTACCGGCGCTGCAGGCCGATCCGCTGGAGACGGCCACCCCTTCGAGATCGAGGGCAGCGCACAGCTCTTCCCCGCGCCAGCCGGGCCACGAGAGGTTGGAGACGTGCGGCACGCGGGGAGCTGTGCCGTTGCGCTCGGGCGGTGTGCCATGGCGGGTGCCGAGCGCTCCGAGGGATGCTTCCAGGCGGTCCCGCAGGGCTGCGAGCTCCGCATAGCGGGGCGACGTGGACCGGGCGCGCTCGGCGGCGGCCGCAAAGCCGGCGCAGGCGGCTGGATCCTGGGTACCCGGACGGAGGCCCCGCTCCTGTCCGCCTCCGTAGAGCACCGGGCGCAAACGCACGCCGGGCCGGGTTGCCAGCGCACCGATTCCCTTGGGCCCCCGGATCTTGTGAGCGGCCACCGAGACCAGGTCGGCCCCCGCCCAGGCGGTAGCGTCGAGCCGCCCCACCGCCTGGACGGCGTCGACGTGGAGGCGCGCGCCCCTTGCGTGGGCGAGCTCGGCCACCGCGGCGACGGGCTGGATCACGCCGGTCTCGTGGTTGGCGGCCTGGAGCGTGACCAGGCGCACCGGCGCCCGGAGGGCGGCGCGATCCATGGCGGCGGCAACGGCAGCAGGGTCGATACGGCCCGAAGCCTCGGGGGTGACCCACTCCACGGCCACCCCGCGATCGGCGAGGTGCTCTGCGGCCCGGACCACCGACGGGTGCTCGATCGGGCTCAGCACCAGGGCTCCCTCAGCGGCCCGGCCGCCGACCGCGCCGGCGCCGAAGAACGCGTGCTCGAGCGCCAGGTTGTTCGCCTCGGTTCCCCCGGAGGTCAGCACCACGTCGCGCGCGTCCATGCCGGTGAGGGCGGCCACCGCATCGCGCGCGGCCTCGACGTGGGCCCTCGCTCGCCGACCCGGACCGTGGACGCTGGCGGGGTTGGCCCAGGCCGACTCCCAGCTCTGCGCGATGGCGGCGAGGACGTCGGGGTGGGGTGGGGTGGTCGCGTTCCAGTCGAGGTAGACGAGGCGCTTCGAGCTCAACGAGCCTCGCCGTCCGGACGGGAGTCGAACGGTGAGCGCATCTCCCCGCTGTCCGCCGGGGCACGCGTGGACACGGTGAGGTAGAACGCGGCCCCCCCGAGCCGGACGCCCTCGATGGTCTCGGTGCTCGGCGACCCCACCCGCACGTCGCCGCCCAGCCCGCGAGCCGTGCGCCGGGCGATGGCAAGGCCGACCCCGACCCCGCCGTGCTCGCGGGTGACCGAGCCGTCGACCTGGTAAAAGGGCTCGAAGATCCGGTGGAGCCGGTCGGGTCGGACGCCCGGCCCCGAGTCGGCGACGCAGAGCTCGTAGTGGCCGCCGCCCCCGGACGAAACCTTGCGGACCCGGACGCCGACCGAGCCACCCTCCGGGGTGAACTTGGCCGCGTTGTCGAGGAGCTGGGTGATGGCCCGCTGCAGGCGGTTGGCGTCGCCCCAGGCCGTGAGGGGGCCCCGCGGCAGGTCCTCCACCAGGCTCAGCCTGGCCTCGGCGAAGCGGTCGGCGACGGCCGCGAGCGCCCTGCGGGTGGTGTCGAGGAAGTCGTACTCGGCGTGGTGGAAGCGCATCCGCCCCGTCTCCATGCCGGTCACGTCGAGCAGGTTCTCGATGATGACCCGGAGGCGCCGGACGCAGTCGTCCATCGACCGCAGCGCCTTTTGCTGGGCGCGGGTGAGGGGGCCGAGCTCCTCGTCCTTGAGGAGCTTCACGTAGCCGACGATGGGGGTCATCGGAGTGGCCAGCTCGTGGGAGATGTTGCGGTAGAACTCCGTCCGCGCCGTGTCCAGCTCGCGCAGGCGGGCGTTGGCGCCGCTCAGCTCGGCCACCTTTTCCTCCAGGTGGGCCACGATGCGCTGCGTCTGCTCCATCAGGCGGGCGGAGCGCGCCGCGTTGAGCGGTGCCGGTGCCTCCCTCGAGCTGTTGAGGTAGCGCTGGATGACCGAGCTGAAGGAGCGCGCGTCGATGGGCTTCTGGAGGAACCCGTCGCACCCGACCGCGAGGCTGGTCTCGCGATCGCCCTCGGCGGTGATGGCCACGATGGGCACGCCCGCCAGGGACGCCTCGCCCCGGAGGCGGAGGGCCACCTCGAAGCCGTCGAGCCCCGGGATGTTGAGGTCCACCAGGACCAGATCCGGTCGCTGGGCGCAGGCGAGGCGGACGCCTTCGAGGCCGTCGGCCGCGTCAATCACCTCGTGCCCGGCGGCCTGGAGGAGCTTGCGGACGAGGAGGCGGTTGGCCGGATCGTCCTCGATGTGCAGGATGCGCGGCATTTCTGTCGGCGGAGGAACGCGTCCAGTTTGGTCAGGGGGTT
>Ga0302267_10005619_pt1 | contig 13112 bp, 11 predicted proteins | sample III_Bog_E1_3_FD_194555 | JGI IMG/M metagenome (GOLD analysis project Ga0302267, IMG submission 194555) | Peat permafrost microbial communities from Stordalen Mire near Abisko, Sweden - III_Bog_E1_3 | ecosystem: Environmental > Terrestrial > Soil > Wetlands > Peat | place: Sweden: Abisko... | reverse complement strand
TTGGGTCCGCGCCTACAGCGCCGTGGTCGACGACTTCGAGCGTGTGCAGCGCCGCATCAAGGCGGTCCAGCGCCTCAAGTACTGGCCTGCGTGGAAGCTGGCGCTCTGGCCGCTGGTGCTGAAGCACGGCGCGGACAAGATCGACTGCGCCGTCAGCATGCTCCTCTGACTCACGACGGGATCTCCGACGCGGGGCAGCCACGCCGCCGCTACCCCGGCAGTCGGAAGGTGGCCCGCGCCTTGGTCGCGCTCGGGCCCGATCCGTTCATCACGATGCGGATGAGCTCGTTCCACATCACGGTCACGTACGGGTAGCGCTGCGCGACGTCGACGGCGAGCGCGTGGGCGACCCACGCATCGATCTCCGGCGACAGCTCCGGGCGCTCGGGCGACAGCAGGGGGCGTGCGTCCTTGAGGACCTTGGTGAAGAGATCGAGGGTGCTCTCCGCCGCGAAGGGGACGCGGCCGGCGAGGCAGCGGTAGACCACGGCGGCCAGCGAATAGACGTCGATGCGGTGGTCGAAGTCCTGCGCGCGCCAGACCTCGGGGGCGATGTAGCTGGGCGAGCCGGCGATCATCCCCACCTGGGTGAGCTGCTCGGCGCCCGCCATCTTGACCAGGCCGAAGTCCATGAGGCGCACGCCGCCGCCCATCTCGGGCACCACGCGGAAGATGTTGGCGGGCTTGACGTCGCGGTGGATGATGCCCTTGGCGTGTCCGGTGTGGAGCGCGCGGGCGACCGGATCGAGCGTGCGGAGCACGTCGAACGCGCTCATCCGATCGCCGAAGGCCTCGATCTCGAAGAGGTGCTCCTCGAGGGTCTGGCCCTCGAGCAGCTCCATCACCAGGTAGACGTAGCCCCCGGCGTCGTGGCCGAAGCGGTGCACCCGGACCACGCTCTCGCCCCAGAGCATCCGCAGCGACTCGGCCTCCCGCCAGAGGCGCACGGCGTACTGGGGGTCCTCGGAGATGTTCTGGCGGAGCACCTTCACCGCCACCGCCTCGCGGGTCTCGGTGTCGAAGCCGCGGAACACCACGCCGTGGCCGCCGCGGCCGAGCTCGGATCCGAGCTGGTACCGGCCGTCGATGGTGTCGCCTTCCCTGGGATCCTCGCCGCCGCTCACGCCGTCCCCCCGCTTCGCCATCACTGTATGCCAGGCGGGTCGAGGCGCGCGAGTTTCTGGGACTTTGCCCGCCTGCGCGTGGCGGTGGTACCCCTCCGGGGTGGCCGCTGCGAAGAGAGACGCGCTCCGCCCGGCGATCGAGCGCTTCGTCACCCACCTCGCCGAGGAGCGGCGGGCGTCGCCGCACACGGTCTCGGCCTACCGGCGCGACCTGGAGCAGCTCGCCGTCTTCGTCGACCAGAAGCGGCCCGGCGCCGGCCCCAGGGATCTCGACGTGCTCGCGCTGCGGGGCTTCCTCGGCCAGCTCGCCCGCACCTGCGCGCCGGCCTCGGTCGCCCGCAAGATCGCCAGCGTCCGCGCCCTGCTCCGCTTCCTGGAGCGTCGCTCCGAGGTCGACAAGAACGTCGCCATGGAGCTCGCCCTGCCCAAGGTGCGCCGCCCCTTGCCCACGTTCCTCAACGCGGACGCCGCCGCCGAGGTCGTCACCACGCCGGACGAGGCCTCGGCGGAGGGGCTGCGCGACCGGGCCCTGCTGGAGACGCTCTACGCCTCGGGGCTCCGCGTCTCCGAGCTGTGCGGGCTCGACCTGGACGACGTGGAGACGCGGACCGCCGGCCTCGGCAGCGTCCGGGTCCTCGGCAAGGGGAGCAAGGAGCGGGTCGTGCCGCTCGGCTCGGCCGCCGTCGCCGCGGTGCGCGCCTACCTCGCCCGTCGCGACGAGCTCCGGGACCCGCGCACCGCCGCGATCGACCCCCGGGCGCTCTTCCTCTCCCGGCGCGGGGTCCGGCTGGGCGTCCGCCGCGTGCAGATCCTCGTCCACCGCTACGGCGCCCTGGGCGCCGGCCGCGCCGACCTCCACCCCCACGCGCTCCGCCACACCTGCGCCACCCACCTGCTCGACGGCGGCGCCGACCTGCGCGCCATCCAGAAGATGCTCGGCCACGCCAGCCTCTCGACCACCCAGCGCTACACCCACGTGTCGATCGACCACCTGATGAAGGTGTACGACGCCGCGCACCCCCTCGCGCGGCGCCGGCCGTAGTAAGCAAGGGGCGCGATGAGCACCATGGCGCGGGTCCGTGAGGTCTGGGGCCGCCTCTGCCGGAGCGTCCTCGGCGCGTCCGCCTGCGCGCTGGGGGCCGCCGTGCTCGACGCCGCCTGGGCGCGCTCGGCCGCCGGGGAGGGCCGGGGCCACGCCGGCTTGGCGATCTACCTCGCCGACCTCGGGCTGATCGCGCCGGTGGCCATCGCCGTCGGGCTCGCGGCCGGGCTGGCCGGCTTCGTCGTCGATCCGGCCGCGCCGCCCTCGCCGCGCAGCCTCCTCGCGGCCATCCGCGTCCGGGCCATCGGCAACCGGGCCTCCGCGGCCGCCTTCGTGCCGCTGGCGGTCCTCGGCGCGTTCTTCTGGACCACCGTGAGCGCCCACCTGGCCAGGGCGCTGCTCGGCGTGGAGGTCCGGCCCGCGCTCGCCGGCGTGGCCATGGCCAGCGCCGCCATCGCGCTGGGCCTGCTCGCCGGCCTCGCCACCCTCGCGCTCACGCCGCTCCTGCGGCGCACCCTCGCCACCGCCAGCGAGGGGCGCCCCGCGTTCGTCGACCCGGTGTTCACCGGCGGCGCCGCCGTCGTGGTGGCCGCGGCGCTCTTCGCCTTCGGCGTCGTCACCGGCACCGTCTCCGGCGACGGGGGCCTCTTCGGCATCTACGGCATCTTCAAGCGCCCCGAGCTCGACCTGCGCGCCCCCGCCATCCTCCTCGCGCTCGCGCTCGGCGCGCTCTTCGCCCCCGCGCTGACCCCGCGGGTCCGCGCCACCCTCGCCCTCGTGCTCGGCCTCTCCCCCGCGGTCCTCACCGTCCGCGCGGCGTTCGCGCTCAACGCGGCCCCGGCCGTGGCCGCCGCCATCGAGCGCGGCGCCCCCGTCGGCAAGCCGGCTCTCGGCTTCCTCCGCCGCGTCACCGATCGCGACCACGACGGCTACAGCCCCCTCTTCGGCGGCGGCGACTGCGACGACCACGACGCGCGCAAGTACCCCGGCGCCGCCGGCGCCGGCGAGGACTGCTCGAGCCCCGATCTCGACCCCGGCGGCGCCCCCCCCGCGAGCGCCGGCCTCCCTCCGGCCGCGTCCGCCCCGCTCCACCCGCCCCCCCGGCCCCCCGCGCCCCTGCCGCCCGCCCGGAAGCCGGTCATCCCGGCGGACCTCAACCTCGTCCTGATCACCATCGACACCGTGCGGGCCGACCTGCACTACGCCGGCAACCCGCACGACCTCTCGCCCAACCTCGACGCGCTGGCCGCCCGCTCGGTGGTCTTCGACCGCGCCTACTCGCTGGCCTCGTACACGGGCAAGAGCGTGGGCCCGATGATGATCGGCAAGTATGGCAGCGAGACCCACCGGAACTGGGGGCACTCCAACAGCTTCAGCCGGGAGGACACCTTCGTCGCCCAGCGGCTCAAGCGCGCCGGCGTCCACACCGTCGCCGCGCACGCGCTCCGCTACTTCGGCGCGCAGAGCGGGATGGACCGGGGCTTCGACGTCGTCGACATGCACGCCACCGGCGACGGCACCATCAAGGAGATGGAGAACAGCGTCACCGGCGACAAGCTGACGGACGCGGCGCTCAAGCTCCTGGCCGCGCCCGAGCACACCGACAAGCGCTTCTTCCTGTGGATGCACTACCTCGACCCCCACGCCGACTACCTGCCTCACCCCGAGATGACGGCCTTCGGCCCCTCGCAGCGCGACCTCTACGACGGCGAGATCGCCTTCGTCGACCGGCAGGTCGCTCGCGTGCTGGCGGCCATCGCCGCCGCCCCCTGGGCGGGCAGGACCGCGATCATCGTCACCAGCGATCACGGCGAGGCCTTCGGCGAGCACAAGATGTGGCGTCACGGCGCCGAGATCTGGGAGGAGCTGGTCCGCGTCCCCCTCCTCATCTACGTGCCCGGCGTCCCGCCCGGCCACGTCACGCAGCGCCGCAGCGCCGTCGATCTGGTGCCCACCATCCTCGAGCTGATGGGCGTCCCCGGCCCGCCCCGTCCCGGGACCGACGCCAACGATTTCCTCTCGGGCACCTCGTTCCTGCCCGACGTCTTCTTCCCCGCCGGCGCCGAGCCGCGGGACGTGCTCGTGGACATGCCGGACGGCCCCTTCAACGACGCGCGCCGCGCGCTGATCCACGGGGACCTCAAGCTGACCATCTCCAACGGCTCCCGCTACGAGATCTACGACCTCGCCAAGGACCCCGAGGAGCGCACCAACCTGTGGGAGAAAGGCAGCCCGGAGGCCCGCGAGCTCGAGCCCTTCTACGCCGCCATCCGGGCCCGCCTTCACGAGGTCCGGGTCACCGGCGAGAGCAAGCTGTGAACCGGCGGGCCTCGGGGGGGCAACCTGGGTCGCTCGTTTTGCATTCTTGCAATGCAGAATTTTCTCGCGCGCGCAGTCTTCCGCTGGCGAATGCCATCGCCTACGATCAGGGGTGATGCTGCCTCCGACGGCGATCGCCTTCGATCTCGACGGCACGCTGATCGACAGCCGCGGCGATATCGTCGCGGCGGTGAATCACGCGCTGATCCGCACCCACCGCGCTCCTTTGCCGGGGCAGGTGGTGGTGCGCTTCATCGGCGACGGAGCCCGCGCGCTCTGCGCTCGGGCGGCTCAGCTCCCGGAGTCCGCGGAGGACGTCGGCGTCCTCGTCGACCACTTCGTCGAGCACTACCTCGAGCACCCCGTCGACTTCACCCGCTGGTCGCCCGGCGCCCAGGAGTGCCTGGAGACCTTCGCCGAGGAGATGCCCGACATCGCGCTCGGCATCTGCACCAACAAGCCGCGCTCCATCACCGAGGCGGTGCTCTCCGCCCTCGGCATCCGCACCCGCTTCCGCGCCATCGTCGCCGGCGGCGATCTGCCCGAGAAGAAGCCGGCACCCGGGCCCCTGCTCCTCCTCGCCAAGGGGCTGCGCGCCACCCCGGACAGCATGGTGATGGTGGGCGATGGTCCCCAGGACATCGAGTGCGCGCGCCGCGCCCTGGTGCGCAGCGTGGCGGTCGAGTCCGGGTTCACCACCCACGACCGGCTGCTCGCGGCGCACCCCGACGTGATGCTCCGCTCCCTGGCCGAGCTCCCGGAGGTGATCCAGCGCTGGCGCGACGCCACCGCGCGCATCGAAGCGCTGGTGCGCCCGGTGTGAGCGGTCACCATGGGGGCTCCGCCCCCATCCCCCCGACCCCGCGGTGGGGGCTTCGCCCCCCGGATGACGCAGGGGAGGGGTCTACCCGTCCGCCGAGCGCTCCAGGGCTGCTGGCCCGCGCTGCCGCGCTGGAGGGGCGGACCCTCGGTGAGCTCGCCGCGGCGGTGTCCCTCTCGCTGGAGGGGGGCGCCCTCCGCACCAAGGGCAAGGCGGGCACGGTCCTGGAGCGGGTGCTGGGCGCCACGGGGGGCTCCGCGGCGGTGTGCGATTTCCCCGCGCTCGGGGTGGAGCTGAAGACCGTCCCGGTGCGCCCGGATGGCCAGCCCCGCGAGTCGACGTTCGTGTGCGCGTTCTCGCTCGTGGACGCGGATCGCCAGGAGTGGTCGGACTCCTGGGTCCGCCGGAAGCTCGCCTGCGTGCTCTGGATACCGGTGGTGACCCCGGCCGGCAGCGCGCTGGCCGAGCGCCGCATCGGGCGGGCGCTGCTGTGGCAGCCGACGCCCGCGCAGGAGGCGGGGCTCGCCGTGGACTTCGACACCATCATGGGGCTGGTGGGGATCGGCCGGGTGGAGGCGCTCGACGCGCGCGCGGGCCGCTGGCTCCAGGCGCGGCCCAAGGCGGCGCACGGGCGCGTCCGGACGCTGGCCTACGGCCCCCAGGACGAGCGGATCGAGGCGATGCCCCGGGGGTTCTACCTGCGGGCGCGCTTCACGGGGGCGATCCTCCGGGACCCGGCGGCGACGCCGGCGTGATTCGGGTATCGTCCGCCCGCCGTGACCGCGCCCATGAACCCGCTCGCCACGCTCGCGCTCCTCGTGCTGCTCCCCGCCGCGTGCGTGCCCTTCGCGACTGCTACCGCGGGAGGCAGCGCGGGAGGCGTCGATCCAAACCTCGCCGTCCGATCCGAGGTGGCGCAGGTCTGCGTCGTCTGCCCGGCTCCTCCGGCCGCCCTCCCCGGGACGACCTACCAGCTCCGCGACGACGGCCGCCTCGTGGGATCCATGCGCGGCCCCAGCTACCTCTGCTGGGACGCGAGCCCCGGCGCGCACCACCTCACCTCGGAGGCCCCGCCGCACACCGCGACGATCGAGGTCACGCTGGTCGCCGGCCATCGGACCTTCCTCCGTCAATCGAGCGCGGCCCTCGACCTCGTTGCCGAGCCGGAGGCGCGCGCCGCGCTCGCCGACGTGCGGCTCGCCGCGCTCGACGCCCCTCCCGGACAGGCGCCGCTGGCCGTCGCGGCGGGCGATCGACCAGGGGCCCCCGTTCAATCGGCGGGCAGCCGGCCCGCGCCTGCGAGCCCGCAGCGCCGCCCGGACGGCGTCGCCTACGGTGCCGCCGCCGGGCTGGGCGGTGGGCTCGGGCGAGCCGCGTCCGCGATCAACCCGTCGCCCGGCTTCGCGGCGCTCGGATCGATCTGGATCGGCTACTCGGCCCTCGATCTCGTCCTGGTGGGTCTGCGCATCGACGTGGGGCTGGTGGGCAGCGGCGGCACCGGCGACGTCGCGCTCCACCTCGCCGGCTTCCCTGCCGGGCGGAGCCGCGGGCCCATCCGCGATTTCCTGCTGTTCGCCGACGCGGGCATCGGCGGGCCGGTGTCTCTCTCCAACGGCCTGAGCTTCGGCGCCGGTGGCGTGGCCGGGATCGGGCGCGTCGGGGTGGGGTGGGAGGGGTGGAGGATCCGGAGCGCCGTCCTCGGCCCGTTCCTCGCCGCGGAGACCGAGCGCGGGCCGAACATCACCCAGACGGCCGCGCTGACCGGCCTCTGGCTGAGCCTCTATGCCGACCCACGCCAGGGTCTCACCCCATGAGCCTCGCGGCCCAGGCCCGTAGCCACCACCCGAGCTCGGTACGGCGCCGGAAGCGGGGGATCTGGGACCAGGTCTCGAGCGCCTCGCCGATGGCCTTCCTGGCGCCCTCGCGGTTGCCACGGGCCTTGCGCACCTCGGCGAGGCGCACGTAGCCCTGGAGCGAGGAGCTGTTGCTGCCGAGGTAGCGCTCGAGCGCGTCCTCGGCCTCCTCGAGCCGCCCCAGCGTGAGCAGCGCGGTCGCAGCGATCAGGTACGGCTCGCCGAAGCGCACCCGAGGATCGATCTCGACCGCCCGCACCAGCGGCTCCAGGGCGCCCTCGGCGTCGCCGGCGCGAGCGCGCGCCAGGCCCGTCAGGTAGAGCAGCTCCGCGTCGTCGGGGGCGCGCTTGCGGGCCTCGTCGAGCAGCTCGAGCGCGCGGCGCGGGCGCAGGCGCGCAAGCCAGAGCTCCGCGAGGTCGCGGCGCGCGGTGACGTTGGCGGGGTTGGCGGCGATCTGCGCCTCGAGGGCGCGGAGGCGACCCCAGGTGCGGGCGAGGACGAAGGGATCCGGGATGAACGGGCGAAGCACGAAGAACACGAGCGCGCCGACCATCATCCAGGGCCGGTGGACGGCGTAGGTGAAGGCCATCCAGGCGAGGTAATAGGTCCAGTAGCCCATGGTGATCCGCGGCCCGAGCGTACCGACCGTCGCCGGCAGCGGCGAGCGGTTTCGCGCCCGCTCGACTAGGATCCCACCATGAACGAAGCGAGGCGCGCGCGTGAGCTCCTCGGGCGAGTCGCCCAGGCGCTCGGCGAGTCGAAGAGAAAGGGGCACCTGCTCGATCAGATCGCGTGGGCCCGCGACGTGGAGGAGAGCTTCTTCGCCGCCGGCGCCGGGCGGTTGCCCCACGTGCAGTACTCCATCGATCGCGCCGCCCACGAGGCGGACATCGCGGAGCTCGCGGCGCTGGTCGCGTCGATCGACGGCGACGACGTGGTGGCGGTCTGGCTGCGCCGCGTGGTCTCCTCGAGGATCGCCGAGGCCCGGATGCTGCTCGCCGCCGGGACGGCCGCGTTCAGCGAGCGCTCCCGCGAGATCTACGGCGGCGCGCGCACGCCGTTCCACGAGGGCAAGGCGACCAGCCTCGATCTCGCCGATCACCTCCTGGAGCGCCTGCGCACCCACGGCTGGGACGAGGCGACCGATCCGGAGGAGACGGCGCTCACCGCGCCGGAGTTCGCCGAGGCCCTGCGCGGGCACGTCGAGCGCATGCGGCCGCGCATGGAGGTGGAGATCCTCCTCGACCCGAGCTGCACCGCCAAGGTGGTGGCCGGGATGAAGCGCGTGCGCATCCGGCCCGACGCCACCTTCCCCCGCGAGGAGGCCGAGGGCCTCTGGCACCACGAGGTGGAGACCCACGCGCTCTCCGCGCAGAACGGCGCGGCCCAGGTCGAGGCGCCCTTCCTCAGCTCGGGGGGCCCGCGCACCACCCGCACCCAGGAGGGGCTCGCGGTCTTCTCCGAGCTCTACAACCGCGTCCTCACGGTGAACCGCATCGAGCGCCTCGCCGTCCGGGTGAAGCTCTGCGACCTGGCCGAGCAGGGCGCGAGCTTCCTCGATCTGTACCGCTTCCTGGTCGACCGCGGGAGCCCGCCGCGGGACGCCTACCTCGACGCGCAGCGCATCTGCCGCGGGGGCAAGGTGGAGGGCGGCGCGCCCTTCACCAAGGACGCCTGTTACCTCCCGGGCCTGCTCCACGTGTACGCCTTCCTCAACACCTTCGTCCGCGGGGGCTTCCGCGACGAGACCGAGCTCCTGGTGTGCGGCCGCATCGACCTCGACGACATCGGCGCCCTCGTGCAGCTCCGCGCCCTCGGGATCCTGACGCGCCCCCGCCACCGCCCGCGCTGGCTGCGCCGCTGGGACACGCTGCTCCCGTACTTCGCGTTCTCGTCGTTCATGAAGTGGATCGACCTGACGCCCGTCGAGGCCCACTACCACGAGGCGATCGCCCTCGCCGAGGCCGCGGCCCCGCGGGCGGGGCGGGGCGTGACGGAGCCCGCCACCTGAGGTCTTGTCCCCGGCGTCGTCCCCACCTACGCCGCATCCGTGATCGCCGATCTCCCCCGCAGCCTGCGCGCCGCGACCGCGGTCCAGCGCGCCCTCGTCCCCCAGCTCCTCGGGCGCCCCTGGCTCTGCGCGCTCCTCGCCGGCCGGCGCACTCTCCCGCGCGAGGGTCGCCGCCTCGACACCCAGACCGCGGCGATGCTCGCCCTCAGCGCCGTCGATCCCAACGTCGACCTCGCGCGGCACCCGCCCGCCGCGGCGCGCCTCCACCTCGCCGCGCAGGTCTCCGTGGTCGACGCGCTGCCGCCTCCCGGCGTCGTCACCGTGGACCACCGGGTGGACGGGCCCGCCGGAGCGGTCCCGGTGCGCCTCTACACGGCGCCCGCCGCGATCGGGGCCCGCGACGTGCCGGCGATCGTCTACTTCCACGGCGGCGGCTGGGTCACGGGGAGCATCGCCACCCACGACAGCTTCTGCCGCCGGCTCGCGGTGGGGGCGCGCTGTCGCGTCGTCTCGGTCGACTACCGCCTCGCGCCCGAGCACCCTTTCCCTGCCGCGATCGACGACGCCGTCGCCTCCTTCCGCTGGGTGGTGGGCCAGGCGGCCGGGCTCGGCATCGACGCGGCGCGCGTGGCCGTGGCGGGCGACAGCGCGGGCGGGAGCCTCTCCGCCGTGGTCGCGCGGAGGACGCGCGGCGACGCCCGGCCTCCGGCGCTCCAGGCGCTGATCTACCCCGGGCTGGACGCGACCTTCAGCGCTCCCTCGCACGCGACCCTGGCTTCGGGATACCTGCTCACTCGCCAAGCGATGGACTGGTACCTCGACCAGTACGCCCGCGGCGTCGACACCCGGCACCCCGACCTGAGCCCGCTCCTCGCCGACGATCTCGCCGGGGTGGCGCCGGCGCTGATCTACACGGCTGGCTTCGATCCCCTCCGGGACGAGGGGCGGCTCTATGGCGAGCGCCTCCGCGAGCTCGGCATCCCGGCGCGGCACACCGAGCTGCCCAGCCTGATCCATGGCTTCGTGCTGATGATCGGGGCCATCGACGCGGCGCGACGGGCCACCGACGAGATCATCGCCGACATCGGGCGCGCGCTGTCGGCGGTCCCCGGCGGGGGCTGAACGGGCGTTGTCGGCGGAGCGCGCTGCCGCTAAGCATGCGGCATGGCGCAGGTGGACCTCAACATCGATCTCGGCGAGCTGCCGGGCGAGCCGCCCGAGCTCTTCGCGCTGGCGACCGTGGCGAACATCGCCTGCGGCGGGCACGCCGGCGATCGCGCCTCGATGGCGCGCGCGGTCTCGTTCGCGCTGACGCGGGGCACGCGCCTGGCGGCGCACCCGTCGTATCCCGATCGGGCGGGCTTCGGCCGCGTCCCCATGGCGATGGCGCCCACCGATCTCGCGGCGGCCGTCGAGGAGCAGTGCGCGGCGCTCCAGTCCATCGCCCGCAAGCTCGGCTACCCGATCGCCCGCGTGAAGCCGCACGGCGCGCTCTATCACGACGCCGCCGCCGATCCGGCGATCGCCGCGGCCCTGGTGGAGGGCGCGGCGCGCGGGCTGGCGGTCCCCACGGCGGAGCTCACCGTCATCGGGCCGCCGCGATCCGCGCGCGGGGCGGCGCTGCTGGACGCGGCTCTCCGCGCCGGCGCGCGCTACGCCCGTGAAGGGTTCGCCGATCGCGCCTACCGGGCGGACGGCACGCTGGTCCCGCGCAGCGAGGCAGGCGCGCTGATCACCGACGCCAGCGCGTGCGCGCGGCAGGCGCTCACGCTGGCGAGCGCCGGCGCGCTGGAGACGATCTGCGTCCACGGCGACACCCCGGGCGCCGTCGCCATCGCCGGGCGGGTCCGCGACGCCCTCACCCAGGCGGGCCTGCTGCAAGGCGCCGGATGAGTCCGCTGCGCATCGGTGCGTACGGCGACGGTGCCTTCATCGACCTGGGAGTCGAGCGCGCGCCCGATCGCGCGGCGCAGACCCTCGCGCTGGCAGCCGCGATCCGTGGCGCCTGGCCGGAGGCGGACGTGACCGTCGGCGGGGGGACGCTCGCGGTCGCCGGCGTCCCCGTGGACGAGGTGAGGCGCCTCGCCTCCGGCCGCGCCGCGGGCGCCGGCGCCTCTCCTGCCATCGAACCGGCGCGGTCGCACCTGGTCGCCGCCGTGTACGACGGCCCCGATCTCGACGACGTCGCCCGGACCCTCGGGGTGGCCGTGGAGGAGGTCATCGCCCGCCACAGCGGCGCCGAGTACGTCGTCGAGCTGGTGGGCTTCCTCCCGGGCTTCGCCTACCTCGCCGCGCCCCTGGGCTGGCCGCTGGCGGTCGCGCGCCGCCCGGCGCCGCGGCCCCGGGTGGCGGCGGGCAGCATCGGCGTCGCCGGATCATTCACCGCGATCTATCCGTTCGCATCACCCGGTGGGTGGAACCTCCTCGCCCGCATCATCGACGCCGTGCCCTTCGATCCTGACCGCGACCCGCCCGCGCTCTTCGCCCCCGGGGATCGCGTCCGGTTCGCGGTGTCGATGCCTGGCGAGATTCCCCTCGCCCCCGCGCCGGGGAGCGCCGCGGTCGCCGCTGTCCCCTCCCGCGGCCTTCTCGTGGTCGCCGCGCCGGCGTGCGCGACCGTCCAGGACCGCGGGCGTCCGGGTCAGCTCGGGCGCGGCATCCCTCCCTCGGGCCCGCTCGATCCGGAGACCTTCGCCGCCGCCAACCTGGCGGTCGGCAACGACCCAGGCGCCGCCGCCATCGAGGTCCCGCTCGGCGCGCTCGAGGTCGAGGCGCGCGGCGGCCCGCAGGTGGTCTCCGTCGACGGCGCGCCCGCGGTTCGCCTCGCCGAAGGCGAGCGCCTGCGCGTGACGGAGACCGAGCGCGCGGTCCGCTACCTCGCGGTCGGCGGCGGCATCGACGTGCCGCTCGTGCTCGGCGCGCGTGCCACGTTGCTGGCCGCCCGGCTCGGGGGATACCTGGGCCGGCCGCTGCGCCGCGGTGATCGGCTCGCGGTCGGCAACGGAGAGCACCCCGCCGCGCCGGCACCCTCACCCCCCGGCGACGAGGCGCTGCTCGTCGATCCAGGCCCCCACCTCGCCCGCTTTCCGCTCGGCGCCTACGAGGCGTTGCTCGCCGGCCCGTGGCGAGTGTCCCGCCTCGGCGATCGCACCGGCGTCCGACTCGAGGGCGCGCGGGTGCCGCGCGAGGGGCCCGATCTCGCGCTCCCCGCGCCGATGATCCGGGGCGCCATCGAGATCACCACCGACGGGACGCCCATCGTGCTCGGCCCCGATCACCCGACCACGGGCGGATACCCGGTGCTCGCCGTGCTGCGCGCCGCCTCGTGGGGGGCGCTGGCGCGGCGGCGGCCCGGGGAGACGGTGCGCCTCTCGGGGTAGCCCGGTGACCGGGGAGCCGGCGCCGCGACGGACACGGAAGAGCGGCGCGCCGTCGTCGTCTCCTTCGTCTCGCGAGGAAAGGTTCCGCCGGAACCGAGCACCTCACCGTGGTCGGTGCGACGCCGGGGCCGTCGGTACGGGGGTGGGACGGCGGGTGCGGCGGGTCCGCGGCGCGGTACGGGGGTCGGACGGTCGGTACGAGGCTTGGATCGTTGGTACGAGGCTTGGATCGTTGGTACGAGGCTTGGATCGTTGGTCCAAGGCTTGGATCGTTGGTCCAACGCTTGGATCGTTGGTCCAAGGCTTGGATCGTTGGTCCAAGGCTTGGATCGTTGGTCCAACGCTTGGACCGTCGGTACAAGCCTCGTCCTGCGCCGGACGAGGGTCGTCCGGTCGGTACGAGGCTCGTTCGGCCGGTACAAGGGTCCGACGGCGCCGTACCAGGCTTGTCCGGTCGGTACGAGGCTCGTCCGGTCGGTACAAGCCTCGTCCTGCGCCGTACCAGGCTCGTCCGGCGGGTACGAGGCTCGTCCGGTCGGTACGAGGGTCCCACGGCGCCGGAC
>Ga0302267_10005614_pt1 | contig 13117 bp, 12 predicted proteins | sample III_Bog_E1_3_FD_194555 | JGI IMG/M metagenome (GOLD analysis project Ga0302267, IMG submission 194555) | Peat permafrost microbial communities from Stordalen Mire near Abisko, Sweden - III_Bog_E1_3 | ecosystem: Environmental > Terrestrial > Soil > Wetlands > Peat | place: Sweden: Abisko... | reverse complement strand
AAGTAGAGCCAAGCCTCTGGCGCTTCGAGGGACGCGACCTCGTCCGCCTCGGCTCGCAACTCGGGCTCATCTGCGCGTGCGCCGGATTGTTCCTGATGCAGGTCGCGCTGGTCCTCGCCTTTGTGAGCGTCGCGATGATCTCGGCGCTGATCAACTGGGGCAATTCCATCCAGCACCCAGACCAGCCGTTTCATCCCGAAAGCTACTTCAACGCGGCGACGCAGACTCACTACCCCACGCCTCACCTCGATTTCTGGATTTTCAGCGGCCTCAGCTACGTCTCGTTTTGCCTCGCCGCGGGATTCCTAATCGCTCTCATGCTCTCCGGCCTCGAGTTCATCCGCTTCAATACCTACCGCTACTACAAAGTGCGAAAGGCGGAGCGCACCCGGCACGATGTGCTGGCCGTGAACGAGTAGAAGTTCTGCGCGCCGCGGCGAACACAACCTTGGCATCCTTTTCGCTAGTGCCTAGGCTTCGGAATGACCAACGTTCCCGCTTCCACCGTTCCCGGCACCAAGCACGAAGGCGTCCTCGCCTGGGTGGAGGAAATGGCCGCGCTTTGCCAGCCGGACCAGATCGTCTGGATTGACGGCAGCGAAGCGGAAAAGGAACGGCTGACGCAGCAGGCCGTCGACTCGGGCGTGCTCATCAAGCTCAACCAAACGAAGCTGCCCGGCTGCTACCTGGCCCGCTCCAATCCCAACGACGTCGCGCGCGTCGAGGACTGCACGTTCATCTGCACACGCACGCCCGATGCCGCCGGGCCGACCAACAACTGGTTTGCGCCCGCCGCGATGTACGAGAAGCTCTACGACCTCTGCCGCGGCGCGATGAAGGGCCGCACGATGTACGTCGTGCCGTATCTCATGGGCATCCCCGGCTCAGCCTTCGCCAAGGTGGGCGTGGAGCTGACCGACTCGATCTACGTCGTGCTGAGCATGCGCATCATGACGCGCATGGGCCAGGTGGCGTGGGACCAACTCGGCACCGACGGCAAGTACACGAAGGGCCTGCACACGATGCTCGACATCAATCCCGAGCGCCGCTTCATCGCCCACTTCCCGCAGGACAACACGATCATTTCAGTTGGCTCCAACTACGGCGGCAACGTGCTGCTCGGGAAAAAGTGCCTCGCGCTGCGGCTTGGCTCGTACCTCGGCCGCATCGAGAACTGGATGGCCGAGCACATGCTCATCCTCGGCGTCGAGTCGCCCACAGGCGAGAAGACCTACGTCGCGGCAGCGTTTCCGAGCGCCTGCGGCAAGACCAACTTCGCCATGCTCATTCCGCCGAAGCACTTTGAGGGCTGGAAAATCACGACGGTCGGAGACGACATCGCATGGATGCGCCCGGGTCCGGATGGCCGGCTTTACGCAGTGAATCCGGAGGCAGGCTATTTCGGCGTCGTGCCCGGCACGAACCTGAAGTCGAACCCGAACGCGATGGCCGCGATGTCGAAGGACACGATTTACACCAACGTCGCGCTGCTGCCCGACGGTGATGTCTGGTGGGAAGGCAAGGACGGCGAACCGCCCGCGCAGTGCATCGACTGGAAGGGACGTCCGTGGACACCCGAATCGAAGGAAAAGGCCGCGCATCCCAACAGCCGCTTCGCCGCCCCGATGGTGAACAATCCCGCGCTTGCGCCCGAAGCGCTCGACCCGAACGGCGTGCCGATCAGCGGCATCATCTTCGGCGGCCGCCGCGCCACCACGCTGCCGCTGGTTTTCCAGGCCTTCAACTGGATCCACGGCGTCTACGTGGGCTCGACCATGGCCTCCGAGACTACCGCCGCGGCGACCGGCGCAGTGGGCCAGGTGCGACGCGATCCGATGGCCATGTTGCCCTTCTGCGGCTACAACATGGGCGACTATTTCCGCCACTGGCTGCGCATGCGCAAAACGCTCAAGCGCCCGCCGAAAGTTTTCAACGTAAATTGGTTTCGCAAGAGCGCCGACGGCAAATACCTCTGGCCCGGTTTTGGCGAAAACATGCGCGTGCTCAAGTGGATCATCGACCGCTGCCGTGGCCGCGTGCCTGCGTGGGAAACGCCCGTCGGCTGGATGCCCGAACCGGCCGACATCGACGTCACCGGCCTGGAAGGCTACGACCCGCAGAATCTCGTCGACGCGCTCTCGGTTGACATGGAGGAGTGGAAGCGCGAGGTGCTCGGCCAGGACGAACTCTTCTACCGTCTCTATTCCGACCTGCCGAAGGAACTCATCTTCCAGCGCGAGCTTCTAATCTCGAGGTTGTGACGAACTGATCCTTCGACAAGCCCGGGACGACGGGGCAGCATCGTGCGTGCTTCCTGAATTGCACACCAAAATCCCCGGCCCGAAATCGCGACGGCTGGCGAAAGAGCTCCGCGCGCACGAATCGCGCAATGTCACTTACGTTTCGCCGAAGTTTCCGGTTTTTTGGGCGAAGGCCGAGGGCGCGAACGTGTGGGACGTTGACGGCAACCGCTTTCTCGACCTGACCAGCGGCTTTGGCGTCGCGAGCCTTGGCTTCACGCCTGCGCCGATCGTCCGCGCGATGCAAAAGCAGGTCGCGACGCTTTATCACGCGATGGGCGACGTGCACCCGACGCAGGAAAAAGTGGAGTTGTGCCGCAAGCTCTCGCAGCTCACTTTCGAGTCGTGGGAACTCGGTCCGGGCAAGGCGATCCTGACCAACTCCGGTAGCGAGGCGGTCGAGGCCGCGCTGAAAACCGCGTGGCTCGCGACGAAAAAGCGCGGCGTGCTTGCGTTCACCGGCGGCTATCACGGCCTTGGTTACGGCGCGCTCACGGTTACCGGCCGCAATCTTTTCCGCGATCCGTTCGCGCCGCAGCTCGCCGACTTCGCCACTTTCGTACCGTTTCCGGATTGCACCCACTGTCCCTTCGGGGCGACACCACGCGAGCCTTCCGCCTGTCCGCCCGACTGCCTCAACACCTTTTTCGCGCGCATGGAAAACCTGCTCAAGCAGCACCGCGATATCGGCGCGATTTTGGTCGAGCCGGTGCAGGGTCGCGGCGGCGAAATTGTGCCGCCGGGCTGGTTCCTGCCTGCGCTGCGTTCGCTGGCCGACCGCGCCGGCGCGCTGCTGATCTTCGACGAAATCTATACCGGGTTCTATCGCACAGGCCCACGCTTTGCCTGCGAACACGGCGCGGCACGGCCCGATCTGATTTGCCTCGGCAAGGCACTCACCAGCGGCTTTCCCCTCGCCGCGTGCGTGGGCCGCGCGCAGGTGATGGACAACGCCTGGCCCGAATCGACTGGCGAGGCGCTGCACACGAGCACGTTCCTCGGCAATCCGCTCGGCTGCCGCATGGCGTTGGAGTCGCTGCGGCTGCTCGAGTCCGGCAAGTGGAGCGCGCGCGTGGAAAAGCTCGGCGCACATCTCGACGCCGGACTGCGCGAGCTGCGCACAAAGTCGAAGCGCTGGGGCTGGACGCGCGGCCTCGGCCTGATGCGCGGCCTGGAAGTACTCGACGAGACGGGCCAGCCGGACGCTGCCCGCGCCGGACAGATCGTCGAGCAGATGCTCGCTCGCGGAATCATCCTGCTCAGCGGCGGCGTCACGCAAAACGTGCTCTCGTTCACACCGCCGTTCGTGATCTCCGAAAAAGAGATCGATTTCGCGATCGATCAATTAGCCCACGCAGCCGATTGACTGCTCAATCGGTTTTGCGCCAATACACGACTGTATTTTTATCGCGCCAGACCTGCTGCCATTCGGGACGAGATTTTAGCAGCTCGTTGAGTTGCCAGTAAGAATCGAGGAGCAACGAATCGTAATTTCCCTCCTCCAATTTTTTGTTCCATCCCGCCGCTCCGGTGATCACCTCGGTATTCCGGCCTACATAGTCATCGCCGTAAAGGTCGCCCCGGTCGTCAATGCTCACGCGGAAATCCGGACGCATTGCCCATAACAACGGCCCGGCATTCCATGTAGTTGTAAGCGGCCTATGAAAACGATCCGGGTGGTCTCGCAGAAACGTCACAAGTTCTGGCGAAACCGTACTGCCAACTTGGATGGGTTTCGGTAATGGGTAATGAACGAAGAGCCAGGCCATGCCCAGTGCCGTGACCAGCGCAAGCCACGCATCGCCGCCGGCCTCGCGTTGGCGGACCATGAACCGGTCGAGAATATCGCTCAACGACGGTAACGGGCGCGGCAGGATCGCCTGCAAATCGCGGGCGAGCGGGACAGCGGCGATTTCCACCATCAGCAGCACGTGCCGCTGGAACTTGAGCCCTTCCCACAGGAAAAAGAGGACCGGCAGAACCATCTCCCACCGCCAGCGCGGCGGGTTCTTGCTGGCGCGTGCGAAGAAGACAACAATGAGCAGGAACAGCACCGCAATGGCCGACATGCGGATGTCCCCCATCGAGGGCGTGCCGAAGTTCGGCGGTAGATATTCGTCCCAGGTCGCCGCGCTTTTAAGTCCCGTCGCCAGATGCAAGACGCTGCGATAAAGCCCCCAGCCCCAAGGGTTGATCGACACGACCGCAGCGCAGAGGGCCGTCAGGGCCGCCCACGGAATGATCGGCGCCTCGTGGCCGTTGGAGATTTTGAGCGCACGGTCCACCAGCCGGCCGGTCATCGCCAGCGCCAGGAAGGCCAATGCGCCGAGCCAGCCGGCGTGGAGGTTGGCCCACGCGATGAAAATCACCGGCAGGAAAATCCAATCGCGCAGTTTCGGTGCCGAGCGGCGGGTCCAAACCTCCACAACCAGCGCGAAAAAGAGGTAGGTGAACAGGACCGGCCGCGCCGAAAAGTGCAGGTGCAGTGTCAGGAACGCCAGCGAGGTGATAAGTACCACCGGCATCAGGGAGAAGTTGGACTGCAGCACCGTCCGGTAGACGCACAGGACCGTGGCGCCAAAAACCGCGTAGCAAAACGCGCAGACCAGCGGCAGTCCGCCTGCGCGGTAGAGCTCGCCGACCGTGGCCTCGTAGGCCCACTCGAAGTCGGTCCACGGCGCGCCCGCCTTCGTGAAACTGAGCGGGTCTGTGCGCGGGATCTGGCCCGTTTCGAGGATATACTCCGCCGTGCGCAAATGACGGCCAACGCCGGGATCGGCGAAAATCCGGTCATGGTCGGCAAACATCCCGGCCTCGATGGCGAGGAACAGGAAAAAGCCCAGGGTGGGCAGCCACCAGATCGACTTCGTCGGGGACTCGAACATCGGGAAGACGTTAGGAGCCCGGAGCGGTGGCTGTCACCGCGAATCCACGCCAAGCACCGCTAGTGCGAGGCAGAGGCGCTGCTCAAGGACGAACCGATGTTGGAATAAATCGTCTTAACTTGGCCGCCCATCGTGATAAGCACGCCAATCGCTACAACGGAAATAATTGCAAGAATGAGCGCATACTCCACCAATGTTTGCCCGCGCCGATAGCGCTGCCCCCTGATCTTTCCGTTCTTCATAGGATTAAATTAACAGGCGACGAGATGAAACTTCAACAGATAAATGATTTTCCACCAAAAATATCAACGAAGGATTCTTGCGGCATTCTAGCTCTATGTTCGACGCATGATTTTTACACGAAGCCAATTGCCTACAAATTTACTTCTATCATAGACTTAATCGTTCGCTCTCGATCTCCGCGCCCGCGAAGTCTACACTCGTCACTCTCATGCCCTCCGTATTTATCAAGACCTACGGGTGCCAAATGAACGTCCGCGATTCCGAGCAGGTTGCGCGTGATCTGGCCAACCGCGGCTACAACTTGGTCGACAAGGAGGACGGCGCCGATGTGGTCCTGCTGAACACCTGTTCCGTGCGCGACATGGCCGAGCAAAAAGCCATCGGCAAGATGCAGACGCTGGAGGGCCGAAAGAACCGCCGCCAGCATCAGGTTATCGGCTTTCTTGGCTGCATGGCGCAGAGCCGGGGCGCTTCGATCCTCGAGGAATTGCCCGGAGTCGACCTGGTCCTCGGCACGCAGAAATTCCATGAGGCGGGCCGTCATATCGACGAGCTCTTCCGCGCGCGAGGCGAGAATCCCGGCGCGCGGCCTAAGGCCATCATCGACGTCGCCGAGGAAAGCGGGTCGCAGAATACCATCCGCGACCACATGCTGGCGCCGAAGCAGGTCAGCGCGTTCGTCTCGATCATGCAGGGGTGCAACATGCACTGCACCTTCTGCATCGTCCCGAGCACGCGGGGTGAGGAACGCTCGCGGCCCATCGGAGAGATCGTCGCCGAGGTCGAGTCGCTGGTGGCGCAGGGTGTGCGCGAGGTAACGCTGCTCGGCCAGATCGTGAACCTTTATGGCCGGCATGAATTCCCCGCCGTCGGCGGCCGCTCGCCCTTCGCGCAGCTTCTGCACGCCGTCTGCGCCGTGCCGGGCCTCGATCGCGTGCGCTTCACCTCGCCGCACCCGATCGGCTTCAAGGACGACCTCGTCGCATGCTTCGCCGAGCTACCCAACCTCTGCGAGCACGTCCACATGCCGGTGCAATCCGGCAGCGACCGCATCCTCAAGGCCATGCACCGCGCCTACACGCGCGACAAGTACCTGCGCCTCGTCGAGAAGCTCCGCGCCGCGCAGCCGCGCATCGCGTTTACCACCGACATCATCGTCGGCTTCCCCGGCGAGACCGACGAGGACTTCCAGCAAACCTGCGATCTCGTGCGCGAGGTCGGCTTCGACAACGGCTTTATCTTTCGCTACTCGCCCCGCCGCGATACGCCCGCCGCTATCATGGAAGGCCAACTTCCCGAGCACGTGAAGATGCAGCGCAACCAGATGCTCCTGCGCCTGCTCGACCAGATCGCCGACGCGCGCGTGCGCGACCTGCTCGGCACCGAGGACGAAATCCTCGTCGAGGGCGAGAGCCGCACCAACGACGCCCGCTTCCAGGGCCGCACCCGCACCAACCGGCTCGTCCTCATCGAGGCCAACGAGCGCTGGCGCGGCCAACTCCTGCCCGTGCAGCTCAAGGAATCGACCGGCTTCACCTGGTACGCCGAGCCGCTGCTGCAGCCGGAGACGGTGTAGGACTCCATGAGTGCACTCGAAACTGAGCCGTCGGTCAGGCAACTCGCGAAGAGCGTGGACGAATTGGTCTCGGGAATGAAGTGGCTGCTCGAGGCACTTCTGCTCCTCGCGTCGATTCCGAACTTCTTTGTGGCCCTCAGCATCCCCCATTACCGCCAAATTTTTCAGGACGCATTACCCGGCAAGCCCCTGCCGTTGATGACTGAGATACTCATCAATCATCCCATTTTTTTTCTGCTTTTGACGCTGGCCTTGCCGATCGCCGGGGTGGTCATCATCTCGCGAGGCAAGCGCGTTCGAAATTGGGCGATCGCCGGTACTCTTCTTATCCTTGGCGTCGGAGCGCAACTTGCGCTGACCCAGTTTGCGATGTTTGCGCCGATGACGGATCTCTTCACCGGCATGTCCGACCAGGGTGCCCACTAGGCAGACATGCGCATCCACCACATCGCCATCATCGCGTCGGATTACGCGCGGGCGAAGGATTTTTACACGCGCATCCTTGGCTTCGAGGTCATCCGCGAGACGTATCGCGAGGAGCGCAAGTCGTACAAGCTGGACCTGCGCGTGGGCGAGGCGGAGATCGAGCTCTTCTCGTTTCCGAACCCGCCGCCGCGCGTGAATAATCCTGAGGCGCGCGGGCTGCGCCACCTCGCGTTCACCGTGGCGGACTTCGATGCCTCGCGCGCGCGCCTGCTCGGCTTCGGCGTGGAGCTTGAGGAAGTCCGTACTGATCCTACTACCGGCCGGCGCTACTTCTTCTTCCGCGATCCCGACGATTTGCCGCTGGAAATCGTCGAGTCCTGAGTACTGCCGTCCGCAGGACTCCACACGAAGCGCCACGGCTTCTTCGCCCATTCGCCCGCGTAGTCAACACCGATGCGCGGCGTCTGCTCCACTTCACGCGTCGGCACCTGCACGCCTCGATCCTCGATCCAGATCAACTCGCCCATGAGCAGGTCGTGGCGATTGTGGTGCATCTCGATTCCCAGCGCGGCACAGACGCGGCCGGGACCGCTCGCCCAATCCTTTTCCGCAATGCCCTTGCGCCGCCGCCGCACGACATCGTGCCCCGCGGCGATCTTCACCGCGCGCACCAGCACCGCCTCCGGCGAATCGCGCGGGCCGGTGACGATGTTGAACATCCGGTGCATGCCGTAGCAGAAGTAAACGTAGGCCGCGCCGCCGGGCGCGAACATGATCTCCGTGCGCGCCGTGCGGCGGTTGCCGAAGGCGTGGCTGGCCGCGTCCTCGATGCCGCCGTACGCCTCGGTCTCGGTGATCATCCCCTCCGCGTAGCCGTCCGGCGCCCGCACGCAGAGAACCTTGCCGAGGAAGAACCGCGCCGCGCGCGTCGGGCGCGGATCAACGTAGTCATCGCGAGTCAGGATGCGCTTCATTTCGTGCCCCTTCATGTGCCTCATGTTTCTCCTGTCTAAAAGCCTTTCTTCAGTATAAAAAGACCGTCCCGCTTATGCCTTCCCCCACGCACACCCTCTGGCCGCTGCTGCCGGCCACGCTCTCCAACGAGATCCTGATCTCCGTCCAGAAGACCAACAAGAAGCTGTACCGCACTGCGCTCGAGGTCATGGCCCCGCGCATGGGCGTGCGCGTGCCGATCCTCATCGAGATGCCCAAGACCCAGCGCCACGCCACGTGGATCCAGATCCTCGGCCGGCAGGAGATGGAAGTCCTCAGCTTCAACATCGTCTCGACCTGGCTCATCGACACCCAGACGCCCATGCTCTGCGCGTGGCTCGACGCCCTCGGCATAGCCCACGGCGACAACGGCTGCGCCGACGAGTTCCCCGAGCAGCCCGACGCCGCGCTCCTCAAGAAGGGCGTCGATACCCTGCTGGCCAAGTTCGACCCCACCGTCGTCTCGATCTACCTCCGCGCCTTCAACTGCATCGACGAGACCCACTGGCCCGCGCTGGACGACCTCCTCGTCACCGACCCCCGGCTGGTGCTCCGGCGGGAAGTGGCTGCCGGGACCGGGGCCTAAATCGCCTCGGGAGCCTATAAAAATAGGTGATCTTGAATCTACTGTTGATTTAGCAACAGTTTTGTCACAAGGCGCATTGAGCATTTGACGGCGGGCCTTCGCGCCTTACCGTTATAACTCCAACCAAACGGAAAAATTATGGCCTACAAATACGAAAACAAACAAGCGGTGCTCCTCGCCAAGGTGAAGGGCAAAACCGGCAAGATCTCCGACAAGACCCACGAAGAGCACCTGAAGCTCTACACGGGCTACGTCAACAAATCCAACGCGCTGCTCGAGGCGCTCGAAAAGCTCGGCACGCCCGATCCCACCGACGCCGCGGTCGCCAACCAGATCTCCTCCAAGCTCCGCGACATCAAGGTCGACCTCACGTTCGCCCTCGGCGGCCTCAAGAACCACGAGCTCTACTTCAACATCCTCGGCGGCGACGGCAAGCCCACGGGCAAGATCGCCGAGCTCATCGACCGCGACTTCGGCTCGTTCGACAACTACAAGAAGGACCTCAAGGCCACCGGCATCGCCGCCCGCGGCTGGGCATGGACCGGCATCGATGCCGAGACGGGCAAGCTGCTCAACTACATCGGCGACGCGCAGAACACGTATCCGATCTGGGGCGTCACGCCGCTGCTCGGCCTCGATGTTTACGAGCACGCCTACTACGCCGATTTCTACACGGCCCGCGCCGGGTACATCGATGAATTCCTGAACTTCGTCGATTACAACGCGGTCAACGCGCTGTTGCCGAAGGCGTAAATCGTCGCGCCTGACGTAAAACGAAAGGGCGAAACGAAAAGCCCCGGAGATTTTTCTCCGGGGCTTTTTTGTTTTCTGTTCAGCGGTAGCCGTCGACCGCCGGGCGACGGGCTCGGCGGCTTTGCGAACCTTGGACGCGGTTGCGAAAATGCCACGAGCCCCGCGCCCAGCGGTCGCGGGCTACCGCGGCCCGTGCGCCGCAAATCACTTCGCCGATTCCAAATCGATGGTGAACGTCCCGTAGCGGAACTCGAGGTCGGCGTGGATGGGGAGGTGGCGGGCGTCGTCGGTAAGCCAGATGGTCAGGCCGCCGCGATGATGCGTGCCTTTGCCGGGCAGCGCGACGATGCGCAGTACCGGTTGCGCCGGCCACGAGCCAAAGGCCCGCGTCTCGCGCGCCTGGCACTCGATGATCGCCTCCTTGTCTGAGTCGCTTTCGTACACGTGCAGGATGCAGTGATCGCCCGGTTTCAACGGCAGGGCGCGCAGGTGGTAGAGCATGGTGCCGACGTCGTCGAGCGCGTCCACCTTGAAGGAAAACGTCTTCGTTTTGCCGTCGGTCCAGATTTCGCGCGTGCCCTCGCGCGCGGCGTAGTCGATGCGCGTTTGCTCCTTCACGATGCGCTTCGGCTCGAAGCGGTATTCGCCGTACTCGACCGAGCGCCACGGCGCATCGGGCGCGAGCTCGCACCAAAACCAGCCGGTGAACGGGTAGAAGTCATCAACGATGCCGCGCGAGGCCATCTTGAGCTTGAACTCCCAGTGACCGCCCTTCTGATGCGCGGTGAACGAGCCCTCCGCGGCATCGAACAGGCCCATGGAGACCATGTAGGTCAGCGTCTCGCCGTCTTTCCAAGGGAGGTGGGCGAAGTCGACGGGTGGGGGGCTGGCGGCGTGGGTGGGGAGGAGGCTGAAGGCGAACGTCAGCAGACAACACAGAGCGACGCGGAGCAAAGTGCAGCGGTAGCCCGCGACCGCCGGGCGCGGGGCTCGAGGCGTATTCGCAACCCCACCTCCGGTTCGCACAGCCGCCGAGCCCGTCGCCCGGCGGTCGACGGCTACCACAGCATTCAACGCTCGTCCCGCTTCAGCAGATTCGTGCGGGCGCGTTCCAGCGCAGCGCGTTCCTTGGCGGTGAGGCTGCCAACGCCTTGCTTGGAAATCTTGTCGAGGATCTCGTCGATCGATTCGTGGGCCTGCACGTCCTTGATCACCTTGATCTGGTGCTTCTCGGCCAGGCGCCGCGAACGGCGATCCTCCAGCCAGGTGGTGAACCAGCCCATGCCGTTGCCCGCGCCGACCAATCGCATGGCGAAAAAGCCGACCGCGGAACTGGTCCAGAGCATGAAGAGCGCCGTGGAAGCGTGCAGGGCGATATCAATCAGGCTGAAGACGGCCAGCATGATCCAGGCAAGCACGCTGCAGCGGAACGGGAGCCACATCATCATCGGAACGGCCCCGGGAAAGAGCGTCGCGAAGGCGATAAACATGCCGAAGATCGCCTCGAAGCAGTTCAGGTGCACTTGCGGGGTCCACAGCCCAAGCAGGCAAAGGAGCGCGGCGGGGATGAGCACGAGCGCGGCGTAGGTCTTGATGTAATTCCTGCGCCCGGCGAACTGCTCCACTTCGCGGCCGAAAAAGTAGAGCAGCAGCATGCTCCAGAGAAACCAGAGTGAGCGCTGCGCGAAAAAGTAAGGATCGTAGGCGATATAGCTGAACAGCCGCCAGACCTCGCCCTGCCACACCTTGGCCGTGTCGAGGCTCAAGTCCTGATAAATCGTACCGGGGCCGAAGTAGGAGATGCACAGCGCGCAGACGACGAACGAAACCACATGGGCCACAACCATGAGGTTGTTGAGGTAAATCGGATGCCCGTTCATCCAGAACAGCGGCCGGTAATCATCCGATTGCTCGTGGTAAAGCATGCCACGGGTAGATTAAACGCGAGGGGCGATGCTGTCTACTCCTGCGGAGGGTGGTTTGTGGTAGCCCGCGCACGCCGGGCGCGGGGTGAGAGGCGTGATCGCATTCGCAACCTGCGTCTCAATCGCGAATAGTCGCCGAGCCCGTCGCCCGGCGTGCGACGGCTACCACGGAAGCGTTCTTTCCTTGCCCATAATCCCCCAAATCCGCATCATCTCCCGACTATGGGAGATTATCCAGGACGTAAACAGGTTCGTAATCGCGTGAAACGCGCCGCGAAGAACGATCGTATCATTGCCAAGCGCGCAGCTGAGAAGACGGCGAAGAAGAAATAAGGCTCTCGCAGCCTTCCGCAGGTCCCGAAGGGACCACAGAAATTAGCCGGTGGCGCAAACCACCGGAAACGCAAGCAAAAGGCGATGAGCCCCGGAGGGGCGATTGAATTTCGGCACCGGGCCGGGCTTTCATTCGCCCCTCCGGGGCTCTGCTTCTTATGGGGACACCCACCGGTGGCTTACGCCACCGGCTAATATACAACGGCCCTCCGGGCCTTGGGAAAACGGCGGCAGTGCGGGGGCCAATGGCCTGAACCCGAGGCGAATTGGCGACGCAGCGGTAGCCCGCGACCTCCGGGCGCGGGGCGGGAGGCGTGATCGCATCCACAACCCGCGTCCCGATTTCGAATAGTCGCCGAGCCCCGTGCCCGGAGGTCACGGGCTACCGCTTTGCTCCGCCACTTGCGTCGGCATGCTAAGATACTGCCATGCGTCCCCTCCTCGCAGTCCTCGGCCTGCTTCTAATCACGGCGGGAACCGCGCACGCCCAAGGTCTGCCGACATGGGACGACCGCGCGCTGACGGCGTGGTGGGCGAAGAACCCGACGCCGGATACGTGGCCGAAGGCGGCGGATGCGCTGAAGGCGCAACTGGAGACGGCGTACAAGAGCGACGGCTCGCGCGTTTTTTCCGATGCCGATTTTCAGGCCGGACTGGACCAGTTGCTGTGGATCGAGCTGGGGCTCACCTACCCGGACAAGATCAGCGATCCGGCGCACCTGAAGACGTTCGTGGCGCTGGGGCAGGACCCCACCGTTTCGCGTCTCTTCGTCGAGAAGCTCAACCCGCTCGATGTGCCGGACGCGGCGCTGGCCAACCTGCTGCGCCTATCGGAGGCGAACGCGGCGGACCTGCACGAGTACGCCGCGCTCGGCGTGGCTTACGCGCTGGTGTGGGACCAGCCGTTCCCGGAGGATTGGCCGCACCACCAGGTGGCGCATGACGCGGTGCCTCTCGGCGATCTCGATATCGTCACGCGCTTCGCCTACTACGTGCAGGCGAACCGCGATCACCGGCTGGTGCTCGACCCAACGCGGCTCAGTTTTGAGAACCTGAAGTACCTCGTGGACAGCGAGACGAAATTATCGGAGTTCGAC
>Ga0302267_10005608_pt1 | contig 13127 bp, 11 predicted proteins | sample III_Bog_E1_3_FD_194555 | JGI IMG/M metagenome (GOLD analysis project Ga0302267, IMG submission 194555) | Peat permafrost microbial communities from Stordalen Mire near Abisko, Sweden - III_Bog_E1_3 | ecosystem: Environmental > Terrestrial > Soil > Wetlands > Peat | place: Sweden: Abisko... | reverse complement strand
TGGCTGCCGGGCCCCGCCTGGCCAGGGAGCCGCAGGTGAAAAAGCCCGCCAGGAAGAACATGATGAGCATGATCGGGACATCGATCACCATGACCAGCCCGGTGAAGAACAGGCTCTTTCCAGGATCCAGGACATACCACCACTGGGGGGCATAGGCCATGTAGGAGATGGAACCGTGCAGCACCACCACCAGGAAGATGACCAGCACCCGGAGGTGGTCCAGAGCATGATGGCGGGCGGAGGGCATGGGCTACCTCGGAACGGTTTGGCAGGCCGGGAAGGGCGCTCCCGTTTGGGTTGAAAGCTCCTTGGGATCGTCAGGGACGGGTTCCGGCGGTCACCCCGGACCAAGGCACCAGGGGCGAGGTGGTGGACTCCGGGCAGGGCGTGCCGGTCAATTCGGTCGCCAATTGCTCCATGAGCAGAAGCGCGGTGGTGAGTTTCCCACCCAGCACCAGGCGCAGGTTCGAGAACTTCGGGTGGACTTCCAGCACCGCCTCGCGGCTGAGGCGGGTGGTGCTGCCCTGGCTGCCCATGAGCGGACGGACGCCCAGTTCTTCCTTGTGCACCCGCATGGAGCGCCAGCGGATGGCGGGCATGCAGGCTTCGAGTCCCCGGTAGAGTTCCTCCCGCTCCGATTCCACGATGGGCACCCAGCCGGCATCCACTTCCCGTTCCGTGGTGCCGACCTGGAGCAGGCCATCCCGGGGGATCACGAACAGGATCCGTCCCTTGGGGCGGCGCATGGCCCAGGGGCGGTCGCATCCCGGGATCGGATCCAGCCACATGTGGATCCCGGCCGAAAGCCGCAGACGATGGGAATCCTCCTGGAACCACTGGCGCATGGCGGCATCGGTCCAGGGCCCCAGGGCGAACACCCACTGGCGGGCCTTCACGGTGCGGAGCGTCCCGTCCCGGCGATCGCGCAGCGTCACCGAATCGAGTTTGCCGGAAGCGTCGGACCATTGCTCCACTTCATGGAAATCCAGGATCTGGGCGTCACTGGAAGCCACGAAATCATGGACCACTTCCCGGTCCCAGGTCAGGCAGTCAGCATAGGCTACGGCACCCCGGAACGGGCCCCCCTGGGCCCTGGGATCCTGCTCGAACAGATGCTGGGGCACCCCGCCCAGCTTCAGGGACGCCGGCCACCCGGGCCGGTCGGCGCCCCAGTAGTCGTAGAGCCCGATGGCCAGCCGGTGGGAGAGGCCCTGCAGGAAACCCTCATGGGGCATCCAGAAGGCTTCCCAGCGGCAGCGGTGGGGGGCGATCCGCATCCAGGTGGCCCGGGCCGCGAGCCCTTCGCGCATCTGCCGGATGTCACCGGTGGCCAGGTAGCGGATGCCGCCGTGGAAAAGCTTGGTCGACCATTGGGATGTGCCGCCGCCCACGGCTCCCTTGTCGATCAGGGCGCAGGAGATGTTCCTCAACTTGAGTTCCCGGGCCAGGGCCGCCCCGTGGATGCCCGCGCCGATGATGCCGACTTCCACCCGAAGCGATTCCGGATGGGACTCGGTGGAGCCGGAGGGCGGGGCTGCTGGCCAGGTGGGATTGAGCATGGAGTCGGTTGGGGGGGGGAACAAGGCGTTGGACATGGAATTTATCCTTCATTGAAGAGAAAGTGAAATTTATTCTGCTTTCCAGGTGGCCGTCGCCGCCCCGAACCTCTGGCCCATCACGAAGAGAGGAACCGTCAAGAGCACCACCACCTCCCCGGTGTCCCGGGAATAGGTTTGCACCAGGAACGCCTGGGCGGCGGATTCGGAATAGCCAAGGTCGCACCCGGCGCGCAGGAGATCGGCGCGTTCCAACCGCTGGGGCAGGTGATCGGCCTGGGCCAGGCCGACCCGGGCGCCGCGCAGGGAGGCGCCCAGGTAGAACTTCTTGCACCGGTTGTGGGCCAGGTCGGTTTCGCGGTTGCCGGTCCAGCCCTGGCAGACCTTGGTGGGATGCATCGGGATGTAGCCGTTCAGATCGATGATCGTCGCCGTGTTCACCACCGGCTCCCGCGCCATGAGGGCGTCGATGAGCTGGCCGAGCGGCTGGTCGACGAAGGCATCGTAGGGGGTTCCGAATTTGGCCGGATCGAAGCCGCCAGGGGGGACCCGGCTGACGTCGAACAGCCTCGACAAGGCTTGAATGGCTGCGCCCTTGTATTCGAAGTAACGGTATTCCAGAACCTCATCCAGAGAGACCTGGTGGTTGCGGATGGCCTGCTCGAAAAGGGCCTGGGCGTCCAGGGCAACCCCCCGCAGCTGCACCAGCACCCGGTTGAATGGGGTGTCGGTTGGAATCTTATGCAGGAACGCATAGGCTTGTTCGGAAACCCCGGCCAGGCTCTCCGTGGACCGGACCACCCGCTTGGCTTCGGCCTGGACCCCGTGCAGGCCCGAAGCGGTGTGCCGGGAGGATTCCGACAGGGAGACGATCTGCGCGTTCTGGGCCTTCACCGCCACCGCCACCTCGTCCATGTTCCGGGACGAATCCCGGGCCAGTTGGCGGATCTCTTCCAGGGATTGCCCCAGACCTCCCATGTGCCGGGTGGCGACGTCGACCAGATCCCCGCTCTTGGCCATGGTGTCCTGGACCGCATTCACCTGGGAGGTGATCTCCCCCACCAGCCCATCGATGACACTGGTCTGCTCCCAGGCGTGGTCGGCAAGCTTCTTCACCTCGGCGGCCACCACCGCGAATCCCCGGCCATGTTCCCTGGCGTGGGAAGCCTCGATGGCGGCATTGAGGGCCAGCAGCTTGGTCTGGTCGGCAATCTCGTTGATCACATGGCTGACCTCGGTGATCTCCCCGATGCGGTCCGACAACGCTTGCAGCTGCCGGACCATGGCGTGGACGTGGTCATTGAGCGCCTGGTTGGCCTGCCCGGCCTGCAAGCCCAGTTCGTAGCCGCTCTGGGCCAGCCGGTCCACCTGCTCCCCCCGCTGGGCCGCCTTGCCGGCTTCGGCGGCCACTTTCGCAACCCCTTCCTGGATCTGGCCGGTGGCCGCCGCCATGTTTTCCATGCCCTCGAAGGCCTGCTCAATGCCCACGGAGAGGGATTTCAGGGCCAGGGCGTTGCGGGCCGCGCCTACCCCGGTCTGGGCGACGACTTGATCCAGGCCGACCAGCACCTGGTCGGCCAGCACACGGTCGACTGTCCGGTTGAGGTGGGCGGGGGCGCCGGTCGGTACTTTCCAGAGCATCATGGTGGATTCCTTCGGGGTGTGGGGCCCGTCACAGACTGCGGGAGGCGATCAGGTCCACGCCGGTGCCGAGCAGGTCCTTGATGAGCACCTGGCCCATGGCGACCGGGCTGCGTTCGGTCAACTCGTTGATCAGGGCCATGCACTCCCCCAGGCGTTCCTTGGGGATATCCGAACGGGTGCGCACCGGCAGCCGGGGCAGGCGGGCCCCAACGATACGCACGGTGGAGGTGAGCATCCGGGTGGGCGCGGTGACTTCCTTGATGGCGTATTCCTGGCCGCGCTTGCAGGTGCAGCCGGTAATCCGGAAGCCCTTGGGGGCCTCGGGATCGGATTCCAGGGCGATATGGCAGCCCGTGGGGCAGACGATGCAGATCAGGTCCCGTTTCATTTTTCCACCTCCTCCAGGCACAGCGTCAGTTCGCCGGTCAGGCCCTCCAGTTTTCCGGCCGGAATCCTCAGCGACTCCATCTCCCCGGGGGTCAGGTGGGCTTTCTTGGCCCGGTGCACGATCCGGCCATCGCTGCGGGCCACCAGCCACTGGTCGTGGCGGGGCTCGGTCACCCGGAGCATCAGGTCGACGTTCTGCTCCAGGTTCTCGACCCGGATCCCCTGGGGCACCACGTAGCGAACTCCGCTGCCGGCCCGGGTGGTCAGGGCCGGGGCGCCCGACCTGAGCCGACCCTGGGTGTAGCGGGCGGCGCTGCGTCCCGCCCGGCGGGCCTCTTCGGTGACCCAGTCGACCAGGTCATGCACCTGCACCACGTTGCCGCAGGCGAAGATGCCCTCGGCCGAGGTCTCCATGCTTTCGTTCACCACCGGCCCGGCGGTCACCGGATCCAGCCGCAGGCCGGCGGCCTTGGACAGTTCGTTCTCGGGGATCAGCCCCACCGACAGCAGCAGGGTGTCGCACAGGTAGCGGAGCTCGGTCCCGGGGATAGGCCGGCGCTGGGCGTCCACCTTGGCGATGGTCACGCTCTCCACCCGGTCCCGGCCCTCAATGTTGACCACGGTGTGGCTGAGATACAGCGGGATCTGGTAGTCGTCCAGGCACTGGACGATGTTGCGGGTGAGGCCGCCGGAATAGGGCAGGATCTCGGCCACGGCCAGCACCTGGGCCCCTTCCAGGGTCATGCGCCGGGCCATGATCAGGCCGATGTCGCCCGAGCCCAGGATCACCACCCGCTTGCCGACCATGTAGCCTTCCATGTTCACGTAGCGCTGGGCCGCCCCGGCGGTGAGGATCCCCGCCGGCCGCGTGCCCGGGATGTTGATGGACCCCCTGGGCCGTTCCCGGCAGCCCATGGCCAGCACCACCGCCCGGGCCCGCAGGGTCTCGAAGCCGTGGCGGGCGCTGATGATGTCCAGGCTGCGGTCCTCCCGCAGTTCCAGCACCATGGTGTCCAGCCGGTACTCGATGCCCAGGCTCTCCAGCTCGCGGATGAACCGTTCCGCATATTCTGGGCCGGTCAGTTCCTCCTTGAAGATGTGCAGGCCAAAGCCGTTGTGGATGCACTGGGACAGGATTCCCCCCAGCTCCCGGTCCCGCTCCAGGACCAGGATCCTCCCGGCGCCCTGCTTGTGCGCTTCGATGGCCGCCGCCAGGCCCGCGGGGCCGCCGCCGATGACGATGATCTCATAGTCGTTCATGCGTGCACCGCCTCTCGTACGCCCTTGGTGGCACCGGTGAGCAGGAGGGAATCCGGCCCGTCCTTGCGGATGGCGGTCAAGGGCACGCCCAGTTCCCGGGCCAGGATTTCCACCACCCGGGGGCCGCAGAACCCGCCCTGGCACCGGCCCATGCCGGGCCGGACCCGGCGTTTGACGCCGTCCACGGTGGTGGCGCCGGCGTTGCGGTGGATGGCGTCGACGACTTCGCCCTCGGTGACGCTCTCGCAGCGGCAGACCATCCGGCCGAAGCGGGGGTCCTTGCGGATCCAGGCGGCCTTCTCCGACCTGGACAGGTGGGCGAAATGGATCATGGGGCGGCGCGACGGATTGAAGTCCGGCCTGGGTTCCAGCGGGCCCAGCCGTTCCCGCACCAGCCCGGCCACATGCACGGCGATGGCGGGGGCCGAGGTGAGCCCCGGAGACTCGATGCCGGCGACGTCGATGAAGCCGGGCGCGTCCTTGGCTTCGGCGATGATGAAATCGTGCGTGTCCGGAGTCGCCCGCAGCCCTGCGAACGACGTGATCACCGCGTTGAAGGCGATCGTGCCGGCGGATCGCGAGGCCGCTTGCCGCACCTCGGCCAGCCCGGCCAGGGTGGTCTCCCGGCGATCGGGGTCCGGCACCGGTTCGGCGTTGGGACCCACGATCAGGTTGCCGTGCACGGTGGGAGAGATGAGCACCCCTTTGCCCCTTTCCGAGGGGCACTGGAAGATCACCTGGTTGACGAAGTTCCCTTCGCCGCGATCCAGCACGAAGTACTCCCCGCGCCGGTAGATGATCCGGAAGGCCGGCGCGGCCACCAGGTTGTGGATCCGGTCCGAGCACAGGCCGGCGCAGTTGATGACCAACCGGGTCTCCAGGGACTTGCCGCCCGCGGTCACCCGGTAGCTTTGGCCGGTCCGCTCGATGGCCGTGACTTCGGTGTCGAGCATGAGCTCCATGCCGTTGTCCATGGCGTTTTCGGCCGCGGCCACGGCCAGTTCCCAGGGGCCGACGATGCCGCCGGTGGGTGCGGAGAGGGCCTCGACCACTTCCAGGGACAGATTGGGCTCCCGCCGCCTGGCCTCCTCCCCGCTGAGCAGTTCCAGACCGGGCACGCCGTTGCGCTCGCCCCGTTGCTTGAGCGCGCGCAGCGCCGGCAGTTCGGCTTCGGAGAACGCCAGCACCAGCGAGCCGATCCGCTTGAACGGAACGCTCAGCTCGGTGCACAGCTGGTCGTAGAGGAGGTTGCCGGCGACGTTGAACCGGGCTTTCAGGCTCCCGGGCTCCGCGTCGAACCCGGCATGGACGATGGCGCTGTTGGCTTTGGTGGAGCCGTCGGCGAGGTCGCCGGCCTTCTCCACCAGCAGGGTCTTGAGCCGGTACCGGCTCAGTTCGCGCCCTATGAGGCTACCGATGATGCCGCCGCCGATGATGATGATGTCAAACATGTCATGGCTCCTTGAAGGGGAACAAAAAACGGGAAGAGCCTCGCCCGCAAGGTCCGCCGCATCACTGCGGCGGCCTTGCAACCCGGCTCTCCCGTCTCAGACCGTTTCAAGTTGTGCTACCCGTTATTCCATTGTCATTCTGCCTTGGCAGGCTAGTCGGCCTCTTCCCACTTGCGGGACCGCTCCACCGCCCGCTGCCAGCCGGCGTACTTCTTTTCCCGCAGCGTCGCGTCCATGGCCGGCTTGAAGGTCCGGTCCACGTTCCACTTGGCGGCGATCTCGGCCTTGTCCTTCCAGAATCCGACCGCCAGGCCGGCCAGGAAGGCTGCGCCCATGGCCGTGGTTTCCGTGACCATCGGACGGTCCACCGGAACGCCCAGGATGTCGGACTGGAACTGCATGAGGAAGTTGTTGGCCACGGCGCCGCCGTCGACCTTGAGCGCCTTCAGGGTGATGCCGGAATCGTCCTGCATGGCCTTGAGCACGTCGCGGGTCTGGTAGGCGATGGATTCCAGGGTGGCGCGCACCAGGTGGTTGCGGCCGGCGCCGCGGGTGAGGCCGACGATGGTGCCGCGGGCATACATGTCCCAGTAGGGGGCGCCCAGGCCGACGAAGGCCGGGACCACATACACGCCGTTGGTGTCCGGCACGGCCGTGGCCAGTTCTTCGGACTGGGCGGCGTTCTCGATCAGCTTCAGCTCGTCGCGCAGCCACTGCACGGCGGCACCGGCCACGAAGATGCTGCCCTCGAGGGCGTATTCCACCTTGCCGTCGACGCCCCAGGCGATGGTGGTCAGCAGCCCGTTGGTGGAGGGGACGCGCTTGGTGCCGGTGTTCATGAGCATGAAGCAGCCGGTGCCGTAGGTGTTCTTGGCCATGCCTTCGGTGAAGCAGGCCTGGCCGAACAGGGCGGCCTGCTGGTCACCGGCCGCGCCGGCGATGGGGATCTCGGCGCCGCCGAAGGTCTGGGGATCGGTGTGGCCGTAGATGCAGCTGGAGGGCTTGACCTCAGGCAGCATGCAGAGGGGGATGTCCAGCTCGGCCAGGATCTTGGTGTCCCAGCACAGGTCCTTGATGTTGAACAGCATGGTGCGGGAGGCGTTGGAATAGTCGGTGACGTGCACCTTGCCGCGGGTGAGGTTCCAGATCAGCCAGGTGTCGATGTTGCCGAACAGCAGTTCGCCCTTCTTGGCCCGCTCCCGGGCGCCTTCGACGTTGTCGAGGATCCACTTGACCTTGGTGCCGGAGAAGTAGGCGTCCACCACCAGGCCGGTGTTCTCCTTGACGTAGCTCTCGAGTCCCCTCGCCTTCAGGTCGTCGCAGATGGCTGCCGTGCGCCGGCACTGCCAGACGATGGCGTTGTAGATCGGCTTGCCGGTGGCCTTGTCCCAGACGACGGTGGTTTCCCGCTGGTTGGTGATGCCGATGGCGGCCACTTCCTCGGGGCTGACGCCCATGGTCTCAAGAACCTCGCGGGCCACGCCCATCTGGCTGCCCCAGATTTCCATGGCGTCATGCTCGACCCAGCCGGCCTTGGGGTAGATCTGGGTGAATTCCTTCTGGGCCACGCCGACGCCCTTGCCCGACTGGTCGAACAGGATGGCGCGGGAACTGGTGGTGCCTTGGTCCAGGGCGAGAACATATTTCTTGGTCATGATCAATTCTCCTTGGTGGGTTTGGTTGCTGTCGTCGAATTCAGTTGAAAACTTTATTCACACTTGCAACGGGCTGGGAGGCTACATGCCGACCGATTTGGCGACCAGGGCGGCGATGGCGGCGCCGACGGCGGGACCGAGCACGGGGATCCAGGCATAGCCCCAGTCACTGTCGCCCTTTCCGGCGATGGGCAGGAACGCGTGGGCAATGCGGGGGCCGAGGTCACGGGCGGGGTTGATGGCATACCCGGTGGGGCCGCCAAGGCTCAGGCCGACGCCCCAGACCAGCATGGCCACCAGGTACGGGCCGACGCCGGGGGCCGGGTTGCCGCCGGTGGCGCCAACCTTGGCGAAGATGCAGAAGATCACGAACATGAGCACGAAGGTGCCGACGACCTCAGTGACGAAGTTCCAGAACGGGTTGCGGATGGCCGGACCGGTGGAATAGCAGGCCAGCTTCAACCCGGGGTCGGAGGTTTCGGCCCAGTGTTGGTAGTAGGTGATGAACACCAGGATGGCGCCGATGATGGCGCCGACCATTTCGCCGGCGATGCGGATGAGGCCGTCATTCATGGTCGTCCCGCCCATGACCATTTTGCCGATGGTCACCGCAGGGTTCAAGTCGGCCTGGGGGCTGCCGGTGGCCGCAGCCACGAACACGCCGGCCATGACGGCGAACGCCCAGCCGGCGGTGATCACGATCCAGCCCGAACCGTTGGACTTGGATTTGTTGAGCAGGGCACCTGCCACAACGCCATTACCAAGCAGGATCAAAATGGCCGTGCCGAGAAGTTCACCGAGAAATTGATTGGGTGCCATACGTTCTCCTTTGGAATTTGGGCATTTTGCCCGGGTTTGAAGACGAAGGGGTTTTACCAAAGCTAATTAAAATTTCCTCGGCATATGAACATTCATGCCGCAGGGCCAAGCCATATCCATCCAGGAACACCTCCTTGTGGATTTTTCGCAGAGTCCAGGCTGGCATCGCTTTCCGGAAAGCTGCCAGGCCGCCCATTGAAACGTATCGATTTGCAACGAACAAAAAGACGGGTAGCCAGTGTATTTGGCTCTCCCGTCTCAGGCCGTTGAATCTGGATATGTGGTTTGGTGACAATGTTGCCGGATGACTCTCGTGAAATCAATACAAATTTTTAAAATTTATTTTCCAACCGCGGCAATGGCATGCAATGGATTTTGCGGCGGATTGAATTGCCAGAGCTCGCTCCGGGTGGTGGAGATGGCGACCGCGCCGCTGGCCAGGATCTTCTCCACGTCCCCGTTGGTCTGGACCAGGCCTCCGGCGATGACCGGCACCGTGGTCGACCGGCTGACGTGGCCGATGATTCTCGGCAGGATGCCCGGCATGATCTCGATGGCATCCGGGCCGACCTTGCGGATGCCTTCCACGGCGCTCTCCACCGATAGGCTGTCCAGCATGAAGTAACGTTGGATTACGCGGATCCCCAGTTCCAGAGCCTTCTTGGCCATGCTGCTCTTGGTGGTGATGACCCCGCACTCCCGCTTGAAATGGCGGTAGAAATAGTCCAGCACCACCGGGTTGTTGGCCAGGCCATGGATCATGTCCAGGTGGATGAAGGGGGTCTTTCCGCTCTTGAGGATGGTGCTCACATTGGCCTCGAGGTTGAGGATGTCGCCATAGAGCACAAACACGATGTCGTGGGGGGAGTGAAGCGCTTTTTTCAGGCTGGCGTCGTCCCGGACCGCGGGGAGGACCCTGTTTCTTTCCAGCAGTTTCCTAAACGGTTCTCGCTCACACCGGTCCATGCTTGAATCCTTCAATGATTTTCGTGAACCCGAATCATACTCCTGGACGACGGGCGGACAAGGGCCCGAAGGTCTCGGTCCGGGGATAAAAAATTTCTGAAAAATTTTATGGATTTCCCTGCGGTTCGGGGGCAGCATGGTGGCCAAACCTTATATCCATAACAACGGCCTGAGACGGGAGAGCCAATTTCGATTGGTTCTCCCGTCGTCTTTTTATCTCCAAGTCACCCTTCCATCGTCGTTGGGATGCAGCAAGGAAACTGGATACGGCCCGTTCCCGTCATCCCTGCCGCAGCCTGGTGAAGGGGGCTCATTTTCCTGTTTGACCCAGGGCCTCAACCCATAGGAGAAATGGACCATGTCCTTACTCGTCGGCAAGCCAGCACCCGAGTTCACCACCCGAGCCTACTATCAGGGAGCGTTCAAGGACATCAGCCTCTCGGATTTCAAGGGCAAGTGGATCATCCTCATGTTCTATCCGGGGGACTTCACCTTCGTCTGCGCCACCGAAGTGGCGGCCGCCGCCGAGGATCACGAAGCGTTTGAAAGCCTCGGCGCCACCACCATCACCATCAGCGTGGATTCGCCGCACGTGCACAAGGCCTGGAAGGAACAGGAACTGAGCGAGATGACCCAGAAGCCGGTGACCTTCCCCATGGCCTCCGATGGTGCCGGCAAGGTGGGCACCCTCTACGGGGTCTATGACGAAGAACAGCAGATCGACCATCGCGGCTGCTTCATCATCGACCCGGACGGCAACCTGCAGGCTGTGCTCATCAACAATCCCATGGTCGGCCGCAGCTTCGAGGAAGTGTTCCGGCTGCTCACCGGGCTGATCCATGTGCGCAAGAACAAGATGGAAGCGCTGCCCTGCGGCTGGTTGCCGGGCGACAAGGTGCTGGTCCCAAGCCCTGACATGGTGGGCCAAATCCACGGCGTCTGGAACACCTCCAACATGAGCATCGGCAAGATGAAGAAGGAGGAAGGCGGGGCCATCTGGACTTCCGACCGCATGCGGATCCAGGTGGACAAGTAGCCGCGACGCCGTTCCGGCGCGTCCATGCCAGGTGCCGGGAAATGCGTGCTGGCCGCACGCATTTCCCGCACTGGTTTTCCCCTCTTGGTCGGTCGCACCTTGATGGCAAAAAACCAATCCCGGCCAACGAATGGGCCGGACCCAAGGAGATTCCCCATGAAGAAGCTCATCAACAAGCCGGAAAACGTCGTCAAGGAGGCGCTCGAGGCCATGGCCCTCGCCCATGCCGACCTGCTCAAGATCAGCTACGATCCCAACATCATCGTTCGCGCCGACGCGCCGGTGAAGGGCAAGGTCGGCCTGGTGTCGGGGGGCGGCTCCGGCCACGAGCCGATGCATGGCGGCTTCGTGGGCATGGGCATGCTGGACGCGGCCTGTCCGGGTTCCGTGTTCACCTCCCCGACCCCCGACCAGATCCTGGCGGCCACCAAGGCGGTGGATGGCGGCGCCGGCGTGCTGCACATCGTCAAGAACTACACCGGCGATATCCTCAACTTCGAAATGGCGGCGGATCTGGCCCGGGACGAAGGCATCCAGGTGGAAGCGGTCATCACCGACGATGATGTGGCGGTGAAGGACAGCACCTGGACCGCCGGCCGGCGCGGGGTCGGGGTTACCGTCCTGGCCGAGAAGATGGCCGGCGCGGCGGCCGAGCAGAACCGGCCGCTCAAGGCGGTGGCGGACATCTGCCGGCAGGTGAACGCCAACGGCCGGAGCATGGGGATGGCGCTCACCTCCTGCACCGTGCCGGAGGCGGGCAAACCCACCTTCGATCTGCCCGAGGACGAGATGGAGATCGGGGTCGGGATCCACGGCGAGCCCGGGCGGGTCCGCATGAAGCTCAAGAGCGCGGCCGAGATCACGGCGATGCTGGTCAATCCGATCCTCGAGGACCTTCCGTTCCGGTCCGGGGATTCGGTCCTGGCCTTCGTCAACGGCATGGGCGGCACCCCGCTCATCGAGCTGTACGTGGTCTACAACGAGATGGCCAAGCTGTTCGCCAAGCGAAACATCAAGATCGCCCGGAGCCTGGTCGGTTCCTACATCACCTCGCTGGAGATGGCCGGCTGCTCCATCACCCTGGTCAAGATGAACGACGAACTGATCAGTCTCTGGGACGCCCCGGTCAAGACGGCCGGTCTGCGCTGGGGCATCTGAGCGAACGCGTCACCCCGGCGGCCGGCAAGCGGAAACGCTTCCGGCCGCCCTTTGGAAGGAGGACACCATGGCTGTGCTGCCCAACGATGTGATCGCCTGGATCCGGGCCTTTTCAGAGTCCATCCACGAAAACAAGGACTACCTGACCCAACTGGACTCGGCCATCGGCGACGGTGACCATGGAACCAACATGGACCGTGGGTTCCAGGCGGTGCTATTGAAGCTGCCGGACCTGGCGGACAAGGACAGCTCCGCCATCCTGAAGGCCGTGGGCATGACCCTGGTGTCGACCGTGGGCGGGGCCAGCGGCCCCCTGTACGGAACGTTCTTCCTGCAGTTGGGGGCCGCCACCGCGGGTAAGGCTCAGCTCTCCCTGGCGGACTGGAGCGCCGGCCTGCAAGCGGCCGTGGACGGCGTGATCATGCGGGGCAAGGCCGGTCCCGGCGACAAGACCATGCTCGACACGCTGCTGCCGGCCCTTGCGGCGCTCAAAGAGGCGTCCGCGGCCGGCACCGGCCTGGCCGAGGCCCTTCGTCTTTCCGCCGAGGCCGGAGAGCGGGGCATGCTGGCCACCGTTCCGCTGGTGGCGCGCAAAGGCCGGGCCAGCTATCTGGGAGAGCGCAGCGCCGGCCACCAGGATCCCGGCGCGACCTCCTCGGAACTGCTGCTGAAAGCCGCCGCGACCGTCTGGGCGCAGGGGTAGTCGCCATCGCCATGCCATGAGCGGGGTCGCCAGTGATCGGAATCGTCATCGTTTCCCATAGCGCCGGATTGGCCGAGGGCGTGCTGGAGCTGGCCCGGGAAATGGCCGGCGCCGAGGTGAAGCTCGCCGCGGCGGGAGGGCTGGACCTTCCGGGGCAGCCGCTGGGCACCGATCCGATGCGGGTGCTCCAGGCCATCGAGGCGGTCTATTCCGACGACGGGGTGCTGGTGCTGATGGATCTGGGCAGCGCCCTGCTGAGCACCGAAATGGCCCTGGAGATGCTCGCTCCGGAACAGCGCGCCCACGTGTCCCTCTGTGACGCGCCCCTGGTGGAGGGGGCGGTATCGGCCGCGGTGCAGGCCCGGTTGGGGGCCTCCATGGCCCAGGTGATGGCCGAGGCCAGGGGGGCGCTGGCGGCCAAAGCGGAACACCTGGGCCCGGGGCCCCAGGCCGCGGTGGAACCGCCCTCGACCCTGGATGCCGGGGCCGCGA
>Ga0302267_10005602_pt1 | contig 13135 bp, 9 predicted proteins | sample III_Bog_E1_3_FD_194555 | JGI IMG/M metagenome (GOLD analysis project Ga0302267, IMG submission 194555) | Peat permafrost microbial communities from Stordalen Mire near Abisko, Sweden - III_Bog_E1_3 | ecosystem: Environmental > Terrestrial > Soil > Wetlands > Peat | place: Sweden: Abisko... | reverse complement strand
TCAGCTTGAACGTCTGCCGCCAGGTGTCGCCGGCGAACAGTTCGGCTTGATCCGCATTGCTGCGCATCGCGTCCACCTTGGATTGATCCCACTCGCGGTCATCCGATTCCCAGACGAAATCCAAAATTTTGGTCGGCTTGAAAACGGCCAGCGAAAGCTGGTTGGCGTGGGCGGCGTCTATCAGCGGTTCGAGCCGGTCATAAACTTTTGCCTTTTTGAGCATCAAGTCCCGGCGCTCGCGCCAGTTGTCCACGGTTTCCATCCGCCCGACCTGCTGGATGTCGGTGGTGTCGGCGAGGTGAAATGTTTCGGGGCGCGGGTCTTTGGTGTTCCGCACCAGCCGCGTCTCAATCCAGTCGAACTTTTGATAGCGGTCTTTGTAGTCGAGCAGCCGGAAAGGAATCGGATACAGGCGAACCCACGAACCATCTTCCCGCACGCCAGCGGTGCAAACCAACTCACCGTGCTTGCGCGAAAGGGTCGGGTAGGTCTTGACGGTGATGAGAACCTTTTCGCGCCCCATAATCCCGGATCAAATGTGGTGGGCCGCCAGCTTCGGCCCGAAGCATTTTTGCAACGCATCGGAAACACAGTGCCGGTGGCACTGGTGCGGCAGTAGTTCGAAACAGGTCAAGGCAACGCGCTGGCCTCCTTCCTTAATCCAGCCCGCGATTTTGATCAGCGTCTTGGTTTGCTTCGGCAGCGTCGTGCGTTCGTAGGCGGCGAACAGCTTGTCGTAATCGGCCTGCGTTTCGAGGTCCTGGCGCTTGTCCGACGGGATGCCCAGTTCCGGCAGATGCTCGTAACGGATGCCGACGCCCTCGCAGGCGTGGCTCAACGTGCTTTTGGAAAAACCATATTTCCGGCTCAAGGGATTGCGCCGGACATCGCATAGCAGCGTCACGCCGTCTTGCAACAATTGATTTAGGTAAGCCTCCAAGGTTTTGCTTTCGTAACCGAGCGTGACCAAACCGGGAGTCTGCTTGGCCGGGCAGGCGGCCTCGACGCGGGCGCGATCTTCTTTCTTGGGCAACACTTTTTCCACGATTTCGCTGCGGGTCGCGAAATACGGGTAACGCTGGTAAACGTCGGCGACGAGCGCATTGCCGCGCAGGTTTTTGTATTGTTTGGCAAACCGCGCCATCGGCAGCGGCGATTTTTCTCCGGCACGCGCGGCGCGGCGGCCTTTGTCGGTCAGCTTCCATGTCTGCTCATCTTCGTCAATCAGTCCTTGCTCCATCAGCCGCCGTTTGTCGGCGTAGGACGTGAACGAAAAACAGCCGAAACGATACGGAACAAATTCGTAGCTGGGAGTGGGTTCACCTTCGCGCGTGTAAAGAAATAGAAGCTTTTGGAAGTCTGTCAAGCCGACTGGCTCGTTCAGCGCATCCAAAAGTTCAAGCAACACACGCTGGCGGTCAAAAAGCATAGGGCAAGTTATTTCATCCGGCGGCAAACGGCAATGCCCAACCCATCCAAATTTAATGACCGTTTGTTTTCCGATTCAAAACGAGACGGAAACCAACCGCCGCCGCGATTGCCAGGATGATTGCGAGGATCGCCGTCACAAAATCCGGCACGCGGAGCGAACTGGTTTGGACGCTCGGAGTCACGGAAAGTCCGGGGCCAATGGTGTGGTCGGCGGGCAGCGGCTCGTCAAAAATAATTTTCACCGGCACGCGCTGGATGACTTTCACGAAATTGCCCGTCGCATTTTCCGGCGGCAGCAGGCTGAAAGCCGCGCCGCTGCCCGCCTGCACGCTGTCCACGTGCGCGCGAAATTTCCTGCCGCCCAGCGCGTCAATCTCCACGAGCGCGGCCTGGCCGGGCTGCATTTTTTTCAACTGCGACTCCTTGAAGTTCGCCACGACCCAGACTTCCACTGGCACAATGGACAAAATCGTCTGCCCGGTCTGAAGATAGTCGCCTCCTTCAACCTGCTTGCGGGTGATGCGCCCGTCGCACGGTGCAAAAATTTTCGTGTAGGACAAGTTTAATTGTGCCGACGCGACGTTCGTCTGTGCTTCCTCCCATTGTGATTTCGCCAGTCCGACTTCCGCTTCCGCCGCCGTGAGTTGTGAATGGGCTTCGTCCACTTTTGAGGTTTGAACCGCCGCATTTTCCTGCGCGGAAACCAAATTTGCCTGCGCGGAATTATTCGCGGCCTGTGCGGCGTCAAATTCCTGCTGTGAAATAGTCTTGTCCGCCAGCAACGATTTGGCGCGCTCGAAATTCGTCGCGGTGAGTTTCGCACTGGCTGCGCTCGCATCCATGTCCGCCTGCGCCTGCCGCGCGCTGTCCTCGGCCGTCGTGACTTTTTTGCGCATCAAATCATCCGCCGCGAAGATGGTTTTGACGTTCGCATCCTGTGACGCGGCGGCGGCCTGTTTTTGCGCAACGGTGATCGCGTAATCCGACGGGTCAATCTCGACGAGCAAATCATTTGAGCGGACCAACTGATTGTCCAAAACGTGAACGGCGGAAACCTGGCCGTCAATGCGGGGCGCGATGGAAACAACGTGGCCGGCGATGAACGCGTCGTCGGTGGATTCGTGCGTCAGCGCGTCAAAAAAATATCCCAGACCGACGAACAACAGCGCGGCGAGAACGACGGCGGCCGGCCAGATGAACAGCGGCGAATTGAGTTTTGCGAGCCGATGGCCGTTGCCGCTGGCAGCGGGCGGAGCCGGTTGGTTTGGGTTTTCACTCATGGCAAATCACTTTTCCACGGGCGGGGTGTTTTCGCCAGTGTGATCCTTCGCGATCAAAATGTAGATGGACGGCACGACGAGCAGCGTGAAAAAGGTGCCGATGGTCATGCCGCTGACGAGCACGATGCCTATGGAATTGCGCGCCGCCGCGCCCGCGCCGGTGACGAGCGTGAGCGGGAAGTTGCCGGCGATGGTGGCGACGGTGGTCATCAGCACCGGGCGCAACCGCAGCATGGCGGATTCGCGGATGGCCGCGATTTTCGGCCGGCCCTGGCGCTGGAGTTGGTTGGCGAACTCGACGATTAGAATGCCGTTTTTGGAAATCAAGCCGACGAGCGTGATGAGCCCGACCTCGGAATAAATGTTCACGGAAGTCGTCCAGCCGTCGGTCCAGAAATGAAGGTTCGGGTTCGGCATTTTCCAGAAGCAAAAAATCAGCGCGCCGAAAATCGCCAGCGGCACGGAGCCAAGAATGATGATGAACGGATCGCGGAAGCTGTTGAATTGCGCGGCCAGCACGAGAATGATCAGCACGACGGCGAGCATGAATGCCGGAAGAAACTTGTCGCCTTCAGTGCGCAGGAATCGAGAGTCGCCTGTGTAATCCAGCTTGTAGCCGCTCGGCAGCATCTTGGCGCATTCGCCCTCCAGAAATTTCAGCGCGGTGTCCAGCGGGACGATCGCGACGCCGCTGATTTTCACGGAGTTCAACTGCTGGAACCGGTTCAGCGCGCGCGGCGTCGTGTGTTTTTCGAGATGCGCGAAGGTGCTGACGGGAATCAACTGGCTGCTCGGCCCGCGGACGTAGGTATTTTCCAATTGCGCAGCGTTCAATCGTGCGCCGCGTTCGAGCTGCGGGATGACCTTGTAGCTGCGGCCTGCGAGGTCGAAGCGGTTCACGTAATTGCCGCCGACGAGCGCGCCCAAATCGGAGCCGACCGATTGCAGGTCGAGGCCAAGCGAGGCGACCTTGTCGCGGTCAATCACCAGTTCCACTTCCGGCTGGTCCACCTTCGTGTCAATCATCGGCGGAAAGGCGAACATGCCGTTCGTCGCGCATTCCTGCTGCAACTGCTGCGCGTATTTCAAAATCTGGTCCGGCTCGGCGGTCGAGGACAAAATCAGGTTCATCGGAAAATTTTCACCACCCGTCGGCAGCGGCGGCGGCGTGACCATGAACATGCGGATGCCGGGAAGCCGGTTCACCATCATCTGTGTTTCGGGCACGATCTGAAAAACCGTCCGCTTCCGTTCGCCCCACGGCTTGAGCACCATGCCGCCGAAACCGAAGTCCGGCTGGGTCAATTGGAAAACCTGCTCCTTTTCCGGCACATTGGCGAAGGCGCGTCCGGCCACGTCCGCATAAAATGAAGTCTGCTCGATGGTCGCGTCCGGCGGCGTTTCGACAACGCCGAAAATGACTCCCTGGTCTTCCGTCGGCGCGGTTTCCTTCGCCTGCCATGCCATCTTGAACATCGGCAGCGTCAGCAGCGACAGCCCGATCCAAATCGTGTAAACCAGTGGACGCCGCGCAAGCGTCCAGTCCAGAACGCGCCCGTAAAAATTTTTCAGCCGGTCAAACTGGCGGTTGATATGTCCGACAAATCCCCGGTCTTCGCGGTCATGCCTCAACAGCCGCGACGCCATCACCGGTGACAATGTCAGTGCGACGATGCCCGAAATGAAAACGGCGCCCGCGAGCGTCAGCGCAAATTCGCGGAAGAGCGAGCCGGTGAGCCCGCCTTGAAAGGCAATCGGCGCATAGACCGCCGCGAGCGTGATGGTCATGGCGATGACCGGGCCAACCAGTTCGCGCGCGCCTTGCAACGCGGCGTTCACCGGCGTCAATCCTTCGCGGATGTGGCGCTCGACGTTTTCGACGATGACGATGGCGTCGTCCACGACCAAGCCGACGGCCAGGACAATTGCCAGCAGCGTCAGCAGGTTCAGCGTGAAGCCGAAAATTTGCATCAGGAAAACGGCACCGATGAGCGACAGCGGAATCGCGACGAGCGGAATCAGCACCGAGCGGAACGAACCGAGGAAAAGGAAAATCACGAGGGACACGATGGCCAGCGTGATGATGAGTGTTTTCACGACTTCGTGCAGCGCGTCGGAAATATATTTGGTCGCATCATACGCCACGCGAGCCTGGAGGCCGGTGGGCAGATCTTTTTGGATGGCGGCCATTTCGACGCGGACACGCTTGATGACATCGAGGGAGTTCGCGTTCGGCAGCGCCCAGATGCCCATGAACACCGCGCGTTCGCCGCTGAAGCGCACCTCGGAATTGTAATCCTCCGCGCCGAGCACCACGTCGGCGATGTCGCTCAAGCGCACGAGCTGGTCGCCGTTGCGGCGCACGACGAGATTTTTGAATTCATCCACGGAACGCAAATCCGTGTTCGCCGTCAAATTCACCGAGACCAGCGAACCTTTCGTCTGGCCGACGGCGGAAAGAAAATTGTTCGCCGCCAGCGCCGTGCGGACTTCATTCGGACTGATGTTGAACGCCGCGAGCCGGTCAGGTTTGAGCCAGATGCGCATCGCGAACGTGCGTCCGCCGAGGATGTCCGCCGTCTGCACGCCTTCGAGCGCGGTCAGGCGCGGCTGCACGACGCGCGTGAGATAATCCGTGATTTGGTTCGCCTCCAAAATGTCCGAAGTGAAACTCAGGTAGCACGAGGCGAATTGCGAATCCGCCGTGGCGATGGTCAGCGTGGGAATTTCCGCCTCGGGCGGCAAATCGTTGCGGACTTGATCCACCTTGGAGCTGATTTCGGCGAGCGCCTTTTTGGAATCGTAATTTAACCGCAAGTGGACGGTGATTGTGGAAAGCCCGAGCTTGCTGGCGGATTCCATGTAATCAATGCCGTCCGCCGCCGCAATCGTGCGTTCAAGCGGCTGCGTGACGAAACCGCGCACCAGGTTCGCGCTCGCACCGACGTAAACCGTCGTCACGGTGATTGTCGCATTTTCGCTGCGCGGATATTGCCGGACGTTGAGCGAGCGGATGGCCTGCAAGCCGGCGATCAAAATGATCAGGCTCACGACCGTCGCCAGCACCGGCCGGCGGATGAAAAGATCCGTAAAAGATTTCATGCGCGCGGGTTTAGCTGTTCGGCGGATTCGGGGAGTTCGAAGGTTGCGGCGTGTCGGTGTTGTTTTCCTGGACGCTCGCGCCGTTGTGCAATTTGAAAAGACCCGCCGTCACCACGCGGTCGCCGGGCTGCAATCCGTTTTCCACGCTCACAAAATCGCCGTGCATGCGGCCAGTGCGGACAAATTTCTGCTGCACGACCAGGTTCGTCACGCCGTTGGCCACTTGCGGATTGATGACATAAACCGAGTCGCCAAACGGCGCGCTCAAGATTGCCGTCGCCGGCACCGCCAGCACCGGTTGCGTCTGCGGCAAAACAACCTCGGCGCGCACGAACATTCCGGGCCGCAGCAATTGATCCGCATTTTCAAACGTCGCGCGCAACGGCACGCTTCGCGTTGTAGCGTCCAGGTCGGGATTGATTGCTGTCAATGTGCCGGTGAATTTTTTGCCGGGATACGCATCGCAGGTGACCTGAACCACCAACCCGGTTTCGACCTGTGATAAATCCTGTTGCGGCAGCGAAAAATCCGCATATACCGGCGTCAGCGATTGCAGAGAAATTAACGAACGGCGTGCGTCCACCGACGCACCTACGTTCACCTGCCAGATGCCCAGCCGCCCGGCGAACGGTGCGCGGATGGTTTTCTTTTCGATGGTTGCGCGGATGACATCGGCGTTGGCCGCATCCTGTTTGAACGTCGCATCCGCCTGGTCCAGTTCAGATTGGGAAACGGTATTGTCCGCGCGCAAACTCTTCGCCCGCTCGAAATTGAGCCGCGACAATTCCGTTTGCGCCTCCGCCGCGCGCAATTGCGCCTCCTCGGTGGAGGTGTCCAGTTGCATCAGTAAATCGCCCTTCGCCACCACCGTGCCGTCCGCGACGGCAATCTGCGTCACCGTACCCGCGACTTCCGGCGCGAGCGTCACGCCGTTTTGCGGGTCAATCGAACCGACCGCAGTTAGTGAATCCTGCCAGCTTTCCTGCTGCGCCACGGCGGACGAAATTGTCTCCGGCGGCGGCGCAAATGTTTTGGCGAACCCGATCATCTTGCCGATTTGCAGCGCCTTGACGGTGGCAATCACAACAAAAACCACCAGCACGACTCCGACTCCCGTAAATATCTTCCATTTCATTGGACGGAGAATTTATTTTCACTCGGGCTGTTTGTCAAACACTTGTTTGAATTATCTGTTTGAACTGCCCGCAGCCCTGCAAAAGCTTGAAACTCCGCCACAACCGTTTAGGCTGACGGAGGTTTTTCGACAACAAACCGAACTTGGAGTTTTTATGAAAATCTGGCGCGGGCAAATTCTTTCAGCTGCCGTCCTGGCGGTTTCACTTTTTCTCAGCGGCTGCAACAAACCGCCGGGCGAATCCTTCGCGACCAGCGACGTCATCAAGGTCGGCGAGTTCGCGTCCATGACCGGCAGCGAGGCCACGTTCGGCCAGTCGTCGCACCAGGGCACGCAACTGGCGATTGACGATTTAAACGCCGCCGACGGCGTGCTTGGCAAAAAACTGGAGCTGCACATGGAAGATGATCAGTCGCAGGCCGGCCAGCCAGCGACGGTCGTGCGCAAATTGATTTCCAGCGACGGCGTGGTGGCAATTTTGGGCGAAGTCGCTTCGTCGCGCTCGCTCGAAGCCGCGCCAATTTGTCAGGAAAATAAAATCCCGATGATTTCGCCCGCGTCCACGAACCCGAAAGTCACAGAAGCCGGCGATTACATTTTTCGCGTCTGTTTCATTGATCCGTTTCAGGGGACGGTCATGGCGAATTTTTCGCGCAAGACGCTCAAGCTGCAAAACGTCGCGGTTTTGACGGATGCGAAGAGCGATTACAGCCTAGGTCTGGCGAAATTTTTCAAGGAAGGTTTTGTAGCCGACGGCGGAAAAATTGCGGCTGAACAAAATTACAGCAGCGGCGACAAGGATTTCAGCGCGGAACTGACCGCCATCAAAGCGGCGAATCCCGACGGCATTTTTGTTCCCGGATATTACACCGAGGTCGGGCTGATCGCGTTGCAGGCAAAACAGCTCGGCATCACCGTGCCACTGTTTGGTGGTGATGGCTGGGAATCTTCCGCGCTCGTGCCCATCGGCGGCGCGGCGCTGGAAGGCGATTATTTTTCCACGCATTATTCACCGCAGGACACCTCGCCCGCCGTGCAAAACTTCGTCAAGGAATTCAAAGCCAAATACAATTCGACGCCCGACGCGATGGCTGCGCTCGGCTACGATTCGGCGATGATTCTGGCCGCCGCGATGAAAACGGCGGGAACCACCGACGGAGCAAAAGTCCGCGACGCACTGGCGGCTACGAAGAATTTTGCCGGCGTCACCGGCAAAATCACAATTGACGCAAACCGCAACGCCTCCAAGGCCGCCGTGATTTTGACGATCAATAACGGACAGTTCCAATATGTCCAAACAGTGCAGCCGTAAGGCATGACTGAATTTCTACAGCAGTTGATCAACGGTCTCGCGCTCGGCTCCATTCTCGCGCTCATCGCGCTCGGCTACACGATGGTTTATGGGATTCTGCGGTTCATTAATTTTGCACATGGCGACATCTTCATGCTCGGCGCATTCGCCGGATTTTATCTTGCGCCGAAAGTCGCGATGTTTTTGCCGATGCCATCCATCGGCGGCGGACTTGCCGTCATGGGAATCTCGATGGCGATTTGCGCGGTCGTCGGCATCTTGATTGAAAAACTCGCCTATCGTCCGTTGCGTCGTAGTCCGAAATTGACCGTGCTCATCACAGCGATTGGCGTTTCGCTTTTGATCGAATACACCTGCCAGAACGACCATGTGTTTGGTGCAGCGCCCAAAAGTTTTCCAACGATATTTCCGGAGTATCACATCACTCAACTCAGCGGCTTGAGCCTTAACAGCAATCAAATCATCGTGTTCGCCGTCACTTTGATTCTGCTGCTCGCGCTCCGCTTCATCGTGCTCAAAACCAAAATCGGAATGGCGATGCGCGCGCTGTCGTTCAATCCCGAGGCCGCCGCGCTGATGGGCATCAATACCGACATCGTCATCTCGTTCACGTTCGGCCTCGGTTCGGCGCTGGCGGCGGCGGCTGGAATATTGTTCGCCGTCAATTATCCGTCTATTGATCCGCTGATGGGAGTTTTGCCGGGGCTGAAGGCGTTTGTAGCGGCGGTGCTCGGAGGCATCGGCAACCTTCCCGGCGCGGCGCTCGGCGGCGTCATCATCGGCGTCACCGAAACGCTCGTAGCCGGTTATATCTCCTCGACCTACCGCGACGCGATTGCGTTTGGAATTTTAATTATAATTTTGCTCGTCAAACCGTCCGGCTTGCTCGGCAAAAAGGAAATTGAAAAGGTATGAACATCCGCCACGCCAAAACTTTTTTTCTCGGCGCGCTCGTTCTGTGTTTTTTAGTTTCGCTGTTTGCCAATCAAATCAATTCCTACTGGCTGTTCATCAGCTATGACATCGGCATCAACATCATCCTCGCCGTAAGCCTTAATCTCATCAACGGCTACACCGGACAATTTTCGCTCGGGCACGCCGGTTTCATGGCCGTCGGCGCTTACACGGCGGCGGCCATCACGAATCAATTCGGCGAATTGAATCCATATTTATCCATCGCGGTTTTCCTCGGTGCGCTACTCGCGGGGGGATTGCTCGCGGCGGTGGCGGGATTGTTGGTTGGCATTCCCACGCTGCGTCTGCGGGGTGATTATCTCGCCATCGTCACGCTCGGTTTCGGCGAAATCATCCGCGTCGTTTTTCAGAACATGCAATCCGTCGGCGGGGCGCGCGGCTTGAGCGTGATGCACGGCTGGACGAATTTTTTCTGGGCGTTCGGTTTTGCCGCCGTAACGGTTTATGTCGTCACCGCCCTCGTCCATTCCACTTACGGCCGCGGCTTCATCGCTGTGCGCGACGACGAAGTTGCGGCCTCGGCGATGGGCATCAGCACGACTAAATACAAAGTCACCGCGTTCGTCGTCGGCGCATTTTTCGCGGGCATCGCGGGCGGACTTTATGCGCACTCGAAACAGTTCATCACGCCGGGCGGATTCAATTTCATGCAATCCATCGCCATCGTCGTAATGGTCATCCTCGGCGGCATGGGCAACACCGTCGGCGTCATCATCGCCGCGATTTTGCTGACACTGCTGCCGGAAGGATTGCGAGCGATAGCCGACATTGAACACATTCCCGGCATCGTAACCGCACATCCGTTCGTCTGGGTCAGTGACACAAGGATGATCATTTATTCGTTGCTATTGATAATTTTAATGCTTACGCGACCGCAGGGACTTTTCAGCTTGAGAAAATCGCTGTCAAAATAAAATGACCGCGCTTCTCCAAATTGACAAAGCCACCATCCGCTTCGGCGGCCTCACGGCGGTATCGGAGCTGGATTTGCAGATCGGGCGCAACGAACTCGTCGGTCTCATCGGCCCGAACGGCGCGGGCAAAACAACGGTGTTCAATTTGATCACCGGCGTTTATCAGCCGACGGGCGGCGAAATTATTTTTGACAACCGATCTCTCGTTGGCCGCAAGCCGCATCAGATTACTAGGCATGGCATCGCGCGAACGTTTCAAAACATCCGGCTGTTCGGCTCGATGACGGTTTTCGACAACGTGCGCATCACCGCGCAATTGCATTGTCCACGCGGCGTTCGTAACGCGCTCTGGCGAGGAAGCGCCTTCCGCGACGGAGAAAAGGAAATCGCGGACGAAGTGATGGCGCTTCTGGAAATTTTTCAACTTGGAAAATTTCGCGATGCGCTGGCGAATGGCTTGAGCTACGGTGACCAACGGCGGTTGGAAATAGTCCGCGCGCTGGCGACGAGGCCGAAATTGCTTTTGCTTGATGAACCCGCCGCAGGCATGAACGCGATCGAAAAAATTGAACTGATGCGGCTGATCCAATTCATCAAGGATAAGTATCAGATTTCTGTCTTGCTCGTCGAACACGACATGCAGGTTGTGATGGGCATTTGTGAGCGCATCGCCGTTCTCGATTACGGGATTAAAATCGCCGAAGGAAAGCCGGAGGAAATCCGGGCAAATTCAAAAGTCATCGAAGCATATCTTGGCAGTTAAACCATGTTGGAAATAAAAAATCTTTTCGTCGGCTACGGCGCTATTCCAGCGCTGCATGGAGTTTCTTTGTCTGTGAAGGCAGGCAGCATCGTCACGCTCATCGGCGCGAACGGCGCGGGCAAGACGACGACTCTCAAGACAATTTCCGGTTTGCTCAAACCGAAGTCGGGCGAGATTCTTTACGACGGCAAAAACATCGCCGGTCTGCCGCCGCACCAAATTGTTGCGCGCGGAATTTCGCATGTTCCTGAAGGCAGGATGATTTTTGCGAATTTGACGGTGCTGGAAAATTTGCAGCTTGGCGCGTATTTGCAGAGGGACAAGCAGATCGTCCGGCGTGAACTCGACCATGTTTTCAGCCTGTTTCCGCGATTGCGGGAACGCCAAAAGCAGGTCGCAGGAACTTTGAGTGGCGGCGAACAGCAGATGCTGGCCATCGGTCGGGCGCTGATGAGCAGGCCGAAATTACTTCTTCTTGACGAGCCGTCGCTTGGACTTGCGCCTTTGCTGGTGAAAACCATTTTCGAGAAAATTGTGGAAATCAACCGCGATCAAGGCTTGACGATTTTGCTGGTGGAGCAGAATGCAAACCTTGCGCTGGAAATTTCACATTTCGGCTACGTCCTCGAAACGGGGAAAATCATCTTGCAGGACGATTCCGCCGCGTTGAGTCAGAATCCGCAGGTCAAAAGCGCCTATCTGGGCGGCTGATCACGGGCCGATCAAAATGCGGTAGAAGCGCTGTTTGTTGGTGGCGTTGGGGTCGGTCAAATTGAACACATTGGTGGTGGCGCTGTTGGTGATGAAAAGCGAAGTCCAGTTTGTGGAACTTAAATTGGTGGACATCTGGACCGTGTAATTCTGGTTTACCGCACCGGTGAGCCGGATTTGGAACCGGTTTGTCTGCCAGCTTGGCGAACCAAGAGCTGGCTTGGGATTGACGACGAGCGTGAACGAATGGGTGACGGTGAGCGAATTATGATCGGTCAGGCGCACAATGAAACTGTTCGTCCCGACGGACGCCGGCACGCCGGAAATTCCGCCGTTGGTCGAAAGCGTCAGCGCGGATGGCAGCGGTTGCGAACCGTTGGCGATGGTCCAGGTGTAAGGTGTCGTGCCGCCGGAACCTTTCAGTTGATTCGTGTAGGCGGCTCCGACCGTGGCATTGGTCAGGGTGGTCGTCGTGATTTGCAAGGAAGCCAGGATGGTGATTGAAAAATTGGTTTGCACCTGGTTGCCATCGGTGTCAGTGGCACCTCCGTTGAATGAAAAGGTGCCGCTGCTGGTCGGCGTGCCGGAAATGACAAAGAACTCGTTTGAACTGGTGAGGGTGCCATAAGAGAAATTCAAACCCGGCGGGAGCGAACCATTTAGAATCGGACTGTAGCCGCCCGCCGTATCGCCCCCAGAAATCAAAATTTGCGCGGTGTAAGGTATGCCGTTTGTGCCGTTTGGCAGATTATTGGTGGAAATGGTAAGGGCGGGATAGACTGTCAACGACAACGATTGATCCACCGTGTTCGCGGAATTATCAGTCACGCGCACGGAAAAATTATAATTCGTCCCGCCAAATGGCGCATTCGTCGGGGTGCCGGAAATGTTGCCGCCCGTTGAAAGACTGAATCCGGGAGGCAATGCCAGCGAGCCCGGGGTCAGCGACCAAGAATATGACGGTTGTCCGCCGGAAGCGCTTAATTGCTGGTTGTATTGCCCGCCCACAATTCCGTCAGGCAGGGAAGTCGTCGTAATTTGCAACGGTGAAACGCTGCCGAGGGTAAATGTCACCGACGGGGTGTTGCCGGAGACGGTGAGATTTTGGGAAGCGGGGGTCGAGTAGCCGGCGTTCTGCACGTCGTTGCCGTTCAGGCTCACCTGCCAGTTGCCGTTGCAGACCGGCACATTGGCCGCGCCCGAACCGTCCGTTTGAATCTGCTCACTGGAATAATTGGTGGTGCCGGCCGTGAGCGTAGCGAAAACTCCGATGCCCGAAACGCCAGCACTACTGGGATTGTTGACCTGCGCCTGGATCGCGCCCGTGACGCGCGGGGCGATGAGAATAAAATTAGTGATGTTGACACCGTTGGTGAAGCTGACCGGCACGGTGGGTCCCACCAAGTTGAGTGATGGATAGCCGGTGTTCGGGTCGCTGTTCAAAAAGAGCGTGTAATTCCCGCCGACAATGCCCATCCGGAAATTTCCGCCCGAATCGGTCGTGGCCTGGGA
>Ga0302267_10005601_pt1 | contig 13135 bp, 9 predicted proteins | sample III_Bog_E1_3_FD_194555 | JGI IMG/M metagenome (GOLD analysis project Ga0302267, IMG submission 194555) | Peat permafrost microbial communities from Stordalen Mire near Abisko, Sweden - III_Bog_E1_3 | ecosystem: Environmental > Terrestrial > Soil > Wetlands > Peat | place: Sweden: Abisko... | reverse complement strand
AGGAGCCGACGAAGCACCAGTATGACTTCGACGTGGCGAGCGGCATCGCGTTTTTGCGCACGTTCGGGCTGGAGGACTATTTCAAGTTTAACATCGAGACGAACCACGCGACGCTGGCGGGGCATACGTTCAATCACGAGATCGACGTGGCGGCTTCGCAGGGGATGCTTGGTTCAATCGACGCGAACTCGGGCGACACGCTGCTGGGCTGGGACACGGACCAGTTCAACACCGACGTGAAGGAGCTGACGCTGGCGATGGTTTCCATTTTGCGCGCGGGCGGACTCACCACCGGCGGATTTAACTTCGATGCGAAGCTGCGCCGGCCCTCGATTGATCTCGAGGACTTGTTTCATGCGCACATCGGCGGGATGGATGCGTACACGCTGGCGTACAAGATCGCGCTGAAGATTCGCGCCGACGGGAAGCTGGATAAGTTCGTGAAGGATCGTTACGCGAGCTTTGATTCCGACTACGGCAAGATGGTTGAGAAGGGCAAGATTGGTTTCCGCGAGCTGGAGAAGCTCGTGCTCAAGAAGCTGGGCGAACCGAAGCCGAAGAGCGGCAAGCAGGAGTATCTCGAGAACCTGCTGAACACTTACCTGCACGGGTGATTGAACCCTTTCAGGGTTCGCTCTTTTTTTGTGAATACCCAGGGTAGGCGCTGACGCGCCAACCCTGGGCTGAGAGATACAATCCTTTCAGGATTGTCACCGCACACGCGGCTTTCTTGGAGGGACGGGCTCCTGCCCGTCCGCGCTTCCCGGGAAACGATACGGAACGGACGGGCGGGAGCCCGTCCCTCCAAGAAACGTGGCGTGTTAGGCTTTCCGCTGCTCCAGGTCCGGCAAGAACCAGGTGAGCATTCCCAGGAGCGGCAGGAAGGCGCAGACCTGGAAGACGAAGTAGAGGCTGGTGACGTCGGCGAGTTCGCCGAGGACGGCGCTGCCGATGCCGCCCATGCCGAAGGCGATACCGAAGAAGAGGCCGGCGATCATGCCGACGTTGCCGGGCACGAGTTCCTGCGCGTAGACGACAATGGCGGAGAACGCGGAGGCCATGATGACGCCGATGAGCACGCTGAGGACGCAGCACCAGAAGAGATTCGCGTAGGGCAGGATGAGCGTGAACGGCGTCATGCCGAGGATCGAGGCCCAGATCACCTGCTTGCGGCCGATCTTGTCGCCGATGGGGCCGCCGATGATCGTCCCCGCCGCGACGGCGAAGAGGAACGCGAAGAGGAAATACTCGGACGTTTCCTTCGCGACGTGGAATTTGTCGATGAGGAAGAACGTGTAGTAGCTGGTCATGCTCGTCAGGTAGAAATATTTCGAGAAGACGAGCACGACGAGGATGGCCAGTGCGCCGAGAACGCGGCGGTTGAAGGTGGGCGCGGTGCCCGCGACGGCTTTCTTCCTCGGCAGCCGCGCCATGTTGCCGCGGTACCAGAAGCCCACGCGCGTGAGCAGCAGGATGCCGGTGATCGCGGCGAGCGTGAACCAGACCAGCTCACTTTGGCCGTGCGGCAGGATGATCCACGCGGCGAGCAGCGGGCCGAACGACGTGCCCGCGTTGCCGCCGACCTGGAAGAGTGATTGCGCGAAGCCGTGCCGTCCGCCGGACGCCATGCGTGCGACGCGCGAGGCCTCGGGATGAAAGACCGACGAGCCGATGCCGACGAGCGCGACGGCGATCAGCACGTGGCCGAAATTTCCCGCGTAGGCCAACAGCACCAGTCCGAGCAGCGTGGAACTCATGCCTACCGCGAGCGAGAACGGTTTCGGGTAGCGGTCGGTGTAAAAGCCGACGAAGGGCTGGAGGATCGACGCGGTGAGCTGGTTGGTAAGCGTGATGAGGCCGATTTGCGCGTAGCTGAGCGAGAACGAACTTTGCAGCAGCGGATAGATCGCGGGGATGAGCGACTGCAACGTGTCGTTGAGCAGGTGCGACAAACTGAGCGCGACAAGAATGCCGAGGACGGTGCCTTGGGTGGCGACATCTTGGCTTTGCGATTCTTCCGCGTTAAGTTCTTGGGATAAAACGGAAACGGACGAGGCATTGGACTCGTCTAAAGGAGATTGATCGATCGATGACGACATGGGGATTCAAGCTGAGGAGAAGCGGGGCATGAAGCCAAGCTCCCTGCTCTCTCGACTCCTTCGCGCGTTGCAGACACAACTGCCGCGATTCGCCGACGATGGAGAAGACGAGCAGGTCCAAAATAAAACACTTTTCGGTTCGACGCTACGGAAAGTCGCATTCTTCATCTACGCGCTGGCGCTGGGGGCGATTGTCGTTTGGGTCGCGGTGCAGATGGCGGCGCCGAACGGCTCGACCGGCGCGACGCTCACGGTGCCGCTCACGCGCGGGCCGTTCACCGTGCTCGATTTTCCGCCGCAGGTGCACAAGGAGCCGCGCGCGATCATTCTCTTCGGCACAGGCGACGGCGGTTGGAGCGGCTTCGAGGAGGCGATTTGCAAGACGCTCCAGCAACGCACGTATGAAGCGGTGGGCATTGACTTCGCGAGCTACGCGAAGACCGATTACTCGCTGGAGATCCTGCAGGCGGACATGGCGAAGATCGCGGCAACGATCCGCTCGCGCTACGCGGATAACAATCCGCCTGTGATCATTGGCGGGTATTCGATGGGCGCTGCGCAGGCCATCGCGGCGGCGGGCGGACCGCATCCGCCGGCCGGTTTGGTCGGCTTGCTTTTGGTTGATCCGCGCAGCCGGGGAAGGTATGGTCTGCGGCTAGCGGACAAGGGTGATGTGTTGCCGACCGGGCCCGGCACCTTCAGCATGGACGAATTCTCGAAGACGATGAACGGGTTGCGCGTGGTGCAATGGCACGCCACGGAAGACTCCATCGACTCGCGCGCCTGGCTTGATTCGCTGACCGCTCCGCACAAGGAGTACGATTTTGGGCAGACGGGGCATTATTATAATAATGGTCGGGCTGATTTTTTGACTCAATTTGCCGATAGTGTGAGTTGGATACTCGATCCAGGGTCGATCGTGGCGAAACCGCTACCATGATTGCTGTCGATAAAACCATTTTACGAGGCGAAGCTCTACTTCTCGAAGGTGCTGCTCCGCAGCAGGATGCTGCAGGATTACTCCCGCGTCTTCGGCCCCTCTTCAGTGTGACCGCGCTGGCCTGGGTGGTGCGTTTTGTCGCGGTTTTCAACATGGCCAACGCGCTACTGCGCTACGAGCCGAAATTTATTTTTTGGCTGGGCAAGTGGGTGCCGATGGAAATCACGGAGACCACGCGTATCCGCATGTTCCTGATGTCGGTGCTGCTCTTCATCCTGGCCTCGGGCCTGCAACGCGGCAAAAAGCTGGCGTGGCAGATCGCGCTACTCGGCCTGATGCTCGCGCCCATCCTGCATATCGACCGCGGCGTCATTTGGCCGCAGGCGGCGGTGAATTTGCTGGTCGTCGGGTTTCTCATCTGGCACCGGGAATATTTCGTGGTCGAGTCCGACCCGCGCTCGATCCGCTCGGCGCTGTTCATCTGCCCGCTTTTGGGCTTGGCGCTATTGGCCATCGGCACGGTGCGCCTGCACGCGCTGCACAAGTACACGGTGGGCGATCACACGTGGACCGGCTGTGCGAAGACGGCGAGTGAGCTTGTTTTCGTGCATCATACGAGCACGCAGTTGGCGGTGAGCCCGCACTCGCGCGATCTTTTCGCGCAGTTGCGCGTGGGCGGCACGTCGGTCGCGCTGGTCGGCCTCTTCCTGATCCTGCGCCCGGTGATTGCGCGGCGGCGTTCGCGCGCGGAGCATCGCGAGCAGGCGCGCTGGCTCGTCAGACAGTACGGGCATGATCCGCTGGACCCGTACGCGCTGATGGACGACAAGCAGTATTTCTTCACCGCGAGCGGACGGGCCATGGTGCCGTACGCGCTTTCGGGCAATCTCGCCGTGGCGCTGGCCGACCCGGTCGGCGCGCCGCGCGACCGCACGTCGGCCATCGCGGAGTTCGCGGTCTTCTGCCGCCATCGCGACTGGCAGCCGGTTTTCTACGAGGTGTCGGCCGATTTCGTGCCGGACTACGAGCGCGCCGGCTTCTGCGTCTTCAAGGTGGGCGAGGAAGCGCGGCTGGACGCGGCGAGCTTCACGCTCAAGGGCCGTGAGTACCAGAACCTGCGCACGGCATGCAACTCGGCGCGCAAGCGGGGCCTGACCTTCCGCTGGTACGAAGCCTCGAGCGGCATCGATGACAAGCTCGAGGAGCAACTCGAGGAGGTTTCCAGCGCGTGGATCGAGGGCAAGCGCACGCGCGAGATGGCTTTCGACATGGGCGCGTTTTCCACCGAGGCAATTCGCCGGCACGGCGTCGGCGTGGCGATCGACCCGGACGGCCGCGTGCTGGCCTTCGCCACGTGGCGGCATTTTTCGCGCTGGAACGGCCGCTGCCTCGACCTGATGCGTGTGCGGCCGGGCTGCCGCAACGTGATGGACTTCGTGCTGGTCGAGTCGATCCTGCGCTACCGCGACAACGGCGTGCGCGACATCAGCCTCGGCTCCGCGCCGCTGGCCAATGCGGACGCGATCACGGCCTCGTCGCCGGGCGAGGAAGCGGCGGTGAAGTTCATGTTCGAGAACCTCAACGGCCTCTACAAGTACAAGTCACTTTTCGAGTTCAAGCGCAAGTACCGCCCGCAGTGGCACGGCCGTTACCTCGCGTATAACCGCGGGCTGCACCTGCCGCTGGTCGGCCTTGCCGTCGTGCGTGTGCACACGCCGGGCGGGATTATGAAGTTTTTGCGGGCGTAGGGTAGCCGTCGCACTCCGTGCGACGGACTATACTCCAAGCGCTTTCTTTAATCCTCCGTCGCACGGAGTGCGACGGCTACCTTCTGCGCCACGTAGAACTGATAGACCTGCTCGGTGAGCATCCCTTCGGGCACGGGCAGCGCCATGTTGGAAAGGGGCGCGAGGCCGAGCTCGCGGGCGAGATTTTCCAAGGCGTAGCACGACGTGCTGCGCGATTCGACCGCGTAGCCGATGAAGCCGCCGGGGCGCACGCAGGCGACGATGTGCGGCAGGCCGAGGTAATAGGGCACGTAGTCGCCGAGCAGCCCGACGGTGACGGCGAAGTCGTATGGACGCGCGAGGGCGGGACATTCCCCCGGCAAAAGCAAATTGGCGCGCTGCAACTCGCCGTAGCAGCCGGTCCGGCGGGCGAATTCGAGCATCACAGGCGAGAGATCGACGCCGTCGAGCGGCGCACGCAGGCCGGCGTCGCGCAAGGCGAGGCCGAGCGCCCCGGAGCCGCAGCCGAAGTCGATGCCGCGCGAATCGGGCGTGAGGTGCGGCATGATCGCCTTCGCCGCGCCGGAGGGTACGACGCTCGCCATGATGGTGGCGTGGTAATCGGGCGCGATGCGGTCGAAGGCTTCCTGCACTGCGGCGACCGAGCCGTAGCTGGCGCCCCAGATGGTGTCTTCGAGGGGGGATTTCATGCGTGGCGGGTGGTCAGTTGAATTACGCCCAGATGTGCTACTTTAACCGGTTGGACACATAAAGAAAGGGACAGGTTACCATGGAAAAGATCATCAAGACGGATGCGGAGTGGCGCAAGCAATTGACACCGGAGCAATATGCCATCACGCGCGGCAAGGGAACCGAGCGCGCGTTCTGCGGCGTCTTCTACGACAATCACAAGACGGGCGTTTACCACTGCGTGTGCTGCGGGTTGCCGCTGTTTGCCTCGAACGCGAAGTTCGACTCGGGCACGGGCTGGCCGAGCTTCTTCCAGCCGGTGGCGAAGGAGAACATCGAGGAGGTGGTCGACCGCAGCCACGGCATGACGCGCACGGAGATACAGTGCGCGCGGTGCGACGCGCATCTCGGGCACGTCTTCGACGACGGTCCGCGGCCGAGCGGCCTGCGCTACTGCCTTAACTCCGCGGCGATGACGTTCACCGAGGCGGGCAAGGAAAGCGCGACGCCGGAGAAGGCCGGTGCGCAGGATGGCCTCGCGCAGGCGTCGTTCGGCGCGGGCTGTTTCTGGGGCGTGGAGGCGACGTTCCGTGCCGTGCCGGGAGTTGTTGAGGCCACGTCCGGCTACCAGGGCGGCACGACGAAGAACCCGACATACGAGGATGTTTGCTCAGGCGACACGAATCACGCCGAGGTCGTGCACGTCGAGTACAACCCGGCGAAGGTGAGTTATGCGCAGTTGCTGGAAGTATTCTTCGCCAATCACGATCCCACGACGCCGAACCGGCAGGGGCCGGACCACGGCTCGCAGTATCGCTCGGTGATCTTCTACTACACACCAGAACAGAAGAAGGAAGCCGAGGCGACGATCGCGAAGCTCGACGCGGCGAAGAAATTCCGGCGGCCGATCGTGACGCAGGTGGTGGCCGCGCCCGACTTCTATCCTGCGGAGGAGTACCATCAGAGGTATCTCGAGAAGCGTGGGCAGACGCATTGCCACATCTAAAGACGCGCCACGCCCACCGATTTTGACGGAATTACCAAATTCTCGGAATTAACGGAATTAGAGTGAGGGGTTGGTGAAATCAAACCCAATCCCAATTCCGTTAATTTGGGAAATTCCGTAATTCCGTCATGTCCGATGGCGGCGCCACGCAATCGGCACAAAGTTTTTTGCGGTACTCATTGCATTTGCTGGCGCAGCACTTATAGAAGAGGCGAAATGTCCAACTCGTCGGAACCGTGGGATGTCGCCCGCGCGCTGCAGACTTACAACATCGCCCGGTGGGGCACCGGTTACTTCGGCGTGAACGACGCCGGCAACATGACGGTGCGGCCCGTGCAGGACCAGGGGCCGGCGCTCGACATGATGGCGGTGGTGGAAGAGGCGCGCGACCGCGGCCTGACCTTCCCGCTGCTGCTGCGCTTTCAGGATTTGCTGCGCCACCGCGTGCAGGTGCTCAACGAGGAATTCCGCGCGGCCATCGCGGAGGCCGGCTACCAGGCGCCCTACCGCGGCGTGTTCCCGATCAAGGTGAACCAATTGCGCGAGGTGGTGGAGGAAATCATGGACGCCGGCGCGCCGTACAAGTTCGGCCTCGAGGTCGGCAGCAAGCCGGAGCTCTTCGCCGCGCTGGCCATTCATCGCGATCCCGAGGCGCTGATGATTTGCAACGGCTACAAGGACTCGCTTTATATCCAGATGGCGCTGCTCGGGCGCAAGCTGGGCAAGACGATCATCATGGTCGTCGAGAAGGTCGAGGAGCTGAAGGCGATCCTCGACGTGTCGCAGCAGCTCAATGTGAAGCCGATCATCGGCGTGCGCATCCGGCTTCTGGCGAAAAGCTCGGGCAAGTGGGCGACGTCGGGCGGCGAGAACGCGAAGTTCGGCCTCTCCACCAGCGAAGTCATGGAGGCGACCGAGCTGCTCAAGTCCCGCGGCATGGAAGATTGCCTCAAGCTGATGCATTTCCACATCGGCTCGCAGATTCCCGACATCCAGACGGTGAAACGGGCGGTGCGCGAGGCGGCGCGTTATTACGCGAAGCTTAAGCAGCTCGGCTTTCCCTTGGAATATCTCGATGTCGGCGGCGGCCTCGGCGTGGATTACGACGGCAGCCGCGCGGCCAACGAGAGCAGCACGAACTACTCGCTGGGCGAATACGCGCGCGACGTGGTCTACAACGTGGCCGACGTCTGCAACGAGGAAAAGGTGGCGCACCCTACGCTGATCAGCGAGAGCGGGCGCGCGATTGTGGCGCATCACTCGGTGCTCGTGGTCGACATTTTCGGCGTGATCGAGAAGACGAAGGCCAAGCCGTTCGAGAAGCCGCCGGGCGAGGTGGCCAAGCCGGTGGTGCAACTGCTCGAGCTGCGCGCGTCGCTCAATCGCAAAAACAAGCGCGAGCATTTTCACGACGCGGTGCAGATCAAGGATGAGGCGCAGTCGCGCTTCGATCTCGGCCTGCTCGACCTCGCCACCAAGGCGCAGGTGGAAACGCTGTTCTGGGAGATCGCCGAGAGCGTGGTCGAGCAGTACCGCACGGCCAAGACGGTGCCGGACGAAATTCACGACCTGAAGGATTCACTCGGCGACCAGTTCCTCTGCAACTTCTCGGTCTTCCAGTCGCTCCTGGACCACTGGGCGCTGGGGCAGCTCTTCCCCATCGCGCCGATCCACCGGCTCAACGAGGCGCCGGAGCACAATGGAACGCTGGTGGATATCACCTGCGACTCCGACGGCAAGATCGCGAAGTTCATCGACGTCGACAATGAGGTGAGCAAGACGCTGGCGCTGCATGCGCTCAACGGCAAACCGTACTACCTCGGCATTTTCCTGCTCGGCGCCTACCAGGACATCATGGGGGACCTGCACAATCTCTTCGGCCGCGTGAACGAGGCGCACATTTTCCTCGATCCCGACGAGGAGAGCGGCTTCTACATCGAGGAGACGATTCCCGGCAGCCCGATCAGCGAGGTGCTGGCCGATGTGCAGTACGACAAGACGCTGCTGGAACGCGCGATGAAGGAGCAGATCGACCGCGCGATCAAGGCCGACGTCCTCAAGCCCAACGAAGGCATGCGCCTGCTGGAGTCCTACGAGCAGGGGCTGAAGACGAACACGTATTTGCAGTTTTGAGGTAGCCCGCGACCTCCGGGCGCGGGGCGAGTGGCGTGATCGCAACCCGCGTCCCGGCTCCGAACAGTCAATGAGCCCGTCGCCCGGAGGTCGACTGCTACCACTGCGCGGCTACTTCGGCACCGGTCCCATCGTCTGCCCGGGCCGGTAGCAGGGCTCGAAGATGATGTCATTGAGCGGTTCCCCGGTGAGGGCGGTGGAACTGAGGGCCTCGGCGGCCTTCTGTCCGGCGGCGAAGAACTCGAAGTGGACGGTGGTCAGCGGGGGCTCGATGAACTTGAGGTAGGCCCAGTCGTGGAAGCTGACGATGCTGAGGTCCTCCGGTACTTTCAGGTTCATCTGGCGCCGCGCATGGTAACTGACCATGCAGCCGAGGCTGTCGTCGGTGGTCAACACGGCGGTGGGGCGCGGGTTCAGCTCGAGCACGCTCTGCGCGGCCTGAAGCATGCCGCTTTCGTCGCCACCGGCGGAAATCTCTGGCACCTGCGCGGGATCGATCCCGGCGCTCTTCAGCGCTTCGTGAAAGCCCAGGCGCTTTTGCGCATCGAACATGGCGTCGTAGCCGGAAAGCAGCGCGAACCGGCGGTGGCCGAGGCGCAGCAATTCCTCAGTCATTTGACGAGCAGCCTTGCGCTGGCCCACCGTGACGCGCGGGCCGGGCAGCTCGCAGTCGGTGAAGAGGAGGTAGGGGAGGTTCCGGTTGCGCAGCACCTCGAGGTCGGCCGGGGTGACGTCATCCGGTGCGACGATGACGCCGCCCATGCTGGCCGCCTTTTCCGCCTGCCACACTTCCGGCGGCGCACTGACCAAAAGGATGGCGGAGCGCAGCGAGTTCATAACCGTTTGCGCCCCGCGCAGCATTTCGGCGAAGGGCCGGTGCTCCGCAGCATGCGGGGATTTCATCAGGATGCCGAGGTACCGATGAACGCGCGTGCTGCGCCCATGCGCAAATGTACCTTTGCCGTGCTTGCGGTAAATCAGGCCACGGTTCTCGAGGTCGCCCAGCGCCAGCCGGACTGTGACACGGCTGACACTGAATCGACGACAGAGCTGGTGCTCGCTCGCAATGGCAAACGGGGTGGTATCATCCCGGCTAAGAATCTCTTGTGTTACGGCAGCGACTAAGCGGGAGCGGGCGGTGGACGGACGTTGTGAGGGCACTGAATAGTGCAATTATGCTAACCCGTTACCTTATGCAAGCTTAAAATTAGAGCTGCTTAATTGTAAATGTTGTATCATCATGTTCTGGAGCGGGTTTCGTGTCTCACAGGATCATCGAACCGCGTGTAGGGGGCGTGGAACAAAATGTCTAACTTGTCGGTCGGGCCGTTACGCTGTTTGGCGATGATCAGGTTGTACGGAATGATCGGCCCGTGCTGGCGTTCGTTGCCGTCCTCGTCCTTCTCCGGTTCGGGACGATGCAGGAGGAGGACGACGTCGGCGTCCTGCTCGATGGCGCCGGATTCGCGCAGGTTGTGGAGCGCCGGTTCCTGCCGGCCCTTGCTGGCTTCCTCGCTCCGGCGGTTCAACTGCGCGAGGATGATGATCGGGATGCTGAGTTCCTTGGCTAGCGCCTTGATGCCGCGCGAGATTTCCGCGACTTCGTTCTGGCGGTTGTCCTTGGCCTGGGCGGATTCGGAGCGCAGGAGCTGAAGGTAGTCGATGACGAGCAGCTCGATGTTGTGGCGGTCCTTCATGCGTCGGGCCTTGCCGCGGAGCTGGTTGATGCTGAGGAAGGACGAGTCGTCGAGGTAAAGCGGCCACTCGCGCATGTCGGCGGCGACCATGCGCAGCTTTTGCATGGCCTGGTCGTCGAGGTCGCCGGAGCGGATGCGGCCGAGGCTCTCGCTGCCGAAGGAGGCGAGCAAGCGGAGCATGAGCTGCTCGTTGGTCATTTCCAGCGAGAACATGCCGACGGCGTGGCCGGGCTTCTTCCACGAGTCGCTGGCCTCGTCGTAGCGCTGCTCGAGCGCCCGGCGGGCGAAAGTGAGGGCGAGCGCAGTCTTGCCCTGGCCGGGACGCGCGGCGAGGACGATCATTTCGCCCGCTTTCCAGCCGGCGGTGAGTTCGTCGAGCCGATGGAAGCCGGTGGGCATCCCCTGAAGCTGGCCGCGACGGTTTTGGAACCGCTCGATCAACGCGAGGGCCTTGTCGATTTCCTCGCGCGCGGGGACGGTGGATTGCGTGAGGCCTAGGTTGGTGACTTGGAAAATGGCGGACTCGGCGCGGTCGAGCACGGAGGCGACCGAGTCGGGCATCTCGGCGATGTCGGCGACGATGGTGGCGCAGGCGGCCTGCAGGTAGCGCAGCAGGCTCTTCTCCTTCACGATGCGGACGTACGAGCCGACGTTGAGATGGTTGGCGAAGCCGACGAGGAGCTCGGCCAAAATGCCGGGCGAGCCGACGGCCTCGGCCAGCTTGCGGTCGGTGAGCCACTGGTGCACCGCGATGGTGTCGATGGCCACGCCGCCGTTGTACATGTCGCGCAGCGCGCCGAAGATTTCCTGGTGCGCGGGGACGAAGAAGTCGTCCTTGAGCAGCGTGACGGTGGCGTCGTTGATGACCTCGTTCGGCTGCGCCATCATACAGCCGAGCACCGCCTTCTCGGCCTCGGCGCTGTAGAGCACGGTGGGCGAGAGGACGTCCGCGGCGGCAGCATTGGCGCGGCCGCGCTTGGGCGGAGTTTTGATCGGTGAGTCGGAAGCGGGCATGATCATCGGGGTGTGATCATCGTGTGATTCTGTAGCGAAGAAAAGCGTGAGGTTATTTTTCTTTGCTCACAAGTTATTCACCGTCTCAAACGAGGCATGGAAAGCGCAGCCCGAAGTTATTCCCATGCGTCAAATTTATGTGACAAACTGGAAAAACTCCGTCTGCAAACGGAGCTTTTGCGAAGAGCTACTCACCGCCTCACCAGAGGTAAATCGCGAGCGGAAATTACCACTAGTCGGCGACTTACTACCAAGTTATTCACATGGCAAAAGCGCCCGCGCTTACTTTGCCGCGGGTGCCGGTGCGGTTGCGGCAGCCGGGGCGGCTCCGAGCTGGCCTGGGAAATACTTTTCCACCACCGGCGTGATGGCATTGGCCCAGATTTCGTAGCCCTTGGCGTTCGGGTGGAGCAAGTCGGGCATGATGTCCTTGGGCAGCGTGCCGTCGGGTTGCAGGAACTTGTCGCCGAAGTCGAGATAGGTTACGCGCGGATCGGAATTGTAGCCCGAGATGATGGCGTTGACCTGTTTGTTCCAGAGGCGCGGCGGGTCGTTGGCGTTGGCGCTGCGCGGGAAGATGCCGAGCAGCAGGATTTGCGCGTGCGGGCAGCGCTTCTCGTACTCGCCGATGAGCATCTTGATGCCGGTGGCCACCGTCTGCGGATCCTGACCGCTGTTGTTCGTGCCGATCATGATCATGACCAGCTTGGGGTCCTGGCCGTCGAGCTGGCCATGCTCCACGCGCCAGAGGAGATGCTGCACTTGGTCGCCGCTGATGCCGAAGTCGGCGGTCTTGATCTTGCCGAAGTGTGCGTCCCAGACCGCCTTCCCGGTTTTCTGCCAGCCGTCGGTGATCGAGTCGCCCTCCCAGATCATGTCATGCGGGCCTTTATAGAGGCTCAGGTTTTGCTGAAAGCGATACAGCCAGTCGATGCGCGGCGAGGCGTGCGTCGCGGCGGGCTGCTCCAACGCCGGCGGGGGCCACGCGACGGACGGATCGTCGGCGCGGAGTGCGCCCAAGCTGAGAACGGTGAGGAGAGCCGGGAGGAGGAATTTCATATCGCGGATAGGTCGAGTTTAACCGGGCAACGGGGAAATAGTTTTGCGAGCGGGCGCAAGTTTAACCGCCGACGGCGGTGTACTGGTGCAGGCCGCGCTTCCAGCAGACGCCGCTCAGCACGTAGAAGAATCCGATCCAAGCCCATTGCCAGGCGAATCCCCAGAGGAGCGCGGTGCCCTGCACGTGGCCGATGAGGATCGCGGCGGGGAAGTAATATTCGTAGGCGAAGGGCAAGCTTAGGCAGAGCTGGTGCAGCCACGCGGGAAAGGCGTCGACCGGGAAGATGTGGCCGCCGAGGAGGAACTCGATCGAGTAGACGATGTAGGTGACGCTGCCAATGTCGAGGATCCAGAACGCCAGCATGGCCAGCGTGAAGCAGAAGAAGAACTGGATGAGCCCCGCGCCCACGAGCGCGAGCAGCGCCAGCGGTAGATTCTCCAGCCAAGGCAGTCCGCGGAAGTAGGGCGCGAGCCAGATCATGGCGATGCCCAGCGGCACGACGGCGAACGCCGAGTGCACGAGCCGTGCCGAGGCGTAGAGGTGGAACCGGTAGAGCCGGTAGCCGAGCGGCTTGAGCAGGAGCGTGTTGATGCGGCCCTCGCGGATGTCGTCGGCGATCTGGAAGTCGTCCTCGTTGGGCGACGTGGCCGTGTCGACAAGGATCATGATGACGAAGTAGGCGACCATGCTCTCGAAGGTGTAGCCGGCGAACGACTGCTTGCCGTTGAACGCGGCCTGCCAAAGGAAGACTGAGCCGAGCAGCGGCACG
>Ga0302267_10005590_pt1 | contig 13154 bp, 17 predicted proteins | sample III_Bog_E1_3_FD_194555 | JGI IMG/M metagenome (GOLD analysis project Ga0302267, IMG submission 194555) | Peat permafrost microbial communities from Stordalen Mire near Abisko, Sweden - III_Bog_E1_3 | ecosystem: Environmental > Terrestrial > Soil > Wetlands > Peat | place: Sweden: Abisko... | reverse complement strand
CTCACGCAAATCCTGCGAATAGGATTGCATCCTGCCCCCCTCTCTGCCGGCAGAAATATTATCGCACAATTGTAAATACTTAAATTAGAAACGCTTTAGGAAGCGTAGGGAAATGGCTATTAGGCACATTGAATTGATGAGCGGAGATCAGTTTGTCAAAGCAAAGTCTAGAAAAAGATAGCAAAGTGTTCTATTTAAATGTTTAGAGTTAAATGTATTTCTGAATCATGGCCTATTCCTGTGCATTTCTGCCCCGGTGAAAGCTGCATTCTCTTTCATCGGCTGCGTGCCGCGAGTCAATTCCGGTGTGAAACTCTGGCCACGCCGCTCAACTTCTGGTAGTGTCTTATCCGTCCGTTCTGCTCAACCCGCAGGGGTCGAACTGGGCGGAAACCTCTGTGACCGGAACAACCTATGGCAAGAGCGATTTGGAACGGCAAAGTGATCGCCGAGAGCGATACGACGGAGAGGGTGGAGGGAAATGTCTATTTCCCGGAGACCAGTCTCAAGCGCGAATATTTTCGCCCCAGCAGCACCACTTCGACCTGTCCGTGGAAGGGGCAGGCTCGTTACCTGACGTTATGGATCGACGGGCAGGATAATCCCGACGCGGCCTGGTACTACCCGGATCCGAAGCCGGCCGCCCGGCAGATCAAGGGGTATGTGGCCTTCTGGCGGGGCGTGGACATCGTCGAGTAGTCAGCCTGGATCTCTCACAGGACAGAGGGCGGAAGTACCCGGAATTCTGGGTTGAGCGAGGTCGCGGAGGGCAGGTTGGCTCATCAAGCAGAATTAGCCTTTCCTGCGAGCCTAAATAAGTTGGGGGCGTCAGACCAATGCCAGTGACGAACGCAGGCTAACTCATATTCGTTTCTGGCCGATACGTGGCATGAACAGGACTCTTCCATCCCGTATCTCGATTTTGCTTTCTGTGGTTCTGCTAACCATAAGCTGCGACGTGGTGCCCAGCCAGACCGCAAATGAAGACCGGCAGGAGCTCTCCCCCAGGGACTGCTTGCGGATTGCAATGGAGTAGAACCACCGCCGTCCCGCCCGCCAGTTTGCGGTTGCTATCGCCGAGGCGCAGCATCGGCAGGCCCCCGCTGCTTATTGGCCGCAGATCAACGCGAGGGGCGGGGTTGCCGAGATGAGTTCTTCCCCTAACTTCATCTATCCGGCCAGTGCCATGGAAATACTGCTTCATTCTTGAACACTTCACGAGCGTGGTATTTTGATGGTCGATTGTTTTGGGAGCGCCATCAGGTCTCGATAGCCAACAAGCAGCCCTTCGTCGATTTCTCTGGCAAAGCTCTTGCGGGTTAGGAAACTTCCGAAGATCGCGTTTTGAGCATAGCTATGCCCGACAGGTTGGCAACCTCTGGGCATGAAGTTCAGATTTAAAGGCTTCCGCGAGGGGCCTATCCGGCGGTTGCGCCCAGTGCAGCGGCGATGCGCTGGAAGTCGCTTCGCCAAGGGAACGATTCTGGCAGATGCACGACGATGCGACGGACGGAACCGACTAGGCGAGCACCGAGCTTGAGCAGCCGTTCGCGCAGCGTCCAGACTTGAGCCCGGGCCAGCGTTGTCAGTTCCGCATTCAACCGAATCTCCTGCATCAGCACATAGGCCGCAGCCGCCATCAGCACGCGCAGTTGGTTGGCCCAGAGGCTTGTACAACTGGTGCGATCCACATCGAGAGCCTTGAGTTCCTTTATTCTGTTCTCGATGTCGTCGCGCTGGCAATTGACCTCTTCATAGAGCCACTTCGGGCTTTGCTTCATGTTGGTGACGACGAAGCGCGGATTATCGCGCGGCTCCTTGCTCTCGGCCCGGACCGCCTCGGCCTTAAAGATTACACGCTAAAAGGAACGCATGGCACGCATGGTCCTTGCGCAGCTTCTAGAGCAGAATCAAGATAGCAATACCCAGCGGCGATTCTACGAGTAATACTGGTTTCTCTGGCGAATTGACCGCGATGACGAGGATGGAACGAGCCTATTCGGACGATCTGCGGGTGAGGATTTTGGAAGCCGATGAGCGGGGCGAGGGCAGTTGCCGTGCGCTCGCCAAGGGCTTTGGCGTCAGTTGGGAGTATGTGCGCAAACTGCGCCGGCAACAGGCTGGGACTGGTCAGAAGACGCGTGTTGCGCAGTCGCGGTATGGAGTCCGGAGCAAGGTGACCGAACCGGTCAAGGCGCACATACTCAACATGGTCAAGTCGCAGCCGGACCGGACCCTGGCCGAGTTGCGGGAAAGTATCCGTTCGGACAAGGGGGTTTCGATGAGTTGGGGGCTACTGCACCTGTGGGTTGTGCGGCTGGGTCTGGGGCTGAAAAAAAGTCGCTCCACGCCGTCGAACGAGACACCGAAACTAACCGTATCCGTGGTGCCGAGTTCCACCAGCGCATCCTCGCGATCGATCCGAAAAGGCACGTCTTGCTTGACGAAAGCGGCATCTGGGCCACGATGAGGCGGCGCTTTGCGCGCTGCCTCGGCGGGGCGCGCATCCATGAAGGGACGCCGGAGGGAGACTGGCAGATCGTCACCATCCTGGGTGCGATGAGCCTGGGCGGCATGATCGCTACGATGACCGTCGCCGCGGCCACCGATAAGGAGATCTTCCTGGCCTACCTAGACCATTTCCTCTGCCCGGCCCTCACTCCAGGAGATGTGGTGGTGATGGACAACCTCAGTTCGCACAAGGTAGACGGCGTGCGGCAGCGGATCGAGGCCGCAGGTGCGCAGCTGCTTTACCTGCCCCCTTACTCGCCCGACCTGAACCCCATCGAAAAGGCCTGGTCCAAATTCAAACAACTGCTTCGCTCCGCCAAAGCTCGGACTGAACAAGCCCTCGACCAAGCCATCACAGAACCCCTCCAGCCTCGGTGATCACCCAAAAGCGGCCATAGGGAGAGGCTTAAGGCAGAGCTACCGCAGAGAAAGTTACCCTCTGTGTCATGAGCCACGTCTTGAGCAGACAAAAACGAGAACAAGTCATCGCATTGGGCCGGCTGGGCTGGTCGTTGCGGCGAATTGAGCAGGAGACTGGAGTGCGCCGGGAAACGGCGGGCGACTATCTTCGCGGCGTCGGGATTGCGCTGCGGCGTCCCGGCGGCTGGGGACGCCACCGTCCTTCAAAAGCGGCCATAGACCCGATCACCGACTCTGTGGGCGGGGAGTCACAAGCGGCCATAGAGGTGATCACTGGCTTTTTGGCCAAGAAACCGGGTTGCGGACCGGCGAGCAGCTGCGAACCTTACCGTGAACTGATCGTGCTGGAGTTGGAACGCGGCCGGAACGCGATGGGAATCTGGCAGGATCTGGTCGACAGCCACGGGTTCGCGGCTGGTTAACAGTGCGTCAGGCGATTCGTGTGCAATTTGCGTTGTGTCGCAACACCGGAAGCGCGGGCGATCATCGAAACTTCGGCTGGCGAAGAATGCCAGGTTGACTACGGTACGGGGCCGATGGTGCGCGATCCCGACAGTGGCAAGTACCGGCGCACGCGGCTGTTTGTTCTGACGCTGGGCTCGAGTCGCAAGTCGGTTCGACTGCTGGTCTTCCGTTTGAGTGCGCGGGTGTGGGCCGAGCTTCACGAGAAGGCATTTCGCCGGCTTGGCGGTTCTCCGCGGATCGTGGTCCTGGATAACCTTCGCGAGGGTGTGCTGTCTCCAGACTTCTACGATCCAGGCGTGAACCCCTTGTATCGAGATGTTCTGGCGCACTACGGCGTGACAGCGCTGCCCTGCAAGGTGCGCGATCCGGATCGAAAAGGAAAAGTCGAAAGTGGCGTCAACCATGCGCAGATGACGCCGTTGAAGGGCAAGAAGTTCGAGAGCCTGGAAGAGGTGCAGGCGTATCTGGATCACTGGGAAGAGCGCTGGGCCGACACGCGCATCCACGGCCGGACCAAGCGGCAGGTAGCGGCGATGTTCGCCGAAGAGAAGCCCTTCTTGCAACCGCTGCCGTTAGAACCGTTCCGCTACTACCAGTATGGCGAGCGCACGGTGCATATCGATGGTTGCGTCTAGGTTGATGCGGCTTGCTATGGGGCGCCGCCGGGCTGGATCGGCCGGAAGGTCAACGTGCAGTGGGACGCGATGTTCGTGCGTCTGCTTGATCCCCGCACCGGTGAGTTGCTGCGCGAGCATCTGAGCGGCAAGCGTGGTGGGCATCGCATCCGCGATGCGGACCGTCCGCGTCGTACGCTGCCACCGTTGCTTCAGCTGCTGGCGCGTGCGCACAAGGCCGGGGCCAATATCAGCGCAGTCCAAAGGCTCCTCTCACTCTGCGGCAGGTCAATCCGCTCATCCGCGAACTGAGCCAGTATCGCGACCTGATCCAACAACGCATCAACTTCGAGGAACCCAATCCATGAACCTGATCGAACTCAATCGCTCCCTGGTGCAACTGCGCCTGAGCGGCATGGCCGCAGTGATGGAAACCCGCCATCTGCAAGCGCAGTCGGAAAACATGGCGCCCATCGACCTGATCTCCATCCTGGTCTCCGACGAACTTGCCTGTCGCAGCAAGCGGCTGCTGGAGCGGCGCCGTAAGCAGGCGCAGTTCCGAGACCCAAACAAGCTACTTGATAACTTCGACCTCCAGTTCAATCCGAAGATGAACCACAGTCTGGTCTTCGACCTGGCCACCGCGAACTGGGTCGGAAAGCGCGAGGATGCCTTGTTCCTGGGCCGCCTGGCAGCGGCATAAGTCACTGCGCACAAGCCATCGGACACGCCGTCATCCAGCAGGGCTACCGTGTTCTGTATCGCGAAGCCCACAGGCTGCTGGAGGACTTGGCCGACGCAACGCTCGACGGCAAACGTAAGGAGTTGTATGGAGCAGCTGACCACTGTGCCGCTGCTGATCATCGACGACCTGGGAATGCGTAAGTTGCCGCTGACCGCCGCCGAAGAACTGCTGGAGATCATCATGCGCCGCTACGAACGAGCAAGCACACTGCTGACGTCCAACAGACCGGTAGAAGACTGGGGGAAACTGCTGGGCGACAGCGCCGCTGTCACCGCCATGTTGGATCGCCTTCTGCATCACGGTCACGTTCTGAAGTGCGGCCCGCGCAGCTGGCGTACCAAAACCGGCAGTACGGGAGATGCGCAATGATGAAAGCAAAAGCAAAACCAAATGCGATAAGGATGCCGGGCAAAGAACGCCCGGCGGCGTCGCGACTCGTGATCCAGAAGCCTCCCACGACGGAGCCTCACCATAGGAATGCTGGCAAAGACACGAAACCCTCTGCCGGCCAGCCTATCTGGCTAACCGCAGAGGGTCTCGGTTACCGATTCCTTTGGAGCCAGCCCCGCGCCATCGGCCCTGGATCACTCCGCAAGGCGCGACCCCGGCGGAGCGACTACAACACTAACACGCAATCAAAGGGTCTGAACATCGACGCGCAAATGGCCGCCTTGCAAAGATACACGTCAGCAAGGTAAAACAATCACGTCTTAGGCCACGCTCTATGGCCGCTTTTAACCCGATCACGTATGGCCGCATTTAACCTGATCACCGAGGACAGGAGAAGTCTACGGCAAGGCGTTTCTGGAAGCTCATACTTCTTATGGACTCGCGCCCCTTCCCGTGTTTTGGACTTCAACTTGAATGAGGGCTGGAAGAAGTTGATATAGAGACGGGAAACCTCGTAGAGTCGACGCAATGCTGCTGTTTCACTCAGCCCCTCCAGTCGGCCATAACCAATCAGCTTGCGAACAATGGCTCCGTTCTTCTGTTCGACCCACGCCTGATCGTTCTTTCGATAGGCGCGGCTGCGAGTGAGAACGATGCCTTGCTTCTGGCAATAATCCAACAGCGTGTCGTTCATGAATGCGCTGTCGTTGTCTGTATCCAGTCCGAGCAGGGGAAAGGGAAGCTTGGGCCGCAAACCAGTAATGGCTTCTACAATGAGGCCCTGCTCTCGAACCGGGAGAGCTAGGCATTCGGTCCATCCCGAGGCCACGTCGGTCAATACCAGAGAGTGCACAAAGCTGCCCACTAGCCGTGCCCCGCAATGCACAACCATATCCATTTCCATGAAGCCGGGTCCAACACCTTCCCAATCAGCAAAGGTGCGGACCGCTACAATCTTCCGCATTCGGTTTAGTCGGACGGATTTTTTCTTGCGTCCACTGGAAGCCTTTTCGCGAACAGGACGGAGCAGGCGATCAATAGTGGCAGCGCTGATCGCCAGCACTTGCTTCTTGACACCCTCCTGCAAGTGAAGATGTCCATGCCGTTCCATTGCCCCGACCAATAGCGGCAACAAAGCCTTCAACCGTTTGCCGCAAATCCTGTCGGATGCTTTCCAGAGCACAATCAGTGCTTCCTTCACCGCTTCCTGGTAGATGCGGTGGCCAACCGGCCGTCCACGCTGGGTGTATCCCTGGGCGGTCAAGTCCCGAATCGCATGTTTTCGGTGATAACCAGTCACCTTGACGAGCTCATCCAGGATCAACTTCTTGCCGTTTCGATCAGCCGTTTGATAGCGCTGGCTGATGGCCGCTCTCAGTTCACGACGTGTAGTCAATTTGATCTGTCCCCTCATCTCCGCCCCCGAGGTGTATCCATCTCGGTAGCATTTTCAATGAGGCAACGACCCCTTGCTCAGTAGCAAATATGGTGAGTCAATGCGACCGGAAAGACTAGTTGACGCCAGACAGTCAAGGAGATCGTGGCGGCGATGGAGAGCAAGTACGGGCAAGCCAACCGCATCTGGGTCATGGATCGGGGTATGGTCTCGGCCGAGAACCTGGAGTTCCTGCAGCAGGGCGGGCGACGCTATATTCTGGGCACGCTCAAGAGCCTCTTGCGCAAGTTTGAACAGCAGTTACTGGGGCACGATTGGCGCCAGGTGCATGAAGGACTCGAGGTCAAGCTCTGCCCGGCGCCGGTCGGAGAGAAAGTGTTCATCTTTGGCCGCAGAGCTCAGCGCCGGTTCAAGGAACAAGCCATGCACGATCGCTTTGAGCGGCGCATCGGGCAGAAGCTACTAGGTCTCTGACCGGATGAAGTCAGTTGTTTCATAGCGGAACTTTCGTCGAGCTTTTCTGCGTGTAAACTGCCAGTTGATTCTCACCTGTTCCTGGTTCATCTTTTTTTCCCAGGTTCTGGCTTGACGGTGCAGTTCTGTCAACGTGGGGATCGAGCGGCGTCCTAAGCATTGTCGGCTGAACAGGCTGATCTCGATCTCGGCTTGATTCAGCCAGCTGCCGTGCTTTTGTGTGTAATGAACCGTAAACCGGTCCCAGAACAAACCGCCGATTCTTTCTCCGTAGCGATCTACCAGTGCCTTACGCCGATGCGAGTTCAGATTGTCCATCACCAAGTGGATGGTGTCAGCCTCCGGGTAGGCGGCAACGATCTCTACCAAGTAGTCGGCTAACGGCGCGGCGGAGCGGTTGGCCGTAATCCTGGTGAAGTGGCGGCCAGCCTTGGGCTCGACACCGCAAAAAGCGTTGGCTGTACCGCGGCGTTCATACTCGCAGTCACGTCGCAGAATTTGTCCTGGCCGCATCGGGCGCGGCGGACGGACCTCGGCGTGCAGTACTACTGGCTTTTCGTCCACGCACACCTCCGGTTCGCTCTTCGAGAGCGGCTTTTCGTAAATCGCCAGCACTTCTTCCATGTGTGCGATGTAGTCCCGATTCAGTTCGGCCACACACCACATGTTTTTCCCGCCACGGCTTCAGATCGTGACCCTGGAGAAGGATGCGGATCGTCTCCCGGCCTACCGGTGGAGCCAGTTTCCGCCGCGCCGCCTCGGCAGCGATCAGCCGCACCGTCCAACGGGCTCTGCCCTCCGGAGGCGCCGAGCAAACCATGGCCACGATCCGCTGACTTTGCTTCACATTCAGGGCTCGCTGCTTGCCTGGACGCGGCTTCTCGTACAGTGCCGCATCCAATCCCTGTTCCTCGCAGCGTCGGGCGATGGCTCGTACGGTCGTCACTCCAGCACCCGAACTGACCGCCGCCTGAACCGCGCTCTGGCCCTGATCCAGTTGACGCAAAATCCATGCGCGTCGCAGCACGCGCGCCGACTCCCGCCCTTTGTTCAGCATCTCGCCAATACGCCGCCGGTCCTTCCGACTCAACGCAACATGCACCTGATGGTAGACAGACATGCTGTCAATTTGCTGCCTTTTACACGGCCTGACAAGTATCCAATAAGATTCATCTTCATCCGGTCAGATACCTAGCGATGATCGAAGGATGTAGCAAACGCAAGTAGAACCCTCTGCGCGTGGGCCGGCAAGTGGGCCGACTGCTGGAACGCAGCAACCGCGCCGCTGACTTATTCCGGGTGGATGTGGAAACCGGCGCACAACGCTTCGCGCATCTGCGCTGGACCAAGCGCGACGAGCAGAGCGATTGGATGACGCCGAGCGAGGGGTGTTATCTGCTGCGCAGCAACGTAACGGACTGGAGCGGAGAAGAGTTATGGCGCGCCTACATCCAACTGACAGAGGCCGAAGATGCCTTTCGGCTGCACAAGAGCGACCTGGTGATGCGGCCCGCCTGGCACCAGAGAGAACAGCGCGTACGGGCCAACATCCTGGTTTGTTTCTGGCCTACGTGCTTTGGAAAACCTTGGGCATGTGGTGCAATCGCGCCGGCCTGGGCGATGTGGTGCTGCCCACGCGAGCCGGCATCTCCATCCGCAAGCGCTGTGTCAGCAGCACCACAGACCATCAAGCCATCCTGCTTCAACGGCTCAGCCTGGAGATTCCCAACTGTCTCGATTTTGCAGACATGTAGTGAAGACTTCGCTATGCCTGCATTGAAAACAAACCTCTTGCAATTCCAACTGCGGAAGTTTGGTTAGAGGTGAGCAATAGGTTCCAGTCCGCGGTTGGCACGGTCGAACAGCCTGTCAGAAAAGTCCGGACCAAGTCCAGCCTCAACAGGGCAATCCTCAATCAAGACAGGGTTGAATTTTGCCCTTAGTTGGCGCACAAACCAACCCGCGCCGGTGGCAGGATCGTAGCCGCGTCGCCGCAGAACCCCTCTCGGACGTGCCAACAGTACGAAATGAATAGGGGGTCGGATGATGCGCAATTCGTTTCGGACTGTCATAGAGAATGCGCCTATAATGGCGTATAGTCTGGTTTAATGTTCTTTCCCCTGCACGAACTCCATGTCAACGTGCCATTCATGGTTTAACTGGGCTCCTGTCAAGGCCAATCAACATTCCCAGAAACAAGGTAAAACGTCGCGCCATCAATGCACTCAATGGCTGCAGCGCTTCCTTTCGCCTTCTCGGCTTGGATGAGCATCGCTCAAGATGAGCAGCCTTTTGCGCCTCGCCGGCATGAATCCGTCAAGTTCCCCTCAATCGCTGCGTACAGCCACACGAAGGAGTACAAATTTTGGAAGAGAAATCAGAAAGTATCCTAGACGCAACCAAGCAACGCGAACTCTCTCATGTCCAGTTGCGCACTGACTACGTCAAGGGGCCAGCGGTCGTCGTGGACTGGAACAAGAACGGCGGCCAGAACCTTGCAGAGCGATATGGAATGGACAATAGTAGCATTGCGTTACGGCGACAGTTCGTCCGACTCGGCGAGGAAGAGCGCAAACTGCTCGCGGAGATGGCACCTTGGGCCAAGTCGGTGGCAGCGCAGATTGCTAGGGATTTTTATGACTGGCAATTCAATTTCGGTCCAACGCGCGAGTTTTTTGAGAACTTCGCTCGCGAAAAGGGAATGCCTCTGGCAGCCATGCGCACCCACCTAGAGGAAGCACAGGCCGAATACCTCACTGAGGTCTTCGCCGGCTCTTCGGTGAATTGGGACATTCGCTATGTCGAAAAGCGGCTTCATATAGGCGCCGTGCACGACCGTATCAATTTGCCTTTCAAGTGGTATATCGGGGCCTATGCGGAGTATGACGTTCTGCTGGACGCCTACTTGCTGCGCGATATTCCAGACGAAGACCTTGTTCGCCGGACCAAAGCTGCGGTTTCGAAAGTCTTCAATCTCGATCTTCAGGCCATCGGGGACGCTTTCATTATGGTGACTGTGCAAAACATGCTGCAATCTGTGGGGATTGCGCTGGATGATCTTTCGATTTCTGGCGACAAGAGCGAGCATATCGGCAAAATCAAGAAGTTCATCACAGCACAATTCAGCGATTTTGCGGCAAAAATGGTCCATATGGCGGACGAACAGGACAAGGGAGACACCGACGTCTGGATTGAGCCGGAGAAGTTCCGCGGCGCCTTGAAGGTCATGGCCCAAGGGGTGAACAACATGGTTGCGGGCCAGCTTGCCATGAGCAAGAAAGCAATTGCCTGCATCACCGAATTCGGCAAAGGGAACTTCGAAGCCCCGCTCGACAAATTTCCCGGCAAAAAGGCGTTTGTCAACGAATCCATCGAACAAGTCCGTGGAAACTTGAAGGCACTGATTGCCGACACGGACGCCCTGGTCAAAGGCGCCAAGGAGGGCAAGCTAGGCACTCGCGCCGACGCCGCCAAACATCCCGGCGATTTCAGAAGAATCGTTGAAGGCATCAACAAGACGCTGGAAACGATAGTTGACCCTCTCAGGGTCATGGCCCAAAACGCCACCACACTGGCCTCCTCCTCCGAAGAGCTCATAGCGACAAGTCAACAGATGGCCGGCAACGCGGAGGAGACCGCCGTGCAGGCCAACGTCGTCTCAGACGCCAGTGCGGAGGTGTCGAAGAATGTCTCCTCGGTGGCCGCGGCAACCGAGCAGATGCAGGCATCGATTCGAGAGATCTCCAGGAGTGCCACCGATTCGGCTCACGTTTCCAAGAATGCCGTCAGAGTCGCGGAAGTGACCAATGAGACAGTGAAGAAACTCGGCGAGTCCAGCAAAGAGATCGGCAATGTGGTCAAGGTAATTACCTCGATCGCACAGCAAACCAATCTTTTGGCCCTCAACGCCACAATTGAAGCCGCGCGCGCCGGCGAAGCGGGCAAAGGCTTCGCGGTAGTCGCCAACGAGGTCAAAGAACTCGCCAAGCAGACGGCCAAGGCCACCAAAGAAATAGGCCAGAAGATCGATGCCATTCAGGGAGACACCAACGGCGCCGTTCAGGCAATCGAAGAGATCAGCACCATCATTAACAAGATCAACGAATTCTCCGACAGTATTGCCGCAGCGGTGGAAGAACAGACGGTAACCACCAATGAGATCAGCCGCAGCGTGAACGAAGCAGCCAAGGGGGTCCATGACATCGCTCAAAACATCGGCGGCGTGGCAGTAGCGGCCAAAGATACCACGCGCGGCGCACACGACCTGCAAACGGCATCTCAGGAGTTGACCCAAATGGCGTCCCGGCTGCAGTCCGTCGTATCCAGATTCACATTTTGAGCGGATTTGCGTTTTGAGACTCTCCTCGGCGGTCACCTTAAAACCGGCCACTTTGGATGACCTGAGACGTGATTGTTTTACCTTTCCGCAGGGTGCATTTGCAAGCTGCAGTTTCAGATGTTGCAGTGGTACCTGATTTTCAACGGTTCTAGTTGCGTGTTATGGTGGGAGTCGCTCCGCCGGGGTCGCGCCTCGCGGAGTGATCCAGGGCCGATGACGCGGGGCTGACTCCGAAGGAATCGGTAATCGAGACCCTCTGCGGTTTGCCCGATGGGCATGCTGCCGGAGGGTTTCGTGTTTCTTGCCAGATTCCTATGGTGAGGCTTCGCCGGGGGGAGGCTTTTGGATCCCGAGTCGCGACGCCGGCGGGCGTTCTTTGCCAGGCATCCTTATCGCTTTTGCCTTTGCTTTTGTAGTTGTCATTGGCTCTCTCCCGGGCTGCCGGTCATGGTTCGCCAGCTGCGCGGGCCGCACTTGAGCACGTGCCCATGGTGCAGCAGCCGATCCAGCATGGCGGAGACAGCGGCGCTATCGCCAAGCAGCTTGCCCCAGTCTTCTACTGGCCGATTTGACGTAATCAGCGAGCTAGCTCGCTCGTAGCGTCGCATGATGATCTCCAGCAGTTCTTCGGCCGCGGTCAGCGGCAGGCGTCTCATTCCTAAATCGTCGATGATGAGTAGAGGGACGGTGGTGAGCAGTTCCATGTGTTCTTTGCGGTTGCCGTCCAGGGTGGCATCAGCCAACTCTTCCAGCAGGACGTGCGCTTCGCGATAGAGCACACGGTAGCCCTGCTGGATGACGGCGTGCCCGATTGCCTGGGCGCAGTGGCTTTTTCCGCTTCCAGCTGGGCCCAGAAAAAGTGCGTCTTCGCGCCGTCCGATCCAGGCGGCAGTGGCCAGGTCGAAGACCAGATTGGGGTTCATCTTTGGATTGAACTGGAAGTCGAAGTTGTCGAGTTGCTTGTTTGCGTCGCGGAACTGCGCCTGCTTGTAGCGCCTGTCCACTAGACGCTGACTGCGACGGGCGAGTTCATCGGAGACCAGGATGGAGATCAGGTCGATGGGGGCCATGGCCTCAGCCTGAGCCTGAAGCAGTCGCATTTCCAGCACTGCGGCCATGCCGCTCAGTCGCAGCTGCACCAGGGAGCGATTCAGTTCGATCAGGTTCATGGTTTGGGTTCCTCGAATTGGAGTCGTTGTTGGATCAGGTCGCGATACTCAGTCAGTTCACGGATGAGGGGATCGATTTGCCGCAGGCTCAGAGGGGCCTGCGGACTGCGCTCCAGATAGCGGCGCACGAATTGGTACTCAATCACGCCCAGTTCCAGCGCTGCTGCGCAGGCCTGGTTGCAAGCCGCGCTACCGTACTTCTTGGCAAGCGAGAGCATGCCCATGATGCGGCGGACCCCGGCTTCGGCCTGGTGATGGTGGATCGCGTCGCAGACGGCGCCGATGTTGGCGCCGGCCTTGTGGGCCCGCGCCAGCAGTTGATGGGTATGAAGCGGTGTGCGCTTGGGGCGGTCCTCATCACGGATGCGATGTCCGCCACGTTTTTGCCCCAGATTCTCGCGCAGCAACTGGCCGGTGCGCGGATCGATCAGCCGCACGTACATCGAGTCCCATTGCACGTTGACCTTCTGCCCGATCCCGCCCGCCCCTCTGTGCCAACATGAGTGAGACAAATATCCCCTCAATATTGACCCGGCCCTGAGGCATTGCTACGCGGCGGCATAGCAGACGTCTTTCTGCCCGAAATATCCTTTGACCCGCTCAGGCTGTTTCTGGATGCTGCGCGCTGTTT
>Ga0302267_10005584_pt1 | contig 13162 bp, 10 predicted proteins | sample III_Bog_E1_3_FD_194555 | JGI IMG/M metagenome (GOLD analysis project Ga0302267, IMG submission 194555) | Peat permafrost microbial communities from Stordalen Mire near Abisko, Sweden - III_Bog_E1_3 | ecosystem: Environmental > Terrestrial > Soil > Wetlands > Peat | place: Sweden: Abisko... | reverse complement strand
TGCCGCTGAAATACTGGTTGTCGGCGAAGTTGATGGACAGGCCTTCGCCTTTGAATTCGACTCGAATGATTGTGTAGGTCGAGTCACCGGAATCTGGGTATTGGAATTCCATTTCGAGCAGGGTCGGGCTTAGCCAATTGCCTTTTAGTGCCAACAACTGATTATGGGCATCTTCATTCGGGCTGAACCGAAAACAACCATCCAGGCCACAAGGGTAGCGGGCCACCTTGGGGGACTTCGTCCCGAGTTCCAGGAACATAGCCCCGGCATCCCCCGGGTCCACCGACAAATACAGGGAGGTAATCCCAAGCCGATTCTTTTCCAATTGCCATCTCTTGCCGTACTGGGAAGCACCGAGTCCGACCATACCCAGGTTCTTCATTGGGGGCTGAGCCACTTGTCTCACCATGGCCTCGAGCACGGCCTCGGCGGCCGGATCGGGCGGCAGGTTCGGCGCGGCGCTGACGCCGTGGCGAATCATGTTGGCCACCTGGAACAGGTGGGATTCTTCGTTGTCGCCACTTTTCCCGGTGATGACGATGACCATGTCCAGGGCCGGATCGACCACGATGGTTTGGTCATGCCGCCCGATGGCAGCGTAACGCGTCTTCGCCTGGTTCACCCAGAATCCGCGCTTGTAGAAACCGCCATCGGCTTCCGCCGGCAAGGCAGTGGCGAGCACTTTGCCGGTCCAGCCCGCCGGCAGGATCCGCCGGTCCTGCCATACCCCGTCGTGCAGCCAGAGCAGTCCCAGCCGGGCCATGTCGGTGGGCAGAAGGTACAGGGTCGATTCACCGATCGTATTACCGTCCGGATCCACGCCATTCCAGTAGAAATGGGTGATTCCAATGGGTTCAAAGAGCCGAGTGCGTGCCACTTCCCGAGTAGGCAGGTTCCATGTCTTGCCAATCATAGCGGCGAGCAGATTCATGTTGGCGCCGCTGTAGTTGAACTGACTCCCAGGCGCGGCGGCCATGGGTTGGTTCAACGCAAACCCAATCCAGTCCTTGCTTTTGTACATCAGATTGATGGACGATTCCTCGTCGTAGGGATGCTCCTTCCATGCCAGGCCTGAGCGCATGTCCACCAGGTTCCCCAGGGTTATGGCCCGTTTCCGGTCATCCACCGCTTCGATGGTCCTATCGGGGAATTGGGACAGCACCGGCATTTCCACCCCAGACCATTTGCCCTGTGCGATGGAAAGCCCCAGCAAGCTGGAAGTCACGCTCTTGGTGACCGAACGCAAATCATGGGGATGGCCGGACGAGTAAGGATAGAAGTAGGCGTCCACCACCATCTTGCCGTGGCGGACTACCTGCATGCTGTCCACCCGCCATCCATTATCTCGGATGATTTTCAGGGTATCCGTCAATGCATTGGGTTCGAGGCCAACGCTTTCCGAGGTCGCAGCTTCCCAGTGGTCGGCTGGGCAGGACGGGGTTTGGAACCGCACAAGCGAACATCCGCAAAGGAGGACCGTAATCAAGGTGCAAAAATATTTTTTTCCTGACACCGATGCTCCAGGGAATGGCATTTCGCCGAAGGTGTTGGGGCACACGATAAGGGTGGCCGGATTCCTGGCCAATGCCGGTTGGGGTAAGATCCGCCTTTTGGCGATGGAACGCGAATTTAACTCATTATGCAGTTTCTTCACGAAAAGGAGGTATCAAGGTTGGCTCCAAGTTTGTCAAGAAATGTCAGGAACCGAGGTTTATGGAATCCTTGCATTTCCTTCCGGACCCGGGTGATCCCGGGGCCAAAATCGTGGAATTGGAACTGCGGGCGGGCCATTCGGTACGCTACCCATGCGGCATGGATGGCGCCTATCGGTTCACGCCCCATAGCAACGCCGATCACACCGTCAGCGTTCGGGCATTGAAGGGTGACTGGGTCGGGCCGGGGCGGTTAGAGATTGAAAGCCAATATCTCGACTCGGCGATGTATGAGCTATACCGGTTGAATTTCAAAGGGAATGACCTCGTGGTTTCGTTCGCTGATAATGAATATTTTTCGGGAACGATTCACTCCAATCCCGAACCGGATGGATCCATTACGGATTTGAAGTGAAGTACGAGGAACCTTTTAAATTCATATATACGGATAATGCCTTAAGCTGGGAGGCACGCCTTCTCCGGGAGCCCCCATGGTCAAGCCGATCACCAATCACCAACTGGGCATCCTTCAGTTCGTAGGCAAGCACCCCGGGGTCGACCGGGAGCAGATCCAACGGATCACCCAGGCCACGGACGAGGATTTGAAGTATCTCGAAGAACACGACATGATCCGGGAACGCGAGGTCGGCCACTTCCGCATCGCCCACTTTGGCGAGTTGGTGCTCCGGCGGATCTAAAGGTTACCTCTAACCCGCTCCAGGAATCGGCTTGCCGCGACGAGGAAGCCCGGGCCCCACTCATGACCCCCTTGGAAACGGGCGACCTCGACCTGCAACCCCATGGATCCGAGTACGGCCAGGTCCTTCTCGAGCTGTGGACCGGTGTAGAAGGGGTCCTGGTCGCCGCGCCCGAGGAGCACGGGAGGCAGAACCAAGGACTGGATCCGGGCCACGTCCCCGGGCAGGTCGCCACCTAGGATGACGAGCCCATGGCACGGCCCGCACCGGGCCGCGGCGCGCCAGGCCATGGCGGCGCCCTGGGAGAATCCTGCGAAAACCAGCTTGCAGTCGCCGCGCTCCGCCCTCAGTTCAGCAACGACCCGCATCAGGTAGGCGACGTTATCCTCGATGGCCTGGTCCCGGTCCAGGCTTGTCATCCAGGAACCCACCACCTCGCGGGTCTTGGGGCTGTAAAAGGAATGCAGGGCCTGGACGGCCACCAGGGTCCAGCCCGGCGCCCCGGGGATGCGGCGCAACGCCTCGAGAAGGTGCTCAGCCCGCTGGCCGTAGCCGTGGAAACCCACCAGCAGCGGGGCGCCAGGTTGAAGGGCCGGTTCCACCAGGTAGCGGCCTGTGGTGGTCGTACTGAGCAAGCGGATCTCGGTCATGGCTTCCTTTGCTGGCATGCGGGCCGGTCAGGAAAACGGCAAACTCCGGCTGGGGCTCAAGCGGGGGCCGGCCTCCAGGAATGCCATCGCTGCCGCCCGGATTTCCTCGGGGTTGCGGGCCTTCTGGATTCCCTTGAACATCTCGTGTCCGAAGAAGAAGTTCTTGGCGAAGTAGAAGGTGAATTCCTTGAGCCGGCCAAAGGCCCGATCGGGCGGCATGTCTTCCAGGGTGTAGCGGTAGAGCCGGTCCCACACTTCCTGGTAGTCGATCTCCAGGGCCGGCAACCCGGCGAACTCCCGGAAGATCCACGGCTTCACCGCCGCGATCCGGCCCAGCATGATGCCGGCCAGGGGCTCGAAGGATCCGTGATTGCCGGCGAGGTCGTCCGGGGAGCAGATGTCGCCGTTGCCGATGATGGGCAGCCGGGTCTGGGCCGCGATCCAGGGGAACTCGTGCCACCGGGCCCGGCGCTTTAGCTTTTCGGTGGAGAAGCGCGGGTGGACGGTGATCGCGTGGACGCCGCAGTCCTCGAACAGCCGCAGCCGCTCCAGGAACGGTTCCCGCCAGTGGTCGGGGTCGTCGCCCAGGCGCACCTTGACCGTGAGCGTGCCGGAGTAGTGCCGGCGGATTCCCTCCAGCACCGCCCGCAGCTGGGCGAAATCCCGGAACAGGGCGCAGCCGGAAGCCTGGGCCTGGATCCGGGGGGCGGGGCAGCCCAGGTTGAGGTCCACCGCCGCGCAGTCCACCAGGGGCAGTTTCTTGAACAGCGCCCCGATATCCTCCTGGCCGGAGATCCGGAACTGGTAGAACACCTGTCCCTCACAGTCCCTGCGCCGGGTGAAGGGTGATTCGTCCGGCTTTTCGTGCAGGAAGGCCGAGGCCGAAAGCATCTCGGTGAACAGCGCGCCGTAGCCGCCGAAATCCGCCAGCAGCCGCCGGAAGGCGCTGTTGGTCACCCCCGCCATGGGGGCCAGGAACAGGGCGGGCTTGAACGTCGAGCCATCGATGAGGATTTCTTCAAACATCCTGCAAGCATACCGGACCTAACGCTGAGCGGCGCCCCGGGTCATGGAGGCCCAGGCGCCCAGGAGGGCCAGGACCGCGCCGGTGACCATGGCCGCCTGATAGCCCCAGGCATAGGCGGCGGCGATGCCGGTGCCGCCGGTCTGTTCCAGCAGCAGGCTCCAGCCGCCGGGACCCAGCCGGCTGGCGGCGATGCTGCCCAGCAGCCCGACGCTCAAGGACTGCCCGGTGACCCGCATGGTTCCCAGGAAGGCGCTGGCGATGCTCAGCTGGTGCCGCTGCACGCTGCCCATGATCGCGCTGGTGTTGGGCGCGCTGAACGCGGCCATGCCCAGGCCCACCAGGGCCAGGGCGCCCGCCATCTGGGCGATGGTGGCGCCGCGGGCGATCACGGCCAGCAGGACCATGCCCGTGGCCACCAGCACCATGCCGGAACTGGCCAGGGTCCGGGAGCCGATGCGATCGCTGAGCCGCCCGGCCACCGGACTCAGGCAGGCCTGCATGAGCGGCTGGGCCAGCATGATCCAGCCGGTGATCCGGGCCGGGTGGCCCAGCACCAGTTGCAGCTGGACCGCGGTGAGCACGCTGATGGCATAGAGGGCGCAATAATTGAGCAGCGCCGCCAGGTTGGCCGAGGCGAACAGGCGGTTGCGCCGGAGCAGATCCAGGTCGACCAGGGGCGCCGCGGCCCGGGACTCCACTCGGATGAAGCCGGCCAGGGCCAGGGGGCCCAGGCCCAGCAGGATCCAGATGGCGGGCGCCCGCCAGCCCCATTCGGTGGAAAAGGTGAGCGGGACGATGAGGCAGACCAGGAGGAGCCCCAGCAGCACGGTGCCCGGGAGGTCGGCCGGGGGCCCCTGCCGGACCGATTTATTTCGCGGCGGCAGGAGGCTCCAACCCCAGGAGAAGGCCGCCACACCCACCGGCAGGTTCACCAGGAAGATCCAGGGCCAGCCCAGATGGTCCACCAGCAGCCCGCCCAGGGGCGGTCCGACGCTAAGGCCGAGGTAGACCGCCATCACGTTGATTCCCACCGCCCGGCCCCGCTCCTCGGGCGGGAACACCGAGGTGACGATGGCCGTGGAGGTCGCGCTCAACAGGGCGCCGCCGGAGCCCTGGAGGATCCGGCTCAGGATCAGCCAGGTGGCGTTGACGCTAAAGGCCGCCGCCAGGGAACCCAGGGTGAAGATGGCGATTCCGGCCTGGTAGAAGCGCAGCCGGTCACCCTGGTCGGCGAGCCGGCCCAGGGGGATCAGCAGGACCGCCATGGCCAGCAGGTAGGAGGCCTGGACCCACATGGCGGCGGCGAAGCTCAGGTGCAGGGCCGGCCCCATCCTGGGCAGGGCCACGGCGACGATGGAGCCGTCCAGGGGCGCCATGAAAGCTCCCACCGAGGTGAGCGCGAGCAGCGCCCAACGACGGTTGGCCAGGCTTGGGTCGGGGGCGGACAGGTCCATGCGACTCCCGTGCGGGAAAGGGCGGCGGGGTATGGGCCTCCGTCCAGGGGTGTTGGCTATTTCTAAATAATGACCAGAAACGCGGCGCGAGCCCCGTCCTTTAGGGCGGGGTCAATCAGGGCTTCCAGACGGGGATTCGTCCGTCCCAGGCGGTCTTCCGATGTCTGTCCTGTGGCTATGGCGAAAACGCCGATGTTAATGCCGCTATGAATATTCTCGAACGAGGAACCGCCGAGGGGACTCCGGTGGCAGTCTGCGGAGCCATGTCGTCAGGCGGGCGTCGAAACAGAAAGCCCAGGGCGTGAGCCTGGGAATCCCCTTCTTCCGGCAACGCAGGCGTTGCCGGAAGTCTAAGGACCTTGAGGGAGGGGAGGTTCAATTGGGCCGGAAACGAAGCAAGTATCCAGGTTAAGATCTTGCATTCTCCAAGCGACCTTTCCCGTCAGGACTGAAGATCATGATGCTGCATCGATGGCAATCCCTGGCCATGGCCCTCCTGTTCCTGCCCCTCCGGGCCCAGGAGCCCACCGCCGACGATCTCAAGGACCTCCAGCTGACCCTGGAGCAGCCGGTTCAAGTGGCCAGCAAGCGCGCCCAGCGGCTCAAGGAGGCTCCGGCCGACGTCACCGTGTTGCGCGGGGCCGACCTGGCGGACCTGGGCTACCGCACCCTGGCCGAGGCCCTGGGCGGGGTGCTCGGATTCCGCACCAACGACGACCGGGCCTATGCCGGCCTGGGGGTGCGCGGGCTCTACGTGCTCGGGGACCAGAACACCCGGGTGCTTATCCTGCTGGACGGCCATGCCCTCAACAGTCCCGCCGAAGTGGGCAGCAGCAAGGTGGGCGAGGATTTCGGCATCCCCATGGATCAGGTCGAAAGGATCGAGATCGTCCGGGGCCCCGCGTCCAGCATGTACGGCAACAACGCCTTTCTGGCCATGGTGAACGTGGTCACCCGGGAGCCCGGTCCCGGTCCCGGGGCCGCGGGCGGGGAGGTGGCGGCCACGGTGGACAGCCGTTCCCTGGCCGGGTTTGACGGAACCCTGGGCGGAACCGCCGGGGGCACCCGCTGGCAGGCCATCCTCTCCGGCATGCAGCGCCAGGGGGGCGAAACCCGGTTCCCGGAATTGACCGACCAGACCCTGCCCGCCGGCCTGGACCGGGAGGAGCGCCAGAGCGCCTACCTGCGCGCGAGCGGGTCGGACTGGAGCCTTTCCGGCTTCACCATGGACCGCACCCAGCGGCTGTCCAGCGCACCCTTCTACACGACCGTCGGCTCCATGGGGAATTTCTACCGCAACCGGCTGACCTTTGGCGATGGCCGCTACACGCCCACTTTCGGGGCGGTGGAGACCCTGTTCCGGCTGTACGGCGACCGCAATGAATTCGACAGTGGCTTCGACTACGATGGGGTCCGCCAGCCGGGCACCCAGGGCGTCTACCAGGAATCCGATCCGAACTGGAGTCTGGGCACCGAGGTCCAGGCCCGGGCCAGGCTGGGCGGCTCCGTGTTCCTCACCGCCGGCCAGGAACTGAGCTGGCAGCACTACGGCAGCACCGCAGGGATCGGCTCGGCTCTGGTGTCCACCCAGGTCCGGCACCGGGTCAGCAACAGCTACCTCCAGGCCGAGTGGGCCCCGGTCGAGACCCTCACCGCCACCTTGGGCTTCCAGGAATCCAGCTGGACGGTGGACTCGGCCCGGCTCGCTGTGGCCGGAACGCCGGTGTCCTTCGCCCCGGGTTCCCTGACCGGCGGCACGCCGAGGCTGGCGCTGATCTGGCAGCCCACGGCGGTGGACATCTTCAAGGCGCTCTACGGCGGCGGCTACCGGAACCCCACGATCTTCGAACGCTACTATACCGACATCAGCACCTTCGTCGCCAATCCCGGGCTGCGGCCCGAGCGCATCACCACGGTCCAGGGCATGTGGGTCCGGATCTGGGGTTCGGGTCTGCAGAGCCAGCTGTCCGTCTCCCGCTCCCGGTGGAACAACCTGGTGCAGGAGGTCGCCCTGCCGGTCGCCCAGCAGCAGTTCCAGAACGACCCGGACGACCTGATCGGGACCGCCCTGGAAGGGGAACTCCAGGGCCGCTGGGGCGGCTGGAGCCTCTATGGCCAGGCCGGGCTCTACCGCTGGGACCAGGCCGGCCAGCCGTTCCCCGATGCGGCCCAGGTCCAGGGCGCCTGCCGGCTGACCCGCCATTGGGGCCCCTGGAGCGCGAGCACGGAAATCCGCTACGTCGGTTCCAGGGAAGGCCTGCCCGGGGTCGACGCCGCTCCCGCCGCCACGGTGACGCGCCTGGCCTCCCGCTGGACCGGGCGGCGTTGCTGGGTCCGCGCCACGGTGGAAGATGCCTCACAAGCCAGGCGGATCGACCTGGTGGCCACCGACTACAGTCCCATCACCCGCATGCCCTCGGACGGAAGAACCTTCTTCCTCACCGTGGGCAGCCGCTTCTAGATGGCCATGTCCGGAAGGCTGGGGGTGCTGGCGGCCGCGGGGTTGCTGGGGGTGAGCTGCCTGGCCGCCCAGGCCACCCCGGAGTACCAGGCCAAGGTCGTGCTGATGGACAAGCTCACCCGCTTCGTGGATTGGCCGGCCGGCGGAGACCCGGGCCGGGCCTTCGTCCTGGCGGTGCTGGGCCGGACCCCCTTCGGGGACGAACTGGACAACTATTTTGCCGCCCGCGCCCTGAAGAACCGGGCTGTGGTCATCCGCTACCCCCACCAGATCTCCGAGCTGGGGCCCTGTGATCTGTTGTTCATCTGCGCCTCGGAACGGCCGCGCCTGGCCGCGATCCTGGACCAGGTGAAGGGCCGCCCCATCCTCACGGTGGCGGATGCCGAAGGCTTCGCCCAGGCCGGGGTCATGGTGGGACTGGTGCGCACCGATGCCCGGATCACCTTCGAGGTCAACCTCGGCTCCACCCGGGAATCCGGCCTGCGCATGGCCCCGGGCTTTCTCCAGCTGGCCCACATCATGCCCTAGCGGGGCATTCGTGTCCCACCTTTCGCGCCCTGGTTCGTCGCCGCCGGGGGCGTCGACGGAAAGACGACGGTGATGGAAGGTGGTCGGTGTTGTCACCCGCGCGCTCCGATTACCTCGGGAGGCAACTTGGTGTTTCGGGCTCTCCAACGGGGCCTAGGGTCCCGGAGGCTCGCTTCGAGTGGCCTTGGATCCGGCTGGGACGCGCCGACCCGATCGTTTGGGGAGGGGCGTTTCAAGCATCACCAAATCATCCGGCCGGTCCAACCCGCACCGCCGATGGGCCGGAAGCAGGGCGTCCCACGCTCAACGTACGGCTGCCACTGGAAGGGACACGGCAAACCGCTCGCAGCCTGCTGCGAGCGGTACCGATGGGTCGGCGCCATCCATCGGAACCCCATTGGGGCGGCGCCCACCGGCGGGACCCGGACGGAAAAACCCGGAGCCGCCGGCAGGCCCAGTGGGGACTGGACGAAAAGTCAAAAACGCAGAAACCACCTGCCGGTGGCTACGATGTTTCAATGCAACTTTTCGCCAAGGCCTCCATTCGCCAGAAACTCCGGGTCACGGTCATGGCCACGGTGGGGGTGGCCCTGTTCCTGGCCTCGGCTGCGTTCGTGAGCTATGAGACCCTGGCCTACCGGACCGGGCTGGTGCGGGACCTGGACCTCATGGCCAATCGGGTGGAGGCCAGCAGTTCGGCCGCGCTCACCTTCGAGGACGGCACCCTCGCGGCCACCGCCCTGGAGCCCCTGGCCGGGAACCCGGACGTGCTGACGGCCTACCTCTTCACCGAGGGAGGGGCGAACCTGGCGGGCTACCGCAAGCCCGGCGCGCCGGAAGGGGCGGCCCCGGCGGCTCCGGGCCCGGACCGCATGGCCTTTTCCCGGAACCGCCTGCTGCTGGTCCGGCCCATGCGGCTCAAGGACAGGCGGGTCGGCACCCTCTACCTCACCGCGGAGATGGCGGGGCTCTATGCCCACTTCGGCTGGGCCGCCGCCATCGTCGGCGCCATCGCCTGCCTATCGTTCGGCGCGGCCCTGGTCCTGTCCCGGGTGATCCAGCAGAACGTGACCGAGCCCCTGGGCGAGCTGGCCGAAACCGCGCGCAAGGTCTCCAGGTTCCATGACTACTCGCTGCGGGTCCGGCCCCAGGGCGAGGACGAACTGGGCCTGCTCATGGCCGATTTCAACGAGATGCTGGCCCGGATCCAGGCCCGGGAGAGCGAACTGCAGCTGCACCGGGAGAAGCTGGAAGAGCTGATCTGGGCCCGGACCGAGGCGCTGGGGACGGCCATGGCCAGGGCCGAGACCGCGAGCAAGGCCAAGAGCGAGTTCCTGGCCACCATGAGCCACGAGATCCGCACCCCCATGAACGGTATCATCGGCATGTCCAGCCTGCTGCTGGACACCCCGCTGGACGGCGAACAGCGGGAGTTCGCCGAGGCGGTCCAGCGTTCGGGCCGGTCCCTGCTGGCGATCCTCAACGACATCCTGGATTTCTCCAAGGTCGAAGCCGGACGGATGGAACTGGACCGGGTACGGTTCCACCTGCGGGGGGTGGTGGAGGACACCCTGGAATCCCTGGCCTTCGGCGCCCTGGAGCGCAACCTCGACCTGTGCGCCTTGCTCGACTCGGAGGTGCCGCAATGGGTCGAGGGGGATCCCGGACGCCTGCGCCAGGTGCTGGTGAATCTGGTGGGCAACGCCCTGAAGTTCACCGAAGCCGGGGAAGTGGTGGTCCGGGTGTCCCGTCTGGCCTCGGCCGGGCCGGAGATGCTGCGGTTCGAGGTGCGCGACACCGGCATCGGCATCGCCGAGGCGGACCGGGAGAAGATCTTCCTGGCCTTCACCCAGGCGGAGAGTTCCCACGCCAGGAGGTTCGGCGGGGCCGGCCTCGGGCTGGCCATCTGCCAACGCCTGGTGGCCCTGATGGGGGGATCCCTGGGGGTGGAGACCCTGCCTGGCGTGGGCAGCGCCTTCTGGTTCACGGTCCGCCTGGGCGAGGCGGAAGTGCCGCCGGCCGTCGCGGCGCCCGCCCACCTTTCCGGGCGCACGGTACTGCTCCAGGGGCGCCCCTTGACCAGCCTGCTGGGCCTGGAAAGCGAACTGCGGGCCCTGGGCCTCTCGGTGGTGAAAGTCCGGGCCCTGGGCGAGGTGGCCGGAGCCCTGAGGGGAGGGGCCGGAGGACGCCCGTTCGATGCCGCGATCCTGACCCTCACGCCCGGGGATGAGGAGGTCTACCGGGCCGCCGAGGCGCTCCGGGCCGATCCGGCGTTCGGCGCGCTGCCCCTGGTCCTGTTCAGCTACCTCGGCGTCAACGGGCAGGCCAAGGTGGCCCAGCAGGCCGGATTCTCGGCCTACCTGGCCCGTCCGCTGCGCCGGGCCCAGCTCCAGGCGGTCCTGGAGCAGATCGTGGCCCCGGGCATGGCTGCGGCCAAGGCCGGGGAACTGGTGACCCGACATACCGTGGAGGAGCTGACCCGGGCCAGTCTGGGCAGCATCCTGGTGGTGGAGGACAACCCCCTGAACCGCAAGCTGGTGGTGATCATGCTGAAGAAGCTGGGCTACCACGCCGACGTGGCTGTCAATGGCCTGGAAGCCCTGGCTGCCCTGGATCGCAGCAGCTACCCGCTGGTCCTCATGGACTGCCAGATGCCGGAGATGGACGGCTTCGAGGCCACCCGCCGGATCCGGGAGCGGCCGGACGCCCTGGGGCGGGTCCCCATCGTGGCGCTCACCGCCAATGCCATGGAGGGCGACCGGGAACGCTGCCTTGGCTGCGGGATGGACGGCTATCTGGCCAAACCCATCGAGTTGGCGGCCCTGCAAGCGGTCCTGGAGGCCTGGATCCCGCCTCGTTAAAAAAGAAGAAACAAGGTGGAACTCAAATCATCAAAGGAAGGTGCCGGCGTTCTTCCTGTGCCCCGAGGGGCGGACCAGCATAATTGCTTGCTTATTGCTTGATTGGGAGGTCCAAATGGACAAAAGGCTACATTCACGTATTTCCGTAGAACCCCAGTGCAAGGCCAGATTCCAGCTGGGGGGTCAGTCGTACAACAACATCACGGTTTCCAATCTAGGCTCCGATGGCTGTTGCATCCAGGTTCCCAGCCAGGCCGTCAGTGGTCTGAGTGATAAATCTTTTCTGGAGGGCTGGGAGCTGATCCACCCCAGTCTGCCCAAGGGGACGATCAAGGCCAAGGTGGTCTGGAGCCATGGCCAGGATAAGCCGAAAACCGAATTCATCGAAACCGGGATCCAGTTCATGGATGCTCCGGCCAATTACGTCAGGGATCTGGACAAGTATGTGACCACCCTGGCCAAATCCAATCCGCCGACCTTCATGTGACGGACCCCTTTTCAGACTTCTTTGGGAACACGAATTTATAGATCATTTTTCAAGCCTAGCTGAATACTTTTAATAATCACCTTTGCTGAACTGCGGAGGCCAGCCTATCCCGGCTGGCCTCCGTCCGTTCCAGGGCGTTGCTATTGCTCCGCGGCCGGAGGATTGACCAGGCGATGGGTGCGCTCGAACCGGGCCACATCCGCCAGGGTCGTGTCCTGGAGTTCCTGCAGAATGCGCTTGCGTTCCTCGGTCCAGAACGTGTGCACCGGACAGGCCCGCTCGTCGGAACAGGTGGCCAGGCCCAGCAGGCAGCTGGTCTGCCACTCCTCGCCATCCATCGCCGAGGCGATCATGTCCAGGGTGATCTCCCGGGCCGGGCGCATCAGGATCACGCCGCCGTTGCGGCCGCGCTTGGTGGCCACCAGTTGCGCCTTGCCCAGGGCGTGGAATACCTTGGACAGGTATGGCCCCGGCGCTCCGATCCACTCGGCCACGGCCTGGACCAGGATCGGCTCGCCGCCGGGATCGTCCAGGCAACTCAAAGCAAGGATGGCGTAGCCGGCGGATTGGGATAGTGGGTGCAAGGGGGGATCCCGGGGCAGGTCGACCAGAACTGGTCAGCATAGAAGATGGAATAGTCCTCTTTGTAGCGCAAGGGAATCTTACTTCATCTTGACCAGCCGGCCCTGGCGGCGGGCCCTTCGCAGGGCCCAGGAGGTGAACAGCACCGCCAGAACCAGCCAGACGGCCAGGGTGGCGAGGTAGCGCAGGGGCTGCCATTCGGCCATGCCCAGGGTCGCCTTGAGCAGATCGAAGGCGTGGGTGGTGGGCAGGGTTTCCGCCAGGAGGCGGACCGGGGCCGGGAACACCGTCACCGGGTAGAACACCCCGCTCAGGACGGCGATGGCGTCGGGGAAGGCGAAGATGAACGCGAAGGCGTCGCCCCGTTTGAGGAAGGAGACCCCCATGCTGATGACGGCCAGGACCAGGCCGCAGCCGGCGCAGGCCAGGAAGCCGATCAGGGTCGCGCCCCAGTTGGTCACGGTAAAATGGAACACCAGGTGGCCCAAACCCAGGAACAGCAGGGCGATCACCGCGATCTTGCCCACCGCGCTGATGGCGCCGCCCAGGATGAACTCCCACCACCGGACCGGGCTGATCATGACGTGCTCGATCATGCCCATCCAGTAGTTGTCCATATAGAGCTGGACCGCCTCCATCTGGAAGTGGTAGATGATCCTCCAGCCCAGGGCGCCCAGGACCACGATGCCGGTGGTTCTGGGGTCCGTGGTGAAGGTGCCGGCGAACAGGGTCATGCTCAGGAACAGGACCAGCGGCCAGAGG
>Ga0302267_10005580_pt1 | contig 13173 bp, 13 predicted proteins | sample III_Bog_E1_3_FD_194555 | JGI IMG/M metagenome (GOLD analysis project Ga0302267, IMG submission 194555) | Peat permafrost microbial communities from Stordalen Mire near Abisko, Sweden - III_Bog_E1_3 | ecosystem: Environmental > Terrestrial > Soil > Wetlands > Peat | place: Sweden: Abisko... | reverse complement strand
CAGCGAGAGCAGAAGATGGGCATGGTCGTCCATCCCGCCCACCGCAAGAGCCTTCATCTCGTTCTCCCGCGCAATTCCACCCATGTACGCCCACAGCCGCTCTTGCAAATCCGGCGCGATGGCCTTCCGGCGCTCCCTGGTAGAGAAAACGCAGTGAAAGAGCGCGGAACAATAGGTATGCGCCATAGAGAGCTGCCTCCGCCGGTATCATACCGCCCTTACAGGGCGATGGGTTACAGCCTGTTCCCATTCCCAGGGTTTCACCCTGGGCTATTCTCAGCCCTCCCTACGGGAGGAGTTGGCTCGGAACAACACCATGCGATCCTCCCGCGAGTCCGCCGCGGCGGACCCCACCGCAGATGGTTGCAGTATTATTCTACTGCAAATGCAGTAGAATAATACTGCAATGCTTTCCCTCCGCTCCCAGCTCCGGCGCAAGCTGCTGACGTTCTTCTACGTCAACCGGAACGCCCGCGTCTACGTCCGCCAACTGGCCGTCGCGCTTGACGCCGACTCAACCAACCTCTCCCGCGAGCTGGCCCGTCTGGCCCAGGAAGGCCTGCTGCAATCACAAGTGGAAGGCCGCCAGCTCTACTACAGCATCAACCGCGACTATCCGTATTTGAAGCCCGTTTTCGCCCTTCTCCAGGGCTCGGTCGGCATTCAGCCCACCCTCAAACACGCCCTCGCATCCGTCCCCGGCATCCGCTCGGCGTGGATCTTTGGCTCCTTCGCCAGGAACGAAGCCGACGCCGCCAGCGACATCGACCTGCTCATCGTCGGCAAGCCCGGCCAGACAGAGCTGGCCGCCGAGGTTCGCAAGGCGGAGAAGACCCTGCGCCGCGAAATCAACTACACTGTCCTCACACCAAAGGATCTGAAGCGCCGCCTCAGGAAAGGCGACCCCTTCGTGACCGATATCTGGTCCGGCAAGCGCATTGAGCTGGTAAGCCATGACGACCACCAGGCCGCATAACCGCTCCCCGGCCTCGCGCCTGCCCTCACGAGCGCTACAATGGCATGGATTCCGGAGCAGAAACATCGCTGCCAGCCAGCCCCACAGGAGAATCCCATTGAGCTTTGTGCTAGTAGACAGTTTGCAGCGGCGCCACCAGGCAACCATGTCGCCTCTCCGCACCCTGACCCTCATTGCCTTGTTGGCCGCTGCCTCTGCCGCCGCTTGGTCACAGAGCGCCCCGTACGACGGGCTTGCCAACAACCTGGGCAACCTGGACCGCCTGTCGGATGCGCACTCCTATTCCATCAGCCCGGAAAACCCCACAGGCGAAAAAGGCAAAGGCGGCATGGCCACCGACGGTACCGGCGCCCACGCCGCGCGCGAGCTCGGCCAGGGCTGGAAGATCAGCCCGTCCATCAGCATTGAACCGGGACAAACCGCGACGCTGGCCGACATCAGCGGCTCCGGCCAGATCGAGCACATCTGGATGACCCCCAACGGCAACTGGCGCCTGTCCATTCTGCGCATGTATTGGGACGGCGAAACCGACCCATCCGTCGAAGTGCCGGTGGGCGACTTCTTTGCCATGGGCTGGGGCAAGTACGCGCGCATCTCGTCGCTGCCGGTATGCGTCAACCCGAGCAGCGGCTTCAACTCCTACTGGCCCATGCCCTTCCGCAAGCACGCCCACATCACGATCGAAAATCTGGACGACAAGCCGGTCGCCGTGTACTTCCAGATCGACTACGCGAAAGCACCCGTTCCAACCGACGCGGCCTATTTACATGCGCAGTTCCGGCGCGTGAACCCGGTGCCGTACAAACAGGTCTACACCATCCTGGACGGCGTAAAAGGCAAGGGCCAGTACGTCGGCACCTACCTCGCCTGGGGCGTGCACAACAATGGCTGGTGGGGCGAAGGGGAAATCAAGTTCTACCTCGATGACGACAAGGATTTCCCCACCATCAACGGCACGGGAACCGAAGACTACTTCAACGGCTCCTATGACTTTGAAAATCTCGACAGCCACCAATTCGAGGAGTTCACGTCACCCTACTCGGGGCTGGTGCAGGTGATCAAACCCGATGGGCTTTATCAGTCACAGGAACGCTTCGGCATGTACCGCTGGCACATCCCCGACCCCGTCCGTTTCGATCGGGACCTTCGCGTGACCATCCAGGATCTGGGCTGGCAGAGCGGCGGACGCCTGCTGCCGGAGATGGATGACATCGCCTCGGTTGCCTACTGGTATCAAACCGAGCCGCATGTGCCCTTCCCCAAACTCCCGGAGAAGGACCGCCTGGCAACCAATTGAGCGGGGAGCGCAGGCAAGCTTTTCTTCCGACCGGTTGACAGCCGCCAATTAAGTTGATATCAAGGTATCCACAATCCCGCGTAGACGCCTTCGCATCTCCCCAGGCGCGTCCGCCGGAAAGAAGGAGATTCCCCGCCATGTTTACTCCCCAAGGAAAGTTCGCCTGGTTTGAGCTGATGACCAGCGACACCACGGCTGCCGGCAAGTTCTACTCCGACGTTGTGGGCTGGACTACGCAGGAGATGCCCGGCGACGGGCCTGCCTACACCGTATTCAATCTCGATGGCGTCGGCATGGCCGGCATGCTTCATCTTCCCCAGCACACCGGATGGATCGGCTACATTGCGGTCGACGACCTGGACGCGCACATCGAGAAGATCGTCGAAGCCGGCGGCAAGCTGTGGAAGCCCGCCACCGACGTGCCCGGCGTGCTGCGCTTCGCCGTGTTGTCCGATCCGCAGGGCGCCGGCATCGTCGTCTTCACCCCCAACCCCGCCATGCCTTCCCCCGTGCGCCCCGCCCCGCCCGCCCCCGGCACCATCGGCTGGCACGAGCTCTATACAACCGACGTCGACGCCGCCTTCAGCTTCTACAGCCAGCTCTTCGGCTGGACCAAGGTCAGCGATATGGACATGGGCCAGATGGGCATCTATCGCATCTTCGATGAAGGCGACCACAAGCCGATGGGCGACGGCGGCATGATGACCAAAGCGCCGCACATCCCTGTCTCCTGCTGGAACTTCTACTTCCACGTCGAGTCCATCAAAGCGGCCGTCAAGCGCGTTGAGGCCGGCGGCGGCAAGGTTCTGTACGGACCCGCGCAGGTCCCCGGCAACGCCTGGATCATCAACGGCCAGGACCCGCAGGGCGCCGCATTCTCGCTGGTCAGCAGCAACGAATAGGGCAATCCAACCCGCACCCCAAAACAGAAAAGGCGTCCGCCGCGGCGGACGCCTTTTCAGCCGCCCTGCGACGCTCACTGCGGCGCGATTGCGGCGATCTGGTCGCCTTCGCTCGCGGGCGCAGGCGCGGCCTTCTTGAGCATGCCCGTCTTGTGCTTCGAGTCCACCTGCAGGGTGATCGTCTGCTGCTTGCGGTCGCGCAGAATGGTCACCTGCACCGGCTTGCCCTGGTTGACCCGAAGCGCCCGGTCCCAGTCGGACATCGTTGTCACGGTGTCTGGCCCCACTTTGAGGATCACGTCAAAGGCCTTCAGCCCGGCCGCGGCCGCATCGCTCTTGTGCGCCACCTGCTTGACCATCAGCCCGCTGGGAATGCCCAGGTAGTCGGCCATCTGGCTGGTCAGCGGCTCAACCAGCGCGCCCACGTTCAGCGTGCTGCCAAAGATCGGCATGTGGAACATCCCCGGCAGGGGGCTATCCCCTCCGCCCGGCAGCACGCCCATCCCCGGCGACTGCGCAAACACATCGCCGTCGTTCCCGAGCTTGTTCCACACGTCGTGCTCCATCACCCGCCGGTCGGCCAGCTCCACTGACGTAGTCTGGATGTTGCCATCGCGGCTGAACTCGAGACTTACTTTGTGCCCTGCGGGAATCTCCTTCAGCATCCGCCGCAGCTGTTCAGCGCCTTCCACATCCTGCCCGTTCAACTGCAACACCACGTCGTTGACCTTCAGGCCAATCTGCCCCGCCGGCGCATCGTGATCGATGAGAGTGATGATCGCGCCGCGCACTTCTTTCAGCTTGAGCGTCTGCGCCTTGTCCTGATCCACATCGGCCAGGTCCACGCCCAGGTAGCCCTGCGAACTGGCTGCGGAGTGCAGCAGCAGCGGGCTTGCGCCCGGCACCAGCTCAACCAGCGGCACAGCCTGCGCGCCCAGGTTCCCGGGCAGCACAACCATCCCCGCGCCCAGCACCAGCGCAACACCCATTCCAATTTCCCTGTACGGCCTCAAAAAGTGGTTCATGTCGATTTCCCTCGTGTTTCCTCGTGCCCGCAGCCCACATTCTTGGCGATGCAGTCGCCGCCGGCGTGCTGTTCTATTGAATCTCCGGCACACGGCTCAGCACTTCGCGCGACACCGTCCGGATATGCGGATTCCGGTCCGAGTTGGCCACCGTGTGCAACACCTGCCGCACGCTTGTATCGGCCTCCACCGGCTCCAGAATATTCACCGCCTCGGTGCGAATCCGCGGGTCGCTATCGTTCAGCAGCGCTTCCAGCACTGCATCGCGCACCCGCAGATCCTCAGCCACATTGGGCTCCAGGCCCTTCAGCGCCTTCAGCCGTACGCCCGCATTCTTGTCGTAGCGCAGCACCACCATCAACGCATCGCGAATGCCCGCCGCCTGGCAGCTGTGCCCCGCGCGGCACTCGGCCGCCAGCAAGCCCACCGAGTCATCCCGCACACCGGCCGAGGCCGAGTTCTCCGACGCCAGCATGAGCAGCTCGCGAATCTTCGGATCGTCCAGCGAGCCTTGCATGTGCTCGGGCACCACCTGGTTGTAGCTCACGTCCACAATCTCGCTGTTCGGCTGCCGCACAATGCTCGATATGTTGGCAATCTCCGCCGTGCCCGGCTCAACCGCACTCGCAGCCGCCAGCGCAGGCTCGCCCTGCGCGTGGCTTGCCGGCGCTACCGTTTGCGTCGCCCCCGCCCGGTGCGCTGCCCGGCTCTGCGCAACCTCATAGCTGCCCAGCACGCCCGCTCCCGCGCCCGCCACCAGCAGCAGACACGCCGCCACCGGCGCCGCCTGGATGCTGGCAAAGTTGTTCACCATGCGCTGCGTCAGGCGCTCATACCAGCGCTTGGGCGGCAGCGAGTCCAGCGCCTCTTCCAGGCGCAGCCGCGACCGCGCCACCAGGTTCGCCGGCGGCTCCAGCACCGGGTGCGCATCGGCCAGAATCTTCATGGCCAGCAGCTGTTCCCGCTCCTGCGCGCACTCTCCGCAGCCCGTCATGTGCCGCTCCAGCTCGTGCATCTGCTCATCCGGCAGCTCGCCGTAGGCCGCCGTCACAATCCGCTCATGTGCCAGTTCGCAATTCATCGTTACGTCCTTCCAGCCTCAAAAAGAAAACCATCCACGCGCGTCCCGAAAATCCGCACCCGCCCTGGCGGGTTGCCTTGCGCCGCTTTACCGCAACTCTGCTCGTGTCCTGTTTCTAAAGTTCACAACCTGACAAGGCACTGTCATCCTGAACGAAGTGAAGGATCTGCGGTTGTTCTTGAATGACAAGAACTGCACAGACACCACACTACTGCCGCAACTCCGCCAGTTGCGTCCGCAACTTCTTTGTCGCCCGGAAGAGCGTATTCTTGGCTGTCTCTTCCGTCGTGCTCAACATTTCGCCAATGGTCCTGAGCCGCAGGCCCTGGTAGTGCTTCAACTCAAACACCATCCGCTCCCGCGGTGTCAGCTTGTCCAGCGCCGTCTGGATCCGCGCCCCCAGCACCTTGCGGTCCAGCTCCTTCGCCGGATTGCTGAACGACCGCTCGTCCGATACCGACGCCAGCAGATCGATCTCGTCGCCCGAGTGGTCCAGCACCACGCCGTGATCCTCGCGCCTGGTCTTTCTGCGTCGCAGCTGGTCCAGGCACAGGTTGGTCACGATGCGATAAATCCACGTATAAAACGAGCACTCGAAGCGGAAGTTCCCGATATACCGGTAGGCCTTCAAAAACGCTTCCTGGTAAATGTCCTCGGCGTCGTGCTCGCTGCCGGTCAGGTGCAGGGCCAGGCGCAGCACCTGGTGCTCGTACTGCCGCACCAGCGCGTCAAACGCCGCCCGCGAGCCGCCCTGTGCTTCGCGGATCAGCTCCATCTCCGGGGCGCGCGCCTGCATCCGCTCCTGCGCGCTCTTGCCGCCGTCCATGGCCGTCGATACACCCATACCTGCTGAGGATTGTAATCTCCTCGCAGCCGGCCAGGCCAAACCTGCCGCTCCCGCTGCCCTTGAAAGTGGGTAGCTCACCGCATCCGTTGCCATCGTGTCTGTGCTCCGGTTGTCTCTTGAGAGTCGTCCGCACTCCAAAAGACGCCCCCCGCGGGCTTTCGTGAGCGAAACCGCCCCAGTCCGCGTCGCACCAGCAATTCCCTTGGGCTTTGGAAGAGGGCATGACTTTCAGGCCGCGGAAAAACCCATTCTAGACATGCTTTGTTACAAGGGCACAGCTTTACAGGCTGCGGAAAAACTCGCCCGCAGCTCGATTTCGAGCGGTCTTGTAATAAGGGCACGGCTTCAGCCGTGCCGTAAACGGCACAAAATAAAGACTGGGCTTTAGCCCCTGCAAAAGCAAGTAGGGCCTGTTCACACTACCAGGGCGGTGGCGACGGGAGCCAATTTTCCCGAGTTCCAGGAGCGAGGAGCGCACTGTAGCCGGTTACTGAAGCGACGAGCGACAACGAACATCGGGAAAATTGGTCCCGTCCCTTCGGCTTCCACCCCAGCACGCCAGGTTCGCGTGCCGGGGACCCGGGTTGCGGTGAAAATCGGTTCCTACTTCGTTGAAATCCTCGGCTGTGAAATGGCCACAGCTCGCCGCGGCGAGATTCCGCCTCGCTTGAACCGATTTTCGCTCGCAACGCCGCCCACGCGAAAGTTCATAACAGGCTCTGGCCCCCACAAACGCCAATCGCCAGAATCTCCTCTTTCAATTCCTTTCCCCGCAACCGGAAATCGGACCCCCTTCCGCAGCCAGCTCCAGCGCCGGCCCACCCAACCACGCACACGATGAGCAATCCTGACCATCCAAACCCCCTTTCCCGGCTCTATATTCAGATTGGAGTAGCATCGGACCAAACCCTGAAGAGGCGCGCTCGCCCCCCCATCCTATGACCAAGTCAGCCTTCAACCAGCGCACCGGCGCCCTCATCACCGGCGACAGTGAGATGGCGCGCCGCATCCGTGCCTTCGCCTGGGCAAACACGCCGCTCGGCTCTCTTGAAGACTGGTCCGATACCCTGCTCGCCACCGCCAACCTCATGCTCCACTCTCCCTTCCCCACTATCCTCTCCTGGGGAGCGGAGATGGTGTTTCTCTATAACGACGCCGCCATCTCCACCCTCACGCTGAAGCACCCCAGCGCCCTCGGCGGGCTCTATCGCGAAGTCTTCCATGAGGCCTGGGACCTGGTCGGACCCGATCTCGAGGCCTGCTTGTTCCGCGGTGAAACCGCCGTGCGCGACAACATGTTCATCCCCGTCCTCATCAACGGCGCGCTCGAGGATCACTACTGGAGCTACTCCCTCATCCCCGTCTATGAGGATGGCCGCATCGGCGGCGTTTACGATGCCTTCCGCAACATGACGGAGACCGTCGTCGGAGCCCAGCGCCTGCGCGAGAGCGAGGCCCGGCTCAAGCTCGCCACCGAAGTCGCCAATCTGGGAGTCTTTGTCTGGGACACGGTCGAAGATAAAGCGAGTTGGGAAAACGACCGCATGTATCAGATCTTTGGGCGCAACCGCGAACAGGGTCCGGTCCATGGTGCGGAATTTCTGCGTGATGTTGTGCATCCCGACGATCGCCAGCCGTTCCGGCAAGCCATGCAGCGAACCATCCGTGAGGGCGCGCCGCTCGATTTTGAAGGCCTCTTCTACCTGCCCGACAGGACCCTGCGCCGCATCGAGGTCAAGGGCCACCTCCAGTCCGGCCCGGCCGCCCCCAACGCAGAAATCCTGGGCACCATCCGCGACATCACCGACATGCGCAACACCGAGGACGCGCTTGAGGAGAGCACAAAACACCTCAGCGAGCTCGCCGCCATCGTCAGCTCATCCGACGACGCGATCCTCAGCAAAGACCTCAATGGAATCATAAAGAGCTGGAATGCCGCCGCAACCCGCGTCTTCGGCTATGCCGCGGATGAGATGATCGGCCAATCGATTCTCAAGCTTGTCCCCGAACTCCTGCACCCCGACGAAGCCGGCATCATCGAGAGCATCAAAGCCGGCCGCCGCGTGGAACACTTCGACACCGTGCGCCTCACCAGGGACGGCCGGCTCATCGACGTCTCCGTCACCGTCTCCCCCATCCGCGACGCCAACGGCCAGGTCATTGGCGCCTCCAAGATTCTCCGCGATATCTCTGCCCGCAAACGGCTCGAGCAATCGCTCCTTCAGGCCGAAAAAATTGCCGCAACCGGCCGCATGGCCGCAACCATCGCCCATGAGATCAACAACCCCCTCGAAGCAATCGTCAACCTGCTCTTCCTTCTTCGCCCCCTGGTCAGCAGCGCGGAGGGAATCCAGTACCTCGAATCCGCCGATGCTGAGCTGGTGCGCGTCTCCCACATCGCCAAGCAGACCCTCGGCTACTACCGCGAACATGCCTCCGCAAGCCGCGCCTCGCTCGGGGAGATCGCCGAACACACCATCGCCATCTACGAGCCCCGCTGCACCGCTACCGGCATTACCGTCCGCACGTCGCTCGACTCCTCCCACAAGGTCATGCTCCGCCGCGGGGAGATGATGCAGGTCATCTCCAACCTCCTCACCAATTCCATGTATGCGATGCCCACCGGCGGAACCTTGTCCATCACCGTCAGCGACACCAGGGAGCCATCCGAAGGCGTCGCCCTCACCGTCACCGACAACGGCGTGGGAATTCCGCCCGATATCCTGCCCAAGGTCTTCGACGCCTTCTTCACCACCCGCTACACGGTCGGCACCGGCATCGGCCTCTTCATCGCCCGCCAGTTCGTTGAAGGCCACGGCGGCAAAATCACCGTCGAAAGCAGCAATCGCCCTGAAGACCACGGAACCGTCGTGCGCGTCTTCCTCCCCGCCCGCACCGCCTACGAAGACCCCACGCAATAATCGACGAAAAAACACCCCAAATTCGTGCCCTTCTGTCCATGTCTACATAGAAAAAACCAACCAGATGTTCATCTAAAGCTGCACACATTGAGCCCCGCGTCCATGTTTACGTGGAATCGAACGCATCCCTTCACACCTCCGCCGGTTGGCTCCGCGCCCAATTCCGCGTATACTGGAGATTCGGCAAGCTGACGGTGTTGTGTGTTGCGACGCGCCCCGACGGCTCTACCGGTTTTAGAAACCCGGACCGCGCGCTCTTTAATGCGCATTTTCAAGGGTTTAGAGCCGGCAGCACGAAACAAGAATACGTTTGGAGCGAAGTCATGGCACAGGTATGCGATATTTGCGGCAAAGGCCCGCAGTTCGGTAACAACATCTCCCACGCGCACAACGTCACCCGCCGGCGCTGGAACGTCAATCTGCAGGCCGTCAAGGCCCTGGTCAACGGCGCTTCCAAGCGCATCCGCGTCTGCACCAGCTGCATCAAGAGCGGCAAGATCGCCAAGGGCTAAAGCCGCCGGGCATTCCACCCATCCAGCTGAAAACAAACAGCCTACCGAGACCCCGTCGCTCACCGGACGGGGTTTTGTTGTGCCCGGAACCGGGTTGGATTCCTCGGCTCAATGGCCGTTTGCAGGCGCGGTCGCCAGCGGATCATCGCACGGAAACGCCTCCGCATCGAGCCCTGCGGCGCCTACTCAGCCCGCTCAAACGTGAGCGACGCCGAGTTGATGCAATAGCGCAGGCCGCTAGGCCGCGGCCCGTCGGGGAAGACATGGCCCAGGTGCCCGCCGCAGCGCGCGCAGGTCACTTCCACACGCCGCATCCCGAAGCTCCTATCCTCATGCTCCACAATGCCTTGCCCGTCTGCCGGCAGCATAAAGCTGGGCCATCCGCAGCCGGAGTCAAACTTGGCCCCGCTCATGAACAGCAGCGCCCCGCAGCCCGCGCAGTGGTAGTTGCCGGTCTCGTGATTCTCCGTGAGCACGCCGGTAAACGCCCGCTCCGTGCCTTTCTCGCGCAGCACGTGGTACTGCTCCGGAGTCAGCGCCGCCCGCCACTCCGCCTCGCTCCGCTCAATCTTTTCAACAGCATCGCCCATCAAAAACCTCCAGTCGCAGACCTTGGATGCCCGCCGAGTCTCAAAAGAATCAGCCGCGCTCAGACTTCTGCGATCAGCTCAATCTCCACCAGCACGTCCTTGGGCAGGCGGCTCACTTCCACCGTGCTCCGCGCCGGCGGAGCCACGCCCTCTGGCGCCAGGTATGCGCCGTAGATCGCATTCATGGCCGCGAAGTCGTTGAAATCCTTCAGGAAAACCGTCGCCTTCACGGTTCGCGCCAGACTCGAGCCGGCCGATTCCAGAATCGCCTTCAGGTTCTCAAGCACCTGCGTCGTCTGCTCGGCAATGCCCGGCGCAACCACCTGCTGCGTGGCCGGGTCGAGCGCGATTTGCCCGGCGGTAAACACAAGATTGCCCGCGCGGATGGCCTGCGAGTAAGGCCCGATGGCCGCGGGAGCCTGGCTGGTAGCGATAACAGCTTTGCTCATGGCTCGATTGTAATCGCCCCGCGTCTCGCGGAACTCAGTGCCACGCAGCCAGCAGCGCGCCAGATCCCAGCAGCGCCGTCAGCCAGTATCCCGCGTTGATGGCAAACAGTTTAAACGGGCGCTGCTCATACATCTTTTCAAACAGCAGCGGCACCGCAATGAAGCCCAGCCAGCAGACAAACCCTGTGAACGCGCCGCCGTCGGCGCCCTCCGCGCCCGACCAGAGCACCACATGCGCCAGCGCGAAGGCAAGAACGAGGCCGCCGAAGAACGACGCGATCATGGCAACCACTGCGCCTTTGGGCCGCTCGCCTTTCTTGTGTCCGGTGAGCGCCATCCACGGCTTGGCAAAGAAGAGCGAGTACCACAGCGCGCCCAGAATCCATTGATAGAACGCCGCCGCCAGAATCGCCCAGTGGTTGAAGTGGAGATGGTGCATTGCGAAGCCTCCGCGCAGAGATAAATCCGGCGAGCCGGGAGCGTGAACAGGGAAAAGAACGCCCGTGACGGCGGTGGGAAGTCGTGCAGATGACTCTCGGGCAGCGGCCGCATCCGTGTCAAGAACAAAAGCGCCCTCGCCAAGCCGCGCGGCGTGGCCGAGGGCCAGGTCACATTCAGCGCCGCTTCAGCGCTTCCAGCTCATCCAGCGTGCGCGGCCAGTCCTTGCCCAGCAGGCGCGACAGGCTGCGATCGGCCAGCACCTTGCCGCCGGTCTGGCAGCGGGCGCAGTAGTTGGTCTCGTTGTCCGCATAGCGGATGCGCTGCACCTTTTCGCCGCAGCGCGGGCAGGGCTGGTCAAATTTGCCATGCACCGCAAACTCCGGGCGAAAGGCGGTCACGCCCTCGGGGAACGCCTTCTCCGCCTCCCTGCGCAGCCGCTCCATCCAGAGGGTGAGCGTGGACTGCGTCGCGCTGAACAGCCGCTCCCACTCCTCCGCCGTGAGCTTGTGCGTGAGCGTAATCGGCGAAAGATGCGCCGCGTGCAGAATCTCGTCCGAGTAGGCGTTGCCGATGCCGCTCACCAGGCGCGGATCGGTGAGCGCGCGCTTGAGGGTGCGATTTTCTTCGGTGAGAGCGGCTCGAAAGCCGGCAAGGTCAGTCGAGAAGACCTCGATGCCGCCGGGATCGTTGGCCCGCAGGCCTGCTTCGCCGCGGACTACGTGCAGCGAAGCGCGGCGTTTGCTGCCGGCTTCAGTCAGCGTCAACGAGCCGGTGGGAAAATCGAAGGCGGCGAGCGCGTTCCTGCCTGCCAGCTTGGCTTGCGGCGCCTTCCAGTGCAGGCGGCCGGCAATCATCAGGTGCAGGACCAGCCATAGATCGCCTTCGACGCCCATGGCGATGCGCTTGCCGATGCGGCGCAGCGCGACCACCGTGCGGCCTTCGACGCTCTCAAGCGGCGGGTCCACGGTGCGCAATAGGAACACGCTGGCCAGCCGCACCCGCTCGAGCGGCTGGCCCAGAATGCGCGGCTCCAGCGCAGAGATGTAGGCGGATATGTCGGGCAGTTCCGGCATTGCGATTACAAAAGGCTACAACAAGGATTAGCCGAAAGCGATTCGGGCGCTTGCTTGCCATTCGCAGTCCGGGATTCGGCAATCCGGTTGAATTTCCGATAAGCTATGCTGCGGAGCACAATGAGGGACTACGGATGGCTAATCGCATAGCCTTGAATGGACGCGTCGCTACGCAGGCGGATGTAGACGCCGGAGCAGTGATCTTCTACATTCCTGATGGGCGCAGCGTCCCCTACCAATTTGGACGCGATCTGCCGCTGAAAGCACGGATTGTCGGCGAGGAGTCAGAATGCTTTCCTAAAGGAACTGAGATAGAGATCTTCCAGGCTGAAGTCGGCGACACCGGCGATGTTCTAATCGGGTTTTTAGCGGGAGAGGACGAGGGCGTCTGCATGCTGCACGAAATTGGGTTGATCGACTAAAGCGGCCCCCCCGACGAAACAGCCGAGCCAAGAATCGCGTTATCAATCAGCCGCGTGTTTCCAACATAGGCCGCTACGGCAAAGAGCGAACCGGGAGCCGCGACTTCGACCGGCTCCAGCGTTGCCCAATCGACGAGCGCGATGTAGTCGACGCGAATCTGCGGCATCTCGGCGAAGGTGACGCGGGCGGCCTGGGTGAGTTTGCCGGCGCGGCGCTCGCCGGCTGCGACCAGCGCCTCAACCTGCCGCACGGAGCGGCTCAGCGTGAGTGCCCACTCGCGTTCTTCTTCGCTCAAATAGACGTTACGCGAGCTGAGCGCCAGCCCATCCGGCTCGCGGACGATGGGGCAAACCACAATCTCTGTCCCGAGGCGCAGATCGGCAACCATGCGCCGCAGCACGGCCACCTGGGCGGCATCCTTCTGGCCAAAGAAGGCGCGGTCGGGCTCGGCGGCGATCAGCAGCTTGGCCACCACCGTGGCCACGCCGCGAAAGTGCCCCGGCCGGGACTTGCCGTCCAGCCGTTGACTTAGGCCTTCGACATCAACAAACGTGGTCCCGCCGGCTGGATAGATTTCATCGACCGAGGGCGCGAAGACGACGTCTGCGCCTTCTGCTGCGGCGAGCGCGCAATCGG
>Ga0302267_10005572_pt1 | contig 13179 bp, 9 predicted proteins | sample III_Bog_E1_3_FD_194555 | JGI IMG/M metagenome (GOLD analysis project Ga0302267, IMG submission 194555) | Peat permafrost microbial communities from Stordalen Mire near Abisko, Sweden - III_Bog_E1_3 | ecosystem: Environmental > Terrestrial > Soil > Wetlands > Peat | place: Sweden: Abisko... | reverse complement strand
CATCACTTCCCCCAAATGGACCGCGTATTCGGATGCTTCCGGATCACACGGTCTGCGCTCCCAATCTTCTCAACACATCCGTCTGCAGGGTCCGCATTGCGGAGTGCGGCGATGTGCCGGGGCGCAATGCATAGGCTGCACAGAACGTCTGCGCCGTTGCCCTAACAAGCCTTGCTGCACCAGAAGCTTGAATTGAAGGTACCGCTGGTTGAATCGCGCGGCCATAGCTCTTTACTGGGTAAGGCATGGCGCATTAGGCACAGTTACCTGCCCACCGGCGCCAGGCAGGTCTCGTTACCAAGGGTGTGCGCCGCACTGTCCGCCGTGTGGCGGAGGCTGGCTTACGGCTCGCCGTAATAGCTCGTGTTCGTACGCACGGTCAGTGCCGGGTCGTCGGCGATGACCACAAGCGAGTGGAACTCACCCGGGTTCACGGCCTGCGGCAATTCAAACGAAAGCGCGTAATAGAGTTGGGCATCGGCCACGCATTGGGCGATCTCGGCATCCAGGTCCTTGCCGTCGATCAAAACCTGCCCGCCGCTCTGGTGGGCGAGCATCTGCAGGCTCAGACTGCTGCCGGTCATCTCGTTTTCCGTGCGCACCCCGTTGAAGAACGCATTGTCGTGGTCGGTGCGCAGTTCCACGCGGCGATACAGGTCGGGCGAAAAGACCGCATCCAGCGTCACCTGCCCCTCGCGCATGGCGTTGGTGATCAGCGCCAGGTTGTCGAACATGTTCTGCTTCAGCGCTGGCGTGTCATCGGCGAACTCGTGGCGCAGCAGCAGCGGCCAGCCCCGGCCGGTCCAGATCAGAATCGCCCTGCCCTGCTCGTTCTCCTGCTCCACGACGAACTTTTTGAGCGCGTCAACCGACCTGTGGAATCGCTCGTTCTCGCAGCTGGCTTTCTCATTGGGACGCTCGCCCTCGGCGATGGCGCTTCCCGTATGAACCGTGAAGGTGGCAAACACCTGCTCCGAACCGCCGCCGGAGTCGCCGCAGATGTACGGATGCACGGTGCGCGTGAAACTCTGCAACTCGGCAACAACCGTCTCCCGGTCGCGCGATGGCTCGCTTACCGTCAAGCCCGCCGTGGTGAGAATGCCGATCGACGTCGGGAAGGCAAGCCGCCCCGGACTCTGCGCCAGGAACGCCTCCACGCCCTTGCGATCGCCGGCAACGTCTTTGGGGGTGTTGTTGACCGCGTCGAGAACCAGAACAACGCGCGCCGGAGCAATGCCTTCGCTGCCCTCGACGGCGCGAAACGAGCTGAGCTTGCGCGGCTGGCCGTTGTCGAGCAGGGTAAAGTCGCTCTGCCGCAGGCCGATCACGGGCTTGCCCGCGCGGTCAGTCACCAGGACGTTGAGGATGACATGATGCTCGGCCTGGTAGGTGCGCTCGCGCTCCTCATGGGTGCGCGGGGTCAGTGTGGGTAGGTGGGTGCCTGTGGCTGGCGGCGCCTGCGCGGGCTGCTGCGCCCATGCCGAGCCGGCCAGCGCCAGCGCGAGTGCGCATGTGCGATGAAATTTCGCCATGGCAGTCTGCCTCCCCAGGGCTGAGATGCATCCTTGCTGCACGAACCAGACAACGATAAGCGATCCGCTCGGCGGCTGTCATCACGAATCGGTCGCGGGTAGCAACGCGATCGGCGGAAGCGGAGTCGAACGCCCGCCGTAACCGGGATGGAAGAACCAGCACAATGCAGTCTCGTCGGTTCGGTCAAAGTCGATGACCCGTTGCGAGCGAACAGCGAGTCGGCTGCGGCGGACCCCACCGCAGGTGGTTTACCGGCGGAGGAGGTGGTGTGTAGGATGAATTCTGATTTCCGAGGGACACAAAACGATGCGACCCAACCTGAACCTGATCAAGGCCACACTGACCGGCGCGCTGGGCGGTCTGCTGTTCGGCTTCGATACCGTGGTGATTTCCGGCGCAATTGATGCGCTGGTAAAGCTGTATGGCCTGAATCCGTGGGACAAGGGCTTCACCGTGGCCATCGGCCTGGTGGGCACGGTGGTGGGCGCCTTGGGCGGCGGGTCGATTGGGCAAAAGCTGGGTGGGCGCGAGGCGCTGCGGGTCACGGCGGTGCTTTATGTGATCTCCGCAATCGGCTGCGGGCTGGCATGGAGCTGGCCGGCGTTCCTGGTGTTTCGCCTGATTGGCGGGCTGGGCATCGGCGCTTCGTCCGTGCTGGGCCCGGTGTACATTGCCGAGCTGGCTCCGGCCAAGTGGCGCGGAAGGCTAGTCGGCACCTTCCAGTTCAACGTGGTCTTCGGCATCCTGGTAGCGTATGTTTCGAACTACGGCATCCGGCTGCTCAACCTGGGCGCGGCGGAGTGGCGCTGGCAGGTGGGCGTGGCCGCGTTCCCCGCCGTTGCCTTCCTGGCGCTCCTGTTCTTCATTCCCCGCAGCCCGCGCTGGTCCGCCTCGCGCGACCGCATCGACGAGGCACTGGAAGTGCTGAAGCTGATGGGCGACCCCGACCCCAAGGCCGAGCTTGCCGACATCCGCGAAGCCCTCAAGCAGGAGCACGCCTCAGCCCACGAGCGCGTCTTCCAGTGGAAGTACCGCTATCCGCTGTTTCTCGCCATCTCCATCGGCGCGTTCAACCAGCTGGCCGGCATCAACGCCATCCTCTATTACCTCAACAGCATCTTCACGGCGGCTGGGTTCAGCACGGTCTCCGGCGACCAGCAGGCCATCGCCATCGGCTTCACCAACTTTCTGTTTGCCATTGTGGGCGTGTCTTTGATCGATAAGCTGGGCCGCAAAACGCTGCTCCTGATCGGCGCGGCGGGCACGGCTACATGTCTCGCGGGCGTCTCCTGGCTCTTCGCCACGCACTCGCATCCCGGCGCGCTGGTGTGGCTGCTGGTGGTCTACATCGCCTTCTTCTCCATGTCGCAGGGCGCGGTCATCTGGGTCTACATCGGCGAAGTGTTTCCCACTTCGGTCCGGTCCAAGGGCCAGGGCGTGGGCTCGGCCAGCCACTGGTTCATGAACGCGGCGATCGCCATGCTGTTCCCCGTGGTGGCGCACTCCATGAGCCAGCAGACGCCGTTTGTGTTCTTCGCAATCATGACGGTGGTGCAGTTTGTCGTGGTGCTGTTCACCTATCCCGAGACCAAGGGGCAGACGCTGGAGGCGCTGCAGCGGCGGCTGGTGAAGGCGAATTGAGCGCATGAAGCCCCGCTTACGCAAGAACCATCGACATCGCCTTCGGAACGGCATGCGGGGCTGTGGTGGCGATCTTTGCGTTCGCACTCCTTGACCAATACTTCAAGGCAACCATGCCCGACTGCATGCCAGGGCAGAGCGACGGCCAATGCGGCCTCGCTACCTTTCTGCAGGTTATCTACTCACTTGCGGGCGCGCTTCTGGCATGGCCCATTGCCGCCGTCTTGTTCGCGCGCTATTTGATACGACGCTCTGCTCGCGCGGAAGCGCTGATTGAAAAGTCAGCTATAGCCGAGGAATGAGCCGCCGCTCCCTCCCGGAGGGAGGGCCTGAAAATAGCCCCGGGTGAAGTCCGCAACAGCGGACGAAACCCGGGGATCGCCACCCACGCCACGCTCTCCGCCCTGTAGGGGCGGGATGAAATGGAACTCCTCCTATTCCGGGAATCCCCCGCCCTCCCACCTTCGTGCAACAGAAACAAAATCCGCGCCTGTGCTACACTGGTGTTGCGCTCAGTGATTTGGCCGTGAGCAGCATTTTGCCCTTCATACCGGCAAGTTTGCCTGGCACAGATTTTTCCCCAAGCCCCTACAGCGTATGTCCGTAAGTCTCCCACCCGGAGATTTCGCCTTGGACCGGCAACACATCCAGTGCGACGGTTCGAGCCGTGCTGCCCGCCTTGAATGGCCCGGGCGCTCTGATTCGAAAACATCCGGGGCATGAAAACGAGCAGGGTAGCCTTTCGGCGGTGTGCCGATCGGCATATGAGTAGCGTGGGTCAGCTCCGCACCTGCGGCCTTGGTCAACAAGGACCTGACGGGTGAGTCCAAGCGACGTTTTCGGTCCTCTCTTACGCATAGTTGAAGAAACAGGCTCGCGCCTGAAATGTACGTGTGCGCGCCTCATGACCGGTTCCGATTGCAGGCTCCAGCGAACGTGTGGAGCTCGCGGAACATCAGGAAGAAAAGAATATTTTGATCACCAAGTTTGCAGAGTTCACCCTTTCGGCGCCCCTCATGGCGCGCCTCAACGCCAACAAGTTTGAAACCCCCACGCCCGTCCAGGCAGGCGCCATTCCGCCCGCTCTCGAAGGCCGCGACGTGCTGGCCACGGCGCAGACTGGCACCGGCAAGACGCTCAGCTTCCTCATCCCCGTGATCGAGCAGATGCAGAAGTCCGATACACGCGGCGCGCAAGCCCTGATCCTGCTGCCCACGCGCGAGCTGGCCATGCAGGTGGAGAAGGCCTTCCGCGACATCCGCACCAGCTCGGCGCAGACCGTTGCGCTGGTTGTCGGCGGACTCTCCGAAGGCTCGCAGCTTGAGGCCATTCGCCGCGGCGCGCGGCTGATCGTCGCCACCCCCGGCCGGCTTGAGGACTTCCTCAAGCGCAAGCTGGTGCGCCTGGACGGCGTAAAGATCCTGGTGCTCGACGAAGTCGACCGCATGCTCGACATGGGCTTCCAGCCGGCCATTGCGCGCATCGCCGGCATGCTGCCCGCGGAGCGCCAGACGCTCTGCTACTCGGCCACGCTCGAGGGCGCGGTCAAGGACGTGGCGCGCAAGTACCTCAACAACCCGGCGCGGATCGAGATCGGTTCCGTGCTCAAGCCCGCGGAAAATGTCGAGCTGCGTACCTTTGAAGTTGAGCCCGACAAGAAGCAGGAGCTGCTCGAACACCTGCTCGATGCCGAGAAGGGAAGCTTCCTGGTCTTCGTACGCACCAAGCACGGCGCGGATCGCGTGGCGCGGCGGCTGGTTCGCAATGGCCACTCGGCTACGCAGATTCACGGCGACCGCACCCAGGCACAGCGCAACCAGGCGCTGCGCAGCTTTTCGGAGGGCCGTCACCGCGTGCTGGTTGCGACCGACGTTGCCGCTCGCGGCATCGACGTGGCCAACGTGGCGCACGTGATCAACTTCGACATGCCCAAGGTTGCGGAGGACTTTGTCCACCGCGTAGGCCGCACCGGCCGCGCCTCGGCGCACGGCGTAGCTTCCACCTTTGCGGGACCGAGCGAGCGCGGCGACCTGCGCAAGATCGAGCGCACGCTGTCCATCTCGATGAAGCGCTTCCGCGTCCGCTCTTCCGAGATGACCGCGGCCTAACCACCTGCGGTGAGGTCCGCCGCGGCGGACTCGCTCTTGGCTCGCAGGAGAGCGGTGCTTTTCACCCGGCACTCAATCCAATGCCCCATCTTCGACCCCCTGCAACAGGTCGAGGGTGGGGCATTCTTTCTTTAGCCGCTCTCGCTTATGATGCTGCTTCAGCGCTGGCTTGCGGCTCGACCACTCTTCCGCTGAATCGTCCTGTCGCGTAGAGATACCAGAGCAGCCACGCGGGCGTGGTCCACAGAAACCACGGTGTCGTGATCTTGGGACCGAAGAAAAACTCGGAAAGCGCCGCCGCGGAAATCACCGCGATGGGCCAGAGCGAGCGATGCGCGGCGAGCGCGCAATAGACCCCGGCCAGGACCGCAGGCAGTAGCATGGACTCGTCCGTGAGCCATCCGAAGGGTGTGCACATAGCGCCGACCAGCAGCAGGACGAGACCGTGATCGAGCCAGCTCCAGCGCGCGCGCCGCGTCCAGAAGTACCACGCAGCCCACACGCACGCAGCAGCCTCGGGAACAAATTGCAGCCACACCAGCGGCCGGTCGACGAGGATGCGGAGGTAGACGCTCAGCGTGGGCACCGCTTCATCGAGCGCGCCCCAGGCATGCGGGTCGAGCGCATACGAGAGCGCGCAGCTTGCAGCGAGCGCTGTGGCGAGGCCGGCAAGGATGCGCCAGGAGTTTGTCGCGACAGACCACAAGACCAGCGCTACGCCAAAGGGAAAGAACAGGTGCGGCTTGAGCGAACAGAGCAGCAGCGCCGCGCCGGCAAGGAAAGGCCGCGTGCGATGAAAGTAGAGAAAGAAAATGACGCCGAGGAGCAGAAAAACGCCGAATTGCCCAGCCTGAAAGCAGGCCTGCACAGGCGCAAACGCGTAGCCCAGCAGATGCAGACGCGAATCGGGTCGGCCGCGCATGATCCAGATGAGCAGGATGGCCACGGACACGCCGGCCATGAGCAGCAGCAGCCAGAGAATGAGAGCGGTTTTGGGGCTGACCAGGCCCAGCGGCAGCGCCACAAAAAATGCCACCGGCGGATTGCGCATCATCAGCAGCGGCTCGGCGGGGTCGCGGCCGGCGGCCAGTTCCAGGTTGCGCACGGCCTGAAAATCGTAAGGGTTGTTGCCGTGCACAAGCTGCTGGCCCGCGGCCCAGTAGGAGATGAAGTCGCGCCCGGCCGCGTTCTTATTGCTCAGGCCGATGCTGTAAATGAGAATGACGGCGCACACGCCTGCGACCACGATGGCGGCAGCGGCAAGTTTGCGCAAGGGACTCTGCAACGGCGGCTCTATCTCTCGATTCAAACTGGCTCTCCGCTCAAGCTGGACACACGCGGCTGCTCCCACTCTAGCCGAGCAGCGACGCGATTTCCAAGATGAAGGCGCACGCGGCAGCGCAAAAGTTGCCATGAGCAGCAACAGCGCCGCGACGCTGGCCAGCGGTTAATACGCCGCGATGCCGGTGAGATGCTGGCCGAGGATCAGCGCATGAATATCGTGCGTACCCTCGTAGGTCTTCACGCTTTCCAGATTCATCATGTGGCGCATGATCGGGTAGTCGTCCGTGATGCCGTTCGCGCCGAGAATATCGCGGGCCATGCGCGCGGTTTCCAGAGCCATCCACACATTGTTCCGCTTGGCCATGGAGATATGCTGATGGCCGACTTTGCCTGCGTCCTTGAGCCGTCCCACGTGCAGGCTGAGCAGTTGCGCCTTCGAGATTTCGCTCGCCATCCATACCAGCTTCTCCTGGATGAGCTGATGGCCGGCGATCGCCATGCCGTGGAATTGCTTGCGTGCCTTGGCGTATTGCAGCGCCGTGTCGTAGCACGCCATGGCTGCGCCGATGGCGCCCCAGCCAATGCCATAGCGCGCCTGGTTGAGACACATGAGTGGGCTCTTCAGTCCGCCCGTGCCGGGCAACAGATTCGTCGCCGGCACATGCACGTCTTGCAACGACAACCCACTGGTGACCGACGCGCGCAGGCTCCACTTGCCGTGCACGTCCAAGGCGCGAAAGCCGGGGCGGTCCGTCTCCACCAGAAAGCCGCGAACTTTGTTGTCTTCGTCTTCAACCTTCGCCCAGATCACGGCCACGTCGGCAATGGAGCCGGAGGTGATCCACATTTTTTCGCCGGTGATGGAGTAGCCGTCGCCGGACTTGCGCGCGGTGGTGGTCATGCCTCCCGGATTCGACCCGAACCCGGGCTCGGTCAGTCCGAAGCAGCCCAGCTTTTCTCCGCGCGCCAGCGCCGGCAGCCAGGCATTCTTCTGCTCCTCGGAGCCGAAGGTGTAAATGGGATACATCACCAGCGCCGACTGCACGCTCACAAAGCTGCGCAGTCCGGAGTCGCCGCGCTCCAGTTCCTGCGTCACCAGTCCATACTCCACGTTGGACATGCCGGCGCAGCCGTAGCCCTCAAGGCTGGCGCCAAAGAAGCCCAACTCGCCCATGAGCGGGACGAGCTCGCGCGGGAAACGCTCCGTGCGGAAGCACTCCTCGATGATGGGGATGATGTTGTCATCCACAAACTCACGCGCGGTGCGCCGCACCAGCAGTTCGTCTTCGCTGAGCGTGGAATCAAGATGGAGAAAGTCGAAATTTTGAAACTTGAAACCCATGATTGCTCCTAGCCGTTCCGCGATAGATCAAAACAGGCAAGCGTAGCAGATTGGAACATCCCTCGGAAACCCCGGGGGCCCGGCGAGCGAAGATGGATTCCGCTGCGATGGCGATCGGTTCCCTGCCGGACTCCCGCCCGGTGGATTACCCTTGAGTGTCACGGCTTTCTTGCATGCCGGCCTGATCGCTTGCTGGTGAGCTGACCGTCCAATCAAAGAGGTCCCATGCTTTCTCGCGCACTTCGCACTGCCCTGCTGTTCCCGACCGCGCTCCTGCTGGCCGCCGCTCCCATTGTCCACGCTGAAGAAGGCATGTGGACCTTCGACAATCCGCCGCTCAAGCAGCTCAAGGCCAAGTACAACTTCACGCCTACGCAGGCATGGCTTGACCATCTGCGCCTGGCCAGCGTGCGGCTGGACGACGGCGGATCGGGCTCGTTTGTGAGCCCCAACGGGCTGCTGCTGACCAACCACCACGTGGCGCGCGGCCAGTTGCAGAAGAACTCGACGGCTGAGCACGACTACCTGGCCAACGGCTTCTATGCCGCCACGCCGGATGAGGAGATGAAGTCGCCCGACATGGAGGTCAATGTACTCGTCGGCATGGAAGACGTGACCGCCCGCGTACAGGGCGCGGCCAAAGGCATCGGCGACGACGCCAAGGCGCTGAAGGCGCGCGAGGCGGAGATTGCCAAAATCACGCGAGAGAGCAAAGACAAGACCGGCCTGCGCTCCGACATAGTGAGCTTTTACCAGGGCGGCGAGTACTGGCTCTACCAGTACAAGGCCTACACCGACGTGCGGCTGGTGTTTGCGCCCGAGCAGCAGGCGGCCTTCTTCGGCGGCGATCCGGACAACTTCACCTATCCGCGCTACGACATCGACATGGCCTTGTTCCGCGTGTACGACAACGGCAAGCCGCTGCACACGGACAACTTTCTCAAGTGGTCCGCAAAAGGCGCCGCGCCCGGCGAACTGATCTTCATCTCCGGCCATCCCGGCTCAACCGAGCGCGACGACACGGTGTCGCAGCTCCTGGTCCAGCGCGACGTGATTGGCCCGGCGCTCACCGAGTATCTGGAGCGGCGGGTGGCCGCCGCGCAGGCCTTTGCGGCGCAGGGGCCGGAGCAGGCGCGCCTGGTGGGCAGCACCATCTTCAGCCTGCAAAACTCGCTCAAGGTCTACATCGGCCGTAAAGATGCGCTCACCGATCCCGTCATCCTCGCGAAGAAAAAATCCGAGGAGGCCGACTTCCGCGCCAGGGTCGCAGCCAATCCCCAGTGGCAAAAGGCCTATGGCGACGCATGGGACACCATCGCGCACGCCGAAGACGAGTACAAGCCGGAGTTCAACGCGCAGTTCTTCCGCCGCACAGACAGCCGCCTCTTCGGCATGGCGCTCAACATTGTGCAGTATGTGGCCGAGATCAAGAAGCCCGACGGCGAGCGGCTGCCGCAGTTCCACGACGCCAACCTGCCCTCGCTGCTGTTCCAGCTCAACTCGCCCGCGACCGTTGACCTGCCCACCGAGAAGCTCTACATGACCACCGCGCTCCAGCTCGGCGAAGAGAAGCTGGGCGCGAAAGACGCGTACCTCCAGGCGCTGCTCCAGGGCGGCGCCATCGACCAAACTGTCGACACGCTGGTTGACGGGACCAAGCTCGGCGATCCGGCCTTCCGCAAATCGCTGATCGATGGCGGCGCCGCGGCCGTTGCCGCGTCCACCGATCCCATGATCGTGGCTGCGCGCCGTGTTGACCCGCTGGTGCGCGCAACCAGCCGCCACCTGCGCGACCAGATCGGCAGCGTCGTCACCAAGGAGGGCGAAAAGATCGGCAAGGCGCGCTTCCTGGTCTACGGCAAAGACGCCTATCCGGACGCCACCTTCACCCTGCGCCTCAGCTACGGCACCGTCGCCGGCTACCCCTACAACGGCACCATCGCTCCCCCCTTCACCACTTTTTACGGCCTCTACGACCGCGCCGCCAGCTTCAGCAACAAGCCACCCTTTGACCTGACGCCGAAAGAAGCAGCCGGCCGCGACAAGCTCGACCTGGCCACGCCGCTCGATTTCGTTTCGACCGGCGACATCACCGGCGGCAACTCCGGCTCGCCGGTGGTCAATCGCGAGGGCGATCTTGTGGGCCTCGTCTTCGACGGCGACATCGAGTCCATGGCCGGCGATTTTGAGTACGACGGCACCAGGAATCGCGCCGTCGCCGTCCACTCCGCCGGCATGATGGCAGCCCTGCGCACGCTCTACAACGCGAACGCCCTGGCCGACGAGCTGGAAGGAAAGCAGTAGGCTAATTCCGTTTGCGGAAACGGAGGGAGCATGGGCCTTCAGGCCCATGAAGCCAAGGCAAGATGGTGCCCGCCTTCAGGCGCGGGCCGCGTCTCGCAGCCTTGAACGAAAGGCCCGTGGCTCAAGCCACTCTTGCCCGAATGACGCCCCCGGGGCCTGAAGGCCCCTGCTCCCTCCGCCATCAACACCCCGATTGCCTCGCCCCCGCCCACCTACAGCGCGCTATACATGTAGTCGCGGGAGTCGCCGCTCGCTTCGGGGAAGTCTTCGGGATAACTCCGGCCAGAGAATTCCAGCGATTGAGTGCCGATGTTGAAATCCTGCACCGTCTGCGTCCCGGCTCCGGTGTCGGTCACACCCAAAGGCGTCGGTGTCGGGAAATCCACCGTGGGAGGCTGCGAGCGCTGGAGTTCCACTAGCAGTTTCGGAATTACTGTAGACCGGAAGCGCGAGCTTAAGTGGCTTTTTTCTCAAGAAAAAGCCACCCTGCACACCGTCAATGAGGACCACACAAATTCCGAAACTGCTCTAGCAGCCGAAGTATAGGCTGTCGCGGTGCATGTGGTGGCCGCAGCGTTGGTAAAGTCCAGGTTCGGGACTCCCTGCGTCACCACCCCGATACTGCCCACCGTCGTTCCCGCTGCCACACTAAAGGAAAAGGAAACCGTCTTGGGCGAACCAATGGCCACCGAGCCGAAGTTCTGGCTGGCGGTGGTCCCGGTGTAGGGGACCTGCGCGGCTGCGGGCAGCAGCAGAACGGCCGCAAGAATCGGCAGGACGGAGAGGCGCGCAAGCGCCTTCAAAAAACGCGGGGAGCGAAAGGCAGTTGCAACATGGAGCAGACCTCGCTGGTTGAAACGCTCATTGGCTTTCGAGCAAGACAGCCGCGCCGGGGCGGGACGGAAGCCTGGGGGATTCGACCGTAGGCGAAATTGTAGCCTTTCTTAAGAGAGGACCAGCTATTTTTCCGGGGTCTGAGCCAATTTGAAGCCGCTGGTTTGCACAAAATAACCAGCTTCCGTCGCACAATCACTCATGGTTTAGGCCAAAAGCCCGCGCGGCGGCGATCATAGTCAAAATACCCCCCTCCCCCGTTTTGCCGCATACAGATGAATACAAATGAGTTACACGAAAAATACTCCAAATCGCGCGCCTAAACAAAGGACTTACGCGCCGCGGCATCTTTCGAGCCCGAGGTGCAGAGCCCCTCAGCTGCGCTTGCCGCGCCTCGCGGTCGGCGGGCAGGTTGACTCGCGGATCACGAGCTCCGGCAAAATGGGCATGGCATCGGTGACAGTTTGCTGCCCTCGGATGCGCTCCAGCAGGGTGCGTGCGGCCACCAGGCCCATGCGGCTGAGCGGCTGGCGGATGGTGGTGAGGCTGGGGTTGTGGTAGACGGCGCTCTCAATGTCGTCGAAGCCAATGACGGACACATCCTCCGGCACGCGCAGGCCCTTGTCTTTGAAGGCGCGGATGGCGCCGATGGCGGCCAGATCGTTGAAGCAGACCACCGCCGTGAACTGCGCGCCGCGGTTGAGCAGTTCCATGGCCGGGCCAAAGCCCATCTCCGGCGTGGAGTTGAGCACGCGGATATCGACCATGAGCTCGGGCGGGACTTCGAGCTTGAGTTCGCGAGCCACGGCCATCTGCAAGGCCCAGCGCTCGTCGGCGTCGGAGCTGTGGGTGGGGCCGCGCATGAAAGCAATTCTGCGATGGCCGAGCTGCACCAGGTGGCGCAGCGCCAGCTCGGCGGCGCGGCGCTGGTCAAGCACCACGTTGGTCACGCCCTCAATTTTGCGGTGCCCGGCGACGGCGACGGTGGGCGCCTTGAGCCCGTGTTCGAGTACGGTGTCAATGACGATGAAGCCCTCGACGCTGCGGTCGAGCAGCAGCCGCGGGTACTCCTCAATGAGGTCAGGCTTGCGCCGGTGGCTGACGGTGAGGTAGAAGTAGCCCTCTTCGAGCAGCAGCTCCTCGGCGCCGGAGAGCACCTGCGTGGAGTAGTGGTCGTTGAGGTCGGGCACCAGCACGCCGATGGTGAAGGTCTGCCGCTTGCGCAGCGAGCGCGCGTAAAAGCTGGGCCGGTAATCGAACTTGGCCGCGGCCACGGTGACGCGGTCGCGCGTCTCCTGGGGAATGGAGCGCACGCCCGGCGCGTTGTTGAGCACCAGCGAGATGGTGGCCGGCGACAGGTTGAGGTACTCACCCAGCGTGCGCAGGCTGATCGTCTGGCCCGGGGCGGGCTCGGCTCCTGGTTTTGAACGCTTGGGCATGCTCCCTTGTTTTACCATCCCGCAGCGACGATGCGCGGCCCCGGCCGTGACTTTGCAGGCAGCTGCGCGCACCGGTCGCCGCGCCGCCGGCACCGCCTTCTCGCCGCCCGGCAAGCACCGACTGTGTGGAGGGCGCAGGTCGAACAGTGGTATTTTGGAGAGAGCGGAGAGCTGGCCGAGTGGTTGATGGCATCGGTCTTGAAAACCGACGTACCCGAAAGGGTATCGGGGGTTCGAATCCCTCGCTCTCCGCCATAAAATATTTATAATCAACAGCTTAAATAGATGGCTCGAACTTTCTTGACGTTTTCTGGGCGAATTCGCAGGCATTGCTCTCTGAAACGGACCGAAGACCATTCTCTGCTTGCGACTGCCCTATCCTTGGCCATCGTATTTATAACCCTTCTATGCAGCCCCGTCCGGGCAACCACAGGGCGCCCAATCGCTTGCGAAGAGACCTGCGCAGATCTCCGCGTCTTATTCGCCTTCTGGACCCTTTTTTGGAACCACCGGTATGCAACGAGCCGGCCGAGGCGGGGGCGTTTACTGATGATTGAGAAGCGTGAACCTGGTAATGGCATAACTTCCTGCATACCTGCCCGTTACGGCTGGGCAGTTTCCGACGAAGCTCCGGATGTACGTTATAGAGTCCTTACGGGCGTGGGTGGACTGCGTCGGTCAATTCCTCACTTGT
>Ga0302267_10005570_pt1 | contig 13180 bp, 12 predicted proteins | sample III_Bog_E1_3_FD_194555 | JGI IMG/M metagenome (GOLD analysis project Ga0302267, IMG submission 194555) | Peat permafrost microbial communities from Stordalen Mire near Abisko, Sweden - III_Bog_E1_3 | ecosystem: Environmental > Terrestrial > Soil > Wetlands > Peat | place: Sweden: Abisko... | reverse complement strand
AAGTCTTTGATTATCAGTTAGGCCGGTGTGGCGAAATGGCAGACGCGACAGACTCAAAATCTGTTTTACGCAAGTAAGTGGGGGTTCAAGTCCCTCCACCGGCACTCTTCTCTTTTAGGCGCTCAAACGCCTTTCGACATACCGGAGGCCTTCCTATAGTGTAATCGTCATGAGGTTCCTCTGATGGAGACAGGCTCACCCGCTTCCAGCCCGTTGCCGGTCGCCTACGATTTGGAATCGGTCATCGCCACCAGCGAGCTTGAGCAGCGGAGCAACCGGCACTCGAACCGCGAAGCTGAAACGGAAGCCGAGCTGGAGCTCACGCGGGAACTGGCAAAGTCGCCCCTCCAATTCTTTCAAAAGCTCGTCGACACGGTCCTCAAGTTGTCGTTGGCCGAATCGGCCGGCATCAGCTTGTTGGACGAAAAGAACGGGCGATTCGTTTGGCCCGCCGTGGCGGGCGGATTGGTTCCCTACGTCGGCGGAGGAACACCGCGAAACTTCGGCCCTTGCGGCACGGTTTTGGACCTAAACAAGCCGGTGCTCTTCCAGCATCCGGAACGGCATTTTGGCTATCTCGAGCCCATTTCGCCCCCGCTGGAAGAGGTCCTGTTGATTCCGTTTCACGTCGATGGAAAGGCCGTCGGGACCATCTGGGCAGTCATTCATAGCCGTGATCGCAAATTCGAGAGGGAAGATCGCCGCTTGCTGCAAAACCTGAGCGCCTTCGCAGCGACCGCCTTCAAAGTCCTGGCCGGTGTGGGAGCCCTGGCGCCACTGCTGGAATCGAAGCCCAAGGTTTGATCTGGTGGCCGCGAGGGTGAGTCAGCAGACTCGCCGCCTGTGAGCGCGGCTCTCCATCGCCCTGCACTTCCGCTTTTTCTGGCGGTGCTTTTCCTGTCGATGCCCGCAACTCTTCGCGCTGGCGGTGGGACTGCTACCTTGGCGAACTCCGCGTGGCCAAACGGCCCCTACCTCACCGGCGATTGGTGCGGCAGCCGCACGCGCCTGGAAAACGACGGCATCGATCCGTATCTTATCTACACGTCCATCGTCGCCGCGAATGTCTCTGGCGGCGTGCGCCAGGGAGGCCCGGAGTACGCGCAGGACGTGAATCCCGGCGTGACGCTGGATATGCACAAGCTCGTCCATTGGGACGGCGCGACGATCAACATCAACGGCGTCGACCGCATCGGCCACACCATCCGGCCCGACGTCGGCAGCATCTATGATCCAGTCCAGATTTACGGCGGCCAGACCTACACGCTCTATAATGTCACGCTCGAGCAGCGCTTTCTCGACGACAAGGCAGCGTTGAAAATCGGCCGCCTCAGCCCCGGCGACGATTTCGCCGAATCGCCGCTCTACAATTACTACGTCAATAACGGCATCGATGGGCAAATCCGCGCGGTCATCCGCGACACGCGCTTCAAGACCTACCCGTTCCCTGTCTGGGGCGCGCGTCTGCGCTTCGATCCTGACCCGCAATTCAATCTCCAGACCGGCCTCTTCGAGGCCCCGGACCGCATCGCCGACCCTGCAAATCACGGCATCGACTTCGCGTTGAATTCGCACGACGGGATCATGCTCGTCGAGCAACTCGGCTGGACGCCCACGTTTGGCGAGCCTGGCACGCTCAACCCCAAATCCGTGCCGCCAAACACCGGCCTGCCCGGCCACTACTTCGCGGGCGGCTGGTGGTCCAGCGCCGATTATCCGCAATTCGGCACCACGCAACGGACTCATATCTCCTACGGCTTCTACGCGCATGGCGACCAGATGGTTTATCGCCCCACGCCCGGCAGCGACACTGGTCTCACCCTTTTCGGCACCGCCGCGTACGCGCCGCAGCCCAACATCTCCCTCATTCCTTTTCAACTCAGCGGCGGCGCGCTTTATCAGGGACTCGTGCCCGATCGGCCCGCGGACATGAGCATCCTCGGCGTGATCTGGGGCACCTTCAGCGACGACTACGCCGACACAATCGAGCCGCAATTCGACGCGCGCGCCACCAGCGAAGTCGCCCTCGAGCTCGGCTACCGCTTTCAATTCACCCCGTTCGCCTACGCCCAGCCCGACCTGCAGTACGTCGTCCAGCCCGGCGGCACCGGCAATATTTCCAACGCCTTCATCCTCGCCGCGCAGTTTGGCCTGACCTTCTAACCCACGCGGTGCTTTCTCTTGTGGCTTCGCGCCACGCCTGTTTAATCGCTTCGTGGGGCAAATTCTCGAAACGCTCGCGCCGCTGGCCCTGCTGATTCTTCTCGGCTCGGTCCTCGCGCACATTCGCTTTTTGGGCGAGCCGTTTATCGCCGACCTCAACAAGCTCGCGTTCTGGATCGCGCTGCCCGCGCTGATCTTCACCTCCGCCGGGGGCGGATCGCTGACAGGCGGCAGCATCGGGCCCATCTTCGCCGTGCTCCTTGGCGCGACCCTCGTCATCACGCTCGTCGCCTGGATCGCGAGCTACGCGCTGGGCATGCCCGCGACCGCGCGCGGCACGCTCGCGCAGTCGGCCTTTCGCGGCAATCTTGCCTATATCGGCTTGCCGGTTCTCGCCAACAGCTTCGGCACGAATTCCCCGGCCCTGTCCGCGGGTGTCATCGCCATGGTGCTCACGATGGCCGTTTACAACATTCTCGCCGTCGTCGTCCTGCAGGCCAGCCGGCACTCCACCAGCAAGGCCGGCGGGCGCGGTGCGGTGCGTTCCATCGCCACCAATCCGCTGCTCATCGCGGGCCTGCTCGGTCTCGTGGTGCCGTTGCTTCACATCACCCTCCCGCTCTTTCTGGACCGGACGCTGCAATCGCTCGGCGCAGCCGCCGTCCCGATTGCGCTCCTCTGCATCGGCGGCTCCCTCGTCATCGTCCCGATGCGCGGACGGCAGATATGGATCATCGCCGCCGCGCTGCTCAAGATCGCGGTGCTGCCCGCGATCGTCTACGGCCTCGGCCGGATGGCCGGCCTGGATCCGACCGCGCTGCGCATCGCGCTCGTCTTTGCCGCCTGCCCGACGGCCGCCGCCTCGTTTGTCATGGCCCGGCAGATGGGCGGTGACGAGGCGCTCGCCTCCGGCTCCATCGCGCTCAGCACACTGCTTTCCGCGCTCTCGCTTTCGGCCGCGCTCTGGCTCACCCGTTGATTCGCGTGCTTCCCTATTCGCCGGCAGAGGCACTATTTCGAACGCCTTCCGTTTCGCGGCTTATGTAGTGCAGCCCGTACTTGGGCACGGAGCAGTCGACTTCATCCACGAGCGTGTCGATCACAGCGATCCCGGTCGCGCTGGCCTTGAGATCGAGAAAGTAGGCGCTTTCCTTGTGTTCGATCAGCCGCCAAATCCGGTTTACCTCCGAGGGATCGATGATGATGTTCGCACGGCCGGCGAGATTGACGACCATGTTGCCGGACTCAGACGTGAAGATCCACGAGACGCGGGAGTGCGCCCGAATCTGGGCGACTTTGCGGCTGGTCGGCGAACAAAGCGCGTAAAGGTGGGGAAAACGCTCGAGCGAGAGCGTCTGCATCCAGCGCATTTGCGGCGTTCCCGCATCATCGATCGTGGCCAGAAGTCCGGGGCGGCGGCCATCGGCGAGTTGCCGGGCCACGCGCACGACATGTTCCGCGTGGGACAACGCAAGTGGATGCTCGGACCCGCCTGCCACGGCTCCCGTAGCAGAATCCTCCGCACCTTCGTGGTAGATGCGGTTCATAACGACAGCCTCACTTTCACGATGCTGTCCTCAGCAACGGTATGGAGTTCAAAGTGGTTTCTCCGGCAGAGTTTCAGCATGGGGTGATCCGCCACGAGCAGTTCGCCCGTTAGCGTGTCGAAGCCGTAGGCCTTGGCGGTATCTATGATCCGCTCCAGCAGCAGGCGCGGCAGCTTGGTATCCTCCGCTTCATCGCTGACAAGTATGGAAAAATCAGCGCAGCCCGGTCTCGCGGCCGTGGTCAAGCGCCCAATCCCGAGAATGCGCGACGTCCCCGGGCCTACAGGGAGCTCGGCCACGATGCCGAGAGAATCGGGGGTGTTGTGACAAACGCGAATCAGCCGCTCATGCAGCGTTCGCGTATCGAGAGAGATGTGTTCGAAATAGCGCAGGAAGACGCTTTCCTCCGAAAGCGAGCCGTGGAAGTCGATCATCCGTGACTCGTCGTCCTCACGAATAGGGCGCAACTTCACGCGGTCATATTCCCGGAGAAAAATGGTGGCTTCAGGGTCAAAATGCCCGGGTGGCGTACGGAAACTGGGAACGAAGGGGGCGATGGTTTTCATGCGGATTCTTTCTAGATGCAGGGTAATGCCGCGCGTGAAGACTCGCTCTCCCTCCCTTGTCCAACGCTCACCGTCGATTGCTGCAGGCGGCAACAATAGATTTGCCGCTCTATGCCGTGGGAGTACTCTGAATGAAGAGTAAGTCTATGCCGCGCTCAACCGAAATTATCCGGCAGCTTTCCGAGTCGCAAATCTATCGCGATTACGAGAGCGCGTTCAACGACGCCACCGCGCTTCCCCTCGCCCTGAGCTCGAAGGTGCTGTGGCAGCCAGCGCTCCATGGGAAGAAAAACGAAAGCGCCTTCTGCTCGCTCATGGCCAAGACGAGCCGGTCGTGCGCCGCCTGTTTGGAGGTGCAGGAAGATCTGCGAAGCGGCGCGAAGGAAGAGACGCGCACGATCACCTGCTTTGCCGGTCTTTGCGACACCGCGGTTCCCCTGATGGTTGGTGGCGACCTTGTCGGTTATTTGCAAACCGGACAGGTCTCGCTGCGCCAGCCAACACGCGCCGGTTTTTCCCGCATCTCACGACAGATTCTGCGCTGGGGCTCCCAGGTCGACCTGAGACAACTTGAAGACGCCTACTTCCACACGCGCGTTCTTTCCCGCAAGCCCTATGAGGCGATGGTCCGGTTGCTGGAGATTTTCGCGCGGCATCTCTCCAGCGTGGCGAATGAATGCCTCGTCAAGGATGAGCGGCGCGAACCGCCCCTCGTGCATCGCGCGCGAAAAATCATCGCGGAAAAAGCCGGCAGCGAGTTGACGCTTCCCCAGTTGGCGCACGCACTCAACGTCAGCACGTTTTACTTCTGCAAGATGTTCAAGAAAGCCACGGGCCTGACCTTCACGGACTACCTCACGCGGACACGGATCGAAAAGGCCAAGCAATTGCTGCTCGATCCTCAAGTTCGCATCAGTGAGGCGGCTTACGACTCCGGCTTCGCCTCCATCACGCATTTCAATCGCAGTTTCCGCCGCGTGGTGGGTAAGTCCCCCACGAAGTACCGAAGCTCGCTCGGCCAATTCAAGGTGCGTCAGACCGCCACGAAGTAGAATCTGCCTTGGCGAATCCGCGCGCCCGGCGAATGATGAAGCGCGATGAACGGGTTTGCGCTGAGCAAATACTTCTGGCTGCCGCCGCTGCCGGCGTGGGTCAACGGCTACGCGGTCTCCTACGCTTTACGCGCCTGGCTGGCCTCGACCCTGGCGCTCTACCTCGCCTTCGTGCTCCAGCTGGACAATCCCATTTGGGCGTGGCTGACGGCATGGATCGTCTCGCAGCCCACACCGGGCATGGTCCTGTCCCGCGGCTTCTACCGGGTCATCGGCACAATCGCCGGTGCGCTCTTCGCCATCATCATCGTGGCGCTGTTCGCCCAGGCGCCTGAGCTCTTCGTGCTTGCGCTGGCGCTGCTCGTCGGCAGCTGCACCGTCCTCTCAAACATCCTGACCAACAACCGCGCCTACGCCACGGTGCTCACCGGTTATACCGCCGCCATCGTTGCCTGCGATGCCATCACCGATCCCAACCAGGTCTTCTACCTCGCCACGTCTCGCGGCGCGGCCATCCTGCTCGGCGCCGTTTGCACCTTCGTGGTGAACCTCGCCCTCGCGCCGCACCTGGCCGAGCACGACATTCGCGCCAAGCTGGCCGGACTGCTCAAGCAGGCCGCCCACCGCGCCGCCACGCCGTGGCAGACGCCCCTCGCGGAAAAACTCAAGATCGGCAAGGAACTCATCGACAACACTATTGCGCTCGACACCCTGATCGAATACGCCGCCGCCGAGTCGGCCATCTTCCGCCTGCAGGCCAACAACGCGCGCAGCATGCTGGCCCACATCTTCGGCCTCATTTCCGCCCGCCGCGCCCTCGACTTCCAACTGCGCCGTGACGGCTGGCCGGCTCATGAAGCGCTGCAAATCTACCACGGCATATTTCTCGACCTCCTCAACGACCTCGCCGTGCGACTGGATGACGGTGAGCTCGACCAGCACCTCGCCGAGATCGCGGCGATCCGCTGTCAGCTCGCCCTCATCCGCCCGGAGGAGGAAACCGCCACGGCCGAGGACGTGATCGGCGCGCGCATCGTCATCGACCGCATGGACGACTTGCTCGAGCACCTCGGCCTCGCGCTGGAAGACTGGCGCGACATCCTCGAGGAACGCTGGCGGCCCGAGCCGCGCCGCGTGCTCAACTTCCACCGCGACGTGCGCGCAGCGTGGATCAACGGCCTGCGCGCCTTCGTGGCCGTCTGCCTCACCGGCGCGTTCTGGATCGCCTCGGCCTGGCCGGACGGGCCCTCCGCGCTGATCTTCGTCTCGGTTTTGCTCAGTCTCTTCTCGGCCTTCCCGCGGCCGGACCTCGTCGGCTGGCAGTTTTTCTACGGTTCCATTCCGGGCGCGATCATCGGCATCTTCTTCAAGTATTCCGTTTTGACCGCGACCACGGGCTTCGAATATCTCCTCACCGTCTCCGCTTTCGTCCTCCTTCCCCTTGGGGTGGTCACCGCGAATCCCAAGTACACGCTCGGCGCGACTGCCTTCTCCTTCGTCTTCCTCAACCTCTCCGGCGCGACCAACCCGATGGTCTACAATCTTTCCGGCAGCCTTAACATGGCGCTGGCCATCGAGATCGGCGTGCTCGCCGGGACGCTCTGCTACATCGTCATCCTGCCGCCCGATCCTCACGCCGCCCGCGCCTACGTGACCTACCGCACCCGGGTCGGGCTCGGCTGGCTCGCGCGCAACAACCCCATCCCGACTTTCTCGTCCTGGGAAACGCGCATGTACGACCGCGTCAACCGCCTGCACGATCCGAAAAATCCCTCCGGCACGCACACCGACGAATGGTTCGAAGCCGGCCTCGCCGCCCTCACCCTCGGCAATGAAATTTTGCGCCTGCGCCACTGGCTGGAGAATGAGAAAATGCCCGCGGCGGTGCGCAGCGAGGTGGAAGAGGCCATCGCCAGGCTCTCGAAAATTCTCTCCTCCCCGGAGCCCGCCGATGCCGCGGTGAAGCGCGCGCGCGCGCGCGTGCTCGAGCTCGATCCCGGCCAGGGGAATCCGCAGCGGCTCGTCTGGGCGCGCGTGGCCGGCGCGCTCGAAGAAATGGATGTCTATTTGCACGAGCATCCGCGATTATTGAGCCGCGCGCCCATCCCCTAGGACTCATGCTCAAGGAAATCAACCTCGACGGCGTTTTCGTCTCGCCCTTCGTCGGTTACCTCGCCGCCGCGCTGATCATCTTCTGGCCGCTGCGCATGCTCTTCGACCGTTGGGCCCTGCAGCGGTATATTTGGCATCGTCCGCTCTTTGATCTTTCCGTATTTGTTATTATTCTCTCCCTGATCGGCCTGATGTTCTGACCCAGCCATGACCTCCGCCCCTCCCAGTAACTTCCTGAAGCGTTACCTCGCCGCCGATGCCCCGCCCTCGCATCGCTACCTCGCGACCGGCATAGTCGTGCTCATCGCGCTGCTGCTGGCTTGGGCGCTTTGGTGGCATTTTTTCCGCGCCCCGTGGACGCGTGATGGCCGCGTGCGTGTGGAAGTGGTCAATGTCGCCGCGCAAATCAACGGTCAGGTTGATAAACTTTACGTGATCGACAACCAGCGGGTGAAAATCGGCGATCCGCTGTTCGAGATCGAGCAGATCGACTACCAACTCGCCCTCACCCAGGCCGAATCGACGGTCAAGACCCGCCAGTTCGATCTCAAAATCGCGCAAGCGGACGCCGAGCGGCGGCAGAAGCTCGGCGAAGCCGTCTCCACGGAGGAGCGGGTGACCTACACCAGCAATGCCGATGTCGCCGCCGCCGCATACGAAGCCGCCGTCGCCGCGCGGGACCAGGCCAAGGTGAATCTCGACCGAACGATCATCAAATCGCCGGTCAATGGCTACGTCACCAATCTCACGCTGCGCATTGGTGATTACGCGACGCCCGGCCAGGTCAAGCTCACCCTCGTCGACAGCGACTCATTTTGGATCGCAGGCTATTTTGAGGAAACCAAGCTGCCGAACATCCACATCAACGACTACGCGCACGTACGCCTCATGGGCTGGGGTCCGGAAATCGCCGGCCACGTTCAAAGCATCGCCCGCGGCATTTCCGATACGGACGCGGGCAATGGCTTCCAGGGGCTGCAAAGCGTAAACCCGATCTTCACTTGGGTGCGTCTCGCCCAGCGCATCCCGGTGCGCATCACCATCGACCACGTCCCGAAGGAAGTGACCATTGCCGCCGGCCAGACCTGCACGATCGTCATTACGCCGCCACGGCCGGAGGACAACCGCAAGGAAGGCCCGGCGCTCGCGCCTTAGCAAATTCGCGGCAACTGTTCGCCCGAGAGCATATCCACCACGCGCGAACCGCCGATGCGCGTCCTCATCAGCACAAATCCGGCGTGGTCCGAAGTCACTTCGCCGATAATCGCCGCGGCGCGTCCAAACGGATGCGCTCGCATCGCCGCGAGCACCGCGTCGGCGCTCTCGCCCGGAACCACCGCGAGCAGCTTGCCCTCGTTCGCGACATAAAGCGGATCGAGCCCGAGAATCTCGCACGCGCCCTTCACCGCCTCGTCGATCGGGATGCGCGCTTCATCAAGAATCATGCCCACACTCGCCGCCTGCGCGATTTCCGTCAGCGCGCTGGTCACGCCCCCGCGTGTTGGGTCGCGCAGTACGTTGATATCCGCACCCGTCGCGAACATCGCCTGCACGAGCCCATTGAGCGGCGCCGAATCGCTGGCGATCTCGGTCTCGAACTCGAGTCCCTCGCGCACCGACATGATGGCGATGCCGTGCGTGGCGATCTCACCGCTCAGCAAAATCTTGTCGCCCGGCTTCGCGCGCTTCGGGTCGATGTTCACGCCCTTCGCCACGACGCCAATGCCGGACGTGTTGATGAAAATCCGGTCAGCCTTGCCGCGATCAACCACCTTCGTGTCGCCGGTCACGAGCGTAACTCCGGCGGCGTCCGCCGCCTCGCGCATCGAGGCGACCACGCGCTTGAAATCGTCCATCGGCAGACCCTCCTCGAGGATGAAGCCGACCGAGAGATGGAGCGGTTTCGCGCCGCACATGGCGAGATCGTTGACCGTGCCGTGCACCGCGAGCTTGCCGATGTCGCCGCCGGGAAAAAAGATGGGGCTCACCACATACGAGTCGGTGCTGAACGCGAGGCGCTCCTCGCCGACGGAAAAGAGAGCGCCGTCGTGCAACGGCTCGAGCAGCGCGTTTCGGAACTGCGGCAGCACGACTTCCTGCATCAGCCGCTGGCTGAGTTTGCCGCCGCTCCCGTGGGCGAGAACAATCTCTTTGTAATTCAAGCGCGGAAGAGGGCAACTCCCGAGCAGCGCACCGGCGTCGCGACCTGTCGCTTCCGGCGTCGTGCTCATGCCGGTGTGAGCTCCTTTTTCGCCGCGGCCTCCAAATGACGTCCGTAGGCGTAGTACGCGGCGCAGGCGCCCTCGGCGGAAACCATCGTCGCGCCGAGCGGATGCTCCGGCGTGCAAAGCGTGCCGAACGCGGGACAATCGTGCGGCTTCTTCACGCCTTGCAGCACCAGCCCGCTGATACAAATCGACGGCTCGGCTTTCTCCATCTGCTCCACGTCGAAAATTTTCTCGGCGTCATGCGCGGCGAATTCCTCACGCAGCCGATAGCCACTCTGCGGAATTTCGCCGACACCACGCCATTTGCGGTCGCAGACCTCAAAGACTTTCGCGACCAGCTCACGCGCAACCTTGTTGCCCTCGCGCTTTACCACACGCGGATACTGGTTCTGCACTTCATGGGTGCCGGCTTCGAGCTGCTTCACCGTCATGCGCACGCCGTCGAGCAAATCAATCGGCTCAAAGCCGGTGATCACGATCGGCACGCGATATTTCGCCGCAATCGGCTCGTATTCCTCGTAGCCGACGACGGTGCAGACATGCCCCGGACCGAGAAAGCCCTGCACGCGATTTTCGGGCGAGGAAAGAATCGCTTCCATCGCCGGCGGCACGAGCACATGCGAGACAAGAACCGAAAAATTCGTAAGGCCCTGCTGTCGCGCCTGGAAAACAGCCATTGCGTTGCCGGGGGCGGTGGTCTCAAAGCCGATGGCGAAGAAGACAACCTGCTTGCCGGGATTTTGCCGCGCGATTTTCAGACAATCCATCGGCGAATAAACCACTCGCACGTCCGCGCCGCGCGATTTGAGCACGAGCAGGTCGAACTCCGAACCGGGTACGCGCAGCATGTCGCCGAAAGAGCAGAAAATGACGCCGGGCTTTTGCGCGATGGCATGCGCCTTGTCGATCATCTCCAGCGACGTGACGCAAACGGGACAGCCGGGGCCATGTACGAGTTCGATTTCCTTCGGCAGCAGATGATCGATGCCGTACTTGACGATGGTGTGCGTCTGCCCGCCGCAAACTTCCATTAGCACCCAGGGCCGTGTGACGGTGCGGCGTATATCGGCGACGATTTTTTCCGCCACCTCCTGGTCGCGATATTCGTCGAGGTACTTCATGGGACTCCCGGCTTCGCGCCCAGCGCGCTCAACGGCACTTCGAGTTCGGTTTCGCCGTCGTTGAGTTCGTCGAGCTGCTTCATCTCAGCGAGCAGGGCGTATGTGCGCGCGGCAACGTCTTCATCGACTTTGCTCAGCGCGAAGCCAACGTGGACGAGCACGTAGTCGCCAGTTTTGACCTCCGGCGTGTATTCGAGGCAGACCTGCTTGACGATGCCGCCGAAGTTGGCCTTGCCCATGCGCACGCCCTCCGGACTCTCGGTAATTTCGAGCAATAGTCCGGGAACAGCGAGGCACATAGAGGGCTCCTACATCACGGGGTCTTCCACCTTGGCGAGGACGACATCCTCACCTGTTAAAACCTAACACTGAGCGCGGGTTTCGCCAGTGGGCCGGGCGAGATTTTTTTGAGCGCCCCGAAGAGGTTCAGGCAAAGATTTCCGAGGGCAGCTTCGTCGTCTGGCCGGCCTCGATCACCGGCAGTGCGGCGATGGACCCGCGGCGGCTGGCGTCGACGATTTGCCCGAGGGAGATGCCGCCGTCGTTGGTGGGCACGCGCTGGTGCCAGTAGGGACGGAAACCCGTCTCGAGCAGCCGCTGCACGGTGCGCTCGGTGAGGTAGCGGTTCTGGAAGCAGCCGCCGGAAAGCACGACGCGCGTCTCGCCGGTGTGGCGCGCGACGCTGACAATGATCTCGACGAGCGTGTTGTGGAACTTGGCCGCGATGACACCGGTCTCCACGCCGTCGCGGACTTCAGCCACGATCTGCTCGAACATGGGGCGCCAGTCAATGATGCTCGGCGCGGTGCTTTTGATGTCGAAGTCGTACGATTCCGCCACGCAGGAGTGGACGGCGAACTCGAGCTCCATTGCGCTCTGGCCCTCGAAGGTCGATTCCTGGCGCAGGCCGGTGAGCGCGGCGACGGCGTCGAAAAGCCGGCCGACGCTGGAAGTCGTGGGCGAGTGCATATCCTTTGCGAGCATCTGACGGATGACCCCAAGTTCGCTGCTCTCGAAATCGCGGACCGGCGCGAGGTCGGTTTGGTCGAGCGCCTTCAGTCCGCCCATTTCATAAAGGACGCCGAGCGCGGATCGGCGCGGCTGCTTGATCGCGGCCTCGCCGCCGGGCAGACGGAATTGGCGCATATGCGCGACGCGCTCGAAGCCGTCCTCGCGCGCGAGGAGGAACTCGCCGCCCCAGATCGTGCCGTCGGTGCCGAAGCCGGTGCCGTCCCACGCGACGCCGAGCGCGGGAAACGGGACCTCGTTCTCGGCCATGCAGGCCAGGATGTGCGCCCAGTGATGCTGGACGGGATGGACCACGGCGTCGGTCTGCGTGGCGAGCTCGGTGGCGAACTTGGTGGAGAGGTAATCGGGGTGGAGATCGCAGGCGATGATCTCGGGCGCGACGTCGTAGAGGCGCGGCAGGTCGCCCGCGATCTTGCCGAACGCGGTGTGCGCCTCGCTCGTCTCGAGGTCGCCGATGTGCTGGCTGATGAAGGCCTCGTTGCCGACGCTGAGCGCGACGGTGTTCTTGAGATGCGCGCCGACGGCGAGGATGGGCGGCCCGGGCTGCTTGAGATGCACCGGAAGCGGCGCGTAACCGCGCGAGCGGCGCAGGACCATCTCGCGCCCACGCACGACGCGCACGACCGAGTCATCGATGGGCCGCACGATGGGCCGGTTGTGGACGAGGAAGTAGTCGGCGATGCCGTCGAGCCGGCGCACGGCCTCGTGCTCGTCGATGCAGATCGGTTCGTCGCTCAAGTTGCCGCTGGTGCAGACGATGGGGAAGCCGAGGTCGCGCAGAAGGACGTGGTGCAGCGGCGACGAGGGCAGCATGACACCGAGCGTGGGATTGCCCGGCGCGATGGAGGGCGCGAGCGGCGGTGACCAGCGCGCGAGCAGGACGATGGGCGCCTCGGGCGAGAGCAGCAGGCGTTCCTCGAGCTGCGAGACGTGGCAGTCGCGGCGCGCGAGGGCGAGCGACGGGTACATGAGCGCGAACGGTTTTTCGGCGCGGTGCTTGCGCTTGCGCAGGCGCTTGACGACGAGTTCGTCGCGCGCGTCGCAAATGAGCTGGAATCCGCCGAGGCCCTTGAGCGCGATGATCCGGCCGGCGCGAATTTCCTCCGCGACGCGGCGCATGGCGGCGTCACCGGAGACGAGCGCGTTGCCTTCGTCGTCCCAGAGCTCGATCTGCGGGCCGCACGCGGGGCAGGCATTCGGCTGCGCGTGGAAGCGCCGGTCGGCGGGATCGTCGTACTCCTTCTGGCAGGCGGGGCACTGCGCGAAGGCCTTCATCGCGGTGTGCGGACGGTCGTAGGGCAACTCCTGGATGATGCTGAAGCGCGGGCCGCAGTTGGTGCAGTTGGTGAAGGGGTAGCGGAA
>Ga0302267_10005553_pt1 | contig 13207 bp, 4 predicted proteins | sample III_Bog_E1_3_FD_194555 | JGI IMG/M metagenome (GOLD analysis project Ga0302267, IMG submission 194555) | Peat permafrost microbial communities from Stordalen Mire near Abisko, Sweden - III_Bog_E1_3 | ecosystem: Environmental > Terrestrial > Soil > Wetlands > Peat | place: Sweden: Abisko... | reverse complement strand
ACTCAACTCTTCTGCTCGAACCATGCGGATGTTCACTAACCAGCATGACCGCCCCTTCAGGCTCATCTTGTGTTGGAATCAATGGCCGCCTTCAGGCTCACCTTGTGTTGGAAGAGAGTACTTTTTGACGAGTCCCGCGCTCTCTGCTACCTTGGTAATGGACAATTTATTGCACGACGTTCCCGAGTAGCTCAATGGCAGAGCATTCGGCTGTTAACCGAAGGGTTGTAGGTTCGAGTCCTACATCAGGAGCCAATAAATCAATAACATACAGAAAATTTCCTGGATTCTAACCCCACAGAACCCCACAATAGTTCAAACCGCCGCCGACTGCTGCGCAGCCGGAGACTGTTCTTGCGGCATCACCATCTGCACAACCATTGAGTTGGCCCGTTGCGTGGCCCTTCGGCTGGCGTTGCCGTGACGCCCCACACCACTCGTAAGCAGGGTCCGACGGAGCAGAGAAGGCTAGTTTTATGTCGCGATCGAAATCAAGAGACTGCTGCTGGAGCGCAGTGGTTGGCGCTGCCTTCGATTCAATTCTGCAGTCCTTCCTGCAATACGTAGCGGATAATATCGAAGTTATTGGACAGATTCATCTTGTCGAGGATGCGTTCGCGATAGGTGCTGACGGTTTTCACGCTCAGCCCCAATGCGTGCGCAATTTCGGAGACGGCGTTGCCCGCGCCGATCATGCGCAGGATTTCAAACTCGCGATTGGAGAGCGACTCGTGCAGCGGGAGGTCGTCCTTGAAGCCGACGCCTTGCGCCACCTGGGCCGCGATGTGCTGGGATAGATAATTGGTTCCGCTGGCGGCGCCCCGGATGGCCTTCAAAATCTCCGACGACGGCGCGCTCTTACTCAGATAGCCGGCAGCGCCCATACGCAGCGCGCGCACAGCGTATTGCTCCTCGGGGTGCATACTGAGCAGCACCACTGCCAGATCTGGCCGCCGCTTGTGAATTTCGGCCAACGCGTCCAGCCCACTCATGCCAGGCAGGGTAATATCCAGCAGAACCACGTCCATCGCGGCGTCCTGATCCAGCAGCGCCAGAGCTTCCTCGGCGCAGGTGGTTTGCGAGCAGAAAATATCTCCGGCTGCTTCCAGAATGGAGCGCAGCCCATCGCGCACTACTGCGTGGTCGTCGACCAGCAAAACCTGCAAAGGTGTCGTGCCGTTCATAGTGCTCCCTTCGGTAACGGAAGTGTAAGTTCGATCATGCAGCCCGCATGGGGGGAGGATGTGACGCTGGCGGTTCCTTCCACCATTTGCAGCCGGCGATGCAAATTCGTCAGCCCATGACCGCCGCGGATCTGTCCGGGGACAAAGCCGACGCCGTCGTCGTCAATCCGAATGGTCAGAAAACTTCCGCGCAGCGCAAAGCGCACCTGCGCATTGGCTGCGTGGGAATGGCGCGCGATGTTGGTCAGCGCCTCCTGCATGGCGCGCAGAATGCCGAAGACGACGCGGCTGTTGAATTGCAGGCTGACGGCCTCGTCATCGATCTGTGTGCTGAGCGCGATGCCGGCCGAATCGAGCACGCGCTCGGCCCGCAGCAGCAGCGCCAGAGCCGCGGGGCCGAATGCGCCCGGCGGGGCGCTGAGCACGGTCAGTCCGGTGCGCAGCGAATCCATCGCGTCGCTCAGCGCGATGCTGACTTCACGAAAGCGCGCGCGCAGCTCCGGCTCCGGCATTGTTTCGGATACATTGCTCAGCAGCGAGGCGCCGAAGAGCTGGCTCCCCAGCCCATCATGCATCTCCCGCATCAGTTCATCGCGCTGCTCGCGCATGGACGCCTGCGCTTTTGCATGGGCGAGCTGAATGCGCTGCATCTCGAAGAGCGGCTCGCCGGAACGCGCCAAGGCGCGGGCGATGCGCAGATCGTGGCGGCTCCAGCCGCGAGCCCCCTGCGGAAACAGGACCAGCGCTGCGATCGCACTGTCGATCCGTATGGGAATCCATGCGGCAGGCTCCATTTTGCGCGGACATTTTTCGCCCAGTTCGTAGCCCAACTTGCCGTCGAGCGACAATTCCAGGCGAGCGAGGAGCGCATCGTGTTTCTGGCCGGCAAGCACCCACGCGATCTTGCCCGGATGCAGCGTCCATTGCAGGGTCTGTTCCAGAGCCTGAGCGGGGTCGCACGTCGCCTGCTCGCGCTCCAGCAGCTTCACTAGCGACTCGGCCAGCGAAGGGCGCACTCTGCCGGTCAGCTTTCTCAGCCCATGCAGGGACCACGACCGCAGCGGCGCATAGAGAAAGATTGCCACGCTCAGGCTGAGAGCCAGCAGCAGCGGCTTTGCTCTGCTTTCCGGTGCATAGTGGCGGCTCATCCAGTTCCACAACAGGAGTTCGCAGAGCGCTAAACCGCCAATGGCGATGGAATGTACGACCACCCAGTCGAGAATCCGATCCACATCCATCAGGCGATAGCGCAGGATGGCGAAATAGACACAAATCGGCACCGCTACGGCGGAAAGCAGTGTAAACCGCTCCGGGACCGGAGCCGCGTGCATCGCTTCTGGAATCGCCGATAGCAGTATCCAGGGCAGAAAACCCATCACGGCGCCGAGCGTCACCCACTGCAACTGCGCCTTCACCAGCGGATTGGTGGTCCGCCATAGGCGCACAACGAAGATCAGGAAAAAGATCAGCAGCGAGATGGCGCTCGCGACATAGATCGTCGGCGCCGGACTCGGGAAAACCCGCAGCAGATGCAGCCCGAGCACGACGGCGTAAGCGCACCAGGGGACGAAGCGGACCCACGGATAACGCTTGAGCCAGGAAACGGGGCTGGGGAAGACAAGTCCCAGGTGCGGGGTCAGGATCGTCGATTCGGTGGCCAGGAAGTTGAGAAACGTGAGCAACGTCAACGCCGGGGCCGCGATGCACAGATCGCGATTGATATAGAACGCCATGGTATCGAGCGGGATAAAGACGCCGGTGCTCGTAATCAGGTTCACAATGCTGGTTTCATTCTGCTTTTTGATCCAGATCAAAAGCGAGAGTACCGCGAAGGTCCAGCCCACCAGACGCAATGCCCAACTGCGGCGCACAGCCTGCTTCCATCCCAAGGGCCGCACCGGGCAGGTGATGATGCGCGGCCCGGATCTGTTTTCGACGGTGATCGAGAGGCTTCCGCTGCTTGCGGCCGATTCTAGAAAGCTCTGCCACTTCCATATCCGGTCGTAGCCGCTCCAGCTTGCGGAGTTGTCGGGGTCGATCAGCAGCGCCTCCGCATCGACGGGGCGGCCGGCGATGGCGAGCACACGATCACCCACGCGGACACCGGTTCGCAGCAGCGCACTGTTCGGGTCCAGCGCTGCAACCACCACCGTGGAGCCGTCGCTGCTGATCTGGGCCCCGATAGCAGGCGAGTTGGCCAGCGTCCAGTTGCCATAAAAGTCCAGCGCAAGGCACAAGGTCAGAACGCACCACGCGAAGGTCCAGGTAGCGGCATAGCGGGCGGGGCTTGGCCATCGAAGCTGCATCATTATCCGCTTGAAGGCTACACCAGGATCAGCCACTTTCATGTCAGTGTTTGTCCTACACAAGATTTCCAGTTTTCCTGACATAAGATTACCTGTTTTCCCGACATACTTTTTCCGCGGCAGTTGTTATTGTGGCAATCGTGTGCCGTGATTGACCTTCGGCCACCAGTCGATGGCCGGCTGCGGCGCGGTAGGAATGCGCATTTGCGGGCCTAACCGGACAAACAGGGACCAATTTTACCCATTTCCAGATATGTGTTGCTGAACGTTAATAGAACGAGGGAAGACCCGATGCGCAACTCAAAGATGCTTGCCGCCGTGACCGCCGAAACCGCAATGCCGCAACCCAGCCGAACCACAAACGAGTCCGCATCGGGAAAAAACTTCCGGTGGCTGCTGAAGGCGTTGTTCTGCTGCCTGTCCGTCTATCTGCTGATGGTCTGCGCGCCCGTCGCGGCGGCGCAGACCGGCCTGGGCACGGTGGCCGTGGGCAGCAACAGCTCGAAGTCGGTGAGCGTGAGCTATACGGGCACGTCTGCTTCCGTCGCGGCGGTCACGCAGGGCGCGGCATCGAAGGATTTCACGGTCGGCAGCGCGAGCTGCTCGGCCAGCCCCTGTAGCGTGACGGTGACCTTCGCGCCCAAGTACTCCGGCGAGCGCTTTGGCGCGCTGGTGGTTTACGACAGCGGAGGGAACGCGCTGGGCACGACCTACCTGACCGGCTACGGCCAGGGGCCACAGCTTACGTTCACGTCGAATCCCGCCGCACTGGGCAAAGACGGCGTTGGCACAACCCTCCAGGGGGTGGCCGTGGATGGCGCTGGAATTGTGTATATCACCGATTCCAGTACGGGAGCCCTTTATAAATTGGTGCCCACGCAATCCGATATCGAACATGTCTACTGGTCTCAATCGACCATCGTTAACGGATGCGGCTCGACGGCGACCACGGATTGCTTCGCCTCGCCGCAGGGCGTGGCCGTGGACGGAGCCGGCAACCTGTATGTGGCCGATGCGGGCAACAGCGGATCGGTTTCGCCGGGCGTTTATAAAATGTCGCTGCTGGACAACGGTACGTTCGCCGCTCCGGTTGCGCTACCCGCTCCCAGCGGTGGTTGGCAGCAGCCCGGCGGCATCGCGGTCGATGGCGCGGGCAACGTCTATGTCGCCAATAATGGCACGGGTCAAATCTATCAGTTGAACCCCTCAGGCAGCAGCTACTCTTCCCCATCTGACATCATCGGCGGCACAGCCGTAGGCATTGCGGCGGATTCGGCCGGCAACGTGTACGTAGCGCGCAATGACCAGGTGTATAAGTACACCGCCTCCGAGAGTTACGGCACTGGACGCCCTGTCTACTGGAGCAGTACCGACAACACTGTGGCCGGTGTGGCCGTGGACGGCAATGGAAACGTTTTTATCTCTGACAGCGTAAATAGAATCAAGGAGGCGACGCCAGTCAGCGGCGGCGTGAACGCCACCTCTTACAATGCGGCAACCCCGCTCAACGGAGACGTATTCTCTTCGGCCGCGCTCACGTTGGATGGGGCGGGCAACATCTACGCGGTCAACGCAGCGGGTCAAGGGGGTGCGGGCACACTGTTCTTTTATGAACAATCGAAGTCCTGGGGCGGATACTCCGATCAGTACGCATGGGGAACGGTCAACTCGACCGAAAACCAGATCACCAACGACGGCAATCAGCCGCTGACCTTGAGCGGAGTTGATACCTCCGTCGCTCCCGATTTTCAGTTTGTGCAGACCGGCACAGCCTTTACCAACCTCTGCACCACGAGCACGCCGCTGGCGGCGGGCGCAAGCTGCAATCTGGAGATCGATTTTGACCCGCTCTTTTCTTCGCTGACTGCGAATCCGACGTACCTGTGGGAGAACGTGACGCTGACCACCAACGCCACGCCGGACACCGCGACGCTTGCGATGCAGGGAATCGAAATGCCGGTCAGCGCTTTTCTGATGCTGACGTCCTCGCCCAATTCGGCGCAGACAGGCGTGCCGATCACCTTGACGGCGACCATCATCAACGCGAACAGCCAGCAAGAGCCGGCTGGCACGGTGAGTTTTTACATCAACGGCACAGCCGACTCCGGCTGCGGCGCGGTGACTCCGAGCAACGGCAGGGCGACCTGCGTCACCACCTTCGCCAGTGCTGGGCCTCAATCCGTCCAAGCGTATTACAGCGGCGATGCGTACTACAACTATAACTACTCGAACATCTACGCGCTCTCGGTCGTCGTTCCGCCGGCTGCGACCGCGCCCGGCGTGACCACCTTCGGCACCACCGCCGCGCCGATCGCCGTGGGCGCCAGCACGTCAGGCTCCGTGACCTTCACCTTTGGCTCGGCGGTCACACTGCATCAGATTCAGGCGCTCACCCAGGGCGCAACCGGCCAGGAGTTCACCGTCGCCAGCGGAGGAAGCTGCGCGGCCGGCTCATCCTATGGTCCCAGCGGAACCACAACCTGCACGGTGAATGTCACCTTCACGCCCGCGCATCCGGGTACCCGCAATGGCGCGGTGACGCTGAGCGATGCGTCCAACAACGTGGTGGCGACGGCCTACCTGCAAGGATTTAGTACCGGCGCGCAAGTCGCTATTGCTCCTGCTTCATCCCTCTATACAAGCACGGCCACGGCCAGCGGCATCTATTCATGGGGGGCAGTGGCTGTCGATGGCGCGGGCAATCTCTTTGCCGCCGAGAATGAAATCAACAACAACGGAGGAAGTGTTATCTCCGAGATGAAGCCTTCGGTGACCGGCGGTACGCTCAGTTACTCCCAGACCAAGGTGTATTCCACCGGCTCGGATGGAACGGGCACCAACTCCTCCTTTGACGGTGTCGCCGTGGATGGGGAAGGCAACCTCTACTTCATTGTCAATAATCAACTCTATCTGTTGCCCCGGCTGGCGGATGGGACGTATCCGGCGTACACGGCGGCTGTTCACCTTGGCAGCGAATGCGGCAACGGCATCACCGCCAACTGCTGGGTTGACCCCATCGGCGTGGCCGTGGACGGCGCGGGCAGCATCTATGTCGCCGACAACGACAATAATGGTTCGGCGGCGGCCATCTACAAGCTGACCTTGACCGGCGGGGTCTACTCCGCGCCGGTGGCGCTTCCCGTACCCAGCGGCGGATACTCCGAACTGAATGGCGTTGCGGTCGACGGGGCGGGCAACGTCTACGCTCTCAATGAGTCTCCAGCCGCGATCTACGAGTCAAAATGGTCGGGAACCGCCTATTCCACGCCGGCCGCGATCACTGTCGATGGCAGTACCAGCTTTTTAAACAACCCCGAGAGCATTGCCGCCGACGGCCTGGGCAACGTCTATGTCGCCGATTACGGCTGGGGAGTCATCCAACTGAGCCCGAACGGCTCCGGCTACAGCCAAGTCACTCTTGCCAATCCCAGTGCAAGCAGCCAGGTTGCCGTGGATGCGTCGGGGAGCGTCTACCTCACCAGCTTTTCCTCTTTGACCGTCTACAGCGCCACCACTCCGGCCGCGCTGAGCTTTGGCAGTCTGCCGGTCGACGGCGCACCCGGCTCGCAATCTGTTAAAGTCGTCAGCACCGGCAACGCAGCTCTGGATCTTACATCGCTCAGTTTTCCGGCGGATTTCCCGTCCTTCGCGAGTGATACGACTTGCTCCGCGAGCAGCGTACTGACGCAAGGCCAATCCTGCTCGCTGTACATCGAGTTTGCGCCGACCGTGGCCTCGCTCAGTGCAACTCAGCCTTTGGCCGAGGATGTGACGATCACCAGCAATGCAACCCCTGCGACTGTGACGATTCCAATCTCCGGCACCGCGGTCAAGCCGACCCCGCAAGTGACGCTGGTAGACTCTGCCAACCCGATTGTGACCGGAACTTCGGCCACGCTGACGGCTACCATGTCCACCCCGGAAGGCTCGTCGGGATTGGCCATGCCGACCGGCACGGTCAGCTTCAGCGCTGGCAGCACCACCCTTTGCTCCGCTGTGGCATTGCAGAGCGGCGTGGCCACCTGCGCCACTACGCCCAGCACCGCCGGAACCTTCACGGTCCAGGCCGCCTACTCCGGCGACTCTCTCTATCTCGCCAACACCGCGTCCGTCACAGTGAGCGTGGTGAACCCGCCGGATGCGACACCGTCCACCCCCGTTACCAGCGCCGGCGCTGAGACCGTGGGCAGCTCCGGCACGGCCGTCGTGACCATCAACTTCTCATCCACGCTGACTGCGCCTGTCACAATGGCTGCGATCAACGTGCTCACCCAGGGTGCGCCGAATCTGGACTTCACCCTGGCTGCAACCCAGGCCGCCACAGGCGCCTGCGCGACTGGGAAGTCGTATGCCGCCAGCGCCAGTTGCACGGTGACTGTTACCTTCAAGCCCAAGTTCAGCGGGCCGCGTTTTGGCGCGGTGGTTTTGATGGACAACAGTTCGCCGGCCAATGTGGTGGCAACAGCCTATCTGACTGGAACTGGCAACGGCCCGCAGGGTGTTTTCCTGCCGGGAACGCTTTCGGCGCCGCTCACCGACTCAAGTAACTTATGGGACCCGGAGGGTGTGGCCGTCGATGGCGCTGGAAATCTCTACATTGCGGATGAGAGCAATGATGCCGTTTATGAGATGACTCTGTCAGGCGGCGTGTACTCCGCACCGGCTGTGATTGCGGGCAGTAACCTCTACTTCGGCAGTCCCGAGTCTGTGGCCGTGGATGGCGCCGGCAACCTCTATGTCGCCGACAGCGGCGACGGATCTGGCGTCTATCTCTTCACCCTGCAGCCGGATGGCAGCTATACCCAGACGACTCTTGGCACTGGGTGGCAGTATCCCAGCGGCGTGGCCGTGGACGGCAGCGGAGATGTGTACGTTGCCGACAACGGCAGCCAGAGCGTGGTTGAGCTGACGCCGTCGAATGGCGCCTATACGCAGACCACCGTGGCCAGTTCACTCTCCAATCCCTGGGGCGTAGCGGTCGACACCAGTGGGAATGTCTATGTCGCCAACAATGGTAACGATGGAAGAAATGCCACGGTTCTCAAGCTGACGCTCGCCGGAACAAGCTACACGCAAAGCATGCTGGGCAGCGGCTGGAGAGATCCGAAGGGCATCGCCGTGGACGGCAACGGAAACGTCTACGTGGCCGACGACGGCGAGGAAATCGTCGCCAAACTGACCTTGCAAACCGACGGCAGCTATACGCAGACCACGCTGAAGACTGGGGACTTGGATGAGCAGGAGGGCGTGGCCCTGGACGGCGCAGGCAACCTCTATGTCGTCGACTCCGACTACACCGATGTCTACAAGATCGATCTGGCCGATCCGCCGTTGCTCGCCTTCAACGACACCGCCCTCGGCTGGACCAGCAGCGACAGCCCGCAAACCATCACCTACGCGAACATCGGCAATCAGCCGCTGACGCTCTCGGCGCTCAGTTACGCGACGGACTTCCCAGAGGCATCGCCCTCCCCCAGCGGCGCTTGCACCGGGAGCACGGCGCTGGCCGCCAACGCCGGCTGCAAGCTGTCCATTGACTTTACGCCCATCACGGCGCAGAGCAGCTATCCGCAGACACTGAGCGAGTACGCATCGCTGACCAGCGACGCAATCAACGTGACCGGCGCGCAGCAGATTTCTCTCGCCGGATCGGTAATGCAGCCGGCAGTGCGACTGGCGCTGACCAGCTCGCTCAATCCCACCTGGGTCGGCGGCGCGGCGCCCACCTTTAGCGTCACCATCACCATACCCTCCTCCACCATGCCGGCTCCGGGCGGAACCGTCAGCTTCTTCGACCCTGGACCAAAAGATAACAACACCACTCCGATATGCGATTCGATCGCGTTCACCGCAGTCTCCGGATCGACCACCACGTGGACGGCAAGCTGCACGCCCTCAAGCGACTATCAAACCAACTATTTCCAGTCTGGAGTCAATCCGATCTTTGTGGACTACTCCGGCGACACGTATTACACAGGTGGCAGGTCCAACACCGTGAATGAGTACGTGGCCGTCACCGCGCCGCCGACCGGAAATTTCAACGACACCAGCATCGGCTCAGCCAACGTCGGCAGCAGCGTGACCTGCCTCCCGTTGACCATCGCCTTCAACACCACCGAGACGCTGGGCGGCATTCAAGTGCTGACCGGGGGCGTTTCGAACGGCGACTTTTCTCAGGGGACAAGCTGTGCCGCGCCCTCCGGTTCGCTGAAATCAGCCTCCGCGCGGCCGATGGGAGCCACCGGCTCAGGCGCCGCTCTCTGCGCCGTTGGCACGCAATACAGCCAGGGCGACAGTTGCGTCGTCAATGTCAACTTCACGCCGTCCTTTGCAGGAACCCGTTACGGCGCGGTTCTGTTGACCGACACAAGCACCCCGGCCAACATCATCGGTACCGGCTACCTCGAAGGCACGGGGATCGGTTCGCAAACCATCTTCACTGTGCCGACCGAAGTTTCAAGCAAGTCAAGACTGACGGATGTGCGCAGTGCGCAGAGCCTTACGGCGCTGACTCCGCTAGGAACAAACATAGTGAGTGAGAACGTCGCCTTGCTGCCCGGCAGCCAGAGCACCATCGGCTCGGGATGGTTTGCTCCCCAGGGCGTCGCTGTGGATGGCGCCAACAACGTCTACATCGCAGATCCAGAGAACTCGCTCGTGGTGAAGGAGACTTACTCGAAGACCAACGGTGTGGTGAGCTATACCTCGTCCAACCTTCCTCCGCCGAGCGTCGATGGTGGTTCGTGGGGTAATCCCACGGGCGTGGCCGTGGATGGCGCGGGCAATGTCTATGTGGCCGATTCTGACCATGCAAACGTGGTGATGGAGACGCTGCAACCAGACGGGAGTTACGCCGCCAGCATCATCGACAACGTCACGCACTGGAGCGCACCCGCGGGTATCGCCGTGGATGGCGCAGGCAACGTCTATGTTGCGGATAATGGAAATGGGGGATTCGTGATCAAGGAGACATTGAGCGACGGCGTCTATATGTCCTCGACGGTCGACAATCAGCACTTTGATTGCCCCAGCGGTCTCGCAGTGGATGGCCTCGGCAACATCTTCGTTACGGATAGATGCAACAGTGCGGTAGCCAAAGAGACATTGCAAAGCGACGGCAGCTACACGATAGGCCAGATCGGCAGCGGCTGGGGGTATCCGATCGGCATCGCAGTGGATGACAACAGCAATGTCTATATTGCGGATCCCGAGATGGGCGAGGTTGTGATGGAGGCGCTCTCCAATGGCAAGTACACCGCAACCCAGATCGGCGATTTCGGCACTCCATATGGTTTGGCGCTGACTCCCAGCGGAAATCTCATTGTCGCCGATGCTGGTGAGAATATTAGGGGTGTCGAAGTTCGGTCGGGCAACACTTTGGTGGCGGCTGCCAGGTTCATTCAAAAGGACCTCGCCTCTCCAGGTTCCAGTGCGGCCTCGGTCTACTTTCTGGACTTCGCTGACCCGCCTGTACTGAGTTTTGCCACCACGGCTTACCAGGCCACCAGCACCGACAGCCCGCAGACTGTGGTCGTGGACAACTTCGGCAACGCGCAACTGAACTTCTCCGCGCTCGCCTATCCGTCGGACTTCACGGAGGCCTCTGGTGTCACGACCGATTGCACCGCGACTTCGCAGGTGGCCGCCAACGGAAGTTGCATGCTGAGCATCGCCTTCACGCCGGTTGCGCTGAGTACCACCAGCCTGTCCACACTGTTGAGTGAAAACGTCAGTCTCACCACCAACGCGCTGAATACAACCGATGCGCAGCAAGTCGCCGTGAGCGGAACGGAGACGCAGAGCGAGTTGGAAGCCGCCACGCCGGTCTTCTCGACACCCAGCGGAATCCTGACCTCGGCGCAGACGACTATCTATCTCACAGACGCTACCAGTGGCGCGGCCATCCGCTATACCACCGATGGCTCTACGCCCTCCGCCAGCTCGACACTCTATACAACTGCCGGCATTGTGGTCTCGTCCTCGGAGACCATCAAGGCCATCGCCATTGCCACCAACTACAACAACAGCGCCGTCGCCACAGCCGCCTACACCATCAACATACCGTCAAACCCAACGGCAGCCACGCCCACCTTCTCGCCCGCCGCCGGAAGCTACACCTCGGCGCAGACCGTCTATCTGTCCGACACCACCAGCGGCGCGGTTCTCTACTACACCACCGACGGCTCTACGCCCTCCCCTAGCTCGACACTCTATACAACTGCCGGCATTGTGGTCTCGTCCTCGGAGACCATCAAGGCCATCGCCGTCGCCACCAACTACAACAACAGCGCCGTCGCCACAGCCACCTACACCATCAATTCCTCCACATCGACAGGAGACTTCACCATCTCCGCGTCCGACGCGACGTTCACGGTTGAGCCGGGCGGGTCGGGCGTCTACACATTGACCGTGACGCCCGCGAACGGCGCTTCAACCTTCCCGGCCACTGTCAACTTCTCCGTCAGCGGCCTTCCCCCTGGAGCGACAGTGACCTTCTCGCCAGCTTCGATTGCCACTGGCGCGGGAACCACCACCGTCACCATGACCATCTACAACGCGCAGTTGGCCGCGGCAAATCATCCATCTGCTGGCGGTGCTCTGGTCTCGCGGCTCGCGCCTCTCTCGTTGGCTTTGCTGCTGCTGCCCTTCGCGGGACTGCTGCGTAAATCAGGCAAACGGCTGTCGCGGCTGTTTACGGTCTTGCTTCTGCTGGGTGCGGGAGCGGCGCTGGCCGGCCTCAACGGCTGCGGTACCGGCGCGGGCTTCTTCGGCCACGCGCAAAAGACCTACACGGTGACCGTCACCGCAACCATGGGCACGGTGTCGCACACATCGAACGTCACAATCACCGTCGAGTAACTAAGGAGAACTGAAGATGCGTATCTCGATTCGCGGAAGGGTGCTCCTGGTGAGCGCGTGCATATTGGCTGGGTCTGCCGGATGGGCCCAGCAGGGACAAAAGCCCGCACAGTCGGCGGTGTACCATGCCGTTTCAGCCGATGTGGCCGTAACCTTTGCCGCCGAGCGGTCGCAGGTGGCCCCGGATCAAGGCTGCTTCTGGTTCAAGGGCGGCGGAGCCGACGCCGCGCTAACCCTATGGAAGGGCGTCGGCATCGCCGCCAGCCTGACCGGCGATCAATCCTCCAACATCACGCCGGGCGTGGATGCGGACAAAATCACCTACTTGTTCGGACCGCGATATACCCGCACCGTCTGGCACGAAAGCTCCGCTAGGGCGAACGAGCGGCACCTGCAAGCCTTCGCGCAGGGGCTCTTCGGCCGCACCTACGGCTTCGACGGCCTTTATCCCGCCAGCGGAGCGGCCACCGCCAGCGCCAACTCGTTCGCCTTGCAGGCTGGCGGAGGGCTGAATCTCTACGTGACCAGGCGATTCGGCCTGCGCCTGCTGGAGGCCGACTACGTGCGCACCACGCTGCCCAACGGCGCTGCCAACGCGCAGAACGATTTTCGCCTCAGCACGGGCGTTACCTTTCATTTGGACTCCGTTCGGCTGTGGTGATTGCGGCGTCCGGCAAGACTCAGTGCTGTATCACAAGCGCCCCTCCCGAAGAGCATGCAACTGCGCACTGATGCTTGCCGGGGCGCTCCAGATACAGCACTAGAGCATTTTCACAGTTAGTGTGATGTACCTAGTCCGAGTCTGAACCATGCGACGGCGTTTTCTGGTGTGATCTCAGGCAGTAGTTCCGAAATAGC
>Ga0302267_10005546_pt1 | contig 13219 bp, 13 predicted proteins | sample III_Bog_E1_3_FD_194555 | JGI IMG/M metagenome (GOLD analysis project Ga0302267, IMG submission 194555) | Peat permafrost microbial communities from Stordalen Mire near Abisko, Sweden - III_Bog_E1_3 | ecosystem: Environmental > Terrestrial > Soil > Wetlands > Peat | place: Sweden: Abisko... | reverse complement strand
CGGCAATTAAATACTGTCAGGGTGCCCCATCCATTTCCGCGTTTTTTGCGGAAATGGGTGGGAATGCGATGTCACTGTTTTCTTGCCGGATCAATAGGGAGTTGAATCGATGAAGAGAGAATCCTACGCCAGCGTATGGGACGCCATCGAGCCCGATCCTGCAATGCGCGAGAACCTCAAACCAAGGTCCGAACTCATGCTCGCCATCCGGCGGCACATTAAGAAGAAAGGACTGACCCAGACGGCGGCAGCAGAGATATTTGGCGTCACGCAACCCCGAATCTCCAATCCGATGAAGGGCAAGATCAACGCCTTCGGGCTCGATCTGCTGGTTCGTATGGCCACCACTGCCGGTCTGCGCGTCAGCATGAAGATAAGCAAAGCAGCATAAGATCGCCAATTAGCCCCTTTGCCGAAGATTTCCCCATCTTGGCGCAGAATCTCTACAATTCCTGCAACCGCATCCAACCCCGTTCGGGCTTCCTCTCGGTAGAGATTTTCGCGCGCCCACGGGCCTCATTTCGAATGAGTTATTTAGAGCATTTCTCCACTTGGTATAGAGCTTTGGGTGGCCCATCCTCGCCGCGTTCTTGTTCTTGCGGCTAGGGTGGGATCGCTAGGGACCCCTCTACAGCAACAGGAGAACTGCTTTAGAAGCGAAATGCGCAACCGCAGCGCGAACACTCTTTACCCTATGTGGCTGAACTGAATATACCTCCCAGCAAAAACACAAAATCTACCCCCCACCCCCCCTCTTTTTCCACAGTTTCTGCGGGGTTGTTGAAATCGATTCAAACCGATGAAACAAAAATAGATGTGCACCAAATTCCATGTCGCCCGGTTGTACTTTTCAGGCTGCCAAATGCGCGATTTGAGGCGATTCCTTGCCTGCAGAAGCCCGTAATTGTGTGCGTTGGTGCGGGCAATTGGAGCGGCGGCGTGTCCTTTGCGTCGGCAGGCTTCCCCATTTCAGCCCACGGTGCGACAATCGTCCGGTCGGGCTTTCCGCCCAACGGAAGCGCTCTTCCCCAAGGAGAATCATCGCGATGAAACGCTTGCTGCTGCTCTGTACCGTAGTTCTGATTGCTGCCTCCACGCTGTTTGCCCAGTCTGCTCCGCCGCAGCAGGGCCCGCCGCCGCCGCCCAAGAGCCCCACAGTGAAGGAAGCTGGCATCGTTGGCGGAGCCGCGATCACCATCGACTACTGCTCGCCTCGCGTGCGTGGCCGCGAAGGCAAGATCTTTACCAAGGACGGGCTGATCAGCCACAATCCGCACTATCCTGTGTGGCGCGCCGGCGCCAACGACGCCACCAAACTGACCGTGGATGCAGATGTCAAGATCGGCGATCTCCTGGTGCCCAAAGGTGTCTACACGCTGTTTGTGGACATCTCCGACCCGGCCAAGTGGGTGCTGGTTGTGAGCAAGAAGACCGGCGAGTGGGGATTGGCCTACGACGCAGCCAGCGACCTGGGCCGCGTGCCGATGAAGACCTCCGCGACACCTGCTCTGGTCGAGGAGCTAAAGTACACCCTCGCTGACCTGGGCGGCGGCAAAGGCACGCTGACGCTGGCCTGGGAGAACGTGACTGCAACCGTTCCAGTGGCCGCGAAGTAAGACAAATTACAGACGAACTCCGCTAAAGCACCAGGAGCCCGCCACAGCCGCAGCAGATGCGGCGTGTGAGCGGGCTCTGTGCGTTTATGCGCGGTTGCCCTGCCGTAATCCGGTGTTTTGCAGGCGATTGACGATTCTCCGGTAGAATAGCAATAGTGGATGTTTCCCGGAGGGATTTGAATTGCCACTTTATCCGTATCTCTGTACCAAGTGTGGTTACAAATTCGAAAAAATTCAGAGTTTCAGCGCTGCCCCTGAGACCGTGTGCCCCAAGTGCCAGGGAGTTCTGGAGCGCCCGTTGACCGCGCCCGGATTGAGTTTCAAAGGTGCCGGCTGGTATGTAAACGACTACTCGTCGAAGAGCAGCAGCTCCAGCGCGAGTTCCAGCTCGGCTGAGCCCTCGGCTCCCAAGGCTGACACGCCCTGCGCCGGAGCTTGCGCGGCCTGCCCGGCTGCCGCTGCCGCCAAGGCCGACTGAGCCATTTTCTAAAGACAAAACCAGAACCTGGGGATTCGTGTGAATTCCCAGGGGGTCCTCGGCATCTCCGCTTCTCTTTTTCCGGCGTAACGTTTTTGTGGGTCAAAGGATTCCCCCTCCCTTCCTCGCCGAGATCGTCGCAGTAAATATTGATTTTCATGCAGTCAGCCAGACTGTCTTCGCTGCTCTTGCGGCTACGGACTATCTGGGAGCTAGCGCAGTACCGCGTGGTTCCCGCTTGCGACCGCATCAGTGTGCCCGGTGCAGAGCGCGCCGTGGAATAATGAGCCATACATCGACAGGGTACAAACGTGGACGACGCCAACATTCGAACAACCTCTTCCTCTGCCCGCATCGCATGGGTCTTTGTGGCGCTGCTTTGCTACACCGCTGGAATTGCGGCAGGCGCTCTACACTGGCCAGTGCCGGCAGCCGTGTCGCTGCGTTGGGTTGGCATCGGGCTGCTCGTACCGTACGCAGTTCGGCAGCGCTCGCTGCTCACATGGACATTTCTGGCCATGCTGGCGGGCGCGGAACTGGGCGCAGATGCGCCTGCCGTGGCCACGCAGTCGCGCTTTGTGGCGGACATTTTTCTGCGCCTCGTCCGCATGATCGTTGCGCCGCTCATCTTCGGCGGTATCGTCACGGGTATCGCAGGGCATGGTGAGCTGCGCGGCGTGGGACGCGTCGCCCTCAAATCGATCGTCTTCTTTGAGGTGGTCACCACAATCGGCCTCATCCTGGGCGCGGTGGCCATCAACTGGACGCAGGCTGGCGCTGGCGTGGTGCTGCCCGCACCGGCGCAAGCCGCTCCCGCAGCCGCCCAATCCGAGACTTGGCAGCAAATTGTCGTCAACATCTTTCCGGAGAACATTGCGCAGGCCGTGGCCCAGGGGCAGATTCTGCAGGTGGCCGTCTTCGCGCTCTTCTTTGGTTCGGCGCTGGCGCTGCTGCCAGAGGCGCGCCGCGCGCCCTTGTTCACCGTAGTGCAATCGCTCACTGACACCATCTTCCGGTTGACGAGCATCATCATGTATGTGGCTCCGCTGGCTGCGGGCGCGGCCATGGCTTACACGGTGGGCAACATGGGTCTGGCCACTCTGGTGCCGCTCGCCAAACTTGCCGCCACCTGCTACGGAACGCTGTTGGTCTTCGTGCTCGGCGTCTTTGTGCCCATCCTTATGCTGGCCCGCGTGCCGTTGCGCCGCTTTGCATCGCTGGTGGCTGAGCCAGCCGCGCTTGGCTTTGCCACCACATCGTCAGAGGCCGCGCTGCCGTTGGCGATGGAGCGCATGGAAGAGCTGGGCGTACCGCGTTGGATCGTCTCTTTTGTCATCCCCACCGGCTACAGCTTCAACCTGACCGGCTCCACGCTCTATCTATCGATGGCCGCGCTCTTTGCCGCGCAGGCAGGCGGGCTGCACTTGAGCGTGATGCAACAGATCGTGCTGCTGGCCACGCTCGCACTATCGAGTAAAGGCCTCGCCGGCGTGCCGCGCGCCTGCATGGTTGTGCTCCTTGGCGTCGCAGGCTCATTCCAGATTCCTATAGCCGCCGTGCTCATGCTGCTCGGCGTGGACACGCTGATGGACATGGGCCGCACCGGGCTCAACGTCGTCGGCAACTGCATGGCCGCCGCTGTCGTTGCGCGCTGGGAGGGCGAGTTCAACTCTGCACCCGCATTGAAACCCGGCGCCATTCTGCAAGAACCATAACTTGCCACCATTTTCTTCAGCGTTCTCTCCGATGCCTTCCTATAATCGAGTTATGCCCAGCCACATCGGTATTGTTGCTTGTTCTGCGGAGGGCGCAGCTCTTTGCTACCGCACCATCTGTGTGGAAGGCGCGGAGGTTCTCGGACCTCACGCGCATCCTGAGATCACGATGCACACTTACTCGCTGGCCACGTACACTCCGCTGCTCGATAGCGGCGATTGGCAGGCAGTGGGCAAATTGATGCTTGCCTCGGCGGCCAAGCTGGCGCTGGCTGGCGCGGATTTTCTTATCTGTCCGGATAACACCATTCACCAGGCGTTTTCGTACGTCGAGCCGCAATCACCGCGCCCGTGGCTGCATATCGCCAGGGAGGTCGCTTTGTCGGCGGTTGCGCGCGGATTTCGGCGTCTCTCCGTGACCGGCACACGCTGGCTGGTGGAGAGCGAGGTCTATCCCGAGCAACTCCGCGCTCACGGGTTGGAATTCATGCGTCCCAGTCCTTCCGAATGCGCTGAGATCCATCGCATTATTACCGCCGAACTGGTGTATGGCGTCTTCAAGCCGGAAGCGGTAGCCGCCTTCCAGCGCATCATCGCGCGGCTCAAGAGCGAAGGCTGCGATGCGGTGATTCTCGGCTGCACGGAGATTCCGCTGCTGATCAATGACGCAAATTCTCCATTGCCGGTGCTGGACTCAACGCGCCTGCTGGCGCGCGCAGCGCTGCGCCGGGCCACGCAGTAGGTAGCCGCGGCAGAAGCGGTAAGGGCGCGTCCGTGGCTCCGCTGCGATAATCAAGAAGATATGTCTCTGCTCGACCCCATTCCGTCTCCCGTAACCCACGCCGATTTTGCCGCGCTGGAGTGGGGGCCGCTGGTGGCTCTCGTCGCCGGCTATGTTGCCTCACCCGTGGGCCGCGCGGCCATCCTTGACCTCAAGCCCTCCACCGACGAAGCCTGGATTGCGCGCGAGCACCGGCTCACGGCTGAGGTGCGCCTGCTTCTTGACGAGCAGGTTTCCATCCCCCTCGGCGGCCTCTTCGACCCCACCAAACTTGCGGCCCTGGCGCAGATTCCCGAGGCTGCGCTTGAAGCTGATGAGTTACAGGCCGTGGCGCGGCTGGCTAACGATGTGGCCGCCTGGCAATCCATTCTGCGCGAGCCTCCGGCGCGGCTGGCAGGCAAGCTGATCGGCCTCGGCATGTTGTCGGGCGAGCTCACCATGAGCCTCAAGCCGCTGGCTGAATCCATCGAGCGCAAAATCATGCCCGATGGCTCGCTCACCGACGACGCATCGCCGGAGCTGAACCGCATCCGCCGCGAGCAGGAGCGCCAGCAGCGGCAGATTGAAGAGTCCTTGCGCGCGGCCCTGCGCCGCCTTTCGAGCGAGGGCTCCACGCAGGAAGACCTCATTACCATTCGCGGCGACCGCTTCGTGATTCCCGTCCGTGCCGAGCTCAAGCGCCGCATCTCCGGCGTGGTGCACGGGGCCAGCTCGTCGGGGCAAACGGTCTTCGTCGAGCCGCTTGAAACCATTGAGCAGAACAACGAACTGGTGCGGCTGCTGGAAGAAGAGCAGGCCGAAATTCATCGCATCTTTGTTGCGCTCACGCGGCAGGTGGGCGGCTACGCTCGTGCGCTAGTGGTGGGTGCGCGCGTGCTGGCGCAGGTTGATAGCCTGCTGGCACGCGCACGCTTTGCGCGCGACTACGATTGCGTTGAGCCACTCTTTGGCCAAGAGCAATTGCTGCTGGAGGGCGCGCGTCATCCGCTGCTTGAAAAGCGTTTGCGTGCAGGCGGCGCAGCGCCCAACACGGCCGTTGTTCCGCTCACGCTTGAGCTCACCACCACCGAGCGCCAGCTCATCATCAGCGGCCCCAATACCGGCGGCAAAACTGTAACGCTCAAAACCACTGCGCTGCTGGCCATGATGGCGCAGGCCGGCATGCCCGTGCCCGCAACCGCCGCGCGCTTTCCCGTTTTCGATGCGTTCCTGGCAGACATTGGCGACGCGCAGTCCATCGAGCAGGCGCTCTCCACCTTCTCCGCGCACATCGTCAATCTCGACCGGCTTTCGCGGCTTGCGGATGAGCGTTCGTTGGTGCTGCTCGACGAGCTTGGCTCGGCCACCGACCCCGAGGAAGGTTCGGCCCTCGCCGTTGCCGTGGCGCAGCATTTTCTGGATGTGCGCGCGTGGTCGCTCATCTCCACGCATCACACCTCGCTCAAGGTCTACGGCGCGAATACGGCTGGTGTGCGCAACGCCGCTGCTGGCGTGGACGAGCGCACGCTGGCGCCGAACTATCAGTTGCGTCTGGGTGTACCGGGCGCATCGGCCGGCATTCAAACCGCTGAGCGACTGGGGCTGAACGCGGTCATCATCCAATCCGCGCGTGCGCGTATGGGCTCGCAGCAGGCGGACATTGCCCGCTTCCTCGACAAGCTGCACAACGACCTTACCGAGATTGAAGCCGAGCGCAAGAAAGCGCGCGCCGAGCAGTACGCGCTCAACCAGGAACGCGCTCGCCTGGCGCGCGAAGGCGATGTGGAGATGCGTAGTCGCGTGCGCGAGCTTGAAGCCAAGCTCGGCTCGTTGATGAAGGAGTTCGAGTTCCAGATGCGCGAGAACGTGCGCGCGGTGGACGACCGCGTGGCTCAGCAGAAGCTGTCGAAGGAAGCCGAACGCCGCATCAACCGCCTGCGTCACGAGTTTGAAGAGAGCTTCAATCAGGTTGTGGTGGCGCACAAAACCGGCGCTGACCAGGGCGACGTCAACGCGCAGCCGCATCTGCTCAGACACGTGGCTGCGGGCGACCGCGTGCTGCTGAAGTCGATGAACAAGATCGCCGTGGTGCAGCGCGAGATTGAGAAAGACGTCTTCGAGGTCGCGCTTGGCCCCATCAAGATGCGCGTAAAGCTGGCCGATCTTGGTGCGGTGAAAGACATGACCGCCGAAGCAGCCAAGGCCGCCGAGACGCCTCTCAGCGCCGTGCGCCGCCAGAAGGGCGTGCACGTGACCGTGACGAGCGAAAACACCGACGCTATGCGCATGGAGATCAACCTGATCGGCCGCACCGTTGCCGAAGCCACCGATGAGTTAGAAAAATATCTCGACCGCGCCTTCATGGCCGGTATGCCGAAGGTGCGCATCATTCACGGTCACGGCGCTGGCATCTTGCGTCGTGGCGTGCGCGAGTTCCTCAGAGGCCATCCACACGTCGCCCACATTGAAGAAGCTCCTCAGAACGAAGGCGGCCAGGGAGCGACGCTAGTGGAGTTGCGGCAGTAGAAGTCACTTGACAAATAGCTACGTTGTAGCTACGATTATTCTCAACATGAAGTCGGCCCTTCGAATTACTCGTGGGTCCTCGATGTGAGGATTCCCTTAAGTGTCGAAGGCAACCGGGGATCGTGATTTGTAGAGATTCTGAACCGATCTCGGTCTCGGGGATCTGGACATGGCTCGACAGCAAAATAGTGCTTAGCAGATGCTGAGCTGTCTATCGAAGTTGTCTATCGATTGTTGGAGAGACCTTGAAGAAGCGCGGTTTCGATTGGGATGCTGCGAATATCGCTCATCTGGCGCGCCATGAGATTCAGACGGAAGAGGCTGAACAAATCATTCTGAATAGGCCCCTCGATTTGGAGTCCTATATTCGCAATGGCGAGCAACGCTCTGCTCAGATTGGCGAGACGGACGAAGGGCGCATCTTGGTTGTCGTCACAACGATGCAAGATGAATTGGTGCGGGTTGTGACGGCATGGCCAGCGAAGGAACGGCTCAGAAACTACCTTCTGAGCCAGAAGAGGAATGGCAATGTTGGAAGAGCTCAAGACGAAGACCTTCGTGAATGAAGCTGAAGAAGCTGCATGGTGGGAGTCGAACGAGGATCGCCTTGCAGATGAGTTTGAAAAGGCAACCGGGGAAGGGACGATAGGCATTGGGACGGTGGCAAAGCGTGCTGCGCTGAGGACCACCACGATCCGCCTTGATCCCGACGATGTTACTAAGGCTCGCGTACATGCCGAAGCGCGCGGGCTTCGCTACCAGACCTATCTGAAGATGCTCATCCATGAAGCTCTCTGCGCCGAGGATGAGCGCAAGGCAAAGGTTGCATGATGCAATCCCCGCTGCAGTTCGCGTAGTATCCCTCCCTTGCCGCGATGAAACTGCGGCAGGGAGGGGCACACGGCTACTTGACGGATTCGTGCGGCTTAGCTCACCCCTTTGAAAAACTCTTGATAAGGCCCTTTACAAAGAGAAATCCGCCTTTTAGTAGGGTCCAAATCACGAGTATGCCCACAAACTGGCCGATCAAGAAGGGTATCGATTTCGCGCCGTTCGTCCATAGGGCTGCGCTACGATTGCTCGCCAATCCAAGAACGCTAAGAGCGGCGCAGACAACCAAGTCCCATTTTCCTAAGACTCGCGTCTTCTTTCGCACGTCGGGTGCGACTGCCTCATGCACTAGACTGACATGCGCAATAGCTGAACTCAGACCCCTAGACGACAATTCCTCGCGGCTAGCTTCAATGGCATCTGCTGTGTACTCACCCGGCGGAGCTTCGAGAATCGCACGTAACTCTGCTTCCGAGCGGCCTGCCATCGTACTCTTCAATTCATCATGGGAGGTGCTAAAGCCTCGGCCCGAAGGACACATCTCAGCCTCCTTTGGTTTTTGGACGATGATACCCCTCTTTAGAGCGAAAAGTATCCACAGCCCATGAGCGGATGTTGTTCTAAGCCGAGTTCTGCAAGTTGCCACTCTTACGCCATTGCTTCCTTCGTCATCGGCTCGAAGACCAACTGGTTGGTCTTGCGATCCACATCGATCCTTACATGCGCACCATGCAACACTTCGCCGTTGAGGATCTTGATGGCCAGTGGGTCCTGGATCATGCGCTGCAAGGCGCGCTTCAAGGGCCGTGCGCCGTAGGCGGCATCGGAACCCGATGCCAGAATCAACTGACGCGCGGATTCGGTGAGTTCGAGCGAGATGGCGCGATCTTCGAGCAGCTTGCGCAGTTCATTCAGGCGTAGTTCGAGGATCTTAGTCATCTGCGCCACGCCCAGCGGACGGAAGATCACCATGTCGTCAACGCGGTTCAGGAACTCCGGCCGGAAGTGCTCGCGCAGCACCTTCATCACGCTTTCACGCGCGATGTCGAAGTCGTGATCGGTCTTCAGCGCCTCAACGCCCAGCAGTGCAGCGCCCAGGTTTGAAGTCATGATGAGCACCGTATTCTTGAAGCTCACCGTGCGCCCCTTGGCATCGGTCAGCCGTCCGTCGTCCATCACCTGCAGCAGCACGTTGAAGACGTCGGGGTGGGCCTTCTCAATCTCGTCGAAGAGGATAACGGAGTACGGATGCCGATGCACGGCCTCAGTAAGCTGGCCACCCTCGTCGTAGCCCACGTAGCCTGGAGGCGCGCCGATCAGCCGTGCCACGGCGTGCTTCTCCATGTACTCGCTCATGTCGATGCGGATCATGGCCTGCTCGTCGTCGAAGAGGAACTCGGCAAGAGCGCGCGCAGTTTCGGTTTTACCCACACCGGTTGGTCCAAGAAAAATAAACGAACCAATCGGGCGTTTAGGATCGCTCAAGCCCGCGCGGGAACGGCGAATGGCATTGGCCACCACGGTCAGCGCCGCATCCTGGCCGATGACGCGCTCGCGCAGACGCTCTTCCATGTGGACAAGCTTTTGCACTTCGCCTTCGAGCATCCGCGAAACGGGAATGCCCGTCCACTTGCTTACGATGCTGGCAATGTCTTCTTCGTCTACCTCTTCCTTCAACATGCGCATCGAGCCTGTACTGCCATTCTGTGCGGCGTCCAGTTGCTTCAGATCCCTTTCGAGCTTGGGCAACTCGTCGTACTGGATCTTTGATACGCGGTCGAACTGGCCTTTGCGCGTCTGCTCCTCTGCCTCGAAGCGCAGAGCCTCGATCTTCTTTTTGATCTCGCTGATGTGGCTGATGGCGTCGCGCTCCTTGGTCCAGCGCGAGCGCAGGGCGGTGATCTTCTCTGTCAGCGCGGCCGCCTCGCGTTCCACAATTTCACGGCGCTCGATGCTGTTTGGGTCCGTCTCGCGCTTCAGTGCTTCGCGCTCAATTTCAAGCGAGATTTTTTCGCGCTCTAGCTGATCGATCTCCGTAGGCACCGAGCCAATTTGAATGGCAAGCGAAGCCGCGGCCTCATCCACAAGGTCGATGGCCTTGTCGGGCAGGAAACGATCGCTGATGTAGCGGTGCGAGAGCGTGGCTGCAGCCACAATGGCCGAGTCCTTGATGCGCACGTTATGGTGCGCCTCGTAGCGCTCCTTCAAGCCGCGCAGAATGGCGATGGTGTCTTCGACATTCGGTTCGCCAACGTAGACGATCTGGAAGCGGCGTTCGAGCGCGGCGTCCTTCTCAATGTACTTGCGGTACTCGTTCAGCGTGGTTGCACCGATGGCCCGCAACTCGCCGCGCGCCAGGGCTGGCTTGAGCATGTTGCTGGCATCGATAGCGCCTTCCGCCGCGCCCGCGCCCACGAGCGTGTGCAACTCGTCGATGAAGAGCACAATCTCGCCGTTCGATTCTTCAATCTCTTTCAGTACGGCCTTGAGCCGGTCCTCGAACTCACCGCGATACTTTGCGCCGGCTAGCATGGAACCGAGGTCAAGCGAGATGACGCGCTTGTCGCGCAAACTCTCGGGCACGTCGCCAGAGACGATGCGCCGCGCCAGCCCCTCGACGATGGCCGTCTTGCCCACGCCAGGTTCGCCGATGAGCACGGGGTTATTCTTGGTGCGGCGGCTCAGCACTTGTATGACGCGGCGAATTTCCTCGTCGCGGCCGATGACCGGATCGAGCTTGCCGCGCCGTGCCAGCTCGGTCAGATCCTTGGCGTATTTTTCGAGCGCCTGGAACTTGGCCTCGGGATTCTGGTCGGTGACGCGCTGCGAGCCGCGCACTGCCGTCAGCGCCTTCAGGATCGCCTCATGCGTAGCGCCGAGCGCGGTCAGTTCGGCCTGCGCCGGGTCGCCCTTGAGATAGGCGATACCCAGCAGCAGGTGTTCGGTGGAGACGTAGTCGTCCTTGAAGTTGGCGGCCTCGCGGAAGGCCTGCTCAAGTGCGCGCGTCAACGCCTGGCTGGGGGAGGGCTGGGCGCTGGAACCGGAGACACGCGGCAGTTTTTCCTCAATGCCATTCAGCTCGTGCGTGAGCCGTTCGATGGGCACACCGATCTTTTCAAGCACCGCAGGGATCACGCCCTCGCGATCCTCAATCAATGCCAGCAACAGATGCACAGGCGCTAACTCCGGATTGCCGAAGCCAGCCGCGTGCTCCTGCGCCAGCTGTACAGCCTGCTGCGATTTGACGGTGAATTTTTCCCAACGAATGGCCATGAATTCAGCTCCCAGCTTCCAGCTCTTAGCTTCATCTGCTATCGGCAAGTTTAGTAGCGTTCTGAAAAAGGTTTGATGTTATTCCTGCGTATCCTGTTCTTCGTAGATGTCGACGGCCGGTACAAAGCTGGCCGCGGTCACGGGAGCCTGCTCGGTATTCAGGCCCTGGAACAGGTGGTTCCTACGGTTTCGCAGTGCAACGACTTCAGGGAATCGGTCCCCGCCGGCAATGGTCATAATTCTGTACCTTCATATGGTATTCGTGATGGCGGAGCAGAATATGGGTTCAGACTACTCAGCCAAGTTGACGATAATATAGCACAAATTAATCATAAAATATGAGCGTAAAGCGCTAAGATATATAATACTTCAATAACATATCGAAAAATCAATGACTTGAGTGAGATCAGCATCACGGGTAGCGCACCAGCACTGTTCTCCAGGGGCATTGGGGCCGCTAGATACCCGTCTCCGCAATCCTCGGCCGATGATTAATCCGGCCCTGAAGGATTTGTAGGCTTCCCATCCATTTCGCGATAAAACCTGCGAAATGGATGGGGCAATGGGCTTTGAACCGAGGGTCAATTCAATCCCGGAAAGCCTTGGCGTGGTTCAGGTTTGCCATCCGCGGCCCACTACAATAGAAGAAACGCATGGTGACTCTCCCTACGCTTCCCGCAACCTTGAACTGGCAATGGATCTGGCTGACTGTGGCCTCGTTTCTGGCCGGCGTGCTGAATGCCGTGGCTGGCGGCGGCTCGTTTCTGTCGTTTCCTGCCATGATGGCCATGCCGGGCATGTTGCCCGTTCAGGCCAACGCCACCAACACAGTAGCGCTGTGGCCCGGCCAGTTGACCTCGATTGCCGCCTACCGCCAAGATATGCGCAAGAACACGCGGCTGATTCTGCCCATGTGCACGGCCGGTTTGCTGGGCGGAGCGGTGGGCGCTGTGGTTCTGCTGAACACCCCGCAGATGACGTTTCTGCATCTGGTGCCATGGCTGCTGCTGGTGGCCGCAGTCATCTTCGCCCTCAGCGGCCCGGTCTCGCGCTGGCTGGCGAGGCGCACGGGCAGAGCTGCCGGGTCGGCGCAGATCCGCATTGTGCCGTTGTTCTTTGCGGTGATGGTGGTGTGTTTTTATATCGGCTACTTCGGCGCCGGCTCGGGCTTCCTGATCATCACCGTGCTTTCGTTGTTCGGCTGTGAAGACCTGCACGAGATCAACGCGCTGAAGGTGGCCACCACCACGCTGGCCAACGGCGTGGCCTTTGTGCTGTTTGTGGTCAACGGCCAGGTGCTGTGGCGCTATTGTCTGGTCGCCATGGTGGTCAGCGCGGTGGGTGGATACACTTCGGCGCGGTTTGCGCGCCGGTTGCCGCAGAGTTTTCTGCGTGGTCTGGTGGTTGCCATCGGTCTGGGTATGGCGGCCTGGTTCTTCTGGAGAAACGCGTAAGAGCATGGTTGAACGTTGGGTGATCGAATCGATTGGCATGGCGGCGGGCATCTGCACTACGTCTTCGCTGGCGCCGCAGTTGATCCACATACGCAAGACAAAGAGCGCGCGCGATCTGTCGCTGGCCATGTTCATGGTCTTCGGGCTGGGCGTAGCGCTGTGGATCGCCTACGGCATTACGGCGCACTCGCCCAGCGTGATCATCACCAATAGTTGCAGCATGGTGCTGGTGGTCGCCATTCTCACGCTGGCGGTGCGCTACAACCGGGCTAACGGCTGACAGGGGCATCCCACTATTGATCGGGTCCTTGAATAGTGTGTAGGCTTCCCACCCATTTCGCGATAATGCCTGCGAAATGGATGGGGCACGGTGCTTCTATTTGTCGGCTGGATCAATAACGCGCGAACCCCGCTAAAATAGACCCATGAGCCACGAAGGCATTCGTTTTTCGTCACAGGAAGAGAAGGCCCGCCAGGAGGCTGAGAACCAGCCTCTGTCGCGCATCGCCATTACGCCGGAGAAGGTACGCGTGCTGTTGAGCGAGGGCAAGGGCCTGGAGATTGAC
>Ga0302267_10005545_pt1 | contig 13221 bp, 8 predicted proteins | sample III_Bog_E1_3_FD_194555 | JGI IMG/M metagenome (GOLD analysis project Ga0302267, IMG submission 194555) | Peat permafrost microbial communities from Stordalen Mire near Abisko, Sweden - III_Bog_E1_3 | ecosystem: Environmental > Terrestrial > Soil > Wetlands > Peat | place: Sweden: Abisko... | reverse complement strand
GTGAGGGGTTGAAACGACAAATCCCCCGGGCAGAATTGCCCGGGGGACTGACAGAGACGGAGGTCTCTACCAAAGATTTATCACACCAAAAGGGGGGCTATTGCACAGACAGCCGGCTGCCAGGGGGAAAGACATTAACTTGCACCGTGTTTTTCAACGAAAAACAACAAACTCGTGAGACAAATATGAGACGCCATTTTAGTAAAGAAATGCCCATAAAATAAGCGGATTGTGAGAATCCACCTTCGTTTCGAGCCAGTGAGGCGAGACGGTTGCGCTAGCTTGAATGAAAGAAAACATATCTAACATTACTAGCACAGCGAGGCCCTTGTCTGCGAAGGCACGGGAATTACTTAATGACCAATCCAACGGACTGCCCGTCTGGATTCGTTCGCCGAAGCATGGCGTGGAGTTCTACAGCGGTTTTTCCAGATCCAAGCTATATGAAGGCGCAGGCAAAGGACACTTTCGTAGTGTCAGCATCCGCGAACCCGGACAAGTAAAAGGCACGCGTATTTTTCACCTGCAATCAATTCTCGATTACATCGAGAAATGCGAGCGCGATGCGGCGAAGGAGGGAACAGCGATCTGATGACAATTCGCCGCGCTCTGTGACAGGGAAAATGCGGCGAACATCAAAACTAAAAATTATGAAAAACTCACATTCTGGCCCTTCTGGGCGATTAACCATAGCAGACGCAAAGGCGCGTATAACCATTCACGACCTTTGGGAATATTTTGAATTCGACGGCGAGGCCAAGGCCAACTGCTGTTCACCTCTCCGAGAAGACATCAAGCCCAGTTTCAGCGTTAACCCGGAGGGGACATTGTGGTTTGACTTCGGCACTGGTGAAGGTGGCGACACGGTTGACTTTTTCCAGCGGGCAACCGGCCTGTCTAAAAAAGATGCCTGCCGAAAATTCATTCAGCTTGCTACTGGCCGCATCACACCTTGGTTGCGAGCGAATCGCCAAGCGCTCCAACCCCAACCAGCCGAAGTTAAGCCCACACCGGTTTTTCCCGACTTCGCCAAGGGGGCGGAAGCGGACATTCAAAAACTTGCCGACCTTCGGCTGATTCCGATTGAAGGCTTGGAGCTGGCGAGCAATCGCGGACTCCTTTGGTTTGGCAAGTTGAAGAATTTCCCGGCGTGGATCGTGACAGACTCCGCGCGCGTGAACGCCCAAGCCCGCCGGATGGACGGGCAATGCTGGAATCATCTGGACGGAAATCCGAAGGCGTGGACGCTGCCCGGCTCGTGGGCATCATGGCCCATTGGCATCACGGAAGCCCAAGCCTTCCCGACAATCGCACTTTGCGAAGGCGGCCCCGATCTGCTGGCCGCGTGCCACCTTGTTTATCAAGAATTCCTAGAAGGGCAATGTTCTGCGGTGACGATGTTGGGCGCAACCCAGCGGATTCATGCGGACGCACTGCCATTATTCACCGGCAAGCGCGTTCGCATATTCGGCCACGACGATGATGCCGGTCAGGCGGCAGTGGATCGCTGGGCACGGCAACTGGTTTCAGCTGGTGCTGATGTGGACGCCTTCAACTTTTCCGGACTTCGGCGAATGGACGGTCAGCCCGTAAAGGACTTGAACGAAGCCCTCCTGATGGACTCGGTTAGTAACGACCAAGTTGAAAGACTTTTACCGCTATGACTAGTCCTTCCAATCATATCTATACACCCGCCAGCGCAGCGACGACGCACAGCGCGGTTATTTCTGATGTCGCAGTTGAGGAAACAGTTTTGCCGTTCCCTTTGGAACATCTTCCGCCGGCAGCGCGGGCAATGGCGGAAGCAATCGCCCGCACGGAACGCACGCCGGAAATTTTAGCCGGGTGTTGTGTCTTGGGTATCGTGTCCGCGTCCATCGGCGCGGGCCTACAGATCACGAGCGGGCCAAACCGGGTCACGCGGGGGAATCTCTACATTATGCCCAGCGCGGAATCCGGCAGCGGCAAAAGTGAAACCTTCCGACACGCGGCCAACCCGTTTCTGGGTTACGAGCAAAAAATGTTAGAACACTGGCAGGCGGAAATCTTGCCCGGCCTTCAGGCGGAAGCCGATCTGCTGGATTGCGAAATGAGCAAGCTGAAAAAAGACGTCAACAAGGGCAAGCTGGGCTTGGAACGCGGAAAAATCAGGGACGAATTACAAGCGAAGAAAAAGGCACTGGCGGACGTGAATGAAAAATTGAATCCGCCGCGCTTGTATTGCGAAGACGTGACCTCTGAAAAATTGGCCGTGATGCTAGCCGGTAATGGTGAACAGCTTGCCAGTCTGTCCCCGGACGCCGGCAGCATCGTGAATAACCTGCTGGGTCGTTACTCAAAACTAGACCGCACGGATGAAGGCATTTATTTGAAAGCCTTCAGCGGGGACAACTGCCGGGTGGACAGGCAAGGGCGTGAACCAGTTTTGCTTCAGCGGCCATGCCTTGCGGCTCTTTGGCTGGTGCAACCTGACAAATTGGAAACCTTGCTGGGCAAGACTGAATTGACAGACGGCGGCATGATCCCGCGACTGCTAGTCTGCCACACGCGCGCCATGCCCCGGCCAATCCTAGACGGCGCAGAAGGCATCCCGGCGGACACGGCAAACGCATGGGCAATGCTCGTGAACACATTGCTGAGCACCTTCCGCATGGCGAGCAAGCCATTCACGATTAAACCCACATCGGAAGCCTTGAAAATGATGACGGATCATTACAACCGAATTGTGGAACGACGACTGGGTGAGTTACGCGATGTGACGACCTTTGCGGCCCGATGGAACGAACAGGCTTGGCGGATTGCCGTCTGTCTTCACGCCGGCGGTTACGGCGAAGACGCGGGCAACCTCGAGTTGGAAGCGGACACGGCGGCAAGCGCCATCGCCCTTGCTGACTGGTTTGCTGGCGAACAGCTTCGCATCCTTGCCCGTGGACGCCACGCGGCCCGCCGCGCCAAGCGCGATGAAGTCTTGGAACTGCTGGTGGATAATCCCAAAGGCATCACGGCTCGGGAGGTTCAACGCTCGCGGATCGCGGGCACGGCAACCGAAGCCAGCACCTTGCTAACCGAGATGGAGGCGGACGGGGAATTGATACACACGGAATCCAAGCCCGAAGGTGGAGGACACGTCGCGCTGGTTTACCACAAAATGCAAAAGTTCATGTGATGCACTGAGGGCGTGACACTCGTGACGGTTGTGACAGACGACGGCGAGTGTCACGTCTGTCACGTCTGTCACAGGCAAATGACCACCGCGTGAAGTTTCCAAAACCTTGTGCGCAGACATAAAATGGGAAAAAACAGAAAAAAATCCACACCGACTTGTCTGAGAGAAGCAATGTAGAACGTCCCTGAAACTGGTGGATTTGTGTGCGAAAGTGTGTGCAGTAAGGCTTAGAAAATGGCTTTTTAATCAAAAAACACTTTGTTTTCAATGGGAATCATTCTTCTGAAAACAGATATTCCAAATCCACCGCCGTGAGGCTGCGGGCGAAACCTTCCTCGCCGAGCACGTCAGCGATGGTCTGCGCCTTGCTCTGCTGCAGCTCCCAGATTTTTTCCTCGACGGTGCCGGGCGCAATGAGCCGGTAGGCGTTCACGGTCTGCGTCTGGCCGATGCGATGTGAGCGGTCAATCGCCTGCGCCTCCACCGCCGGATTCCACCAGGGGTCGTAGAGCACGACGTAGCTGGCGTTGGTGAGGTTCAAGCCGGTGCCGGCAGCGCGCAGGCTTAACAAAAAGACGCACGCGCCGGTCTCCTGCTGAAAATTGCTGACAACCGACTGCCGATCCTTCGTCTGGCCAGTAAGGATGTGCGTATGGATATTGCGCAACTGACATTCCTTCTGGAGAATTTCCAGCATCTGCACAAACTGCGAAAAAACGAGCACTTTCTGGCCGTCGGCAATGAGCGGGTCGAGCAGTTCAAACAGCGTATCGGTCTTGCCGGAGGCGGTGTCGTTGCCGACGAGCGACGGATGGCAGCATACCTGGCGCAGACGCGTGAGCGCGGCGAGAACGTGCATCTTCGACTTATTCAAGCCCTGCGTTTCGACGGCTTTCATCACCTGGTCGCGGCTGCGGCGGAGTTCAGCGAGATACAATTTCCGCTGGTCTTCACCCAGCGGGCAGTCGCGGCGTTCCTCGATGCGGTCAGGCAAATCTTTCGCGACGTGCTTCTTCAAGCGGCGCAACAGCAGCGGCCGCAGCTTGGCGGACAGGCGCCGACGCGCGATACGCTGCTCAGCCACGGCGTTTTCACCGCGCGGTTCGTAGGTGTCGAGGAATTGGTCCTGCGTGCCAAGGTAGCCGGGCTGAATGAAATCCACGATGCTCCATAAATCTAGGAGCCGGTTTTCCAGCGGCGTGCCGGTGAGCGCAATTTTGTTTTCGCACTTCAACTGTTTGACCGACTGCGTGACCTGCGCGCCGGGATTCTTGATAAACTGCGCCTCGTCCAAAATCACCGCGCGGAAAGCGAACTTGTGAAACTCCTCCAAATCGCGCCGGAGCAGCGCGTAGTTGGTGACAATGAGATCATGCTGCGGAATCTGCTTACGCAAATTGTGCCGCGCCGCGCCGCTCTCCAGCACGAGCACTTTCATGTCCGGCGTGAACCGCTCAGCCTCGCGCTGCCAGTTGTGCAGCACGGACGCGGGGCAGATGACGAGCGACGGCTTGGGATTCTTTTTGTTCTGCTCTTTCAGCCACGCCAGCCACGTCAGCGTCTGGAGCGTTTTGCCAAGGCCCATGTCGTCGGCGAGAATGCCGCCGAGCCGGATTTGCACAAGGTGCGCGAGAAAATCAAAACCTTCCTTCTGATATGGTCGCAGCTCGGCGTTGAGCGTCTTCGGCAGTTCGGCGGACGGAACACCTTTGAAATCGCGGACGCGATCGCGCAAAGCCTGTGCTTCCGGCGTGTCGGCAAAGCGCTTCAAACCGTCGTCGTCCAAATGCGCGACGTGTTCGAGGCCGACTTTCTGCGGCACGGCGATCAAGCCGTCCACGCCCATGTCGGCCATCGCCTCGTGCGCGCCCTGCACAGCGGCGGTATCGAGTTCCACCCAGCCGGAGTTGGGCAGCTTGACGAAGCGGCTGGTGGCGGCGGCGAGCCGTTCGAGGTCGGCTTTGGAAAGTTTCATGCCCTCCGCCTCCCATTCGGCGGAGACGGCGAGCCAGTCAATGCCGCTGCCCTTGACGACGAGGCGCGGCTTCAGCCGGTGCGGCGTGAGGAACAGCCGGTGAAACGCGGCGTTGCCGAGAAACTCCGCCTCGACCGGCTTGGACGCCCACGCTTCGGCGAGCGAGCCGAGGAAATTTTCATTCGCATCGCCGATCCACAAGCCGGGTTCCTGCATGAACCAGTCGAGTTTGCGCAGCCATTGAACCGCCGGGTCGAGGCGCGGGTCGTCGAGAATTTGCGGCTTCGTAGTGGCACCAGCATCCTGCCGGGGAGCTTCAATCCCATTTTTCTCAACACTCACAGGCGAAACGCCGGTGCCACTGTGGCTGCGCGCCCACTCGTGGCCGGTCCAGACCCAGGTGCTTTTGTCCCGCACGCTTTTGGCAAGCAAGCGCAACTGCACCGTGTCCTCGTGCAACTCAAACACAAACTGCGGCGCCGCCGCGTGCGCCACGCAAAGCTGCTCCCAGTCCACGCCGTGGTTCGCCTGGCTCTTGCGCAAATGCAGCAGTAGCCGGTGGCTCAACTTACGCACGGGCACCGACGGTTTTTGCGCGAGATATTTAAGCACGCCGGCGGGGGGCGCGTTGCGCAGCAGGAAAAATTCGTTGCCAACCAGCGCAACCGGCGACTGGCGGTTGAAAAATTTTGCAGCCGCTACGGAATGATTTTCGCCGCCAGGCAGCGCGATGCGGTGCGTGAAGGAAAGTTCCTGGTCGCCGTTTTCCAAATGCGGCGCGAGCGCAACGATGTGCCCGTGAAAATAAATCGGTTGGCCATTCGCAGCGGATTCGAGCCGGCTGGTGTGACCCCAGCGCGCGAGCCATTGCAGCAGTTCGGCGTCGGACAGCAGCAGCGTGGTTTCGTGGCCGGCGCGTTCGCGGTGCGTGTCGTAAATCCACTGGATGAATTCCCAGTCCCAGGGCGTGAACAGCTCCTGCTCGTGCGCGGCGCGGACGACCAAGTCCACAAGGTCGTGCAGCGAACGCGCCTTTTCGCCGGTGCGCGGGCGCAGCAGAAGAAATTGTATGGCGAGGCGGAAACGTGACGGCTCCTGCTCATCCGGCTGCGGTTTGCAGACGACACGCAAGGTGGCGCGCGGCGTGTCGAGGTGCAGCGGCGCGGGCGGTGACAGCCAGTTTTCAAGTTCCTTCACCAGGCGAATTTCCTGCTCAGCCTCCTCGGCGCGGGCGAACCGGTCCAGGCTCGCATGCGGCTGCAGCTCCGGCGGCACCGAACGCTTGGCACGCAAAAATAAAAATGCCAATTCCTCCAGCCGGCACTTACCGGTAACGGCGAGCATCTTCGTCCACCAGTCCGTCTGCGGAAAATCGCGGCGCGAGAGCGAGAGCTTCTCGAAATAATCCTCCAGCGCCAGCCAGGCGCGCTGCGAATCCGGGCAGGCGGCGAAAACTTTCAGGAGCTCATCGCGTTCATTAACGGTGGTCTTGGAATCGGACAGTTCGCGCCGCAGGTCGGCGAAGGCGCCGTAAGTTTGCGACAGCACCTTGTGGTGCGCGTCGTATTTGGTAGCGCCGGTGCGCGGCGTCCCGTTCCCGTTTCTGATTGGCGTTCTCGGCATCTGGACAAAATTACTATGTTCTATCATTTCGACAGAACCCGCGTGGCCGGTCAATCGGAAAGCAAAAGTTTTTTGGTTGGGCAAAAGGCGGCGGGCGGGACAATCCTAGGATCAATGGTCCCGACCAGCCAATTGAAATCCGGTTTGGTCCGGCGCGCTGGGCCGTTCGTTCGTATGACTCCAAAACTCTTTCCCCGCAGCCGGCAGCGATGCGAGCCGTTTGGACAAACGCTGAAAGCGCAGCCGCCGCCGGTCGAACTGGGGCAACCAGTGCTCGCCGGCGGGTTTTTGGAGCGCGAAAATTGCCACCGGCAGCCAGGTAAAACGATTATTCGACTTTTAACCTACCGAATGGTAGGATGCGTCCGTTGCTATGAAAAAATCGACGCTGCTCACATTGATTCTGGGGTTTGCCGGCGCAACCTTGGCCGCCGCCGACACCGCCGACACCAACAGCACGCCCGCGTGGCTGACGCGCCCACTGTCGCTGGCCGACGCGCTCAACACGGCGCTCACGCAAAACGCCACGATTCTCAAGGCGCAAAACGATCTCGAAGCGTCGCACGGGCTGGTGGTTCAGACGCGCGCGGTGGCGCTGCCGCAGGTGACCGCGAGTGGCCAATACAAATACACCGACCCCAGCGCGATTGAAGGTTTTTTCCCCGGCTCCACCCAGCCAAATGAAAACTGGAACGCCGGCATCCAGATCGTTCAGGCCGTCTACGAAGGCGGCAAGCTCCGCGCCGCCATCCAGGCTGCCAGCGCCACCAAGCAGCAGGCGTTCGCACAATTTCAAACTTCCGTAGCCAACACGCTGCTCGCGGTGCGGCTGGCTTATTACGACACGCTGCTCGCGGGCCAGCAAATCATCGTGCATGAAGCCTCGGTGAATCTGCTGCAAAAGGAACTCGAAGACCAGCAGCATCGGCTCGACGCCGGCACGGTGCCCAAGTTCAATGTGCTGCGCGCCGAAGTCGCCGTCGCCAACGAGCGACCGAATCTGATTCGCGCCAGAAACGATTATCGCATCGCCAAGAACAATCTTGCCAATCTGCTCGGTTATAATCTGCCGCGCGACATCTGGGAAAACATCCCGTTGAACCTGACCGATGCGCTCGAAGCCGCGCCGTATGATCTGAATCTGTCGGATGCCATCCAGCTAGCGCTCACCCGCCGCACCGAACTCACGGCGTTGCGCAAACAAGTCGAGCTGCAGCAGCTCAACATCATCAACGCCAAGGCCGGTTACAAGCCGACGGTATCGGTGTTCGCCGGTTACAACTGGTTTAATGCGCAGTTCACCGCGCCGGTGGAGTTGGATCACGACATTCATGGCTGGAACGCCGGGGCGCAGATGAGCTGGAACATATTTGACGGCCTGCTGACGCACGGCAAAGTCATCCAGGCCGACGCGCAATTTGCCCACGCCAAAAACGATCTCACCGACCAGTCGCGCCAAATTGAACTCGCCGTGCGCACCGCCTATTCCGATTTTCTGGAGGCGAAGGAAGTGTTGGATTCGCAGATCAAAGTGCGGGAAGAAGCCGATGAAGCCCTGCGCGAAGCCAAGGCCCGCGCCGATGCCGGCACGGGCACGCAACTCGACGTGCTGGACGCCGAAACCTCGCTCACGCAGGCGCGCACGACGCAGATCCAGGCGCTGCACGATTACACCGCCGCCCGCGCCAGGCTGGAACGCGCCATCGGCGCCGACCTGGCACCAGCGAAATAAATTTTGCTTCAAACCGCACCAGATCAGCGGCCGGCAAAAATTGTTGTTTCAAAAACAATTTGCCGGTTGCAGTGACGGCGGCTTTCGGGGATTTTATCGCGCGTGAAAATTCATCGTGCCCTGCTCTCCGTCTCCGACAAAACCGGACTCGTTCCTTTCGCCCAGATTCTCGCCAGCCACGGCGTTGAACTCATCTCCACCGGGGGCACCGCCAAATCCTTGCGCGAGGCCGGCCTGGCCGTGAAGGATATCAGCGAACACACCGGCTTTCCAGAAATGCTCGACGGGCGCGTAAAGACGCTGCACCCGAAAGTCCACGGCGGACTACTCTACATCCGCGGCAACGCCACGCACGAGGCGGCGGTGAAAGAACACGCGATCACGCCGATTGATCTGGTGGTGGTGAATCTTTATCCGTTCGAGGCGACCGTCGCCAAGCCGGACGTGAAACTGCACGAGGCTATTGAAAACATTGACATCGGCGGCCCTTCGATGCTCCGCAGCGCGGCAAAAAACCACGACAGCGTGACGGTCGTGGTAGATCCGTTTGATTACGCGGAAGTGGCAAAACAGATCACTGAAAACGGCAACACGACTCCGGAACTCCGCCGCAAGCTGGGCGCAAAAGTTTTTGCCCGCACGGCGGCTTACGATGCCGCGATTGCCGCGCATCTGCAAAAGGAATTTGCGGCGGACAAGAATTCACTGCCGCTGGTGCTGACGATTTCCGCGCCGCTGGCGCAGCCATTGCGCTACGGTGAAAACCCGCACCAGACGGCGGCGCTCTACGGCAAGTTCCACGATTTTTTCAAGCAACTCCACGGCAAGGAACTTTCCTACAACAACATTTTGGATCTGACAGCGGCGGCGGCGCTGATGGCGGAATTTCGCGAGGACGCGCCGACGCTGGCGATTTTGAAGCACACAAATCCGTGCGGCGTCGGTCAGGGCGCGAATTTGCGCGAGGCATGGGACAAAGCGTTCGCCACGGACAGACAGGCGCCGTTCGGCGGGATCATCGCGGTCAACCAAACGCTCGATGGCGCGTGCGCGGCAGCCATCGCGGAAATTTTCAGCGAAGTGATCATCGCGCCGGAATTTTCGGCGGAAGCACTGGATATTTTGCAGAAGAAAAAAAATCTCCGCCTGCTGCAAATCCAGAAATCTCCACTGTCCGCGCAGCCATGGGACATGCGCAGCGTGGGCGCGGATTCATTTTTGCTGCAGCAGCGCGATTTAAAAACCACCGCCGTCGCCGATTTGAAAATTGTCACCAAGCGGCAACCGGCAGAAGCGGAATTGAAGGCGATGCTGTTCGGCTGGCGCGTGGTGAAGCACCTAAAATCAAATGCGATTCTTTACGTCGGCGAAGGCCGGACGCTCGGCACCGGCGCGGGCCAGATGAGCCGCGTGGATTCCAGCCGCATCGCGGTGTGGAAGGCGGGCGAGGCCAAGCTGTCGCTCGCCGGCAGCGTGGTGTGCAGCGACGCGTTTTTTCCGTTCCCCGACGGTTTGATCGCGGCGGCAGAGGCGGGCGCAACGGCGGCGATTCAGCCGGGCGGTTCGGTGAAAGACCCGGAAGTGATCGCGGCGGCGGATGCGCGCGGCATGGCGATGGCGTTCACGGGCGCGCGGCATTTCCGGCACTGAAGCGATCCTCCTCGTCCATCGGGTCTCAGCCTCGATTTCTGATTTGATTGTGAGAACGAGGAACTCACCGGATGAGCCAGTAAATCAGCGCAACCTGACCGGCGGTGATGCCGGCGATCAACAACCAGACGAACGCTTCGCGGAAACGCAATCCGCGCTGGGCGGGCGCGGCGAGCCAGAACTGAATTTTGGCGGAGCCAAAGGAGATAATGTCGCCGTTGCGCAGGAGCGCGGCGGTTTGGGGCTGGTCGTTGACGGCGGCAAAGGCGTCGGGCGCGGCGAGCAGGATGAAGCCTTCGTTTTTTTCAAACCCCAGCGAAAGGTGATTTTCCCAGACCCCCTCATCGGTCAGGCACAAGTCATTATCCGCCGCACGGCCGATGGCAAAAGGAAAACGGCGGGCGACTTTGATGTCGCCCGCCATTTGACCGGAAAGGATGCGGAGCTGAACCATCACCAAGTGCGGCGTTCCACCACGATCTGATCGCCGGGATAAACCGGCGGGTCGGGCAAATCGCCGTCGAGAATGGCGGCGGCGTTGAGCTTGAAGCGCTGGCCGTTGGCGCGGATCAGCCAGACTTTTTTGTGGTTGGCAAATTCATCGTAATCCCCGGCGGAGGTGATGGCTTTGGTGACGGTGATCGGCCCGGTGTAAATCAGCCGGCCCGGCGACCGGACCTGACCCCGGACGAAATAGACACTGTCGCTGGAGGTTTTAACCGTGACGTTCAAATGGGTGTAGATCTTGGGAACGTAAAGGTCGTGGAGCCGATCCTCCAACTCGCCGGCCGTCTTGCCAGCGGCCTGAACGCGACCCACGTCCGGCAAGGTAATGGTGCCATCTTCCTTGATAGGTTTTTCCAGCATCGGCAAATCTTCCGGGATGCCGCTGAAAGTAATCGTGACGGTGTCGCCCACGTGCAGCAGCGGCAGCACGCCGGGATTGGTTTCCGGTCCAGGCGGCACCATGGCGGCGGAATAATCCGGCGTGGAACAGCCGACCGCGCCCAATAACAGCAGGATTGGCAGCCAGAGGAGATTCAGTCGAAAGCACCGGACGTTAAGATCTTTCATCAGCGGTAAGAGATGCATGACAGCGGCTTAATACTTTTGTTTGATATTGATTTCAGTGTCCCCGCCGCTCCCGGCTCCGGGCTGGGCGGCGGATTTGGCTTCAGCTTCCTGCTCGCTGGCACTGCGGGAATAATAGTAATCGTGGTAATAGCCGCTGTAGTAGTAATAGCCTTCGTCCTGTGACATGTTGATGTTGTTGAGGACCATGCCGACGAAGTTACCGCCAACCTTCTCAATCATCTGCTTGGCGCGGATGGTCATCGGCTGCGGATAACGGCGGTATTGAATGACCTGCATGACGAGATCCACTTCGCTGGCCAGAATCGAGGCGTCGCTGACACCGAGAATGGGAGGAGAATCGAACAAGATGAAATCATAGCGCTGCTTGAGTTCGGCGATCATCTCCTTCATCTGGGCCGAGCCGAGGATGCCCATAGAACTGTTGGGCAGTTTGCCACTGGCCATAAAGTCGAGATTGGGCACGGAGGTAGTCTGCACAATTTCGGCCAGAGTATTCTGCTTGAGCAGGTAATTGGTCAACCCAAGGTTGTTGGACACCTTGAACAATTTGTGAAGCGTGGGCCGGCGCAAGTCCGAGTCCACAATCAAAACCCGGTTGCCCGCCTGCGCGAACACGGTGGCGAGATTGATGGTGGTGGTGGATTTACCTTCGCCGGCGCCGGCGCTGACCACGACGATGGTGTTCAGCTTTTCATCCTTGCGGGAGAATAACAGATTCGTGCGCAACACACGGTAGGCTTCGGCGTGCTTGCTCTCAGTGCCTTCCTCAAGAAGATAGCCGATGTTCTGCGGAATGACACCCAGCACCGGAGCTTGAAAGGTGCGTTCGACGTCATCAATCGTCTTCACGCTGGTGTCGAGATATTCGATGAAGAATGCCAGACCAACGCCCATGATGAGGCCGAAAACCAGGCCCAAAACGATGTTGAGGGTCTTGTTGGGCTTGACCGGCGCCTTGCCGGGTTCCGCCGTGTCGGTGATCTGCACCATGGAGGTTTTGGGCAGGTCAAGGTCAACCTTTTCTGCTTCGATTTTTGAATAAAGCAATTCGTGCAATCTCAATTTTTGTTCCAAGTCCCGCTTTTGATCATAATAAGGCTGGTTTTTCTTGGCCTGCTCCTGGTCCCTCAGCTTGGCGGCTTCGACTGATTCAGTCAAGGCATCGAGCGCGGCCTTCTTGGAGTCCACCTGGCTTTCCAGACCGGCCATGATGCCGACCACGCGGTCGTCAATCTCGTGGTTCAATTCATCCATCAACGACTGGATGCGGGCGATGGTGGGAGTGTCGGTCGCATAGTCGTTCGTCTTGGTCACCCAATTCTGCCTGGCCTCGTGGAGCTTGCCCAGCAGCTCGCCCAAGGTGCCGTCCTGAACCATCTGCGGCAGCACGTCCCGCAGTTTGTTCTGGTCGGATAGCTGGATGGACTTAAGTTCCTGCAACTGCACCAGTTGTTCCTTGTAAAGCCGCTCGCCTTCGATTCGCTGCTGTTCAAACTGCCGCATGGCTTCGTCATCCAGCGTGGCTGTGGGCCCGGAGGCGTTGGCCTGATCGGTGATGTGCAAATCCTGCCGGAGCTGCTCGACATAGTTCTGGTTGGTTTTGATGGCGTCTTCCTGCTCCTGAAACTGTTCTTCCAGCGTCCGCAGGCCGTTCTCCGTCAACTGGCGGCGCGAGGTGAAGCGATAGACCCGGTAGGCGTCGGCGATGGCATTGGCCAAGTTCGCCGCCTCCTTGCTGTCGTCGCTATAAACGGTGATGGCGATCAGTTCAGTATTGCGCACCGGGGCGAGCTGCATACGCTGCTTAAGAATTTCCATCGTCTCCGTGGTCTTAAGCGTCTCGCCATTGAAATATTTCCGCCCCCACTCCTCGTTGAGGTTCATGTTCGCAATGACATTGCTCAAAACCAACTGCGACTGCATGATTTCAAACGTCGTCTGGATGAAATACGGATCATAACCGCCCAAAGTAGGCGCACC
>Ga0302267_10005542_pt1 | contig 13224 bp, 8 predicted proteins | sample III_Bog_E1_3_FD_194555 | JGI IMG/M metagenome (GOLD analysis project Ga0302267, IMG submission 194555) | Peat permafrost microbial communities from Stordalen Mire near Abisko, Sweden - III_Bog_E1_3 | ecosystem: Environmental > Terrestrial > Soil > Wetlands > Peat | place: Sweden: Abisko... | reverse complement strand
GGAATGTAAGTTTAACCACCTGCCTTCGCCTCCCGGAACCTTGCCCCGATTTCAGTTGGTAGGCCGCGAAGCCTTTTGCGCGGGCTACCAACGCACCGCCGATGGGGACATCGGCGGCTACCACGGCCAAACCGCCCAAGCCCACCATCCCGAGAAATTCCCGCGGACGCCTCGTCCTGCGCCGGGAGAAAAAGGATCGCGGCGGAAAGACCGTCGTCATCATCTCCGGCTTCGCCGAATTGCCCGGCGCGAATTCCGTCATGATCGCCGACCTCGCCAAGGAATTAAAAGGCAAGCTCGGCTGCGGTGGTTCGTTCGACCGCCAGGAGATCGTGCTCCAGGGCGACCGCGCCGCCGCCGTCAACGCGCTGCTGGAAGAGCTCGGTTTCCGCGTCGACGGCGTCAAGTCGTAGGCCTGGCCTCGACACGGCGCGGCCATTGCAACGCCGTGGGCAGGCCGGCCACGGTCAAAGCCGTGAGACAGACCGCCAGCGCCCACGCGACAGCTTGTTTCACGAGGAAAACGCACCACGCCTTTTCCGTCGCAAAATAGAGCCAGTTGACGTCAACCAGGATCAGCAGAAGCGTCGTCCGGGTCCATGCGGTGGCGATCCGTTTTTCCAGGAAGTGCAAAAGCAGCGGCAGGCAAAAGAGCAGCACGACCGCGCGATAATCATGGTTCGTCCCGAGCAGGAACGAGCCGAGATAAACGCCGGCCCCGAGGCGGAAGGCGAAAAGCTCGCGCTCGCCCAAGGCGGTCTTATCGAGCTCGGGCCGGCTCCACGCGCCCACGCCGGCCGCGACAATAAGTACCACGACGCCGGAAATGACCACAGCGCCGTAAAGCTCGGGCCGGTGAAAGCGCTCCATAAAAGCGAATCCCACCGCCGTCATGCCGAACGCCAGTGTTCCCGAGTGGATGTTCGGGGCGGAACTCATGCCGCCGATCAACTCGCGAAAATGGCCCAGGATACCTGCGGCGGAAAGGAGCAACCCGGCCCCAAGCCACGGCAGCGTTTTCTTCCACGGTGGAACGACCAGCGCGAGAAAGGCGAAAACGGGGTGCAGCTTCAGCACCGCGGCGAGGGCGATGACCGCGGCCGAGAGCGGAGGAAATCGCCGCAGCCCAAGGGCCAACGCGAGCAGCACGAACATCAGCAGATCGACATTCGCGCGCTCCACGCCGAACATCACCGAGTACGAAATGAGGAAAAGCCCGGCGGCGAGGCCTCCAAAAGCGTTCAATCTTCCCAATGCGAAAAAGGCGGCGGCGAAAAAGAGCGCGTCCATGCCGTAGCCGAAGCCCATGACCGTCCTCGCGTTCAGGCCAAAGTCGCCCGCATAGAGCCAGAGATGCGGGTAATTGAAGGGCCGGTTCCACAGGTCGCGCAGGTTTTCTGGTTGCACCGACGGGTCGGTGAGGAACTGTTCCGACCAGCTCGCCACGCCGCGCAAATCGGCGAAATAGGGCGCCATCGGCCCAAACCATTGGAACGGCGGAAGCTCGAAAACCGGCTTGTCCAACGTCGCGGCAGCGATCTTGAGCAGCAAAAAAAAGCTGGCCAGCATTCCGAAAGCGATCCATCGCCCATCCGCCTTCAGGAGAAAACGACTTTTGCGCATGGCGGGTACAGAGTAGCTCCCTCCGCCGACAACCCGAGACCTTTTTCCTCGCTTCCAAGTTGTATCTGGGAACGCACTTGTCAGCGAAGCTGGGCTTCAGCCAATCCTCTTAATCATATTAATCCTATCAAAAACTGTTCCCTGCCTTCCCCCCCCAGAAAATTCCGTTAATTCCGTAATTCCGTCAAAACTCCTCCTGCCTTCCATCCTGTTAATCTTGTTAATCTTGTCTAAAAAAAAGTAATTTGGTCATGCTTCGCCGCGATTAACTGTTCGCAGCACAAAATCGACCTTTTATGGATGTAATGTTTTTTCAAAGCAGCCAACGCCTCCTTATGGTATAAGCGCTTGTGGCCAAACGTATCGAACCGCTTTCTTCCCGCGCCCAGCTCGTTGACGCTGCGGACGAAAAACCTTCCAGGAACAATCCCGCGCAAGGTCCCGACAAAGCCGTCGATAAAGCCGTCGCCGCTCCCGGCAAAGCTCCTGACAAGGTGGTCGAAAAAATGACCGTCAAGCTCCCTGACCAAGCGCCCGGGAAAGCCAGCGAAAGAATCACCGGAAAACTACCCGAAAAAAGTTCCACGCAAACCTTCGACAAAAAGCAGGACGAGCCTTCCGATCTGGACGCCCCCACCATCCTGCCGCCTCCGCGCAAACTCGGCGGCTCCCGGCCCGGCACGCCGAAAGGACCCTCCGGCTCCTCCGGCCGCGGCGGTTCCGGCGATTCCGCCGGCCCGGTGAAAAAGAAACGCTCCTTTTGGCGCAAGCTCTGGATCGCCGCCCAGATCGCCCTCGTCGTCTTCATCATCACGAGCTGCGTCCTCGGCTACATCATCTACGAAAAGGCGCTCGTCTACTACGCGCGCGCCGCGACCTACGACCTCAAAAAACTCGACGACCTCAACGTCACCTCCACCTTCTACGACGTCAACAACGAGGAACTCGGCCGCATCTTCGTCGAGGACCGCATCGAGCTCAAACCCGAGGAAATCCCCCAGACCATGCGCGAGGCCGTCATGGCTGCGGAAGACCGCCGCTTTTACGAGCATGGCGCCATCGACTACTGGGGCATCCTGCGCGCCTTCCGCGAAAATGTTTCCAAGAAAGCGCACGGCGTCCAGGGCGGCAGCACCATCGAGCAGCAACTCGCCAAGCACCTCATCGGCGATTTCTCCCGCACTATGGACCGGAAATTCCTCGAAGCCTTCGTCGCGATCCGCCTCGAGCAAAATCTGACCAAGGACCAGATCATGAATTATTACCTCAACCGGATTTATTTCGGGAAGGGGTACTTCGGCGTCGGCGCGGCCGCGCGCGGTTATTTCGGCAAGGAGGCCAACGAATTGTCCGTGCCCGAATGCGCCTTGCTGGCCGGAATCATCCGCGCACCCAACAGCTCCTCGCCGCTGGTCGATCCGTTCAAGGCCCGCCTGCGCCGCGACGCCACGCTCAAGCAGATGGAGGACCAGGGCTACATCAAGCACGACGAATATCTCAAATACGTCCGCACCCCCATCCGGGTCCTGCCACCCAAACCGAACGGCGCGCAAAGCTACGTCATGGTCCAGGCCGTCAAGGAACTCGAACAAATCCTCTCGATCGAAGGAACGGAGGAAATGCCCCAGGGCCTCACCGTCCACACCAACATCGACATGCATCTCCAGCGCGCCTTGGAGAGTCAGCTCAATGATCAGTTGTCCACGCTGGACACCGCCGCCGCGACCGCCGCCGGCGCGACCGCCCCGCCAACTCCGCCGAAGCCCCCGCTGCAAGGCGCGGTACTCGTCGCCGACGTCGCTTCGGGACGCGTTCTCGCCTGGGTCGGCGGACGTGATTTTACCAAGAGCCAGTACGACCACATCTCCATGGCCCACCGCGAAAACGGCGCGCTCCTCCAGCCCCTCCTCTACGCGCTCGGCTTCGACCGGCTCGACCTCCATCCCGCCTCGATGATCAACGCTTCCTACATCGACCCCACCATCGCGCAGCCCGACATCAGCCTCGGCAATCCCATGGTCGACCTCAACAAGTGGTTCCTCTCCGTGCAAGACGCCATGGCCCTCGGCAATAAAGCCGCCGCCACGCGCGTCGGCCTCCAGTTGCGTCCGGCCACCGTCGACGCATGGCTCCAAAAAGCCGGGGTGGAACCGTATCGCAGCGCGGCGGACCGGGCGAAAGTGTCCGTCCCGTCTCTTCCCGATGCGCAGACGCTCGGCGACCTCGCGTCGCTCTATCAGGTCCTCGGCAACGACGGCGTCCATCGCAAACTCAAGATCATCCAGTCGATCCAATCCCGGACAGGCCAGACGCTTTACGACGATTCCAAGGCCGACAAAAACAACGCCGAGGATGAGCTGCTCAACCGGCTCGACGATCAACAGACCACGCTCACGCTGCAAAATGCGCTCCACTCCGGCGCGGCGCGCGCGCTCACGCGCGATTACGGCCTCAAGTCCGCCGTCGCCGGAATGCCCGGTTATTCCGACGGCTACCGCGACGCATGGTTCGTCGGCTACACCCCCAAGCTCCTCGCCGGCGTCTGGGTCGGCTACGATGACTCGCGCCCCCTCGGCAAGGATGTCGCGGTCAAATCCGCCGTACCGCTTTGGGGCGCCGTCATGCAGCAGGTCGAAGCGCGCCTGCCCACCGGCGGCGCCTTCACCGTCCCGCCTGCGCTCACCAAAGTTGAAATCGACCGCTCCACCGGCGCGCTGCGCGGCATGGCCGGCATGGCCCCGGCGCCCGGCGATATTTTCGTTTACCTGAAAAAGGAACAGGTCGACGCCGCCGGCAGCATCACCGGTCCCACCGCCCAGCAGATTCAGGCACCGCAGGAATGGAGCGACTGGCTCACCACCATGTTCAACGAAGCCGATGAAACCGGCCTCGCGCCCGACCAGGTCATGGGCACGACCGACAAGCGCGCGAACCTCATTCCCTCGCTGGCCGAATACAAAATGCCCAGCCTGCGCGGCGACATCCTCTCCTCCGACGGCATCACCTACGCCACCACCGGCTCGGAGAAAAATCTCGTCCTCGGCTGGCCCGCCACCGACGAAGCCACCGCGGATGACGAGATCGTCCGCTGGATGCGCAGCCGCCTCGACGAAGTGCAGCAGACCATCGGCGTCAAGGTCGACGTCAGCGACGCGGACCTGCTCAACGAGTACAAGACCCAGCGTTACCAGCCCTTCGTGGTCCTCGAGAATCTCACCCCCGACCAGGTCGGCAAAATCCAGGCCGCGGGATTGGAAGCGAAAGGCTTCGGCTTCCAGAGCGCGCCCCTGCGCAACTATCCGCGCGGCACCGAGCTCTCCCATGCCCTCGGCTATCTCTCGCGCGACCAGCAGCGCAACCGCGGCAAATACCTCAGCGGCGACGTCGTCTACGACCGCTACAAAGGCGCCGCCGGGCTCGAGCAGGTCTTCAACCAGGACCTGCTCGGCAAGGACGGTCGCTTCATGATTTCGACCACGCCCGACGGCTACGCGCGTTCCGCCGTCGTCGCCGAACCGGCGACCTACGGCAACAACGTCCGCCTCAGCATCGACTCGAAAATCCAGTCCGCCGTCGAGCAGGCGCTGACCACCAGCGCCATGCTCAAGGATCGCGCCCACCCGATGACCGCCGCGGTCCTCATGGACATCCACACCGGCGACGTCGTCGCCATGGCCTCGCACCCGACTTACGACCCCAACATCTTTGTCCCCAGCATCGCGACCGACGAATGGACCCTCCTCACCACCGATCCGTTCAACCCGCTGCTCGACCGCACCATTCACGCGCAATATCCGCCCGGCTCCGGCTTCAAGACGGTGACCTCCATCGCGGCCATGCGCGCCGGCGTCTTCGATCCGAACTGGATCGTCCATTGCCCCGGCTATCTCGACGTCGGCAGCGTTCATTACACCTTTCCCGCCGAGCACGGCGACATTGATTACCTCGATGGATTGACCCATTCGTACAACACCTACTTCATGGCCCTCGGCCTCAGGGTCGGCCGCGATATCCTCATCGACACCGCGCGCAGCCTCAACTTCGGCAGCCTCACCAACATCATCCTGCCCGGCGAACTGCCCGGCTTCATCCCCGATCCCGAATCGGTCCTGCGCACCAAGGGCCGAACTTTCGCCGAAGCCGGCGGCGACACCGCCAACACCGCCATCGGCCAGGGCGACGTCCTCGTCACGCCGCTGCAAATGGCCGACTTCATGGCCGCCGTGGCCAACAACGGAACCGTCTACCAGCCCCGGTTGGTGAAAGATGTCGAGGATCGCAACGGCAATGTCATCAAGGCGTTTCCCGTCACGACTCTCCGCACGGTGACATTCGACCCCAAGTGGATGCCCGTCATGAAAGCGGCCATGATCAACGTGGTTGAGGAAGGCACCGCCACCGTCGTGCACCGCGACGACATGAAGATCGCGGCCAAGACGGGCACGGCGCAGGTCGGCTCCAAGGCGCACCGTCGCCAGATCGCGTGGCTCTCCGGCTACTTCCCCGCCGACAACCCGCAGTACTCTTTCTCCGTCATGGTCGAAGGCCAGTTCTCGGATAATAAAAACGATACCGAGCTGGGCGGCCTCGTGGGCGGCTTCGACGCGGGCCCCATCGCTCGTGACATCATCAATGAGATTTATCCGCTGCCCGGCAAAAAGGACAAAGACGAGAACAAGGACGACAAGCCGATCGCAGCCAACAAGGACAGCGGCGTCAACGAAACCGCCGCCGTCGACGACGCCTCCGACGACTCAGCCAAAACCAACGCGCCTTCCGCCGCCAACGCCGGCGCCCCCGCCACGCAGTAGAAGCGCGGAAGCTTGCGGGCAGGGGATGATCGGGCTACTCTGGTTCATGGCTGCGACGGCGTACCGTTATCTCATCAATCTCCCCGGCGTGCGTGGAGGCCATACCATTGTCGAGGGCACCCGTATCGGCGTGCATGATGTCATCGGTCGGCTGCAGAATGGCGAAACCGTCGATTCGATTCTCATCACCTGTTTCTCGGACCTGACCAAGGCCCAAGTTTACGAGTGTCTCGCATACTATGAGGATCACCGGGGAGAAATCGACGTCCTGGTCGCGCGGCAGATGGCCTCTCCCGGGCCATGACCTTCCTGCTGGATCACGACGCTCCCATAGACTTGGTTTACTCGCTGCAGACGTTGGGTCACCGCGCGGTTTTGCTTCGCGAAGTCTTGCCGATCACCGCCCCTGACCAGGAAGTATTGCGTTATGCCGCGGAGCGGAATTACATCGTGATCACCTGCAATCGCGACGACTTTTTACAGGAAGCGGAAAATCTGACGCACGCCGGGATTATCATTTGCATTCAACGTCGCAGTCGCGCGGCGGAGCGGGCCGCGCTCGTCCAGTTAATCGATCGTGCCAGTGAAGCCGGAATTGTCGGAAACATTAACTTCGCTTAAAGCGGGCCCGGATTTATCCGCAGCGGCCTTTTCACGCCGCCATGGGCTGCGCCTGTTCCCTGCGCTCGCTCAGCGCCCGGAACTTCTCCCGGATCTTCTTCTCCAAACCCTGCCCCGGCTTGAGCACCTGCGTCGGGAACGACGTCGCCACGATGCTCCGCAGATGGTCCGGCGACTTCAGATGCCACAGCGCCAGCGCCTGCACGAGGACGTTCCCGATCGCCGCCGCATCCGCAGGACCCACCATCACCGGCAGGTCCGTCATGTCCGCCACCAGTTGGTTTAGAAAACCATTCCGCGCGCCGCGCCCCACGATATGCAGCACCTCGATCTCCTGCCCGGTCAGCCCCTCGAGTTGCCCCAGCGTCTCCGCATGTGCCAGCGCGAGGCTCTCCAAAATCACCCGCATATATTCACCCGGATTCACCGGCGCCGACTGCCCCGTCTCGCGGCAGTAGGCCGCAATCTCCTCCGGCATGTGGGCCGGTTCGCGGAAGCGCGGATCATCCGGCGAAATGTGCGCCTTCGCCGGCCCGCTTTCGACCGCCATTCTCGTCAGTTGCTCCTCCGGATAATTCTTCCCCCCGGCGGCCCAGGCGCGCCGGCACTCCTCCACAATCGTCAGCCCCAGGCTGTTCTTGAAAAAATGAATCGCACCGCCCAGCCCGACCTCGTTCGTGAACCCGTCGTCGCACGCCATGCTGCTCAGGATCGGCTTCGCCCGCTCCACCCCGAACTGCGAGCGGTTGTCCGAATGGAGAAAGGCCCACTGCTGCTCGCTCCGCGCTGGAATCGCCGCGATCGCCGCCGCCTTTTCGTGCGAGCACGTCGCCACCACCCGCGTGTTCAGCAACGCCGGATGCCGGCGCAAGCCGTCGACCACCGGTCCAAAGGCCGTCCCGCTCGGCACCAGTCGCGGCATCATCGAGTCCGGCAGACCCAGCGCCGCCAACAGTTGCGGCGACCACGCATGCGTCTTCGGATTATAAAGCTGCGTCGTGCTCGCCAGCGATTCCTCGCACGCCGTCACGCCCGAAAAGCAAGTGTTCAGGTAATCCGCGATCGGCAGAAACCGCTCCGCGCGCTGGAAAAGCACCGGGTCCGCCCGATGCTCCGCTTCGAGTTGAAACAGCGTATGCAGCGGCATCAGCGGAATGCCCGTCTCGGCATAAATCGCGTTCAGCGGCAGCTTTTGCAAAAGCCGCGCCGTCGAGATATCGCCCCGTCCCGCGCCGAAGCCCGGCGATTGCAACGGGCGGTTCTTCGCATCGACCATCACATAGTCGCCGCCCCACGAACTCGCGCTCAGCCCCGAAATCGGCAGATCGAGCAGCGCCGCCTTTTCGATTCCCGTAAAAATTTCCTTCTCCAGCGCCGCCAAATCCCAACAAACGGCCCCACTTTTACCCGTCTGCGTTTTGATCGGGAAGCGATGGATTTCCTGCACGTTCAACTGACTTTTAATGAGCGTACCGAGAATGATTCGTCCGCAGTCAGTGTGGAGATCGCAAGCCAGATAGTAGGTTGTATTCATAGTAAAAAGATCAAAATGAGAAAGAGAAATAATTTACGTAAAAAAAGCCTGAAGACCTTATGAAGACGGAATGCCTAAAGCGGTGAATAAGCCGCGAAAGAAGGAAGAAACGATGAGCAAAGGAAGAAGAGTGCTGTTACGACTTTCAATAACATAAGATACAAACGAGGCGACCTCAGTCAATAGCGAAATAAGTTCATTCCCCGCCCGTATTAGACAGCCTTCACATAGCGGCGCGGCATCCGCAGCGAATAATAAACAGCATTCTCAAGCGCAGCGCCCATTTCCCCCTCGTTCCCAGACTCCGTCTGGGAACGCCCTTGTCTCCGCAACTCCGTTGCCCACCCCTGCTTTCCTCTGCAGTCCTCCGTCCCTCTTCAGTCCGTCACACATGTGTGCTGTGCGAAACTCCCCCTCCTTTAATTTGGAAATTTGGTCCAGCTACCCCTCCGAAACGTTGCGACCGTTGCGTCGTTGCGTGAAACCCTCCCCTTTTTTGCGTTTTCTGCGTTCTTTTGCGGCCACCCCTGCCTTCCTCTGTAGTCCTCCGTCCCTCTTCCGTCCGTCACACGTGTGTGCTGTGCGAAACCTCTTCAGTCCCCGTCTTCCCTTCCCAACAAAATTGTAATTTCAGATTCGCTTTTTGTCGCCGACAAGCTCCGCCTGCTGTGTACTCTGATCCAATGGCTACTTCTCCTTTCGTCTCGTCGTCCCGCGCCGCAGTGCTCCTGTGCGGCACCGCCCTCTCGCTCCACGCGGCGACACTCACGCAGCCCGTTGCCCCGGTTCGCCCCGTCACGGACACCTACTTCGGAACCAAAGTCGTCGACAACTACCGCTGGATGGAAAACCTCAAATCCGACGAAGTCCAAAAGTGGATGAAGGGCCAGGCCGACTACACCCACGATTTCCTCGGCAAACTCCCCGACCGCGACGCCCTCATCAAGCGCGTCGAGTCGCTCGACAACGCCTCCGTGCGCGTCGGCGGCCTCGAAGTCTCCGGCGACCGCTACTTTTATTTCAAGATCACCCCCCAGGACCAGACGCCGAAACTCTACGCCCGCGACGGCCTCAACGGCGCCGAGCGCCTCCTCGTCGATCCGCAGGCCTTCGGTGAAAAAGAGCACCTCCTCGTCGACCCCGCCGCCAAGGGAGCCGCCCCCAAGCGCTACACCATCAGCGAATTTTATCCCACCGAGGACGGCAAACTCGTCGCCGTCGAAATCGCCGCGGGCGGCTCCGAGGAAGGCGTCGTCCGCATCCTCGACGCCTCCAACGGCACCCCGCTTCCCGACTCCATCGACCGCGTCTGGGGCTCCTCCGTCAGCTGGGACCCCAGCAACAAATTCTTCTACTACACCCGGCTGCAAAAACTCGGCCCCAACGATTCCCCGCTCAACAAGGAACTCGACGAAGCCGCCTACCTTCACCACCTCGGCGACAACCCCGACAAGGACACCGTCGCCCTCAGCCGCAAGGCCTTCCCCGCCCTCGGCATGGTTCCCACCGACTCCGCCTACGTCGCCATCACCCCCGGCTCGCCCTACATCCTCGGCCTCATCAGCCACGGCGTTAAAAACGAGCTCACCCTCGCCATCTCCCCCGCCGATGCCGCCGCCAAAGGCGCGCCCGTCTGGACCAAATTCATCGACGTCGACGACGATGTCACCGGCGGCACCGTCATGGGTCACGAAATGTGGCTCACCTCGCACAAAGACGCGCCCAAGTTCAAAGTCCTCCACCTCGACCTCGACCACCCCGACATCGCCAAGGCCGACGTCGCGCAACCGGCCTCCGACCTCGTCCTCTCCGGCGTCAGCACCGCCAAGGACGGCGTCTACATCGAGGCCACCAAGGGCGGCATCAGCCATCTCCTCCGCATCCCCTACGGCCAGACCGCATCGCGCGAAGTCTCCCTTCCATTCCCCGGTGCCGTTGAAGGCTTCTCCACCGACATCGAGCACCCCGGCGCGCTCATCCGCTTCGCCGGCTGGACCGAAGCCCCCCAGTGGTACAACTACGACCCCGCCTCCGACTCCGTTACCAACACCAACATCGAGCCCCTCAACCCCACCGACTTCTCCAACATCACCTCCGTCGAAGTCACCGCCCCCGCCGCCGACGGCACCCCCGTCCCCCTCTCCATCGTCTACCGCAAAGACCTCAAGCTCGACGGCCAGAACCCCTGCCTCATGGAAGGCTACGGTGCCTACGGCATCAGCCTCGACCCCAACTTCGACGCCACCCGCCTCGCCCTGCTCGAAAAGGGCATCATCATCGCCTACGCCCACGTCCGCGGTGGCGGCGAAAACGGCGAGGACTGGCATCTCGCCGGCCAGAAACTCACCAAGCAAAACACCATCGGCGACTTCATCGCCTGCGCCCAATACCTCATCGACAAAGGCTACACCTCGCCCTCCAAACTCGCCGGACGCGGCACCAGCGCCGGCGGCATCACCATCGGCGGCGCGCTCACCCAGCGCCCCGACCTCTTCACCCTCTGCATCGTCAACGTCGGCGTCGAAGACGCCCTGCGCATGGAAGCCGGCCCCAACGGCGCCGTCAACACCCCCGAATTCGGCTCCGTCAAGGACGCCGACGGCTTCAAGGCCCTTCAGGCCATGGACGCCTACCAGCACGTCAAGGACGGCACCGCCTACCCCACCGTCCTCCTCATCACCGGCGCCAACGACCCCCGCGTCGACCCGTGGCAGCTCTTCAAAATGACCGCCCGCCTCCAGGCCGCCACCTCCGGCAAAAACCCCGTCCTCCTGCGCATCGACTACGACGCCGGCCACGGCATGGGCTCCTCCAAAACCCAGCGCGACCTCATCACCGCCGACCAAGCCGCCCTCCTCCTCTCCCGCGCCGCCCAAAAATAGCTGGTCGCCAGTTCCCATGGTAGCCGCCGATGTCCCTATCGGCGGAGCAGCCTCAGTCTATGACCGGAGCCTTCCCCTGGAGGGTCAGACTCCGTCCTGACCCTGACTCTGCCTTTCCCCTCGTTCCCAGACTCCATCACACGTGCGTGGCTGGGAACGCCCTTGTCGGGGAGCAACTCCGTTGCGATCCCCTGCCTTTTCCCCTCTATAGCCGCCGCTGTCACACTAGCGGTGCAATATGAGCCAAAAAAATATTTTCCCTCTCAAACCAAACTTTTTAAGCGTTTTAAGCCACGCAAGCCACCTAGCGTTACCGCCTTTTCCGCGCCTGTGCCATAATCCCTCCATGAATTTACAGCCCCGTCTTCACCAAGCCCCGCCGGATCAAAAGGAATTACCTGAAAATTCCGATCCCCGCCCGCTTCCTCTTCATCAAAATCGCTTAAATACCCTCCATCCGCTTCGTCCACTCCGTCCGCTAAAATTGCAGCCGACACAAGCCATCCAGGCTATCCAGCCGATTAAGCCCACCGAAGCCACCAAGCCCATCCAGCCCGCCGCCATAATTCCACTGGCACCCACCCGCCGAAAGTCGCATGATCTTCCCTTATTTATGTCCACCAAGAAAGTCGAGTTCCTCTGGGTCAACACGCCGCAGGCGCTCGACTTCTTCGTCACCAACCTGCGCGGCTACTTCCCCATCGCCCTCGACACCGAGGCCGACAGCCTCCACCACTACCGCGAAAGCGTCTGCCTCATCCAGGTCACCCACGACAGCCGCCACTTCCTCATCGACCCGCTTTCCGCCTTTCCCCTCGATGAACTCTGGCCACCCACCAGCCGCCACACCTGGATCCTCCACGGCGCTGACTTTGACCTGCGCATGCTCCGCCGCGCCGGCGCGCCCGAGCCCCAGGCCGTCTTCGACACCATGCTCGCCGCGCAACTCCTCGGCCTCAAAGCCTTCGGCTACGGCGCCCTCGTCGAACAGTTCTGCGGCATCACCCTCAACAAGGGCAGTCAGAAAGCCGACTGGTCCCGCCGCCCGCTCTCGCAGACCATGATCGACTACGCCGTGCAGGACACCGAATACCTCGAGCCCATCGCCGACGCCCTCGGCGCCCAGCTCGACGACAAAGGCCGCCGCGCCTGGCACGAACAGTCCTGCGCTCGCGTCGTCGAATCCAGCAAGTCCATCCGCCAGGACGACCCCGAAAACGACTGGCGCATCAGCGGCTCCGCGCTCCTTTCCCCGCAGGCGCTCGCCATCGTCAGGGAGCTCTGGCTCTGGCGCGAAAAGGAAGCCGAAGCCGTCGACCTCCCCGTCTTCAAAGTGTTGCACAACGAACTTCTCCTCGACCTCGCCTCCTGGTCCGCCGCCAATCCGCGAGTTTCCCCCATGGGCGCGCCGCGCTGGCCGCAACGCAGCTCCCCCGCGCGCGCCGAGCGCCTCATCGAGGCCATCGAACGCGGACGCCAGGCCCCGCCCGTTCCGCGCCCGCCGCGCGGTGTGCGTCCTCCGCGCGACAAGGACGCCGAGGTGCGCATGGAAAAGCTCCGCGTCCATCGCGACAAAATCGCCGCCGATCTCGCCATCGACCCCACCGTCATCGCGCCCAAGTCCACTCTCCAGGAAGTCTCCCGCCAGCCCGATGAAGCCCCCGCGCGCCTCATCGCCGAGCATCGCTGGTGCCCCTGGCAGTGGGAGCTGCTCAAGCCGATTCTGGCCGCAACGGCTTGAAGGGTCTGATCA
>Ga0302267_10005534_pt1 | contig 13227 bp, 10 predicted proteins | sample III_Bog_E1_3_FD_194555 | JGI IMG/M metagenome (GOLD analysis project Ga0302267, IMG submission 194555) | Peat permafrost microbial communities from Stordalen Mire near Abisko, Sweden - III_Bog_E1_3 | ecosystem: Environmental > Terrestrial > Soil > Wetlands > Peat | place: Sweden: Abisko... | reverse complement strand
CAGCGCGTGGGTGTGCACGAGCCGTCCACGGCTGACGTTGACCAGCATCGCGCCCCGTTTCATGGAGGCGAGGAACGCGGCGTTGACGAGATGGTCGGTCTGCGGCGTCAATGGGGCGTGCAGAGAAACGATGTCGCTTTGGTGCGCCAGCGAGATGACGTCCGTGTACTCGACTCCATGCTGCGCGGCCCACTCCGGATTGGCGTAGGGATCCGAGGCGAGCACGCGCATGCCGAAGCCCTTCAGGATGTCGCAAACGATGCGGCCGATCCGGCCCGTGCCGATGATGCCCGCCGTCTTGCCGTGCAGGTCGAAGCCGACCAGGCCGTGGAGAGAAAAGTTAAGCTCGCGCACGCGCACGAACGCGCGGTGAAGCTTGCGGTTGAGCGTGAGGATGAGTGCGAGAGTGTGTTCGGCGACGGCGTGCGGCGAGTAACTTGGCACCCGCGTCACCGCCATCCCCAATTCCTTCGCCGCCTTCAAGTCCACGTTGTTGAAGCCCGCGCAGCGCAGCGCCACCATGCGCACGCCCAGCCGCGAGAGGTGCTCCAGCGTGGCGCGCTGCAGGTTGTCGTTGACGAAAACGCAGACAGCCGCCGCGCTCTCGGCGGAAGAGGCCGTTTCGGGCTCGAGCCGGAAATCGCGGAAGCGCAATTTCAACGCATCCACGCCCGCTGCCGCGCTCAAATACTCGCGGTCGTAGGGCTTCGTGTCGTAAATCGAAATGAGCGGCTTGGCAGGTGGCGTCATTGTTCTATATGTAGTCCTGCGGTTCCCGGCAACTCTAGCGCCGCCTCAACCTCACCCGCGAGATATTATCCGATGCGTCCTATTTTCCCGATTTTCCTCTTCGTCGCACTGCTGCTGGTCGGCCATTTCGCCCACGCGTCGTCGTTCACCAAGGGCCGCGCGGTCGCGCCCTTCACATCGGCGCTGAGGCCGGGCGATTACATCTGGCACCCAGAAATATCGCCCGCGGGTCCGGTCATCGTACTGGTGAGCCTGCCCGACCAGGTCCTCTATGTATATCGCAACGGCGTGCGCATCGGCCGGTCGACCGTGAGCACCGGCGCGAAGGGGCATCGCACGCCGACGGGCGTCTTCACCATCCTGCAGAAAAAGGTCGACCACGAATCGAGCATCTACAAGGGCGCTAAGATGCCGCACATGCAGCGGCTGACGTGGACAGGCATCGCCATGCACGCCGGCAATCTGCCCGGTTATCCCGCGTCGCACGGCTGCGTGCGCCTGTCGGAGGACTTCGCGCAGAAGCTCTACTCCGTGACCAGTCTTGGCACCACCGTCATCGTCGCCGACAACACCTCGGGCCCGAACACCACAACGAAGCCGGGGCTGCTCTTCACCCGCGACAACTCGGCAAAGCCACTGGCGGGCGCGGTTGTGTGGGCGCCGGAGAGGGCGCCCAAGGGTCCCGTCTCGATCATCCTCAGCGTGCCCGACCACGAGAGCTATGTGTACCGCAACGGTGTGGAGATCGGCCGCGCACCGGTCGGCGGACTCGACGGCATCTCCGGCACCTACGCCTATTCCGCGCTGGCTACGACCGACTGGAACGGGCGGCGCGACTGGATGGCCATCGCCGAGGTCGGCGGTTCCGCACCGAATATCAAGGAACTCGCGCACGAAGACAAAATCAGCCCGCAATTCCTCGCCAACGTGCGCGCATTGGTCACCCCCGGCACGTCGTTGATCCTCACCGACGCGCCGGTCGACGCGGACACGCAAAGCGGCAACGGTTTCAATGTCATGACCGCTTCCAACACGCGCTGAGCGATAGCGATAAAAAGGGGTGGAAGAGGAAGTTTGACGTGCTACAAACGCGAATGGCTAAAACACTGTTGATGGCATTGTTGGCTTGGGCGCTGCTCACGGGCAATTCCTACTGCCAGGACGCGGGTTTCCTCAAGCCGGGTTCGCTTTACCGCGTGGTGTTTGCCGACAGCAGTTGGTCGGCGACGCAGAACATGGATTCCAACTCGCTCTACGTGATCCGGGTGGTTGCGGTCAACAACTCCAATCCCAACTGGGCGCTGATTGAATTTCCGCGTGAGGCCAACCGTTCGCACAACAGCACGATCAGCGATCGACGGTGGGTCAACCTCAATTACGTCGTGTTGCTGAAGCCCTACTCCGCCAGCACCGGCGGATAGCGGTTCATGTGGGGGCGGAGTGGAGCAACCTCGCCGTCGGCATCGCTTCATTTATCGTCATCGAGGTGGTAAAAGGGATTGAGACCACCCTGGAAAACGCCACCGCACCGCATGAAACTCTGGCAGCGTATCCTGTTGATCGGCCTTATCGGCACGGTGCCGCTTTTTGTCGTCTCCGTGCTGATGGTCAACATGGCGTACCGCAATGCCAGCAACTTCAGCGTCCAGGAAGAATACGGCATCGCCTTCGAGCGCCCGCTCGAGAAGCTGCTCGCCCTGCTGCCGCATTATGAGGAGACCGCGCGGCAGGCCCTGGCCGGCGATGCCCTGGCCAAGGCCGATCTCGTGCCGCAGCAACAGCAGATCGACGCGGCCATGGCGGACCTCACCGCCAAGTACAACGGCGACCTGGGCCGCGCGCTCAAGTTCACCAACACCGAATTGGCCGTGCGCGGCCGCGACAACGCGCGTCTCTCCAACCTGCAGTCCGATTGGAACAATTTAAAGTCGGCCTCGCTGGCCGACGCAGCCGGCGGCACGGTCGTCCGCGCCATGGTCGAGATCATCCGGACGATGATCATTCATTCCGGCGACCTCTCGAACCTGATTCTCGATAACGAGCTCGACAGCTACTACCTCGTCGACATCTCGCTCATCACCCTGCCGCGCACGCAACAATTGCTCGGCGACATCAGCCTGCAAGTCAGCGACTGGCAACGCCGCGGCGAGGCGGGCGCGCACAAGGACGACATCACCGCGATGGCCGCGTTGCTGCGGCAGGACAATCTCGACCGCATCGTCTCAAGTGCGGAAACGGCGCTGCGCGAGGATAAGAATTTCCACGGCATCAGCCCGTCGCTGCAAACAAATCTGCCGCCCGCCGTCGACCAGTTCAAGGACTCCTGCGGGACGCTCTTGGATAAGCTCGACCGGATCGCGGCCGGCGAAAACATTTCCGCTGACGAACTCGAGGCTGCCGGCTGGGACGCGCAACTGAAGAGCATCCATCTTTGGGAAACGAGCACGGACGAGCTCCAGCGGCTTCTCACCATTCGCCTCGAGGTCATCGAGTCCCATCACATCCGGGACTACGCGATCATCTTCGCCACGCTGCTTCTGGTCGCGATGATCATGGGCTTCCTCGTGCACAAGCTACTGGCCGCGCAACACGGAGCGATGCAAATGAGCGAAGAGCGGTTTCGCAAGCTGATCGAAAAGGCGCCCACGGCCATTGGCATCAGCCGGCACGGGAAAAACATCTACGCCAATCAAAAGTACCTCGACATGTTTGGCTACACGCGCGCCGACGAATTGGCCGGCCGCTTGATTGCCGAGCAATGGGCGCCGGAGTTTCGCGCGCAGGTCGAGGAATACGCCAAGAAGCGCCTTGCAGGTCTTCCTGTGCCTTCAGACTATGAAGCCATCGCGCTGCATCGCGACGGCACGAAGTTTCCTGTCCATATCGCCGCTGCCGTGGTGAATCTACCTGACGGCGAGGCCAACATGGGATTTCTCACCGACATCTCGGAACGCCGCCAGTTGGAGGACCAACTCCGCCAGTCGCAGAAGATGGAGGGCATCGGCCAGTTGGCCGGCGGCGTGGCGCACGACTTCAACAATATCCTCGCGACCATCATCATGCAGACCGAGCTGATCGCGATGACGGAAGGGCTGCCCGCCGAAGTCGAGGAAGGCCTGCGGCAAGTGCTGTCTTATGCCGAACGCGCTGCGGCGCTCACACGGCAGTTGCTGCTCTTCAGCCGGCGGCAGGTCATGCAGCCGCGCGACCTGGACCTCAATGAAACCGTCACCGATCTCGTGAAAATGCTCCAGCGCATCATCGGCGAGGATGTGCGACTTACGCTTAGCCTGCACCCGAAGCCGCTCATCACTCACGCGGACGCGGGCATGCTCGACCAGGTGCTGATGAACCTCGCCATCAACGCGCGCGACGCCATGCCCAACGGCGGGCGCCTGATTATCGAGACGGCGGAGAAAATGGTCGACGAGGAGATGCTCAACGTTTACCCCGATCTCGTCCCGGGCCGCTTCGCGTGGCTGAGCGTGACTGATACCGGCAGCGGCATTCCCGCCGACATCCTGCCGCGCATCTTCGAGCCGTTTTTCACGACGAAGGAGGCGGGCAAGGGAACGGGCCTCGGCCTTGCCACCGTCTTCGGCATCGTGCGGCAGCACGAGGGCTGGATCAAGGTCTACAGCGAGACGGGCGAGGGCACGAACTTCCAGATTTTCTTCCCCGCCACCGACGCCACGCCCGAAGCGATCACGCGCGTGGCCGCGCGTCCCAAGCCTCGCGGCGGAACGGAAACCATCCTGCTCGTGGAGGACGACGAGTCGGTGCGGCTCCTGACGCGCATGGTGCTTGAAAAGGCGGGCTATCACCTACTGGAAGCCGAAGATGGTGCCGAGGCGCTGACGATTTGGAACAAGGCGGGCGAAAAGATCGATCTGCTGCTCACCGACATCGTCATGCCGGGAGGAATCAGTGGACGAGACCTGGCCACGCGGCTGCAGGAAAGGAAGCCGGGCCTGAAGGTGATCCTCGCCAGCGGCTACAGCTCCGAGATGGCTGGGCGCGAACTTACGCTCCAGCCCGGGCAAAATTTCATCCAGAAACCGTGCTCGCCAAGCGAGCTTCTGGAGTTGGTGCGACTTAGTCTCGACAGCTAGGGCGTGGCTACTTTGCGCTTAAATCTCCTCCAGCGACAAAAATAATAGGCGATAGAAGCTCCGCAGTCTTTGCAGAGCTACCGCCTTTTTCCAAGGCATGCGATAATGCACCTCATGATAACGGGTGACCTATTCCCGAGTGAAAGAAGTTCCCGACACTGTGTGTCCTTGGCACGGAAAATGACATACGCCTGACACGCCTGACACGCTTCACACGCCACCTACGCTTATTTTTTTCTCAACACGCCACGAAATCGTCCGCCGGTGCGTAAAGAAAGCTGACATCGAGCGGCGCCAGCACATCGCGGCCACGCGCGGACTGCAGCGTCACGCCATGCGGAGTGCGGACGATCGACTTCACCGGGCCCCACTTCGCCGGGATCTCCGCGACGCCCATGATGTAATTGACCACGAGCGGCGGGAACGGTTTGAGCTCGGCGCACGTGGCGATGCCGCGCTTACTGAACGCATTCGGCTCTGCGCTCGCGGGAAGACCAAAATGGAAATACGACGTCACGTCCTCCAGGCCCATCCTGCTGATATGGCGTCCGCTCCACGGCGCGTAGTGACGTCCGCCGTTGGAGATCCAGAAAACCGTGCTGCGCAGGACGCGCGGGTCCTTCAGCGCGAACCAAACGTAGCGTTCCTTCGGGAACGTCACCGCGGTCCACGCGAAGTCAGGCGCGGCCTCGTGCGCGATCATCACCAAGTCCTCGAAGCCGCGCCGCGCGGGATAGGAACTGAGGTCGGCCAGCGAGCCGTCCAGCGCCGGCACGCGGTCCAGCCGCGTGAACGTCGCGCCGATCTTGAGGCTCTGGTAGCCGCCCTTCGCGGGGTCTTCGAACCGTTCGGGCAAAACCTGCGCGTGCGAGATCGGGCTCATGCTGATCAGTCCGGAGCCGGGAGCGTCGGGAAACTTCAGGATGGCGTGATGGCCGTAGCTCATCCTGCCGCTCATGCCCGAGAGCACGTGCCGGCAATAGAGCGCGGTCTCGCCGCAGCGCAGGCGCACGAACTTGTCCACGCAGCCCTTGCGCACCTTCGTCCGCAGCGACAGATGCAGCACTGTCTCGAGCTTCGTCTTCGCCAGCGACACGAACTTCCATTTCGCGTTGGCCACCTCGCCATGAGGCGCGTGCTTCTCTCCGCGATAAGCTTTCTCGCTCGCGCCGAAGGGCGCGCAGAAGAAGTCGCCGCGACAAACGCGCAGCAAATCCGGGTCGGCCGCCGGAACCTCCTTCGCCGCCCACGGCGCGATCGAGAACGGCTCCACGGTTCCGTGCGGCAGACGGAAACGTACCGGCGCCAGGTGTCCGCCAAGCTCCGTAATGGCCGCCGCGACGCGGTCCGACTGGAAACGCCAAGATGGCTGCCCATGAACGCGCACCGGCCTCGAGTTCCCCATAGCGAACTCGCTTTACCACAATTCCGCCGCCTGCACAGCGTCGATTATGATGTGTCTCAGGGCTTTCCACGGCGCTGGCCCAAAACCCTTTGCCCTGCGAAAGGCCGTCCCCTAGGTTGAACCCGTGAGTCCTTTCGCCGCTATATTCGCGACGGAGCAGAGCTTTACGATGGAGCTCTTCTGGGGGATTGGCCTGATAGGCCTCGTCCTCGTCGTTCTTCAAGTCATCGTCGGCGTCTTCTTCGGCCACGACGGCGATGTCGCCGCCAGCGGCAGCGTTGACCTTCACGGCGGCCACGGTGGCGGTGGCAGCATCGTCTCGCTCAAGACGGTCACCGGCATGTGCCTCGGCTTTGGCCTGGGCGGCGCCGTGCTGGAGCAGGCCGGTCTTTCACCCGGACTCGCCGCGCTGGGCGGCGTTGGTATCGGCGCGGTCATCGGTGGTGTCTATTTCTGGATGATGCATTCGCTCTACAAGCTCAAGTCCGATGGCACGGCGCAACTTGCCGAGGCGGTCAACCGCAGCGGCACGGTCTACATGCGCATCCCGGGCACGCTCGCCGGCTGCGGCGAGATTCAGGTCACCTTCGGCGGACGCATGCACAACGTCTCCGCCTTCACCCGCGGCGTGGGTCTCGCCACCGGCACAGCCGTCAAGGTGGTCGGCCTTCACGGCGATTCGGCGCTGCTCGTGGAAAAGCTCTAATTTCGCAAACCTTCACCCTCCCCGACTCCCATGCCTGACATCAGCACAACAATCATCGTCCTCATCGGCGGCGCACTGCTCCTCCTGTTCACCGTCATCATCGCTTTCGTCACCCGCTACAAGCGGTGTCCGTCCGACCGCATCCTCGTCATCTACGGACGCGTGGGTGAAGGCCGCAGCGCGCGCTGCATGCACGGCGGCGCCGCGTTCGTGTTGCCGATCATCCAGGACTACCAATTCCTCGACCTGCGCCCGATGTCGATCGACATCCAGCTCAACAACGCGCTCTCCAAGCAAAACATCCGGGTCAGCGTGCCCTCGACGTTCACCATCGGCATCACGACCGACCCGGAGAAGATGGGCAACGCCGCCGAGCGGCTACTCGGCCTCAACAGCGCGCAGATCATGCAGCTCGCCAAGGAAATCATCTTTGGCCAGATGCGCCAGGTCGTCGCCGCCATGCGCATCGAGGAAATCAACGCCGACCGCGATCAGCTCATCGAGGCGATCACCAAGAACATCAGCACCGAGCTCGAGAAAGTTGGCCTGCGCCTCATCAACGTCAACATCCAGGACGTCACCGACGAGTCCGGCTACATCGAGGCGCTCGGCAAGGAAGCCAGCGCCAAGGCCATCGCCGACGCGAAGGTCAAGGTCGCGCAGGCCGAGCGCGATTCCGAGATCGGCAAGGCGCTCGCCGACCGGGAAATGACCGTCAGCGTCGCCAGCGCGCAGGCCGAGGCCACGCAGGGCAAGAACACCGCCCAGCAGCAGATTGCCCAGTCCAACGCCGACCTTCGCATTAAGCAGGCCGAGGCCGCGCGCTCCGCGCAGGTCGCCGAGAACGTGGCCAAGGCCGACGTCGAGCGCCAGACCTTCGATGCCGAAGGCAAGGCGCAGGAAGCGCGCGCCGACATGCAGCGCAAGCAGCAGTACGCCGAGCGCGTCGTGCCGGCCGAGCTCTCCAAGCAGGCCGCCATCGTCAACGCCGAGGCCGCCGCGCAGCAGGTTACCATCGCCGCCGAGGCCGACGGTAGAAAGAACGTCATCCTCAAGCAGGCTGAAGCCGTCGCCGCCGAGGCGGAGGCGAAGAAGATCCTCGCGCTCAAGACGGCCGAGGGCTCCGGCATCAAGGCCGTGCTCGAGGGCCGTGCGGAGGGTTTCCGCCAGCTTGTGCAGTCCGCCGGCGGCAATTCCAATCAAGCCGTCGTCGTGCTGCTGGCCGACCAGTTGCCCGAGATGATCGACGCGCAGATGAAGGGCATCTCCAATCTCAAGATCGACAAGATCGTCGTCTGGGGCGGCGGCGAGGGCAACGGCAAGGGCGGCGTCTCCGCGCTGCTCAAGGACCTCATCACCGGCCTGCCACCCGTCACCGAACTCGCCCGCGCCGCCGGCGTCGAGCTCCCGCCCGTCCTCGGCAAAGTCGACTCGGCCGTTTCCACCGCAAGTTTCTCGCATCCCTCCCCGCCCAACGGGACGCCGGTCGCGCCGGAGCCGCGGAGCTAAGGCGACGACGTATCAAGCTGGACCAATCCGCGGAACTCCGACGGCAGCAAAATGCTGTCTGAGTTTTGGGTCATGCTCGAGCCATTGGCGAAGGTTTCCGTGATCCGGTAAGATGGCGGGCCGCTTTGGTCGGTGCGCGTAAGTTGCAGCCCCGTTTTTCCCACCCCAAAAGCGGCGAAACCACGATTCATTTCCCAGCCGCCGGCGGCATTGATGAAGAGGTCGCCGCGGTCCGCTCCCAAGTCGCCAGTGACGAGCTGCTTGAGCTGGTCCTTCAGCGCGGCACCCTCGGGAAAGGGCTCGATTTCATAGGTGACGCTGTTGTCGGTTTGCGTGACGAGCTTCAGGTGCTGTTTCTCAAGGCTCTGGATCTGCGTGTGAATCTGCGCGAGATGCTCGTCCACGAGCTTTCTCTCGGACTCGCTCATCTTCAGGAACTCCGCCATTTCATTCGTGACCTTAAGATCATCGCTGAACGACGTTGGTGCCAGGTTGTACTTTTTGTAGAAGGCCAACCGGTCGCTCAGGATTGTCGAGTCCTGCTTTGCCTTCATATCGGCCAGTTGCCGTTCCACGTCGGCCGTGTGACTCTTGAGGCCAAGCTCCGCCAGTTCGCGCCCGCTCCAATCCGTTCCGCCCTCGGAAGTCGCCGAAGTCTTCGTTTCCACCGGGCCGTTTGACCGCGACGCATTCGCCGCGCCTGTGAAATAGGTGCCCGCCGCCGCTCCGGTCACAAACGCCGCGAGCAACGTGGTGAACCAGATGATAGGCGAGCGCGGCACTTAGACCTTCGTCTTGAAAAACTTCGCAATGCGATCGGCAGTGAACTCGAGCATCTCCGGCGTGAGTCCGGGATAGACGCCAATGAAGAGCGTCTGGTTCATGATCGTGTCCGTGCCGGTGAGTTCGCCGTGGACGCGGCGGGGGATGTGCTCGAAGCCGGGTTGTTTGAGTACATTGCCCGCGAACACGAGCCGCGTCTCGATCTTCGCCTCCTCCAGCCAGTGGATGAACTCGCGCCGGTCGATGTGCGGCTTGAGCGTGATGGGGAAACCGAACCACGACGGATCGGCTTTCGCCGGCACGCGCGGCATGATGATGTGATCTTCGTGCTGCTTGAGCCGCTCGAGGTAGAACCCCGCGTTCTTGCGCCGCGCGGCAATGAACGACGGCAGCTTCTTGAACTGCGCGCAGCCAATCGCGGCCTGCATGTCGCTCACCTTGAGATTATACCCGAGGTTCGAGTAGGTGTACTTGTGATCGTAGCCGAACGGCAGCGAGCCGAGTTGCCAGCCGAAGCGCTTGCCGCATGTGTCGCTCACGCCCGGCTCGCACCAGCAGTCGCGGCCCCAGTCGCGCACGCTCAGGCAGGTCTTGCGTACGCCGCCCTGGTTGACCACGACCATTCCGCCTTCACCAAGCGTCATGTGATGCGCGGGGTAGAACGAGATCGACGACATCGCGCCGAAGGTGCCGACCAGCTTGCCGTCCCACGTCGCCCCGAGCGCGTCACAGCCGTCCTCCAGCAGCCACAGGTCGTACTTCTTTGCCAACGCGGTCAGCGCGTCAAGATCGCACGGGATGCCGACGGTGTGAGGCACGAAGATCGCGCGCGTCTTCGGGCTAATCGCCGCCTCCACCTGCGCGGCGTCGATGTCATACACGCCCGGCTGGCAATCGACGAAGACCGGAATGAGTCCGTTCTGGACGAGAGGCGTCAGCGTCGTGGGGAACGTCACCGCCGGCGTGATCACCTCATCGCCCGCGCGCAGGCCATCCTTGATCTGCGGGCTGAGTAGCGTCGCGATCATGAGCAGGTTCGCCGACGAGCCCGAGTTGACCAGGTACGCCGCCTTGCTGCCGAAGTACTCGGTCATCTGCTTCTCGAACTGGTTCGCAAAAGGACCCGCCGTCAGCCAGAACTGCAGCATGCTCTCGACGCCGAACCGCATCTCCTCGTCGTCGTAGACGCGCCCCGCGTAGGGAATCTTGGTCTCGCCCGGCACGAAGGGCTTCTTCGCGTGGGCCACTTCGTGGTAGCGCGAGACCAGTCGCATAATCTCGTCGCGTAGCTGCGCAGCATCAGGGGAACTCATGGTTTCGCCTAATATAAGACACGCACCGCGCGTGCTTGCGAGCTTTTGGTGGCCGCGGCTACACTTCGGCATGCCACTTACCGATGATCTCCGCTTCTACGCCGGCAAGCGCGTGCTCGTTACCGGCCACACCGGGTTCAAGGGCGCGTGGCTTTGCGAATGGCTGCTCAGCCTTGGCGCGGACGTGTACGGGCTGGCACTTCCCGCGCCCAAGTTGTCGCTCTTCTTCGCGCTCGAGCTCGATCGCCGGATGAAGCACGCCATCCAGGACATCGGCAACCTGCATCAACTCCAGCACGCCCTCGACGAGTGGAAGCCGGAGATCATCTTCCATCTCGCCGCGCAGGCCTTGGTACGCGTCTCTTACCGCGAGCCCGTATCCACGTTCGCGACCAACGCGCTCGGCACCGCGAACTTGCTCGAGTCCGTCCGCACGTCGCATCTTCCGTGCTCGATTGTCGCCGTCACCACAGACAAGTGCTACGACAACGATGGACGTGCGCGGAGCTTCAAGGAAACCGACCCCCTCGGCGGTCACGATCCCTACAGTGCCAGCAAGGCCGCCGCCGAGATCATCATCGCCTCGTACCGCGACTCCTTTTTCGCGCACGCGGTCGACGTCGCGCTCGCTTCCGCGCGCGCCGGCAACGTCATTGGCGGCGGCGACTGGGCCGAGGACCGCATCGTGCCCGATGCCATCCGTGCGCTCACCGCCGGCAAGCCGATTCCCGTGCGCAATCCCGATTATACGCGTCCATGGCAGCATGTCCTCGAGCCGCTCGGCGGCTATCTTCTCCTCGGGGCGAAGCTCGAGCAGGCGCGCGTGTCGAAGTCGCCGGAGCAGATCGCCCGCTACGCGCAGGCCTTCAACTTCGGCCCCTTGCCGGGCGCGAACCGCCGCGTGCGCGAAGTGGTCGAGGAGATCCTCAAGCACTGGCCCGGCCGTTGGGAGCAGGTCGTGCAGGAGAAGCATCTCAAGGAAGCGCCGCTGCTCAGCCTCGCCATCGACAAGGCGAAGGCCGTGCTGGACTGGACGCCGTGCTGGGACTTCGCCCGCACCGTGGCCGAGACCGTCGCGTGGTATCGCGAACATGACTCAGGTTCGCCCGGCTTGCGCGAGTTCACGCAGAAGCAGATCGCGTCCTACGCCAGCGCCTCCGCGCAATCGCGATAGGCCGTCTCCAGAGCGGCCAGCGGGTCGCCCTGCGGGATGAACTCGTGCGCTATATAGCCTGCGTAGCCTGTTTCGGCGATCGCCCGATAGACAGCAGGATAGTTGATCTCCTGCGACGCATCCGGCTGGCCGCGACCGGGATTTCCCGCCGTGTGATAATGCGCGAAGTACGCGTGCCCATCGAGGATCGTGCGGATCAAATCCCCCTCCATGATCTGCATGTGATAGATGTCATAGAGCAGCTTCACCGCCGGTGAGCCGACGCGCTTGCAGAGCTCGATCCCCCACGTGGTGCGGTCGCACTGGTAGTCGGCGTGATCGACTTTGCTGTTGAGCAGCTCGACCGCGAGCACGACGCCTGCATCCTCAACCAGCGGGGCGAGACGCTTCAAACTCCTGGCGCATTGCTCCAACCCAGCCTCGTCGGAGAGCCCGCGCCGCGCTCCGGAGAAGCCGATGAGCACAGGAATCTCCCACTGCTTTGCCTTGGCAAGGTTGTCGCGAAGCTCCCTCTCGATACGCGGGAAGTTCTCCTCGCGATTGAGCCCGTCATCGATCGTCCCGTGTCCGCCGGTGGAGACGATCTTCAGCCCGGCTTTGCGCGCCAACGGCCACAGGGCTTCGTCGATAAGTTCGACGCCGGCGAAGCCGATCTTCGCCGCGCCTGCAAGCAAGGTCTCCGGTTCGAGGCCCCGGTTCGCGACGCACCAGTAGGAGAAGGATTGCCGGATCATTTGCGTCCTTTCAGCTCGCCCGTCCAGTCGAAGATAAGGCCCATGGTCGAGGCGCGGTCGCGGTTTGCCGTTGCGTAAGCCCCGGCGCAATCCTGCGGCGTGAAGACGTGCGACGTCAAGCCGTCGAGTGGGAAGCGGCCGCTCGAGACCAGTGTGAAAAAGTAGCTGATGATCGACTGAATGTTCCATCGCTCGGTCTCGAGGCCGTCATGCGCGCCGACGATCGTGAGACCGTGAGTGATGACGTCGGAAGTCAGCCGCTGTTGTGCCGGTGCCCCCGTATCGCCGAGAACGACGACGCGACCGAAGCGCGCGGCCAGCGCCAGCGCCTCGGCGAAGACCATCGCGTTGCCGGTCGAGTCAACGACGACGCACGGCTGCTTTCCGCCGTTGGCCGCGAGCACCGCCTCGCGGGCCTCGGTGATCGATTGCTGGACCAGTGCCGTCGCACCGCCCGCCTTTGCCAGTGGCATGCGCGTGGCCGCGATGTCGACAATGATGATGGTTGCCGCGCCGGCCGCACGCGCCCAGCGGATCGACATCTGGCCAATCGGTCCCGCACCGATGATGAGCACGGAATCACCCAGGGCGTAGTCCGCGGCGAGCGCGCCGTGGAAGGTGATCTTGCCGAGCGCGAACCAGGCGGCGTGCTCGAACGGCACATTGTCGGGGATGGGATAACAGCTCTCGGCGGCGACCACGTCGTGCGAGCGGTGCGGGCTGCGAAAGGCCACCCGCTGG
>Ga0302267_10005533_pt1 | contig 13229 bp, 12 predicted proteins | sample III_Bog_E1_3_FD_194555 | JGI IMG/M metagenome (GOLD analysis project Ga0302267, IMG submission 194555) | Peat permafrost microbial communities from Stordalen Mire near Abisko, Sweden - III_Bog_E1_3 | ecosystem: Environmental > Terrestrial > Soil > Wetlands > Peat | place: Sweden: Abisko... | reverse complement strand
CGCGGTGTGCCCTGGTGGCTGGCTGCGCTCATCGGTTTGCTGTTTACGGCGGTGTGGAATTTCGCCGTGACCTCGATGACCACGTGGCGGCATGAGCGGCTCTCGAGCGAACAACGCGCGCGACGGCGCATTGCGGCGGCTGCGGCGCAGGCTGGGCGGAACGGCAATGAAAACGCGCCGGTCAAGACCGCCTGAGAAAAGCAGGGAGCAAGGGAGCAAGAAAAAAGCTACTCGTACGAGCAGGCCGTGGGGGCGCCAAACGGGCGCTTGTTGCCCGGGCAAGCTGTGCCGCCGCATACTACCAAGCAGAATGATCTCTACTTTGGCGACTGGAATTTACGCGGGGCTGGGCGCTGCGGCTGGCGCGGGCCTGGCCGTGGGCGCGTTTGTATATGCCTCGCAATGGCCGGGTTCCCGCATCTTCGGCACGGCGATCACGGCGCCGGCGCGACCGGGCGAACTGGCGCTCACCTTCGACGACGGCCCGAATGCCCTGTGGACGCCGCGGCTGCTCGACATTCTTGCGCGGCACGAGGTGCGGGCCACGTTCTTTCTGCTCGGCAGCCGCGCGGCCGCGCAGCCGGAGCTGGTGCGGCGCATCGCCACGGCCGGGCACACCATCGGGAATCATTCGTGGTCGCATCCCAACCTGGCTCGGACGCGCGCTAGTCGCGTGCGCGAGGAGCTCACGAAGACCAGCGAGACGTTGCAACAAATTACCGGTGCGCCGGTGAAGTTTTTTCGGCCGCCCTTCGGAGCGCGACGGCCCGCGGTCTTCCGCATTGCGCGGGAACTGGGCCTGGGGCCGGTGCTGTGGAACGCGATGACTTCCGACTGGAGCGAACCGTCGGCCGACCGGATCGCGAAGGAATTGATGAAGAAGATCGACGGGCTTGAGCGGCGCGGGCGCGCGGCGAACATCGTGCTTCACGATGGCGGGCATCTCGACGCGGGCGCAAACCGCGGGCCGAGCATAACCGCCGCAGGACTGCTGCTTGAGCGCTACGCAAAGAGCCACCGGTTTGTGACAGTGGATGCGTGGCGTTGACGGTCGAGGAGTCAGGTGTACGGGGATGGGGCGGCCTTATACCCCCACGGGGTATACGTGATTTTTTATTTATTTTTTGTCCCCCGCATTGGCCACAACGGCTTGCGGTGCGAAGTGATTCTTGCCGATTTTACCCAAGATATTGTGGGGTCCATTTACTGGAAAATTAACGTTTATTTTTTGATAAACAACAGCTTTTGAAACCGGGCGATTGCGGGGCCGGAATGTCGATTCAGGCCTGGCGGTTGCAGTTCGCATGGAATGATTGTGCAGGATTGAGGGGAAATTATCTGCAAAGGCGGGAAAAGAAAGTGGGCGGCCTTTCCCCGGTCCCCAAATGCGAGGGACCGGGGGCACCAAACTATTGGATATTGGTTATCCCACCCATTCGCAAAAAACGCGAATGGATGGGGCACCCGGCTGCGCGGTGCGTTACTCGCGACGCATGATCGCAAAAGCGGCGCGTGCCGCGGCGATGGTCGCCTCGATGTCGGCATCGCTGTGCGCCGTGGAGAGGAACGCGGCTTCAAACTGCGAAGGCGGCAGCCAGATTCCCTGCTCAAGCATTGCGCGATGAAAACGGCCGAACTCAGCCGCATCGGATTTTGCGGCCTGGTCGTAGTTCGTGACGGGCTCACTCGTAAAGAACCATGTCCACATGGCGCCGACGCGGTTGGTGGTGAGGGGAATCCGGGCCCGCGCGGCTTCCTGGGCAACGCCCTCGGCGACGGCGTGGGATTTGGCTTCGAGCTGGGCGTAGACTTTCGCGGCGTGTTCCTGTAGATAACCAATGGTAGCGAGGCCCGCGGCCATGGCAAGCGGGTTGCCGCTGAGCGTTCCCGCCTGATAGACCGGCCCGAGCGGCGCGAGAAGATCCATGAACCGTTGTTTGCCGCCGAAGACGCCGACCGGCAGTCCTCCGCCGACAATTTTGCCCAGCGTAACCAGGTCGGGATCGAGAGCGTAGAGCTCACATGCGCCGCCAAGCGCAACACGGAAGCCGGTCATGACTTCATCGACGATAAGCAGCGCGCCGTGACGCGCGGTGAGCTTGCGCAGGCCGGCAAGATACCCCTCGGCCGGCGGAATGCAGCCGGCGTTGCCGACGATGGGCTCAACAATGACGGCGGCGATCGCATCCGGGTGCGCGGCAAACGCGGCTTCGACCGTAGCCAGATCGTTGTAGGGCAACGCGAGCGTAAGATGCGCGATTTCTTCGGGAACGCCGGCCGAGCCGGGGATGCCGAACGTAGCCACGCCGGAGCCGGCTTTGACGAGCAGTCCGTCGGCATGGCCGTGATAGCAGCCCTCGAACTTGACGATGATCTTGCGGCCGGTGGCCGCGCGGGCCAGGCGGATGGCCGACATCGTGGCTTCAGTTCCGGAGCTAACAAAGCGCATCTTCTCGATGGCGGGATAGCAGGCCGTGACGCGTTCGGCAAGATCGGCCTCGGCCGCCGTGGAGGCGCCAAAGCTGGCCGACTTGCGCGCCGCGCGCTCGATCGCTTCCACCGCGGGTGGAAATGCGTGACCCAGAATCATGGGACCCCAGGAGCCGAAGTAGTCGATATAGCGATTGCCGTCGGCGTCGTAAAGATACGCACCCTCGGCGCGCTCGACGAAGGGCGGTGCGCCGCCAACGGCGCGAAAGGCGCGCACGGGCGAGTTGACGCCGCCGGGAAAGTATCGCTCGGCGCGCTGCTGCAGGCCTCTAGAACGGGTGCGGTTCATGCTGGCTTCAGTATAGAAGGCTGCACACTGACCGGCTCGCCCCGCACTCTGCCCGCTCAGAAGGCACAACGCCGGGCGCCGACGATGGCAAAGGACTTCGTGCAGGGCGGATTCGCCGTTTCGGCAGCGGCGCGACCCCAACCTCTCGATTTGTGGGAAATGCCGCTCGAAATGCTGCTAGAATTCTGCTTTCCGGCTCATCGGCTTCCGGCTCATCGGCGCCGCGCAGTTTTCAGGAAAAGAAGACCTCGACCGTGCCTCAGGAAACCTCAAGCAAATCCGTAACTTACGCCGATGCCGGCGTGGACATCCGCGGCGCCGGCCAGGCCAAAGAGCGCATTAAGTACCTGGCGCAGAAGACCTTTAACCGCAATGTACTGAGCGGGATCGGCAGCTTTGGCGCGCTTTTCCGACTGGACTTGCAGCGGTGGAAGAACCCCATCCTCGTGAGCTCAGCCGACGGAGTGGGTACCAAACTGAAGGTGGCCTTCGAGCTGGGATTGCACCAGACGGTGGGGGTCGATCTGGTGAACCACTGCGTGAACGACATCGCCGTGCAGGGGGCGATACCCCTTTTCTTTCTCGATTACCTGGCGACAGGCACGCTCGACCCGGACGTGATTGAGAGCGTTGTGAGCGGACTGGCCGATGGCTGCAAGGCCAATGGCTGCGTGCTGATCGGCGGGGAGACCGCGCAGATGCCCGGCTTCTATTCCGACGGCGAATACGACCTGGCGGGATTCATTGTGGGCGCCGTGGACCGCGACAAAATGGTCACGGGCGCGGGCATCAAGCCGGGTGACGTGTTGATCGGGCTGCCTTCCACCGGGCTGCACACCAACGGCTACTCGCTGGCGCGCAAGTTGCTCTTCGAGGTGGGCGGCTACAAGGCCACGCAGTATGTGACGGCGATCAAGGAGAAGGCCGGTGCGGCGCTGATGAAGACGCACCGCAGCTATCTGCACGTGATCCAGAAGCTGGTGACGGCGGGGCTCACCGACGGCATGGCGCACATCACAGGCGGCGGCATTACCGAGAACCTGCCGCGCATTCTGCCCAAGGGCGTGACGGCGCAGGTGGAGATCGGCTCATGGCCGGTGCTGCCCATCTTTGAGCATCTGCGCGAGCTGGGCAATGTGCCGCAGGAAGAGATGATGCGCACCTTCAACATGGGCATCGGGCTTATCGCGGTCATTCCCGCGGCGAAATTCACGCGCGCCAAGAATCTGCTGGACCGGGCTGAAGAGAAATTTTATGTCATCGGCCGCGTGGCGAAGGGCGAGCGCCGGGTACAGTACACGTGACAGCGGAGTTAGCGGGGTTAGCGGGGTTAGCGGCGCTAGTAACCTTGCCTGACGGAAGGCTGGGGAGATGAAAACTGACCTCGTCCGGCTCGGCATTCTGCTTTCCGGCCGCGGATCGAATTTTCTGGCCATCGCCGAGTCCATCCGTTCCGGCAAGCTTCCCGGCGTGGAGATTGGCCTTGTCATTTCCAACGTGGCTGAGGCTCCGGGCATTGCCGCGGCGGCCCAACTCGGCCTGCCACACGCGGTGCTCGCCTCAAAAGGCCGCAAGCGCGCGGAGCACGACGCCGATGTCGCGGCAGCACTCGATGCGCGCGGCGTGGATCTGGTATGTCTTGCCGGCTACATGCGGCTGCTGTCGCCGGAGTTCGTGGCCGCGTTTCCGCATCGCATTCTCAACATCCATCCCTCGCTGCTGCCGGCCTTCCCCGGCCTCGACGCGCAGCAGCAGGCCTTCGACTACGGCGTGAAGGTGACGGGCTGCACCGTGCACTTTGTCGACGACGAGCTGGACCACGGCGCGATCATTCTTCAGCGAGCGATTCCGGTGCTCGACGACGACGATGCACACGCGCTTGCCGCGCGCATTCTCGCGGAGGAGCACATTGCCTACACCGAGGCGATTGCCCGCGTGGCGAGCGGCGCGTACGAAGTCCGCGGGCGGCGGTACATAAAGCTGGGATCGAGGGAAAAAGGGAACTAGTGTGGCGCGCCATTCAGAATGCAGGTTATCTTTTGCATGGCCAGATGAATCGTAATGATTTCTTTCGCCCGCTCAAGCGGGCTGACTCTCCTGAATGCGATCATTTTCCCCAGGCTGACGCCTGGGGCTACCTTCTGACGCCCCCTTCGGGGGCTTTGCGACGACCCCGCATAACCTTCGAAATATGCGACGCACTGCGCTAGGGAACAAGTAGGACTTGTACCTGTTTTCTCATTCCTTTACTAATTCGTTTCTTCACTCAGTCACCTTTTGGATCTATCGCTGCCTTGCCGTCCGCCTATCCTTCGTCAAATATCGCGCAGGTAGAGCCTCACCATGGTCTGATTGAGCAACTGGTGGGCGATCTCTCCAAAGGTGATGGGGCCGGTAATGCTCCCGGTCCTTTTGCCCTCAAGGTGACCATACAAATAGTTGAGGATGCAGTTGCAGGAGAAGTACGGCTCGCCGCCCTCCGCGGCAATCTGGCGCACAAATGCGGCTTCATAATCGTCGACGGACTTGGCGAAGCGATAATCGACGTCGGGAAAGACCGGCGCGAAAAGGTCGACGGTGCGAGCGACGGGATCGACTTTCTGGAACGACACGTTGATCGCACTGCCGTTGTAGTCTCCGACCAGCGGAAATTCCGTGGAGATCTTGTTTTCGGAGATGTAGTCGGCCAGATTCGCCGGCTTTCCGCCGATCCGGCATTGGGAGACGTGAAAGCCCGTCTCGTCGAAGCGGACCACTTCGCCATCCGCGCTTTCAAAGATGTTTACGATATCGAGATCGGCCATCTTGCTGGGCGGCAACTCGACGTGCAGCGCCGCGCAGCGCTCTTCCAGAATGGCTCCCGTCCTGCCGTTGAAAACTGCGGGGGAATCGAGGCCGATGCGGTCGACAGGAACGCCCGTTACCCAGCCCACAACGGGACGCAGGAGAAAGCCATCGAGGGAGGGAGCCTGTTCGGCGAAGTGCCGGTGCACCTGGGTTCCGGCCGGCAGCACAAGAAATGTGAAGCCATGCGCCGGGGCATCGCCGTTGATTCGCGCCAGTTCCTGCGGACCGTAATCTTCAGCACGGACATCGATCGCGAAGGCCGGGATGCGGGTGACGAAGATACGGTCTTCCGCTTGCAGGCCACCCTCGCCGGTCATGAAATAGGAGATGGTGCCGCCGACCCAGTTGCCCCTGGGAAGCTGGCTGAGAGCGCTGCGGCTCCCGGCGAGAAAAAGTGATTCGCCAGTTGCGATTGCCGCTTGCACCGCGGGGACGGTCTGCAATGTGGCACTGATGGGGGCGGGCACGTAGTTTCCTTTCTTTTACACGACAATCTGGGCGACTTCAGCTGGAAAAAGCGCTTCGTACTGGCGAAAGAAATGGTGCGTTTTTTCCGCAATCAGCCGCACGTTGGCGAGGGACTGGTCCTGTTCGTATCTCACCTTGTTGGAGTGGATGAGCAGGTTCACGGTGGGTTTGCGAGACTCCAATGGCCTCTTCCCAGTGGCAATCTGCTCCCAAACCGGATGGCTTGCATCAGGCAGCATGGCGCAACCCTCCCTGATCTGAAATTGCCCTTCCCCCGTCTTTATCGGCTTCGCCGCGGCTCTCATTAGTGGCTGGACTAGCTGCGTCGCAATTTGGCACACCCCAGACGCGGAAAGACAACTGGGAACTGAGGAGAAGCGATGTCAATACCTCAGTGTGCTCGGACCTCCGCTAAATCATTGATTCTTCGCGGATTTTCGTCGTGCCGCGGATTGCGTAGAATTAGCCATCAATTGCCTAACCTTATAGACAGCAAGACAGACAGCAGAAGCAAAGCGCCGGGCGATGGAGAAGCCCTCCCCCGTTGCGGTTCCTGAACTCGCCTGCACTTTGTCTCTGTACGCAGGCGAATTGGCAGAAACAGAGTCGAACCGCAGACCTGAGCGGCGTCGCGGCGCAAGCTCGCGCGGGAAGCGAAAATTGCTTCGCGCGGGCGCGGGACCGCTGTTGTCTCGCCGGGGCGGCCCTGGAACGGATGACCTGACCGGAACCACGGCAACATCCGGGTTTTGAGAGCCACCCCTGACCATGCGCAGGACGGCGGCGGGTGTAGCGCCGGCCTGCGCAGGTGAAATATTCAACCCAATCGCACATAACCACATGAAGCGCGCCCGCCCCGGCGAAGAGACGGGTCGCGAAGGAGTTTGACCCATGAGTTTACTGACGAATATCTGGAATCAACCGAAGACCTCAGCGGCGGGACTGCTGATTGCGGTGGCGAGCATTGCCGGAGTGTTGTCGCAGCAGGGCGTGACACTTGGCAAAGCGGGAACGGGAACGGTGGTTTCGCTGGCGAGTGCTCTTGCCACCGCGCTGCTGGGATTGCTGGCAAAGGATCCTGAGACAGGCACCGAGGGACAAAGATACCAAGGGACCAATGCCAGGCTCGGCGCATGGATGCTGATTGCCCTGCTGATTCCGCTGCCGTGGATGCAGGGCTGCTCAGCAGTCAGCGTGGCGCAGGACATTGTGAATTGGACGCCCGCTTTGCAAAGCGCGGTAGCCACGGTGGACACGACCGCGTCGCTTTTAGCGCCGGCCGACGCGCCGATCTTTACCGCGGCGACCGCAGGTTTTGACGCGGCTTCGAACCTGATGGTGGCGCAGGCCAAGGCCTATCTGGCCAATCCCTCGGCCGGCGCACTGCAATTGCTGCAATCCCAGGTGGTGACGTTTCAGCAGCAGGTGAGCGGGGCACTTTTGCAGGCAGCCAGGATCGTCGATCCCAACAGCCAGACTCATGCACTGGCGGCGGTTCAGGCCGTGGCGACGATTGTGAGCACAATCCTGGCGCTGGTGGCTTCCATTTCCAGCAAGGCCGCCGTAGCCAACATGTCGGCGCAGACCGGCATCAAGCTGGCCATGGTGCGGCCCTATCTGAATGACACGCGCGCCGCAGAGCTGGTCGCGGCACATTACAACGAGCCTCTGTCTCAGGCCCGGGCGCAGGTAGCGCAGCTGGAGCAGACGGAGATCGACGCTGGGTTCTGAGGAACAGGTGGCAGGGTTCAATGATCATGGTGCAAAAACCAAGCGGGCCGCTTCGACACCGAAGCGGCCCGACCTATCTTCTTCCCCAATCGTTCCTGCAAACTCTATGCGTTCGTGTCCCTCGCTTCGCCCAGGATCAACTTGATCGTCATGCGGCGCTGGCCGCGGATGAAGGTCACGGTTACGGTGTCGCCGGCCTGATGCTTTTCCATGATGGCGTTGATGTCCTGGGGATCGGTGACCTGCTGGCCGTCGATGGCAATAATCAGGTCGCCGCCCAGCACGATTTGCGTGTTGCCGACGTAGGCCTGCTCGGTGCCGCCGCGCAGACCAGCGCGATCGGCCGCTCCACCAGGGACCACGCGCTGGATGAGCATACCGGAAACCGCTGCGAAACCCATCTGCGAGGCCAGATCGGGGCCGATGGCAAACGAGACAATGCCCATCGAAGGCCGCTTGACGCGTCCGAACTTCAACAGGTCGGCGAGCACGGCCTTGGCGGTGTTGATGGGGATGGCGAACCCGATGCCCGAGCTCTGGTCGGCGCCGTTCGAGGCGATCATGGTATTGATGCCGATGACTTCGCCGCTCGAATTCAGCAGCGGGCCGCCGGAGTTGCCGGGATTGATGGCCGCATCGGTCTGAATGGCGTCTTCAATCGGCGCACCTTCGCCGTTGCGGATGGGCCGGATGGCGCTGATGATACCGCGCGTCATGGTGCCGGCCAGGCCGAAGGGATTGCCGATGGCGTAGACCTTCTGCCCCACGTTGAGCTGCGAGGAGTCGGCCAGCGTGACCGGCTGCAAGTTCGGCGCATCGATCTGCAACAGCGCCAGGTCGTGCGTGCGGTCGGTGCCGATGACGTGCGCCGCAAACTTGCGCTTGTCGCTCAACTGCACTTCAACGCCGCGATTGGCGCCCGCCACCACGTGATAATTCGTCAGAATGTGGCCGGATTTGTCGAGAATGAATCCCGAGCCCTGGCCTTGCTGCGGAACCGTTCCATAGAAGAAATCGAAGACCAGCGCCGTGGAGGTGATGTTGACCACCGAGGGCAGCACTCTTTTGTAGACTGCGATGTTGTTCTCTTCTTCCGCGTCGTACTTGGGCGCGGCCTGAGCCTCGGTGAGCTCAAGCGGCGAGGTCGAACCGCCGCCGTCACCGCCGAACAACGAAATGCGCCCCATGGAGTGCGTAGGCTGGAGATGCGTAGTCACCAACCAGAATCCACCCAGCAAAATCACCAGGATAATAAGAATTCGGCTTAATCTCATGGCTCAATTCCCTTAAAAAGATTCCCAAACCATTGCATGGAGCAGGCATTGCATGCAGCAGCACTTTGGACTGTGCCCGCAGTCCCTTTAAGGCTGTTAGCACTCTTATTGTAGAGACAACTACAGGCCGAATTTGTTGCTCTCGGCAATACTGGCCTGAAGCATGCGCGGCCAGATCGCCTCCACCTGGGCGCGCAACGATTCAATATCACCAGAATTATCAAGCACATAATCGGCTTCCGCGACTTTCTCGGCGTCTGGGACCTGGTGCGCGAGGCGGTTGCGCGCATCGGCCTCGATGGTCAAATGGCTGATCCCCTTGCCGACCTCTGAAGCCTGATTCGCACCTTGGATCCGCGCGGCGTAACGCGAGATTTTGAGATCGTTGGGCGCGGTTACGACGATGATGCGATCGATGCGCTTTCGCCAGTCGGCTAAAACACCGCTCTTTTCGCCGCGAGCCCGGGCGTCGCGCACCACCTCAAATATGAGCGCCGACTCGATGACGGCAACGGCCGATGGATCGCGGGCGAAGATCTGATCCATCCATCGCGCCTGCGCCTCGATCACGGGCAGATGCACGATCGAGTTCAACTCCTGCAAGCGGCCCTGGCGGAAGGCGAGATCGGCAAGGCGCGCGCGGTTCAGCCGGCCGTCGGAGGCGACGACATCAAGACCGAAGCGTTCGACGATTGCGGAATAGACAGGCTGACCAGGCTCCATGAGCGTGCGGCCAAGGGCGTCGGCCTCGACGACGTGTGCGCCCAACTCGCGCAGCATTGCGGCCACGGTCGATTTGCCGCTTCCCAGCCCGCCCGTGAGTCCGACGCGAAGCACGCTCTACAGCCCCCGCCGCGGCAACTCTCGTCTCATGCGGGCCGCGCGCACGGTGTTGGACATCAACATGGCGATCGTAAGCAAGCCCACGCCGCCGGGCACGGGCGTGTAGGCACCGGAGAGCTCGAAGGCCCTGGGATCGATGTCGCCGATGATGGTCGAGCCGCGTTTGGCGAATGTGGCTTCGCGCTTGGCGTCGCCCTTGAAGAAGCGGTCGAACTCCTCGCGCGTAGTCAGGCGATTGATTCCAACGTCAACGAGCGTGGCGCCGGGCCGCACCATCTCTGGCGTGATGAAGCCGGGGCGTCCGATGGCGGCGACGAGAATGTCGGCCTGGCGCGTTATCGCCGGCAGGTCGCGCGTCTTCGAGTGGCAAATCGTTACGGTGGCATGTTCGTGGAGCAGCAGGATCGCGACCGGCTTGCCCACAATGTCGCTGCGGCCCACCACCACCGCGTGCTGGCCGGCGATGGGTATCTGGCTGCGCTTCAGAATCTCAATCACACCGGCGGGCGTACAGGGCACAAGCGCCGGTCGGCCGGCAAGCAGCCGCCCCGCGTTCACGGGATGAAAGCCGTCCACATCCTTTGCCGGGTCGATGGCATCGAGCAACCGTTTGGAGTCGACCTGAGGCGGAAGAGGAAGCTGGACTAGAATGCCGTCGATGTCGTCGCGCGCATTCAATTTTGCCACCACATCGAGCAGTTCCTCCGTGGTGATCTCGGCGGGCGGCGTAATCAACTCACTGTAGATGCCAAGCTCGGCGCAGGCCTGCACCTTGTTGCGGACGTAAATCTCCGAAGCCGCCACGTGGCCCACCAGCACCGCAGCCAGTCCCGGCCGCACTCCGCGCGCGGCCAGCTGGCCCACCTCCGCGGCCACTTCCTGGTTGATAGCGGCGGCAAGCGCCGCGCCGTCGAGAATTCTTGCCATCCTGCCTCCAGATTCATCGTATCGCTTCGGGGAGCGAAGATCCCAGGGCTGCATCTCGTCACATCGGTTTGTGAGCTGCCTCACATACAGCCCCGCATTCGATGCCTAACTTCAGAGCTGTCGGGAGTGCGCCAGATCACATCGCTGATCACAGAGCCTCTTCCCGGCGCTGGCTGTATGGAGACAGCGTTTCATGAAGGATGCAGGACATCTTTTCCGATTTGCGGGGCTCTTTGTGGTCGCCTTCCTGGTGTTTCTGGTGGTGCGCGCCTACGTGGTTCCAAAAACCTTCGGGCAATACGGGCACTATCGCGGGGCGGCGATTGGCGAGATTTCCCAGCACCCGGTGAAGTTTGCCGGGCACCAGACGTGCGAGGGCTGCCACTCGGATATTTCCGATACCAAGACCAAAGGCGCGCACGCGCACGTGAATTGCGAGGCGTGCCACGGTGCGCTTTATCAAACTCTGCCCGCGCAACCGCCACCGAAGGGGAACCTCTACGAGCGTTTCGTAGCCCTGATCGTTCCCCCACCTCCGCCCGCTCCGCCGATTCTTCTCCATGCCGACGACCCGGCAACGGTGACACCGGTGAAGCCGGATACTTTGGTGCTGTGCGCGCGCTGCCACACGGCTAGTGCAGCCAAGCCCAAGGGCTTTCCGCAGGTGGACCCGGCACAACACATGGGCGGAGTTCCCTGCGAAACCTGCCATAACCCCCACAGCCCGGCGATCGGATCGGACACGGGCGCGAGCCCAGCAGCGGGAGGTGCGAAATGAACATCAGCCGGCGTCATCTACTGATTCTTTTGCCTGCCGCGGCCGTGGCCTGGAAATATGTTGAGGCCGGTGAGCCCGAGGCTTCGCCCAACTACCAGATGAGCGAGCACTGGTGGGGCATGCTCATCAATATTCCCAAGTGCATCGGCTGCGGCAACTGCGTGCGCGCCTGCCAGACGGAGAACGATGTACCCGATGGCAATTTCCGCACTTGGGTGGAGCGCTATCACGTCACGGACACGGAAATGACCACGCCCGAAGTGATTTCGCCCGACGGCGGCAAGGAAGGATTTCCAGTCGCTCAGGAAGATGCAGGCAAGTACTTTTTTGTGCCCAAGATGTGCAACCACTGCGCCGACTCGCCCTGCACGCAGGTGTGCCCGGTGGGCGCGACGTTTGTGAGCCCCGACGGCGTGGTGCTGGTGGACCAGAAATACTGCCTGGGCTGCGGGTATTGCGTGCAGGCCTGCCCATATGGCTGCCGCTACCTGCATCCCACCAAGCACGTGGCCGACAAATGCACACTGTGCTATCACCGCATTACCAAGGGGCTCACCACCGCATGTTGCGAGGCTTGCCCCACGGGAGCGCGGCAATTGGCCGATTTGAAAAATCCCAACGACCCCATTCACGAGTTCCTGAAGACGCATCCCGTCGAGGTGTTGAAGCCGCAGATGGCGACCGGCGCCAAGGCGTACTACTTCGGGCTGGATGGATCAGTGCGGTAAAGCAGGGAACAAGGGACCAAGACGGCAGGAACCAGCACGAAAAGCTAGCAGCTAAGAGCCAGGAGCGGTATTTATGAACGGCGTTGTGGGCTTCATGTATCCGAACGAATATGCTCTGCAGTGGAGCATATTGATCGTTTTGTACCCGTTCATTACGGGACTGGTAGCGGGCGCTTTTATTCTGGCGTCGCTGGAGCGTGTGTTCCGCGTCGAAGCTGTCAAGCCAACCTACCGGCTGGCACTGCTCACGGCGTTGGCTTTTCTGCTCGACGCGCCGCTGCCGCTGCAGTTGCATCTCGGCCACCCCGAGCGCTCGCCGGAAATGTACTTCACGCCCCACGCCACTTCGGCCATGGCCATGTTCGGCTACGTCTACCTCTGGTATTTGATGGCGGTGCTGGTCTTCGAAATCTGGCTCGACTATCGCCGCGATATCGTGATTCTGTCGCAGCAATCGAAGGGCCTGCTGCGTGTGATCTACAAGATCATGACGCTAGGCTCGAGCAACATCAGCGAACGCTCGCTGCGCATCGACGACAAGGTGGGCTGGATCGTCACCCTGATCGGCATTCCCTCGGCGTTCCTTCTGCACGGCTACGTGGGCTTCATCTTCGGATCGATCAAGGCCAATCCCTGGTGGTCGTCGCCGCTCATGCCCGTGGTGTTCATCTTTTCGGCCATGGTATCGGGTGTCGCCGCAGTCATGCTGCTCTACATGGCTACCACAAAGCTGCGCAAGCTAACCATCGACATACGCTGCGTGGACACCATCGCAATGTACATGTTCTACATCTTCATCATTGACTTCAGCCTGGAGATGCTCGACCTGATACACCGCATCTACGAGGCCGACG
>Ga0302267_10005530_pt1 | contig 13236 bp, 8 predicted proteins | sample III_Bog_E1_3_FD_194555 | JGI IMG/M metagenome (GOLD analysis project Ga0302267, IMG submission 194555) | Peat permafrost microbial communities from Stordalen Mire near Abisko, Sweden - III_Bog_E1_3 | ecosystem: Environmental > Terrestrial > Soil > Wetlands > Peat | place: Sweden: Abisko... | reverse complement strand
CTCTCGCCTCTATGACATGACCGAGCCTGGCCGCTACGTCCTGGAGGCATCGAAGCGACTGATGCACCGCTCCGAGGCTGGATTCATCACAGTCGTCTCGAACGATATCACTATCGTGATCGAAGACTAGCCACATGGGCAACATCGCATCACGACCCGACGCGCACCGCTGGATGAGCCAGTGCGATTGCTATGCAACGACGGCACTCGCGTTCCTCCGTCTCAGCACGGACGCGCAGCTCTCCTGGCTGTTCAACACGATGGGTATTTGACCGGGCGACAAGGCGCGCAGGAGACGCCAATGGCTTCGGTTCGATGGTGTCGCCCCAGTGGGCCAATGAATTCGCTTCTCTCACGTGGGTAGGACAGACAGGAGGCGCGGTTGCGGAGACGAGCGGAGCTGGAGCACTTCGATGAGGGCGGGGCCGATGGGTCACGGTGACAAGCCGCCGGCGAGACCGGCCTCGACGCCGGCGCCGCGTCTGGTCCAGCCATGTCCTGGGTGCCCGGAGATGGAGATCCAGATCAACGACACTCCTGCTACCAACGACGATCTCGTGCTGCTGAGGTGTGAGCATCCTGCGCACCCCGTCGCCGAGGTTGTCACGGACCATCGGCCGACGACAAGATGCCGCATCCGCGCCCTCCGCGCCTGTGCGGCCAGCTCGACGGTCGTGCTGGTCAACCCGGACGGTCGGCTCCGCTTTCCTCGCGACGGCGACTCGACCAAGACAGTTTCGGTGCCCGGAGACGGATCGTGGGCCTCGTTCGAGATCTCCGGCGAGGTGGGGAGCAACGTCATCGGCGATGCGGTCATCGAGGCGCACTGCCAGACCGCATCGGGGACGATCAAAGCCAGGGCCAACGTGACGGTCGTGTGGTTCGACGCAACGATCGAGATCACCACGCCTGGAACGTACAGTCTGACGGCTCCCGTCAATGGCGCGGTCGACTATACGGTAGCTGCAGGGCCCGCGGTCAAGTTCTCCGCCCATGCTGAGATCAAGCCATTCAACGTCGATCGCGCGGCGCAACAGATCAAGGATCTGCGCGTCGGGATCATGCATAATGTCAGGGCGGGCAGCAAGAGGACCATCACCTGGGGAAATCCGACCCTTGTCTCATGGGCACCCTTGACCTTTTCCGGGACGACCCTCAGCGCGCCCGATACGCTCGTTCAAGCGGCGAAGGATCCCGTCGATGTCAATGACTCGAGTACCGGTGCCGACCCCCTGTATGACGAGGGCCCAGATGCTCTCGCCGTTCCCGATGGGGCTCAGGCCCTCTTCGCTGCGCCGGACGGACGTAGCACCACAGCGACTTCGAACGATAAGCCCCGCATCAGGGACGTGCCTCTGACGAAGACCCACGAGGTCAGCGACCCCGTCACGGGCGCCCCCTTGGCAACTTTCACCTATACGCTCGTGAACATCGCGATCGACGATCGCTTTACGACCTGGGCCGTCATTTTCAATAGCGTAACCAAGAAGGCTTGCGCCATCCGCGAGAGGAGGTGGTCGCTGGAGGTGACCAGCTCTACGCCGGGCGGCCAGGCATCTGCCGCGCGTTCGGATGGCCCGCCCTTGCGGGATCCCGTGAGCGGCCGCCCCTTCGCCAACGAGAACAACGCACTCAACAGGACCCCGACCCCGTCCGGCTCGAAACGCTTCAACAAGCCCTGAAATTCGACCAACCAAGCAAAGACGGCCAGCATGCACGCGACCACCCCCAGCGCTTATGAAGCCCTGATGCGCGACGCTCGCGCGGTGTACGACGCTGTCTCCCTCCGTTTCGACGACTACGAGCCCCACGGCCGGCCGACCTGGATCGTGGCAACCCTCGTCCCCGGGCCTAGAAACGGCTTCGAGACGATCCCCGGCTCCCACCTCGACGGCGCGACCGGAGAGCTCCACACGCCGGTGGGCGCGACGTCTTGCGTGATCGAAGAGGGGACCTGGAACGCCCTCGCGGCCTCCCCGCCCGGCGCGCCTTCCACGAGCCGCAGCTATTTCTGGTATCAGCCACACCAGATCTCTGTAGGGTCCATCCCTCCGGATCGGCTCTTCTGGCCTCTGGGCGGCGCGGGGACCATCCTTTTCCGGCCCGTGCCGGGCAAGACCGACGGTGAGTACTTTTCGCACGCACGCCAGATCTTCCCGGGCTGGCTTGCGAGCGTGGCACCCGCGTTTGCCTTCCACGAGGCCAACCCGACTCTCCTCGATCTGGGACCGCGAACCGTCGCCACTGCCCAGCTCGTCAAGCTCGTCTCTCAGGGAAACCCCATCCTCGCCGCGATGGCCTTCCGCGACCTGCTCTCGCTCGGGCTGGCGCCCCCCGACTATATCCGAGCGCAGCTCTCGCGCGTGAGTGGACCGCTCGGCGCGGTGTTCGGCTACCTGACGATCACCCTCGTGGGGCCCAACGTAGCCCGCCCCTTCGCCCGGGAGACCTTGCAAGTCGTCGATTCCGTGGGCGAGCCCACCCTCCGCGCCTTGGCGCTCGGCGCCTTCGCCGCGAGCGTATTCTCGGACTGGGGAGCACCCTTCGAGCGGGCGAAGCCGGTACTGGAGAAGATCCGGCGTCGGCTTTCCACCGCGGGGGTGGCAGTGGACGCGGACCCCCAGTTCGCCTGGATCTTCGAGCGGACGGGCGTCTGACCGTGGACTCCGACACGGGACACCTGCCCCTTCCCACGGGCTCCTTCGTTCACCCATGAGGTCGAACTGCAACCGCCACGGCAGGGTGAATGCCAGACGCGCGGCCCTGGCCACGATTACCATCCTTGCGGCTTCGAGCTGCACCACCCTCCGGGCCAGCAAGGGAGCAGAGACCGTGCTCGACCCGCAGACGATCGAGCTGATGACCGCGTTGGCTCGCGTGGCTCACCCGGATCAGCGTTCCCGTGAGATGCTCCTGGGGAAGGTGGCGGAGCAGCGGAACGACGTGCTCGGCACGCTGCTGATGAACCTGGATTCAGAGAAGTCGCCGGACGTCAAGGCGGCCGTGCTCTACCTGATCGGGTGCTACCGCCTCGATCAGGGCGTCCGCGAGCTGGTGGAGTACATCGACTTCGAGGTCGTGGCACCGGCAGACCCGCTGACCGAGTCTCTTTGGGGACCCTACCCGGCGCAGGAGGCACTGATCGCCATCGGCCGGCCCTCCATCACTCCAATGCTCGAGCTCCTCGCCACCGATCCAAAGCCCCTCCGCCGCGATCTCGCCGTCGAGGTAATCCGCGACGTCGAAGACCCAGACATCGCCAGATTCATCCTCCAACGCGCCCATGCCGCGGCGACCGACCCGAAACGCCGGGCCAACCTCGCAGACGCGCTGCTACGCCTCGACAAGCTGCCGAAGTGAGCTGGCGTATGCTCAACCTCCCCCGCCCCTGACCTCGACCCCCGCCTCCCTCGCGACCCTCGACGCCGGCGACAGAGACCACGACCCAATGCCCACCCTCGACCTCACCTTCGCCTCCGGCGAATCCTCCCTCTCCGTCTCCCACTTCACCGTCGACGAGGGCATCTCCCGCCTCTTCACCGTCACCCTCCGGGCCCTCTCCGACGACCCCAGCATCGACCTCGACACCCTCGTCGGCCAGCCCGCCTCCTTCCACCTCGCCAGCGGCGCCGCCTTCGCCCCCCTCGGCGGCGAGCGTCACTGGTCCGGCCTCTGCGCGCACGCCGCCCTCGCCAAGGCCGAACCGACCGGCAAGTCCGCCTACCACCTCCGCATCGTGCCCATGCTGTGGCTCCTCACGCAGCGGCGCGGCCACCGCATCTACCAGCACCTCTCGATCCCGGACATCGTCGACGCCCTCCTCGCCGAGTGGAGCATCGGCCCTTCGTGGAGGCTCGATCGCGCCGACTATCCCAGGCTCGAGTACAAGGCCCAGTACGGCGAGAGCGACCACGACTTCCTCCTCCGCCTCCTCGAAGAGGCGGGCATCGCCTTCACCTTCCCCGAGAGCGGCCCCGCCGGCCCGCAGCTCACCTTCGACGACAAGCTTCACGCCGGCGCCCCCCGCCCCGCGCCGCCGCTCCGCTTCACGGACAACCCGAGCGGCGTCCCCGGCAAGGAGGTGGTGACCGGCGTCCACCTCGTCCACGACGTGCGGCCAGGCGCTCACGTCATCCGCGACCACGACTTCCGCAAGCCGGCGTTCGCGCTGCTCGGCCAGGCTCCCAGGGCAGCGGCGCCGGAGCACCGCTACGAACAGTTCGAGTACCAGCCGGGCGCGTTCCTCGCGGAGTCCAACGGGTCGGACGAAACGCCCGCCGCCGACGACAAGGGGCCCTATCGCCACGACCCGCTCCGCGGCGACGCGCTCGCCCAGCGCCGCCTGGAGCGTGAGCGGGTCGAGAAGCGCGGCGTGGCCTTCGAGGCCAACACCGTCGATCTCTGGCCCGGCATGGTCTTCTCGATCGAGCACCATCCTCACTCCGAGCTCGGTCAACCGCTGCTGATCACGGGCTTCTCCCTCGAAGGGGGAGCCCAGGAGGAGTGGCACCCGTCCGGGAGCGCCGTCTTCGCCGCCTCCCCCTACCGCCCGCCGGCCGCGACCAGGAAACCGCGCGTCCACAGCGTGCAGAGCGCGATGGTGGTCGGACCCGAGGGGCAGGAGATCCACACCGACGAGCTCGGCCGGGTACGGGTGCAGTTTCCGTGGGATCGCGAGGGCACGAGCGACGACGGCAGCTCGGTGTGGATGCGGGTGAGCCAGGAGTGGGCGGGGACCGGCTTCGGGATGATCTCCCTCCCCCGCGTCGGGCAGGAGGTGCTGGTCGGCTTCCTCGACGGCGACCCCGATCAGCCGATCGTGGTCGGCCGCCTCTTCAACGTGACCCACCCGGTGCCCTACCGGCTCCCGGAGAACAAGACCCGGAGCGGCTGGAAGAGCAACACCTCCCCCGGATCGGGCGGGTGGAACGAGATCCTCCTCGAAGACCTGGCCGGCAGCGAGCTCGTCTACCAGCAAGCGCAGAAGAACCTGCGCCGGCTGGTCAAGCACGACGAGACGATCACCGTCGTCAACGACCGGACCAAGCTGGTCGCCGGGGACGAGACCGATACGACGCTCGGTAAGCGCATCGAGGAGACCGACGGGAACCGGATCGAGGAGGTCTCCGGAGACCGCACCACCGCGGTGAAGAAGAAGCTCTCCACGTGGGTGAAGGGGGACGAGATCGAGCGCACGGAGGGGACCCAGGTCGTCGGGGTCGGCAAGGATCGGCACGAGATCGTCACGAAGACGAAGCGTGAGCTCGTCACCGAGGACTTCAGTCTTCAGGTGGAGGGGAGCTTCAACGAGAGCTTCGGGGGCTACTCCCTCTCCACCGGCACCCAGCAGGAGAAGATCAGCCGGAAGAACGAGCTCGAGACGGGGCTCGCGCTCCACGAGAAGGCGGGGACCGTCCTGGTGGCCGAAGGGGCCTCGTCGGTCACCCTCAAGGGCCCGGGCGGCTTCATCACCATCGGCCCCGGCGGCATCGACATCGTGGGCACGCTGGTGATGATCAACGAGGGGCCCGGCGGGCCAGGATCGGCGCCAGACGCCCGGCCGGCGGGGACCGAGAAGCCCAGCGAGGCGGAGGTCACCCCGCCCGACGAGCCGCCGCTCCCCGAGGTGATCGGGCCACCGTGATCATGGGTCAGGACGGTCGGCCCGCGGCCCAGGACGCTCCGGCATGACGCGACAGGCGATCACCAAACGCCGCGCTGGCAAGACTCCGGGACTTCGTGGAGCGGTGACGCGGTCGACGGGTCAGGGCATGCCGCAGGTGACCCACCTTGTGACGGGTGGCGTTTCGGGCGACATTCCATGAATGCCCTTGGTCGACCATGCGACGCGCCTCGGCGCCTTCCTGTTGCTCCTCGGCGCCGTCCCCCTCGCCACCGGCTGCGGCGAAGCGCAACCTGGCGACGACGAGCGCCTCGGGAGCGCCGCCTCGGCGATCTTCGCGAACGACCAGACCTCGTTCGACTACTTCGTCGCCAAGGGGCTCACGCCCATCCAGGCCGCGGGCATCGTGGGCAACCTCGACCAGGAGTCGGGCGACAGCCCCACGGCGGTGCAGAGCGGGGGGCCTGGCCGAGGCGTGGCCCAGTGGTCGGTCGGCGGCCGGTGGGACACCAGCGCCGGCGACAACGAGAACGCCTACGTCGGCGCGGCCAACATCCTGGACCTGACTTCGCAGCTAGACTTCATCTGGTACGAGCTCACCACCTTCCCCGGCTACGGCCTCGCCAGCCTGAAGTCGCAGACGACGATCAGCGGAGCGACGACGAGCTTCATGACCGACTTCGAGATCTGCGGCACCTGCGACGCCACCACGCGCGTCAGCTACGCGCAGGCCGCCTACAACGCCTACGGCGACATCGCCTATGCGGCGTCCTTCGTGGCGCAGAGCTTCCCCGACGCGACGACGGCGCTCATGATGACCGAGGGCCAGGTCATCCCGTCCTACATCGAGCTCAAGAACACGGGCGCGAAAGCGTGGGACGCGAGCACCAAGATCGGAACGACCGAGCCGCGGGATCGCGCGAGCGTCTTCGCCGACGGCACGTGGCTCGCCCCCAACAGGCCCGCGGCCGTGAGCGGCACCGTCCCGCCCGGGGGCACCTACAAGTTCACCTTCGATCTGGCGGCGCCGATGAAAGTCGGCCTTTACGACGAGCACTTCGGCGTCGTCGAGGAGAGCGTCGCCTGGTTCAGCGACCCGGGCGAGGGCGGCCCCGCCGACACGCAACTGGAGGTGAAAATCCAGGTCGTCGCGAAGGCCTCGAGCAGCAGCTCGACGAGCGGCGGCTCCACCAGCAGCTCGACGAGCGGTGGCTCGACCAGCAGCTCGAGCGGCGCGACCGGCGCCGGCGGAGAAGGCGCCGGCGGAGCCGGAGCGGGCGGCGGCGGATCGGGAGGCGGCGGCGGATCGGGAGGCAATGGCTCGAGCGGCGGCGCATCCTCTCCGGGATCGAGCGGTGTCCCCGGTCAGGCGAGCGGCTGCGCGGCGGCGTCCTCGGAGCCGACCGGCCATGCAGAGGTGTGGGTCCTCGGGCTGATGCTGGCCGCGGGGCGGCGCGGGAGACGGCGTCCATCTCCTCGCTCTGCCTCCTGACTCGGGGGACGCGTCCGCAGAGCGGAAGGTGAGCGGGCACCGCTACGGGCTCTTCGCCGTCACGATCCAGGTCGCCGACACCTGCCACACCGCGCCCTCGCGGACGCACGGCACGAGGGCCGCGCGGACGGCCTCGCTCACCTGCAGCAGGACCTCCGGGTGCGCCCGCAGGAGACTGGCGACGGGGCCCACGCGCAAGGCCAGGGTGAGCGCGTCCTCGAGGGAGTGGCCGCCCATCTCGAGGTCGAGCGGCGTGATCGCCACGTCGGCGAAGCCGGCCTGCTCGAGCACGCTCCGGACATGCTTCGGGTCAGCGAACGCGAAGGGGCCGGGCGCGCCGGGCACCGCGGGAGGCGCGGGTGGGAAGTGCGGGCGCGCGGCGGCCATCGCGCTGGTCATGACCGGGTTCTCCTCGGGCGATCGCCAGCACAGGAACGCGAGGCGCCCACCGCGCGCGAGGGCCCGACGCAGGTTCCGGAACGCGGCGGCGGAGTCCTCGAAGAACATCACCCCGAACCGCGAGAACACGCCCGCGAACGCGCCCTCCTGGAGCGCGTGCGTCTGCGCGTCCCCCTCCGCGAGCTCGACGTGCGCGAGGCCCGCCGCGGCCGCACGGCGCCGCGCGACGTCGAGCATCGACCGCGAGATGTCGAGGCCGACGACGGTGCCACCGGGGCCGACCCGGCTCGCCAGCTCCAGCGTGGTCTCTCCGCACCCGCAGCCCACGTCGAGGATCCGCTCGCCAGGACGCGGCGCGAAGGCCTCGATGGCTCGCCGGCCGGCGGGCGCGAGCTGCCGGTCGAGCAGGTCGCTGAGCTCGGCCCAGCTGCGTCCGGACGCATCGTTCCAGCGGGCGATCTGATCGGCATTGGGGGAGGAGGTCGGGCTCATCGCCCGGAGCTTGGCCCACGACGCGGCGGGCGAGAAGCCCCACCTCGAGAAGCGCGGGCTGGCTCCTGGACGGAAGGTGACCCTTCTCGGAAGCACGAGCCTGCCCAAGGGGAAGGGTGACCCTTTTTCAAAGCACCGGCTCGCCCATGGGGAAGGGTGACCCTTCTGCAAGAAAGACGGTGCACCGGTGATCCTCGGCCCGTGATCCTCGGCCCACGAGGCCGAGCCCTCCTCCCCCTCAGGTCGGCGTCGGCTGCGCGCAGTGCCCGTTGATGCAGAGGTCGCCGCTCTCGCAGCAGTCCCCGGCGGTGGAGCACGCCTCGAACTCGTTGGAGCAGCCCCCGGCGGGCGGCACCACGCACTGGAGCGGGCCGCCGTCGTAGGAGCGGCAGAATCCGCCGCAGCAGTCGTCGCCGGAGGCGCAGTCGTTGCCGTTGGCGCTGCAGGGGTTGAGCACCCAGAAGCCGCGGAGGTTGTCGGCGCCGCTCTCCTGCCCGTCGAGATAGAAGGCGGGGTGGCTGGGGTCCTCGCCCGGGGCCGGGTCGAGGTCGAACGCGGCGACCCAGAGCTTGCCGTTCTGGTCCATGTTGTCCTGGGTCGGCAGGGTGTTGCCGTAGGACCGGTGGCTGGTGAAGACGACCCAGAAGTAGCCGCCCACCGCCTCGGGGAGCACCGTGGGCGCGAAGCTGAGGTGGGCGTCGTTGGCCGGCAGGTACACGTTGGCGCCGTCGTAGCCGTCGAGCGCGTCGAGGCGGGCGGCGGTGCGGGTGGCCACGTTGACGTAGTAGAGGTCGCCGACGGCGCCCTGATCGGTCTCGAACGCGGTGTTGGAGCCGGCGTGGTAGACGACCCACTTGGTGTCGGGCGTGAACGCCGGCCAGCCCAGCGTGTAGGCGGGGTCCTTGGCGAGGTCGACGAGGCTCGAGAAGGTCTTGCTCGACGCGTCGTAGTGCATGGTCGCGAGCGTGTGCCCGGCGCCGGTGGTGTCGAGGTCCTCGTGGTTGAAGACCACCATGGTGCCGTCCGGCGAGAAGGCCGGGGTGCCTCCGTTGGTGACGACGCTGTCCCAGCTCGGCGTGGGGATGTTGACGCCCATCTGGGTGTCGTAGAGGCGCGACGGGTTGTTGAGCCAGGTGCGGTAGTGCGTGGCCGAGATGACGAAGCTCCCGTCCGGGTAGATGCCCCCGTAGACGAAGGTGTCGCCGCCCGCGTTGAAGATGGTGGAGACGTTGGTCTTGAGGTCGTAGCTGGCGCTCGAGAGCAGGCCGGTGGCGGCCACCAGCGTCGAGCCGTCGGCGCTCGCCGTGTGGCAGACGTTGCCGCAGCCGCTCTTGACGATGGTGGGGGCGGTGGCGCCGGGCTGGATCTTCATGATCCCGACCGAGTCGGCCCCGCCGAGGAGCGCCGAGCCGTACGTCTCGTAGTAGATGGTGCCGCGCAGGTTGCCCGTCGCGATCGTCCAGTGCTCGGTGATCGGGCCGGCGACCTTGCCGCCGGAGATCTTGGTGACCTGGACCTCGACCGCGTTCTTGCCGCCGGTGGAGGCGAGCGCGATGGCGTCCCACATCGGCGCGGAGAGGGTGATCCGCCCCGGGCTCGAGCCGGCGTAGTAACCCTTGTAGTCGAGCCCCGCGAAGCTGATGTGAACGTAGGCCGCCTCCGGCGCCGCGCCCGCGAACTGGAGCGTCGGCGGCACCAGACCGCGGGGGAAGACGGTCTTGTCGTAGGGATAGAGGAAGGCGAACGCCGGGTCCCCGCTGCCGCCCGCCTGGAGGCTGGCCTGGGTGGCGGCGGAGACGCCGTTGGGGTTCTCCGTGAGCATGCAGGTGTTGCTGGCACACTGCCCGCCGGCCGCCTGGCAGGAGGTGGGGTCACAGAACGTGGGCTGCGTGCCGCCCGTGCCCGCGTCGCCCGGACCACCGTCGAGGTGGAAGGTGCCACTGCTGCCGCCGACTCCGCCGCTGCCGCCGTTGCCTGCGAGCGTGCCTGAGCTGGTCGCGCCCCCTCCGGCGCCGACGCCGGCGCTCCCCGTCGCCCGGGCGCCCGTGGCCGAGCACGAACCGGCCGCGGCGGCGAGCGCCACGGCGAGCGCGAGGGTGACCGTCGTGGCCCTGAAGAAGGAAAGATTCATGGCGAGGCTCCAGCCGCGCGCGCCGACCGAGGCACGCGCCAGGCTGTACGCTATCACACCCGCCCACGAGCCCGGGAGGGCCCGCCCCCGCCAAGCGCGGGGCAGGGCCGTCCCTGGGCAAGGCTCAGGAGATGACGCCGAACTTCTTGCCCACCTTCTCGAAGGCGTCGAGGGCCCGGTCGAGGTGGACCCGCTCGTGCGTGGCCATGTAGCTGGTGCGCAGCACCTGCTGCTTGGGGGCGACGCCGGGGGTGATGAACGGGTTGACGTAGATGCCGTACTCGTCGAGCAGCGACTTCCACATCATCACGGTCTTGAGGTCGTCGCGGATGTAGATGGGGATGACCGCGGTCTCGGTCTTGCCCAGCTCGAAGCCGAGGCGCGCCAGCTCGACGCGCATGTAGGTGAAGTTCTCGCGGAGCTTCTCCTGCCGCCAGGGCTCCTCCTGCATCACGTCGAGGGCGACCATCGCCGCCGCCACGCAGGGGGGGGCCGCGCTCGCCGCGAAGAGGAAGCTGTAGGCGAAGTGCTGGATGTAATCGAGGACCTTGCGGTCACCGACCAGCCAGCCGCCGATCGACGCCAGCGACTTGGAGAAGGTGCCGCCGATGAGATCGACCTGATCCGCCACGCCGAAGTGGGCCGCGGTGCCGCGGCCGCCCGGCCCGATCACGCCGAGGGCGTGGGCGTCGTCGACCATGATGCGCGCCTTGTGGCGCTTCACCACCTCGACGAGGCCGGGGAGGTTGGCGATCTCGCCCTGGGCGCTGAACACGCCGTCGGTGCACACCAGCGCGCCCTCGGCGTCGCCGAGCTCGGTGAGGGCCTGGTCGAGCGCCGCCGGATCGTTGTGCTTGTAGCGCACCATCCGGGCGCCGGCGGCCTGGGCGAGGCGGACGCCGTCGTAGATGGAGGCGTGGTCGTCCTTGTCGATGACCGCGACGCTCTTCTTGTTGCTGAGCAGCGCCGAGATGGTGGCGATGTTGACCTGGTAGCCGGTGGTGAAGACCAGCCCGGCCTCCTTACCGTGGTAGGCGGCGAGCTTGTCCTCGAGCTCCTTGTGGAGCTTCATGGTCCCGTTCACCAGGCGCGAGCCGGTCATGCTGGTGCCGTACTTGTCGATGGCCGCCTTGGCCGCCTCGCGCACCTTGGGGTGGGTGGTCAGGCCCAGGTAGTTGTTGGACCCGAGCATGATGACCTTGCGGCCCTCGAGCTGCGCCTCCGGCCCGTTGTTGAAGTCGAGCGGGCGGAAGAACGGGTACACGCCCATGGAGCGGGCGTTGTCCGCGGTCATGAACTTGAAGCACTTCTCGAACACGTCGCGCCCGCCGATGCGCGACAGCGAGGTGCGCGCCGCCATCTGGCCGGCGAGCTTCTGCTCCGCCGCCGAGGGCACCACCACGCCGGCTCCGTCGCCGCCGCCGGGCACGGCCTGAGCCGAGGGACGGGCATCGAGATCCCCGGGCGCCGCGCCGTCGTGGGCCTTGCCGTTGGCCGCCACACCGTTGTGCCCGTTGTGGCCGTTGTGCGCTGCGGCGGGGTGCGCGGCGGGGGTGGGCTCGCGCCGGCGCTCGCCGGTGGCCTCGGTCTCGCCCTCGAGCGCGGGATCGATGTTGGGCAGCGCGTGCCCCTTGAGGATGATGCTCAGCGCCTCCGCCATGGGGGCGCGCGCCGCGGAGAAGCGGCCGCGGGCGTCCATCACGCCGGTCGCCAGCGCCATGACGCGGTCGTTGCTGATCAGACGCAGCACCACGCCGGACGAGGCGATCTTCTTGCCCCGCACCATCAAACGATCTCGAAGGCTCATGAAACGGCTCCCTTGAACGAGGCGCTACATTCCAGCCCGGCGCGCGTGCGTCAATTGTCGGGGAACGCTCACCCGACGTTACCCGGGACGCCGTGACCCGCAACTCGTTGCGTAGCGCACCCACCAGGTGTAAGAAAAAGTTGCGAGGTCTCCCCCCATGCGCCGCGTCCTGGTCGTTGATGACGAAGAGAATCTGAGGTTGGTGGTGCGCACCTTCCTCAAGCGCGAGGGCTACGAGGTCGAGGTGGCCGCCAGCGGCGAGGAGGCGCTGGCCCTGGTCGAGACCTTCGGCCCCGACGTCATCCTCACCGACGTGCGCATGCCGCGGATGGGCGGCCTGGAGCTGCTCGCTACCCTCAAGGCCAAGGGCAACGACTGCACGGTGATCGTGATGAGCGCCTACGGCAACGTCGACCTCGCCCTCGAGGCGATGAAGGCGGGCGCCTACGACTACATCCAGAAGCCGTTCAAGGCCGAGGAGGTCGTCCTCACCCTCCGCAAGGCCGAGGAGCGCGAGTCGCTTCGCCGCGAGAACCGGGCGCTTCGGCAGGAGATCCGCAAGGAGAACCTCTTCGAGGACCTCCTCGCCAAGAGCCCGCCCATGCAGGCCATCTTCAAGACGGTCTCCAAGATCGCCGAGTACAAGACCACCGCGCTGATCACCGGCGAGAGCGGCGTCGGCAAGGAGCTCATCGCCCGCGCCATCCACCGCCGCGGCAACCGGCGGGGCGGGCCCTTCGTCGCCGTCAACTGCGGCGCCATCCCCGAGACGCTGCTGGAGAGCGAGCTCTTCGGCTACAAGAAGGGCGCCTTCACCGACGCCACGAGCGACCGCACCGGCCTCTTCGAGCAGGCCAACCACGGCACTCTCCTCCTCGACGAGATCGGCGAGCTCCCGCTCTCGCTCCAGGTGAAGCTCCTCCGCGTCCTCCAGGAGGAGACCATCCGGCGCCTCGGCGACAACAAGGACATCAAGATCGACGTCCGCATCCTCGCCGCCACCCACCGCGATCTCCAGGCCGAGACCAAGGCGGGGCGCTTCCGCGAGGACCTCTACTACCGCATCAACGTCCTCCCCATCCCCAGCCCCCCGCTCCGCGACCGCCGCGAGGACGTCCCCCTCCTCATCGACCACTTCGTCGCCCGCAACAACGCCCGCTTCGGCACCAACATCCGCGGCGTCGACAGCGAGGCCCGCCGCCTCCTCAACGAGTACGGCTGGCCCGGCAACGTGCGCGAGCTGGAGAACACCATCGAGCGCGCCATGGTCCTCGCCGAGAAGGACACCATCG